>Ga0194127_10001619_pt1 | contig 32714 bp, 30 predicted proteins | sample TA2KigC100mmetaG_FD_148624 | JGI IMG/M metagenome (GOLD analysis project Ga0194127, IMG submission 148624) | Freshwater microbial communities from Lake Tanganyika, Tanzania - TA2015036 Kigoma Deep Cast 100m | ecosystem: Environmental > Aquatic > Freshwater > Lake | place: Tanzania: Lake...
AGCGAGCAGCTTCAGCGCCACCCGGCGGTCGAGCCCGGCGTCGTGGGCCAGGTAGACAACGCCGCTGCCGCCGCGCCCCAGCGTCTCGAGCACGCGGAAGCTGGCGATGCGCGCGGGAACGCCCTGCGGCTCGGCCGTTGCCATCTCCCCTCCCTGTGCGCCCGAGTCTAGACCAGGGCCGCCGGAAGCGCCAGGCGCCCAGGCCCCGGCGGCGGCCCTTTCTGTTGCCGGGCGGGCGGCGATCGGCTAGGCTCCGCGCCCACTCCGGCCCCGGCCGCGACCGCCGCGCGCCGCGATCGCCGCTCTCACGCTGCCCGGGGGGCCCCATGGACCTGCTGCTCTGGCTCAAGGCCGCCGTCCTCGGCATCGTCGAGGGGGCCACGGAGTTCATTCCCGTCTCCTCGACCGGACACCTCATCCTCACCCAGGCCCTGATCGGCTTCGAAGGTGCCAAGGCGAACGCCTTCGTCATCTTCATCCAACTGGGAGCGATCCTGGCCGTGGTCTGGCGCTACCGGGCCAAGCTCTTCGGCGCCCTCTTCGCCCTGCCCCGCGAGGCGGCGGCGCGGCGGCTCTTCGCGAACCTCGTGATCGGCACCCTGCCGGCCATCGCCGTCGGCCTGCCCACCGACGACTGGATCGAGGCGCACCTGTTCAAGCCCCTTCCGGTGGCCCTGGCGCTCATCGCCGGCGGCGTCGCCATCCTGATCATCGAAGGCCGGCAGCGAGCGCAGCGCGCGGCTACCATCGACGACATCACCTGGCGCCTCGCGCTCGGCGTCGGGCTGATCCAGGTGCTCTCGATCGTCTGGCCGGGCATCTCGCGCTCCGGGGCGACCATCCTCGGCGGCCTCGTGCTGGGGCTCTCGCGCGTGGCCGCCACCGAGTTCTCCTTCTTTCTGGCCATTCCGGCGATGCTGGGCGCCTCGATCGTCAAGCTCGCCGGCGTGCGCGGCGAGATGCACGCGTCCGACCTGCCGGTCTTCGCCATCGGCTTCGCCGTGTCCTTCGTCGTCGCCCTGCTCGTGATCAAGTGGCTGATCGGCTTCGTCTCGCGTCACTCCTTCGTGCCCTTCGCCTGGTACCGCCTCGCCACCGGTGCGGCGGTGCTGGCGGCGGTGGCCCTGGGCGTGGCCAGGGGCTAGCCCGAGCCCAGAGGAGGCGCCGTGCCCGACTCGTCCCGCTCGCCCTGGCGCTTCGTGCCGACGCTCTACTTCGCCGAGGGCGTGCCCTACATCCTCGTCAACTCGGTCTCGGTCGTGCTCTACAAGCGCCTGGGGATCGACAATGCGGCGATCGCCTTCTGGACCAGCCTGCTCTACCTGCCCTGGGTGGCGAAGATGCTCTGGAGCCCCGCCGTGGACACGCGCGGGACGAAGCGCAACTGGATCCTCGGCGCGCAGGCGGCCCTCGCGGCCTGCCTGGCCGCGCTTGCGGTGGGCGTCGGCCTGCCGGGCGCCTTCGCCGTCACGCTGGCCGTCTTCTGGCTGGCCGCCCTGGTCTCGGCCACGCACGACATCGCGGCCGACGGCTTCTACCTCTACGCCCTGGGCGAGCGCGAGCAGGCCCTCTTCGTCGGCGTGCGCACGCTCTTCTACCGGGCGGCGATGATCTTCGGCTCGGGCTTCCTCGTCTTCCTGGCCGGCCGCCTGGAGCTGCGCCTGGGAGCCGTGCCCCGCGCCTGGAGCCTGGCCTTCGCGATCGCTGCCGCGCTCTTCGGCGCGCTGGCGCTCTGGCACCGCTTCGCCCTGCCGCGTCCGGCCGGGGACATGCCGCGCGCGCGCCAGGCCGCCGCGCCCGGCGCCGGCTGGGGCCGCATCTTCGCCGCCTGGTTCCGCCAGCGGCGGGCGGCGGCCATCCTCGCCTTCATCCTGCTCTTCCGGCTGGGCGAGGCCCTGCTGCTCAAGCTGGCGGCGCCCTTCCTGCTCGACGAGCGCGCCCAGGGCGGCCTCGGCTTCACGACGGCCCAGGTGGGCCTCGCCTACGGCACGCTCGGCCTGGGCTCGCTGATCCTGGGCGGCGTCCTCGGCGGCTGGCTGATCGCGCGCTTCGGTTTGCGGCGGCTGCTCTGGCCGCTGGGGCTGGTGCTCAACGTGCCGCACGCAGCCTACCTCTACATGGCCATCGCGCAGCCCGGGCCGGCCCTCGCCTATCCGCTCGTGGCGATCGAGCAGCTCGGTTACGGGCTCGGCACCACGGCCTTCATGGTCGTTCTGATGCGCGCCTCGCGCGGGGAGCACCGCACCTCGCATTACGCGATCGCCACCGGCTTCATGGCCCTGGGGATGATGCTGCCGGGCATGCTGAGCGGGGCGATCCAGGGCGCACTCGGCTACCCCCGGTTCTTTCTCCTCGTCCTCCTGCTGGGCCTGCCCGGGCTCGCGACGTTGCCCTTCCTGCCCCGCTTCGCGGACGAGAGCCCGCCCGCCGCCTGAGCCGGGGCCCCCTTGACCGCGGGCCCCGGCCGTGGTCTTCTCGAATAGCGGCGCGCGGCCCCGGGTAAGGGAGCCCGTCCAACGCCGCCGCCCGCTCGCGGCCCATTGCCACCCGTCCGACAAGGAGTCCCCCGCCATGAGCACTCGCTTCCTGCGCGCCCCCGCCCTGCGCACCCTTGCCCTGGCCGCCCTCGGCCTGGCCCTGCTCGCTCTCGCCTTCGCGGCGCCGTCCGGCGCGCAGACGGCCGCCGGCGTCCCCCACATCAAGAACGGCGCCGCGCCCAAAGGCGGCGTCGAGACGCTCCAGCTCACCGAGCTCTGGCGCCGGGGCGGCGAGGACGACGAGGAGCTGCTCTTCGGGATCATCACCGACGCGGAGGTCGGCCCCGACGGCAACATCTACCTGCTCGACGCCCAGCTCAACGAGGTGAAGGTGCTCTCCCCCGAAGGCGAGCTGCTGCGCAGCATCGGCCGCGAGGGCGAGGGCCCGGGCGAGTTCCGCAACGCCCAGCAGTTCACCTTCCTGCCCGACGGCAACATCGGCGTCGCCCAGGTCTTTCCCGGCAAGCTGATCGGGCTCACGCCGAGCGGCGATCCGGCCCAGGACGTCGAGCCCGGCAAGGCCGATCCCACGGCCGGCGGATTCTTCGTCCTCGTCAACGCCGAGAGCGGCGGCGGCAATCTCGTCGTCACCGGCATCGACCTCAGTTTCGACCAGACGACGATGAGCCAGAAGCGCCACTACTTCGTGCGCAGCTATGGCCTCGACGGCAAGCAGAAGACCGAGTTCTACGGCGTGGACCGGACCTGGGTCTTCAACGACAACTTCAAGTTCCTCGAGTCGGACAACGACTTCGTCTGGCGCCGCTTCGGCGTGAGCGACACGGGCCAGGTCGTCGCCGCGCTGCAGCCCTACGAGTACGCGCTGAGCGTCTACGGCCCCGACGGCAAGCTCGAGCGGATCATCGAGCGCGAGTACGAGACCTGGCCGCGCAACGACCGGGTGCGCCAGCGCTACCAGAGCATCATGGAGGCCCAGTCGGCGCAGTTCCCGAACCGGCCGACGCCCGTGCTCGAGACCGACGAGCCCGACGTGCAACACCTGCGCTGCGCCGCCGACGGCACGATCTGGGTGCTGACGAGCCGCGCCATCTACGCGCCCGAGCCGGGCGTCCTGGCGCTCTGGGACGTCTTCTCCGCCCAGGGCGAGTTCCTCAAGCAGGTCAAGGCGATGGCCCCCGGCGACCCGGCCACGGACTGGCTCTTCCTCACGGACGAGGGGCTGGCCATCCAGGTGACCGGTTTCTGGGACGCCGCGCTGGCCGCCATGGGCGGCGGCGGCGCCGAGAGCGAAGAGGCGGCTCCAATGCAGATCATCTGCTACTCCACCAAGCCCTAGCCGGTGCGACAGGAGGCATCACGACCATGCACAGCGCCCTCTTGACCCTCTTCGCCCTCGGCCTCGCGGCGCCGGCCTTCGCGGCGCCCGCGCGGATCGACAACGGCGCCGCGCCCAGCGAGGGCCGCCGCGACGTCCAGCTCGAGGAGATCTGGCGGGCCGGCGGCGAGGACGACGAGATCTTCTTCGGCTCGATCGGCGCCGTCCAGCTCGGTGTCGACGGCCGCTTCCACATCCTCGACACGCAGCAGTCCTGCGTGCCGGTCTACTCGCCCGACGGCGAGCACCTGGCCACGCTCGGCCGCGAGGGAGACGGCCCCGGCGAGGTGCGCCGGCCCGGCGGCATGTTCCTGCTCGAGGACGGGCGCATCGCCCTCCTGCAGAGCTTCCCGGGCCGCATCGTCTTCCTCGACGCGGGCGGCAACCCCGCCGGCGAGGCCACCTACCAGGGCCCCGGTCAGGAGCAGGGCGCCTTCTGCGTCCTCAATGCCGGCCAGGGCCTGCCCGGCGGCGAGCTGCTGCTGCTGGGCATCCGCATGAGCTTCGGCGGCACGGTCAGCGACCAGACCTTCTTCCTCTCGCGCTGCGACGGCGCCGGCAAGGAGAAGGTCCAGTACCAGAGCAAGGGCTACCAGATCAACTACGCCGACTTCCGCCTCGACGAGGGGAAGATGGACTTCCTCTGGAACCGCTTCGCCGTCGGCCCCCAGGGGCGCGTCTACACGGCGCCGGAGCGCAACCAGTACCTCGTGCGCGTGCTGGCGCCCGACGGCAGCGTGGAGCGCGAGTTCACGCGGGCCTACACGGCGCCCGCCCGCGATGCCCAGGCCAAGCAGACGGCGACGCGGATCATGGAGGGCATCGGCAGCTACTACCCGACGCCCCTGCTCGGCACCACGGTCGAATCCACGGAGCCCGCCGTGGCGGCGCTCTTCGTCGACCCGCGGCGCAATGTCCTCGTCCAGACGGGCGACCCCGGCCAGCGCGATCCCGGCGTCTTCTGTCTGCTGGACGAGTTCGACGCCCAGGGCCGCTATGTCCGCCAGCTCGCCCTGCACTGCCCCGGCGATCCGCGCCAGGACGGCCTGGTCGTCCTCGGCGGCAATCGGGTCGTCGTCCTGCGCGGCGCGCTGGACGCCTGGCTCACGCAGCAGGCCGTGGCGGGCGAGGGCGAGAGCGCCGCGGAGGCGCCCGCGCTCGAGGTGATCTGTTACGCGATGCCCTGAGGAGCCGCCGGAAACCGGGTGGCCGGGCGCGCGTAGGCGCTCGGCCGCTCACCCCCCGCCCGCGCGAGGTTCATCGATGCGCCTTTCCGCCCCCCGCCACGGCCTCCCCCTCCTCATCGTCCTCCCGCTCAGCCTCCTCCTCGCCGCCTTCCTCGGGACGGCAGGCTGCGACAAGCGGAAGGGCGCGGGCGCCGCCGCCGACTCGACGGCCCTCGCCGACAGCGCGGCCGGCGACAGCGCCAAGGCCGCGGCGCCGGAGCCCGAGAAGGCGATCAAGGTCAACGTCGGCGAGGTGCAGCGCGGCAACCTGATCAGCTCGATCTACGCCGACGGCGAGGTGCGCACGCCCCGCTCCCTGGCCGTGCGCGCCAAGGTCTCCGGCGAGCTGATCGAGGTGGCGGTGAAGGACGGCGATCGCGTCAAGGAGGGCCAGCTCCTCGCCCGCATCGACCCGCGCAGCTACCGCCTCGACCTCGAGGCCGCGCGCTACGCCCATCTGCAGGCGCTCTCGCTGATGGCGGCCGAGGCCGACAGCTTCGCCGGCGACGGCAGCGCCGCCGAGGCCTACGCCGGCGCGCGGGCGCAGATCGACCAGGAGCACGCGAGCGGCAAGCTGAGCGATGTCGACTACCGCGCGCAGCTCCTCGACCTCGAGCTGACCGCCCTGGACGGCGGCGCCTTCCGTCAGGAGGTCTTCGAGCAGCGCACCGGTCTGGCCGGCGCCCGTGTCGCCCTGGAGCGCGCCCAGCTCGCGCTCGAGTACACCGAGATCCGCGCGCCCTTCGCGGGGGCCGTGCAGGGCCTGGCCGCCGTCGTCGGCGAGAACATCGGCGTCGGTCAGACGCTCTGCTCGCTCTACGACAACAGCAAGCTCGAAGCCGTGGTCAACGTGCTCGAGGCCGACCTCGCCAACCTGATCGAGGGCCGGCCGGCCCTGCTCGCGGTGCCGGCGGTGGCCGACACGATCACCGCCGAGGTGGACGTCATCTCGCCGAGCCTGGACGCCGCCAGCCGCACCTGCCAGTGCATCCTGCGCTTCGCCAACCGCGGCGGGCGTTTCCGCCCGGGCATGTTCGTGCGCGCCGAGGTCGCCGGCTTCGTCCACGAGGACCGCCTGCTCGTGCCCAAGGCGGCCGTGCTGATCCGCGACGAGCGGCCGCTCGTCTTCAAGGTCGCCGGCGAGACGGCCCAGTGGCTCTACATCACCGCGGGCCTGGAGAACGACACCTGGGTGGAGGTCAAGTCCGTCCACAGCGGCGGCAGCCTGGCGCCCGGCGACACGGTGGTCGTCAGCGACCACCTCACGCTCGCCCACGAGGCGAAGATCGACATCCGGCGCAAGGTGCCGCCCAAGGACCGCTGGGCCTTCGCGGGGCCCGTGGCCGCGCAGGCCGACGCGCCATGATCATCGCGCAGAGCGTGCGCCGCCCGGTGGCGGTGCTGATGGCCTTCGCCGGGCTGGTGCTGCTCGGCTGGCAGGGCCAGCGGCGGCTGGCCCTCGACCTGCTGCCGGCGATCAACTACCCCAACTTGACGGTCATCACCAACTACCCGGACACGCCGGCGGACGACCTCGTGCGGCTCGTCACCGAGCCGCTGGAGGAGCGGATGGCGGGGCTCGCGGGCGTGCGGCGCGTGGTGAGCAAGACGCGCGAGGGCACCTCCACGATCACGGCCCAGTACGACTGGGGCACGGACATGGACTTCGCCAACCTGCACATGCGCGAGGCCGTGGACCAGGTCGCCTACGGCGAGGATTTCCCCGCCGCCGCCGACCGCCCGCTCATCCTGCGCTGGGATCCCTCGGCGCGGCCGATCGCGATCCTCGTCATCGAGGGCGAGGCGCCCCTGCGCGAGATGACCGACTTCGCGCGCGAGGTGGTCAAGCCCGCGCTCGAGCAGATCGACGGCGTCAGCCAGGCCGAGGTGATCGGCGGCGCCGAGCGGGAGATCCTCGTCACGCCGGACCTGGCGAAGCTGCGCCTCTACGGACTCACCGTGAACGACCTCGCGACCGCGCTCAGCGTGGCGAACATCAGCTTCCCCGGTGGGCGCATCCGCAAGGGCCCGCTGCACCTGCCCCTGCGCATCCTCGGCGAGTTCGAGAACCTGGCGGAGATCCGCCTCACCGAAATCCCCGCCGCCGGCCCCGGGATCACGATCGGCGACGTCGCCACGGTCGCGGACGCGCTGAAGGAGCCCGAGGGCGCCACCTTCCTCGGCCGCGACGAGGTCGTGGCCCTCCACCTCTACAAGGAGGTGGGCAAGAACACGATCACGACGAGCGACACCGTCGACGAGGTGCTCGGCGTGCTGAAGGCCACCTACCCGGCCTTCGCGAGCAAGTACGTCTACCGCGAGGCGGACTTCGTGGCCGACTCGGTGAGCGGCCTCCAGCAGTCGCTGATCTTCGGCGCCCTGCTCGCCTTCCTCGTGCTGCTCATCGGCCTCGGCGACCTGCGCAGCCCGCTCGTCGTGAGCATCGCGATCCCGGTCTCGATCTACGCCACCTTCGCCGCCCTGGACATCGCGAAGGTCAACATGAACCTGATGTCCCTCGGCGGCCTCTCCCTCGCGGCGGGCATGCTGGTGGACAACTCGATCGTCGTGCTCGAGAACATCAGCCGCCGCCTGCCCAAGCGGCGGGCGGCCGTGAGCCAGGCGGAAGTGGACGCGCTGGCGATCAAGAGCACGCAGGAAGTGGCGATGCCCGGGGTCGCCTCGACGCTGACCACCGTGGCCGTCTTCTTCCCCGTCATCTACGTGCCCGGCATCGCCGGCGAGTTCTTCCGCGATCAGGCGCTCACGGTGACCTGCGCGCTGCTGGTGTCCATCCTCAGCTCCGTGATCCTGCAGCCGATGCTCGCCGCGCGGCTCCTGCGGCCGGTCGAGAAGCCCTCGCGCGCGGCCCGCCTCTCCAACGCTTGGCAGGAGCGCGTCTACCACTGGTACCACCGGCCGCTGCCCTGGGTGCTCGACCACAAGGTTCTCTTCCTCGGCGTCTCGCTGGCGGCGATCGTCCTCGCCGGCTGGGCCGTGAAGGACATCCGGCGCAGCTTCCTGCCCGAGCGCTCGCGCGGCGACTTCAGCCTGCAGCTCGAGCTGCCCGCGGGGACGCCGCTGGAGGCCACAGGCGAGACGGCGCGCCAGCTCGCCGCCTTCACGGCCAGGCTGCCCCGCGTGGCGACGGTCTACACGCAGGTCGGCGAGACGGAGACGACGCTCGCCAGCCTGAAGGAGTACACCGCGCCCAACGTGGCCCGCCTGCGCGTGCTGCTCACGCCCACGCGCCACGGCCGCGAGGACATGGCCCAGGTGAAGAGCGCGCTGGCCAATCGCCTCGCCCAGCTCGCCGGCGCGAGCTGGGTTTTCAAGGATGAGGGCGTCGGCCTGCGCGAGATCCTCGCCAGCGGCGAGGCCACCTTTGCGCTCGGCCTCGTCGCCGAGCACCCCGACGACGCCCTGCGCCTCGCCGACGCCCTGCTGCCCCAGCTCGCGCGCGTGCCCGGCCTCGTCGACCTCGAGCTGGACCGCGTGCTCGGCAATCCGACGCTCGAGGTGACGATCGACCGCGAGCTGGCCCTGCGCTACGGCCTCGAGCCCGAGGCGCTGGCGCGCGAGCTGCGCAACCGCATCCAGGGCACCGTGGCCACCACCTACAACGAGATCGACCAGCGCATCGACATCGGCGTGCGCCTGCCGGTCGAGCAGCGCCGCGACCTGGACACCGTGCTCGCCTCGGCGCTCGCCCTGCCCGGCGGCAAGACGGTCACCCTCGGCACCTTCGTCGAGACCGAGCTCAAGCGCCCCGTGCGCGAGATCGTCCGCCGCGACCAGCGCCGTCAGCTGACGATCTCCGGCAACGTCCAGGGCCGGGGGCTCGACCAGGTCTGGCGCGACGTGGACGCCCTCCTCGCGGCGACGCCCCTGCCCGCCGGGCTCGTCTACGTGCGCGGCGGCGAGCAGGAGGAGATCGGCCGTAGCTTCCGCGACCTCGGCTGGGCCCTGGTGCTCTCGGCGCTGCTCGTCTACATGATCCTCGCTGCGCAGTTCGAGAGCTTCCTCGACCCGCTGATCATCGCCGCGGTGCTGCCCGTTGGCATCGTCGCCGCCCTGCTCTCGCTGATGGCGACCGGCAACACGCTGAACATCATCTCCCTGATCGGTCTCGCCGCCCTGCTCGGCATCGGCGTCAACGACGCCATCGTCAAGGTGGCGACGGCGCGCCAGTTGCGCGAGGAGGAGGGCCTCTCCGTGCGCGAGGCCCTGCTCGAGGCCGGGCGCCTGCGCTTCCGGCCGATCATGATGAACACCTGGACGGCCGTGCTCGCCCTGATTCCGATGGCGATCGGCATCGGCACCGGCGACCAGATGCAGCGCCCCCTCGCCGTGGCGATCATCGGCGGCCTCACGCTCACCACCCTGCTCACGCTCTACCTGACGCCCGCGATCTACGAGCTGCTGCACCGGGGAGGCCGGCGGTGATCCGCTGGTGGGTCGAGCATCCGGTCGCGACCTGGATGCTCTTCGCCGCCCTGATCGTGTGTGGCGCCTATGCCGTGCCCCGCCTCGATCTCGAGGCGATGCCCGAGACCGATCTGCCCAAGCTGACGATCGTCACGAGCTGGCCGGGCGCATCGCCGAGCGCGGTGCAACGCTCGCTGACCCTGCCGATCGAGGAAGCCGCCGCGAAGTGCCACGGCGTCGAGGACATCGAGTCCACCTCGCGCCACGGGCGCTCGACGGTGGAGGTCAGCTTTCGCCGCGAGCAGAACCTCGACTTCGCGCGCCTGGAGCTGAGCGAGCACTTGGGCGCCGTGCGGCGCAGCCTGCCGCCGCGGGCGAGTCAACCGGTCATCGTACCGGAGATGCCCGAGGAGGTGCAGGTCGAGGAGTTCTTCTCGGTCAGCCTGATCTCACCGCTCGCCCCCAACAAGCTGCGTGAGGAAGCCGAGGACTGGGCGGTGCCGCGCTTCCTCGCCGTGCCCGGCGTGGCGGACGCGGAGCTGCGCGGCGGCGCGCTGCCGCTCCTGCGCGTGCTCCTCGACCTGGAAGCGATGGAGCGCTACGGGCTGACGGCGGATGGGATCGCCGGCCGCCTCAGCGCCCTCGATGCCGTTCTCCCGGTCGGCACGGTCCGCCGCTCGAGCCAAGAGCTGACGCTCACCGTGCACGACTCGGTGACCGTCGCCGGTCTCGCCCGGGCAGTCATCGCCAATCGCGGCGGGCAGACGATCACCCTCGATCGTGTGGCGCGCGTCGAGCGCAGCTTCGAAGACGTCGTCTACTTCCGGCGCATCAACGGCGACAACGTGATCTCGCTGCGCATCACCGAGCGCAGCGGCGAGAACGCCGTCGCCCTCAGCCGCCGCCTGCGCGAGGCGCTGCCCGCGATCGCGGCCGCCATGCCCTTCCCGGTGCAGTTCGACGTCGAGTCCGACAAGGGCGCCGATCTCGAGAAGAAGCTGAAGGAGCTGGTCGTCCGCTCGCTCGTGATCATGGGTCTGCTCTTCGCGCTGCTCGCGATCGTCCTCAAGCGGCCGGACGTGGTGGCCATCGTCATCGGCTCGATCCTCTTCGCGATCGTGATCTGCCTGAGCCTCTTCTACTTCTTCGGGCTGTCGGTGAACTTCATCACGATCAGCGGGTTGACGATCTGCTTCGGCATGCTGCTGGACAACAGCATCCTCGTGCTCGATTCCGTGCACCGGCGCCTGTCCGAACGCTCGCGGGGATCGGCCAAGGACATGCTCATCCTCGGCACGCGCGAAGTGAGCTTCCCCATCCTGGCGACGACCCTGACGAACATCGTCGCCTTCCTCTCCTTCATCTACCTGACCGGCCGCCTGGCGCTCTTCTACGTGCCGCTCGGGATCAGCGTCAGCCTCGCCATGAGCGCCTCGATGTTCACGGCCTTCTGCTGGCTGCCCGTCGCGCTGCGCGGCACCGCCGAGCGCATGCAGCGCCGGCAGGCCTTGCACCCCGCCGGTCCCCCGCGCCAAGGCTGGCCCCTGCTCTGGCGCTGGAGCCTGATCACGCTCGTCGCCGGCGGCCTGAGCGCCCTCGGCATCGCCTTCGCCCCCGGCGCGGTGAGCCTGCGCGAGCTGGCGCCCTGGCTCGGCGGCGCCGCCGGGCTCCTGCTCTTGATCGGCCTCTTCGTCGCCTACGTCGAGCGCATCACCCGGCTCAACCTGCGGCTCTGGTTCGTCAACCTGATCGTCTTCGCCGGGCTCTGCTATGGCGCCGTCTGGGCCTACCAGGAGAAGATCAGCAAGGGCGGCTTCTGGCGGCCGGCCGGGGAGGAGACCTTGCGCCTCTACCTCGAGCGGCCGGTGGGAACCGACGTCCTCCTCACCAGCGAGACGATGCGCCTCTTCGAGCAGGAGCTGCTGCCCCTGCCCGCGGACGTGCGCATGCGCGTCGACTGCTTCGAGAACTGGGCCTACATGCAGATGGAGTTCGAGACGGACGCTACGCGGATCTCCGCCCTGCCCGAGCTCTACCGCAACAAGCTGATCGTCCTCGCCGAGGAGCTGGGCGGGATGTTCATCTTCGTCGGCGGCTTCGGCGACCCCTACCTGAAGGGCGGCCGCGGCGGCGCGATGAGCAACTCGACGATCCTGCTCACGGGCTACAACAGCAAGGACCTCAAGGAACTGAGCGACGGCATCAGCGCCCGCCTGTCCCGCAACCGGCGCGTGCGCAACGTGATGCTCTCCAGCGGCAGCCAGTTCGAGCGGGCGGGCACGGAGGAGACCCTGGTCGTCATCCGGCGGGAAGCGCTGGCGCGTTATCGGCTTTCGGTGGCCGAGGTCACCGCCCACTTGCGCCGGCTGATCGGCGTCGACATCCCCTGGCACATGGTGATCGAGGGCGAGGACGAGCAGATCCAGCTCAGCTTCGCCGACGCCGAGAACATCCAGTATGACGCCGTGCTCGGCAAGACGATGACGACGAGCCGCGGCGAGAAGGTTCGCCTGAGCGAGCTCCTGCGCCTGGAGACACGCCCCGAGCTGAGCGCGATCACGCGCAAGGACCAGCGCTACAGCCAGCGCGTGAACTGGGAGTTCGTCGGCACGGACCGCATGCGGCAGAGCTTCCTCAAGGACATCCTCGCCGGGCTCGAGCTGCCCTACGGCTTCACGGCCGAGGACGTCTCCGGCCAGCAGATCAGCGAAGAGGAGAAGGAGCAGCTCACGCTCACCTTGCTCCTCACGCTGCTGTTCATCTTCATGACCCTCGCCGCGATGATGGAGAACCTGCTGCTGCCCCTGCTCGTCATGGTGTCCGTGCCGATGGGCCTGATCGGCGTCGTCGCCATCTTCTGGGCCAGCGACGCCACCTTCGACAGCTCCGCGCAGATCGGGCTGATTCTCCTGTTCGGAGTCGTGGTCAACAATGCCATCCTGCTCGTGAACCGCTTCCGGCTCAGCCTGCGCGAGCTGGTCGAGGCGCAGGGGCTGACGGCGGGGCCGGCCGCGCGCGTCCCGGACAAGCCGCGGCTGGGTGGCTGGGACCTCTGGCGCCTGCCGGGCGCCGAGGCGCGTCCCCTGCTGCATCGAGCGATCGTGGACGGTACGCGCATCCAGATGCGCTCGATCCTGCTCGCGACCGGCACCACGGTCTTCGGCATGCTGCCGCTGCTCTACCAGATCGAACAGGCGACCGGCGACACCAAGGACATCTGGGAGAACCTCGCGCTCGCCTCGATCGGCGGGCTGACCAGCAGCGCCGTGCTCATCCTCAGCGCCATCCCGGCGATGTACTGGATCTTCACGCGCTGGGGCTGGGGTCTGGCCCGCCTCGGGCGTCGCCTGGGCGCCCGGCGCCGCGGGAGCGCGGTGGCGCCGCAGTTCTCGCCGCAGCAGACCACGAACCCGTAGGGCGCCTCCTCTTGTACACGCGTACACTCCGCCGCGGCCGGCGCTGCAGAGGCGGCCCGCGGGGCTCCTCCCTGCTCAGAAGCGCCCGCGCTTGACGGCGGGCGCCAGGCAAGTCGCCTCAGGTCCCCTCCCCCTCCCGACTCGCGACGTACATCGTGTACTCGAAGGAGCGCTCGCCGATCGTGTCCTGCGCCGTCCTCGTGCCGACGCGCCCGAAGACCCCGGCCAGGCGAGCGGCGAAGGCGTCGTAGCGCTCCGGGGACCAGTAGACCGCGACGCCGCCGGGGCGCAGCGCCGCGCGGGCGGCCGCGAGCCCGGTCTCCGCGTAGAGCGCGGCGTTCTCCGCGCGCACCAGCCAGTCGGGGCCGTTGTCCGTGTCGAGCGTGACGAGATCGTAGGCGCCGCCGCTCGCGCGCAGGTGGGCGAGGACATCGTCGACGACCAGACGGGCCCGCCCCGCTGCCTCAGCGGCGGCCAGGCGCGCCGCGCGCCCCTCGCCGAAGATCCGAAACCAGTCGACGATCACGGGCTCGATCTCGACCACCGTGACGCGATCGATCCGTGGGTCCGCCAGTGCAACATCCAGCGAGTAGCCGAGCCCGAGGCCGCCGACGAGAGCGGCTACGCCCTGGCCCTCGCCAGTGGCAGCGAGCGCATCGAGGCCGGCCGTGACGAGCGCCGCGCTGGAGGCGGCGTTGGCGCTCGACATCAGGAAGCTGCCGCCGGCGATGACCTGCAGGTCCTCGCCCCGGCGGCGCAGCACCAGTTCGCCACTGCGCCCGACCGCGCGGGCCAGCACCTCGAGGCCACCCGCCAGCCCCCCGTCTCGCCCTGATTGCGCGCTGCCCACGGCACCTCGCAGTGCGGTTCCGATCAGGCGCGGAGTGTAAGCCCACGGCGACTCCGATCGCAAGCGCGGGACCGGAGTGAGGGAGGGCAGGACTGGCGGGCGTCGCGGGCGCGTGGCCGACGCCAGGAAGCCAGCGCCACGGCCGCTGCGGGGCACGGGACTGCTGCGCGCCGACGCCGCGCTGCCCTTGGCCGCCGGCTCCGACTTCGCCCTGCGCTAGGGCAGCGCCAGTCCCCGCTCGGCAAAGAGCCGGAGCGGCTCCCAGTAGATGCCCAGCAGCACGGTCAGCACGCCGAGTACGCCGACGATGGCGACGCTGAGCGGCGAGAGCGCCGGCGTCGCTGCCGGCGCGGCCACGCCCGCCGGGCCCGTCGCCGGGTGCAGGACGGGCGCGGGCGCCGCGCCTGTGGGCGCGGGCGCCGCGTCCTCGGTGCCATCGATGAGCATCACCCTGGCGATGCGCATGTAGTACCCCAGCGAGATCACCGAGTTGAGCAGGCCGAGCAGGGCGAGCCAGAGCCAGCCGCCCTCGATGAGCGCCGCGAAGAGGTAGAACTTGCCGATGAAGCCGAAGGCCGGCGGCAGGCCCGTGAGGCTGATCAGGAAGATCAGCATCATCACGGCCAGGAAGGGCCGGCGCCGCCAGAGGCCGCGGATGCCGTCGATACCCCCGCTGCCCGACTCCTCCGCCACGGCGGCGATCACCATGAAGGCGCCGAAGTTCATGATCAGATAGGCAAAGAGGTAGAAGACGATCGCCGTCACGCCGGCCGGCGTGAGGAGCACGAGGCCGGCGAGCAGGTAGCCCGCGTGGGCGATCGAACTGTAGGCCATCAGGCGCTTGAGGTTGTCCTGCCAGAGCGCGGAGAGATTGCCGATGAACATCGTCGCCACGGCCATCACCGCGATGAGCGTCGGCCAGGGCAGCCCCGCGATCGGCAGCCAGCCGCTGCCCGTCGGTTCCGCGAGGGCGGTGTAGAGGATGCGCAGCGTCAGCGCGAAGCCCGCCGCCTTCGGCCCCACCGAGAGGAATGCCGTCACGGCCACCGGCGCGCCCTCGTAGACGTCCGGGCACCACATGTGGAAGGGCGCCGCCGCCATCTTGAAGCCGAGGCCGACGAGGATCAGCACCAGCGCCAGGAAGACGGGCAGTGGCTGCGCGGCGCCGGCGCGGAAGGCCTCGCCCATCGCCGCGAGGTCCAGCGTGCCGGTCAGGCCGAAGAGCCAAGAGAAGCCGTAGAGCATCGCCCCCGAGGCGACGCCGCCGAAGATGACGTACTTCAGCCCCGCCTCGTGGCTGCGCCGGTTGCCGCGCAGGCTGCCGACCAGCGTGTACGAGAGGAGGGACACGGTCTCCATCGCCAGGTAGGCCATCACCAGGTTGCCCGCGCCGGCCATCAGGATCATGCCGAGAACGACGATCAGGGTCAGCCCGGTGAACTCCCCGCCCGCGCCGCGCAGCTCGCGGCTCCGCGCCGCCATCAGCAGGGTGAGCGCGCCGACCAGCACGAAGAAGAGTCGGAAGACCCGCGTGAAGCCGTCCAGCGTGAACATCTGCTCGAAGAGGGCCAGCCCCTCGCCGCGCAGGCCGGCGCCCGGCAGGGCGGCCAGGCCGGCCAGCGCGAGCACGCCCACGCCCAGCCAGGGGTAGAGCGCCCGGCGCCTGGCGCCCCAGACCATGTCGAGCACCAGGACCAGCAGCGCGCCCCCCATGAGCAGGCACTCGGGGAGGAAGTGCTTCAGGCTGCCGAAGTTCTCGAGGGCGACCATGGCTAGAACCCCGCCAGGCCGGCGCCGGCGCCGTTCACGTGGCCGACCAGGAAGCCGAGCGTGTCGCCGATCAGGTCGAGCACCGGCAGCGGCCAGACGCCGAGGATGATGACGATGATGCCCAGCGGCACGAGCGTGATCAGCTCGCGGCGGTTCATGTCGGTGAGGGTCGCGTACTTCGGATTCAACTCGCCGAGGAACATCCGCTGCAGGGTCCAGAGCAGGTAGGCCGCCGTGATCACGATGCCCGTGGCGCTCACGATCGTGTAGAGCGGGAAGGTCCGGAAGCCGCCCATGAAGACGAGCACCTCGCTCACGAAGCCGGAGAGGCCGGGCAGCCCGAGGCTCGCGAAGAAGGCCAGCGCCGTGATGCCGGTGTAGACCGGCACCTGGTTGGCGAGGCCGCCGAAGCCGTCGATCTGACGGTGGTGCGCGCGGTCGTAGAGGACGCCCACGAGCAGGAAGAGCATCGCCGTGATCGTGCCGTGGTTGAACATCTGCAGCACGGCGCCGTTCACGCCCTGCGGCGTGAGGGAGGCCATGCCGAGCATCACGTAGCCCATGTGCGAGATCGACGAGTAGGCGACCAGCTTCTTCAGGTCGCTCTGCGCCATCGCGCAGAGCGCGCCGTAGACGATGTTGATCATGCCGATCAGGGCGAGCACCCAGGCGAGCTTCGCCGTCGCCTCCGGCAAGAGCGCGTAGTTCACGCGCAGCAGGCCGTAGGTGCCCATCTTCAGGAGCACGCCGGCCAGGATGACGCTGATCGCCGTCGGCGCCTCGACATGGGCGTCCGGCAGCCAGGTGTGGAAGGGGAAGGCGGGGATCTTGATCGCGAAGGCGATGTAGAAGGCGAACCAGAGCAGCACCTGGGCGGTCATCGCCAGGCCGCGCGCCCCCTGCATCATCTCCGCCATGTCGAAGGTCTTGCCGGCCTTGAAGTAGAGGAAGATCACTGCCAGCAGCATGAACACGCTGCCGAAGAGCGTGTAGAGGAAGAACTTGATCGCCGCGTAGATCTTGTTCGGGCCGCCCCAGATGCCGATCAAGAAGTACATCGGCAGCAGCATGATCTCCCAGAACACGTAGAAGAGGAAGAAGTCGAGGGCGCAGAAGACGCCCATCATCCCCGTGTCCAGGAGCAGGAAGAGCGCGAAGTAGGCCTTGAGCTGGCGGTTGATGCCGAAGCTCGCGATCACTGCGATCGTGCAGATCAGGGCGGTCAGCAGCACCATCGAGATGCTGATGCCGTCCACGCCCAGCGTGTAGTTGATGTTGAAGCTCTCGATCCAGGGCCGCGGGCCTTCCAGGTACTGGAACTGCTTGAGCGGCTCGCCGCCGAAGCGGCGCTGGAAGCCCGCGAAGAGCTCGATCGCCCACCAGAGCGGCGGCAGCGTGGCGGCGACGCCCACACCCTTGATCCAGTTCGGCCGCTTGGCCGGCAGGAGCAGGATCACGGCGGCGCCGATGAGCGGGAAGAAGATCATCCAGCTCAGGACGTTGTCGATGGTGGCGAGAAACATGAAGCCCAAACCTCCCCGGGCCCGCGGCCCGCAGCGTCCCTAGCTCGGGATGCCGATCAGGATCCCGACGATCACGAGCAGGAGAACGCCCGTGATCAGCGCGTAGGCGTAGCTCTGGATGCGCCCCGTCTGCAGGCGGCGCAGGCCGGCGCCGGCGTCCTTGCAGGCCGCCGCGGCGCCGTTGACGAGACCGTCGACGAAGCTGCGGTCGATCCAGCCGCTGAGGGTGGAGACGCCGCGCGTCAGCCAGGCCGAGCCGTTGACCAGCCCGTCGATGACGACGCGATCGAAGCGCGCGCAGGCCCGCATGAGCCCGAGCACGCCGGCCACCACCGTGGCCCAGTACAGCTCGTCGACGAAGTACTTGTTCACGAGCAGGCGGTGGAAGCCGGCGAAGCGCGCGGCGAGCTGACTCGGCAACTCCGGCCGCCGCGTGTAGATGGTCAGGGCCGTCAGGCCCGAGGCCGCCGCGCCGAGCACGGACAGCGCCATCAGCAGGTACTCCATGGGATCGACGCCGTGGCTCCCGCCGTGGGTCTCGCCCGCGGCGGCCGGCACCTGTGCGTGCGGCGTCTCGGCGTGCTCCCCGGCCGCGGCCGCGGCTGCCGCCTCGTGCACGGCCTGCAAGCTCTCCTCGTCGCCCGGCTGGCGATGGCCGTCCCCGTTCGTCTCCTCCGGCGCCTGCCCGGGCGCGGGGGTGTCCGCGCGCGCGGGCGACGCGAGGAAGGGCGCCGCCCCGTGGTGCAGCGCGCCCGCCGGGCGCTCGGCAACGACGGGCTTCAGCCAGCCGTGGAAGCGGTTGGCGCCGCCGAGTGCGTGCGGCACGCCGACGAAGCCGCCCACCGTGGCGAGCAGCGCCAGCACGACGAGCGGCCAGGTCACCACGCGCGGCTGCTCGCGCAGGTGCTCGCGCGTGTGGTGGTCGGCGCGGCTCTCGCCGAGGAAGGTGAGGGCGACGAGGCGGAACATGTAGAAGGCGGTCAGCATCGCGCCCAGAAAGCCCAGCAGCCAGAGGAAGCGGTACCAGCCGCCGGCGGCCCAGGTCTGCCAGAGGATCTCGTCCTTGCTGAAGAAGCCGGCGAAGGGCGGGATGCCTGCGATCGCCACCGTCGAGACGAGGAAGGTCCAGAAGGTGACCGGCATCGCCTTGCGCAGGCCGCCCATCTTGCGGATGTCCTGCTCGTGATGCATCGCCAGGATCACGCTGCCCGAGCCGAGGAAGAGACAGGCCTTGAAGAAGGCGTGCGTCACTAGGTGGAAGATGCCGGCCGAGAAGGCGGCGGCCCCGATCGCGAGCACCATGTAGCCGAGCTGGCTCACCGTCGAGTAGGCGAGCACCTTCTTGATGTCCGTCTGGGCGAGGCCGATCGTCGCGCTGAAGATGGCGGTCAGGCCCCCCACCGTGGCGACGACGAGCAGGGCCGTCGGCGCGAGCACGTAGAGCGCGCTCAGGCGCGCCATCATGTAGACGCCCGCCGTCACCATCGTCGCCGCGTGGATGAGGGCGGAGACCGGCGTCGGGCCGGCCATGGCGTCCGGCAGCCAGACGTAGAGCGGGATCTGCGCGCTCTTGCCCGTGGCGCCGATGAAGAGGCAGATGCCGATCCAGTCGAGCAGCGGCAGGCCCAGCAGGTGCTTGCCCTGGAGCAGGCCGACGGCCTCGCGGATGCCCGCGAAGCTCAGGGTGCCGCGGCCTTCGCCGGCCAGACCCCAGAAGAGCAGCAGCATGCCGATCAGGAAGCCGAAGTCGCCGATGCGATTGACGATGAAGGCCTTGTTCCCCGCGCTCGTGTTCGGCAGGTGGCGGAACCAGAAGCCGATCAGCAGATAGGAGCAGAGGCCGACGCCCTCCCAGCCGACGAACATGAGCAGCAGGTTCTCGGCGAGCACGAGCACCAGCATCGAGAAGCTGAACAGATTCAGGTAGGCGAAGAAGCGCCAGATGCCGCCGTCGCCCTTCATGTAGCCGATCGAGTAGATGTGGATCAGCAGGCCGACGCCCGTGACGACGAGCAGCATCACGCTGCTCAGGGGGTCGAGCGTGAAGGCCACCTTGGCGTCGACGCCCGGGATACCGCCGCCGCCGACGCGCACCCAGTCCCAGAGGGTCTGGGTGAGGATCCGCGCCTCGACCGCCTGCGCGCGCAGGTGGAAGAAGGCGACGAGCGAGAGCAGGAAGCTGCCGGCGATCGCGCCGACGGCCAGGCCCTGCACGAAGCGCGGCCCGAGCCGCTTGCCGAGGAGGATGTTGACGCTGAAGCCGAGCAAGGGCAGGCAGGGGATCCAGCCCAGCGCGTTTTCGATCCAGCTCAGGTCCATGCCGTTCCCTTCCCGGTCGGGCGCGCCCGGCGCGCCCCGTCAGCGCTGGAGGCTGTCCAAGCGATGGGCGTCGATGTCCCGCAGGTTCTGGTAGATGGCCAGCACGATGGCCAGGGCGACCGCGGCCTCCGCCGCCGCGAGCACGATGATGAACACCGTGAAGAGCCCGCCCTGGATGCCCGTGGTCGTGTAGTGGTTGAAGGCGACGAAGTTGAGTCCTGCGGCGTTGAGGATCAGCTCGACGCCCATCAAAATGCCGATCGCATTGCGCCGGCTGAGCACCGTGTAGACGCCGGCCGCGAAGAGCAGCCCCGCGACGACGAGGAAGTGCGGGAGCCCGATCATCGCCCGCCCTCCTTGCCTGCGGCGGGGGCGGCGTCCGCCGCCTCCGGGCCCTTCACCTCGCGGCGCGCGATGATCACGGCGCCGATCAGGGCGCCGAGCAGGAGCAGCGAGGCCACCTCGAAGGGCAGCAGGTACTTGCCGAGCAGGGCCCGGCCCAGCTCGGCGCTCATCGGCGCATGGCTCACTTCGGGCCGCAGCGGCCAGTCGCTGCCGAGGATGAGCACCAGGCTCATCATGAAGACCCCGACGGCGGCCAGCAGCGAGGCCGGACGGTTGAGTATGGGGTTCGTGTTCGCCGCCTGGCCGATGTCGCGCGTGAGCATCACGGCGAAGAGGATCACCACCGTGATGCCGCCCACGTAGACGAGCACCTGCATCGCCGCCAGGAAATCCGCCGCGAGCTGGACGTAGAGGCCGGCCACGCCGAGGAAGGTGAAGATCAGCGCGAAGCCGGAGTAGACGATGTTCCGGCTGCCCGCGACGACGCAGGCCGAGAGCACGGTCAGCGCGGTGAGCGCGAAGAAGACGACGTCGAAGACCCCCATGCCCTACTCCTCGCTGTCGGCAGCGCCCCCGGGCGCCTTCGGATTCTTGTAGATGGGCAATGGCCCGCGCTCGACGAACTGGTGGTAGAGATCACCGAGATTGGTCGTCGACGCCTCGAAGCGGGGCGTGAAGTGGATGGAGCCGGTCGGACAGGGCTCCAGGCAGAGCCCGCAGTACATGCACTTGCCGAGGTCGATGTCATAGCGCCGGAGCATGCGCTCCTTTGTGGCCTCGTCGCGCTCGACCTCGATGTAGATGATGTCGATCGGGCAGGCCTTGGCGCAGGCCAGGCAGCCCGTGCAGATCTCGACCTCGTTGACGAGGAAACCCCGGTAGCGCGCGGGCAGCGTCGCCTCGACGTCGACGTCGGGGTACTCGACGGTGATCGGCGGCTGCGTCCAGAGGTGGCGGGAGGTGATCTTGAGGCCCGTGAGCGTGGTCCGCACCGCGTCCCGGATGTTGGCGAAGTAGTCGGCGACGGCGCCCATCTCAGCTCCTAGAACAGCCCGGCGACGAGGTCGTAGAGGCCGCGGCCCTTGAAGGCCACCAGCCAGACGGCGCTCATCACCACGTTGAAGACCGCGATCGGCACGAGATACTTCCAGCAGATGCCCATCAGCTGGTCGACGCGCACGCGCGGCAGGGTCCAGCGGATCTGGAGGATGAGCAGCACGAGGGCGAAGCTCTTGACGAGGAAGACCAAGGTCCCCAGCGCCGCGCCCCCGAAGCTCCTGGGATCGACCGGCACGCCGGGGAAGTTCCAGCCGCCGAGGAAGAGGGCCGTCGCCACGCCGGAGACGATCCAGATCGTCGCGAACTCGCCGATGAAGAAGACGCCGAAGCGGATCCCCGAGTACTCCGTGTTGTAGCCGCTGACCAGCTCGCTCTCCGCCTCGGGGATGTCGAAGGGCAGGCGGTTGTTCTCGGCCAGCGCGCTGATGAAGAACACGAAGAAGGCGAGGAAGGCGAAGGGATTGTGGAAGAGGTTCCAGCGCAGGATGCCGCCGCCCCCCGCCTGACCGGCCACGATCTCCGAGAGGCTCAGCGAGCCGCTGAGGATGACCACCGTGAGCAGGCTGAGCCCCGTCGGCACCTCGTAGCTCACCACCTGCGCCGCGCTGCGAAAGCCGCCCAGCAGCGACCACTTGTTGTTGCTCGCCCAGCCGCTCATCAGGATGCCGGCGACGACGAGGCTGGTCACCGCCACCAGGTAGACGACACCGACGTTGAGATCGCTGACCACCAGGCGCTGGCCCCAGGGCATCACGACGAGCGTCAGGAAGGTGCCGGTCGCGACCAGGTAGGGCGCGAGGCGGAAGAGCGGCCGGTCGGCGTCCGCCGGGATGATGTCTTCCTTCAGGATCAGCTTCACGCCGTCGGCGACGAACTGGAGGATGCCCTGCGGCCCGACCCGGTTCGGCCCGATGCGGTTCTGGATCTTGCCCGCCACGCGGCGCTCGGCGAAGGTGAGCAGGCCGGCGACCAGGCAGGCATAGAGGGCGATGCAGAGGAAGGCCGCCACCAGCATGAAACCGAGCTGGATGGCCCAGACCGGACCCGGCAAGCTGTGCTCGGCGATCAGGCCGGCGATCCACTGCTCCATGGTCCCTTCCTCCTGCCGCCTAGCGATCGATCTCGGGAGCGACGATGTCCAGGCTGCCGATGATGGCGACCAGGTCCGCGATCATCAGGCCGCGCGCGAGCGGCTCGGTGATGCTCATCGCCGCGAAGCTGCCGGTGCGGATCTTGACGCGGTGGGGCTGCTTGCCGCCGTCTGCGACGACGTAGTAACCCAGCTCGCCGCGCGCGCTCTCGGTGCGCACGTAGTACTCGCCCGCCGGCGCCTTGAAGACCTTCTTCTCGTTCCAGAACTCGGGACCCGAGCGCGGCAGGCGCTCGACCGCCTGGCGCACGAGGCCGACGCACTCGCGCATCTCCTGCACGCGGCACCAGAAGCGGTCCCAGCAGTCGCCCCGCGTGCCCAGCCGGCCCTGCCCCACCGGCACCTTGAAGGACAGTTCGGGATAGAGGCCGTAGGGGTCGTCGCGGCGGCAGTCGAAGTCGACGCCGCTTGCGCGCAGGTTGGGCCCGCAGAGCCCGTAGGCCATGGCGTCGGCCGCGCTGATCACGGCCACCTTGGCCAGGCGCGCGCGGAAGATGCGGTTGAAGGTGATCAGGCGGTCGAACTCGTCCACCGCCGGCAGGAAGCCGTCGCAGAAGCGCAGGACCTTGTCGGTCCAGCCCTTCGGCGCGTCGTGGCTGACGCCGCCGATGCGCACGTAGTTGTGGGTCAGGCGCGCGCCGCAGAGCTCCTCGATCAGGTCGTTCACCTTCTCGCGCTCGCGCAGGGCGTGCAGGAAGGGCGTCACGGCGCCCATGTCGGAGGCGTTGGAGCCCACCGCGACCAGGTGGCTCGCCAGGCGCACCAGCTCGGCGCTGATCACGCGCAGCAGCTCGCCGCGCTCGGGCACGGCGTGCCCTGCCATCCGCTCGCACGTCACCGCCCAGCCGTGGTTGGCGTTGATCGCCGCCACGTAGTCGACGCGGTCCGTGAAGGGCATGAACTGGAAGTACTCGAGGCCCTCGGCGATCTTCTCGATGCTGCGGTGCAGGTAGCCGACGTCGGGCACGCACTGGTGGATGATCTCGCCGTCGGTCTCGAGCTGGAAGCGGAGCACGCCGTGCGTGCTCGGATGCACGGGACCCATGTTCAGGGTCATCAGCTCGGTCTTCACTTCTGCCATGACAGCCACTCCCGGTCGCGGCGGGTGGGAATGCCCTGGTAGGCAGGCTGCTCGACGAAGTCCTTGCGCAGCGGGTGGCCCACCCAATCGTCGGGCAGCATGATCCGCCGCAGGTCCGGGTGCCCCGTGTAGACGATGCCGAGCAGGTCCCAGCTCTCGCGCTCGTGCCACTCGGCGGCTGGCCAGATGTCGCTCACGGTGGGCACCTGCGGCGCTTCGCGCGGCAGGTCGGTGTGCAGGGTGAGCAGGCGGCCGCCGTGCGCGTAGCTGCAGAGCGTGATCGTGCTGCGCAGCTTGTTCTCCTTGGGATGGTCGGTGCCCGCCACCTGCTGCAGTGCCTCGAAGTGCAATGCGGGGTCATCGCGCAGGGCGAGGCAGAGCGCGTGCAGGCGCTCGGCGGTGACGAGCAGGTCCGGCTGCGGCGCCTCGGGGCGGAAGGTGATGCCCTCCTCGCCGACCACGGCCGCGATGCGCGCGAAGAGGGCCTCCGCCTGCTCGCGGGTCATGCTCATCCCTGCGCCTCGCTGCTGGGCGGCGCCGCAAGCGGCGCCGCCTCGGGTAGACTTGCCGCAGGCAGTCCCGCCGCGGCGGCCGGGGATCGCTTCACCAGGAAGCGCTCGCCCTTGATCTTGCGCTGCAGCTCGGCGATGCCCTCGTAGAGCGCCTCCGGCCGCGGCGGGCAACCCGGGATGTAGACGTCCACGGGCAGGATGGCGTCCACGCCCTTGACCACGCTGTAGCCGAGGTTGAAGAGGCCGCCGCAGTTGGCGCAGCTCCCCATCGAGATCACGTAGCGCGGCTCGGCCATCTGCTCGTACATGAGCTTGAGGCGGCTGGCCATCTTGTAGGTGAGCGTGCCGGCGACGATCAGCAGGTCGCTCTGGCGCGGCGTCGCGCGGAAGACCGAGCCCATGCGGTCGAGGTCGGTGCGCGGCCCGCCGGCCTGCATCAGCTCGATGCCGCAGCAGGCCAGGGCGCTCAGCATGTACCAGACCGAGTTGCCCCGGGCCAGGTTCATGATCTTGTCCGTGTTCGTGAAGATGGCCACCTCGGGCAAGGTGTCGACCATCGTCGGCAGTTCGCGCTCCGTCATGGCGATCTCCCTCGGCCCCGCCTACTCGGGCCGGGAACGGGCGTGGCGCCGCAGCTCGATGGGATTGTCGCTGCGGCTGAGCTGGAGGTCCTTCACCCAGTCCAGGTCGCCCTTGCGCCACAGGTAGACCAGGCCCAGGAAGAGGATCAGGATGAAGAGCAGCACCTCCGCCAGCACGAACCACCCCTGACCGCTCTCGACGAAGCCGCGCATGACCATCCCGACGGGGAACATGAAGGCGATCTCGACATCGAAGATCAGGAAGGCGAGCGCGATCAGGTAGAAGCGGATGTTGAACTGCAGCCAGCCGGGGCCGGTGGGCCGCTCGCCGCACTCGTAGCTGGACAGCTTGTCGGCACTGCGATTGCGGGGCGCGAGCAGCTTGGAGATCGCCAGCAGCGCGAAGATGAACAGGATGCTGAAGAGGACGAAGACGAGCACATTCGCAAACTGGAATAGCATCGCGCGTTCTCCGCGAATCCGGGGGCGGCCCCGAGCCGGCCGCTCCGCGACGCCGCGCGGCGCCGACAGGGCCGAAGTGCAGGCGAGGCTAGCGGGCGCCTACCCCTCGCGCAAGCACTTTCCAAGTAAGCAGATGGCGTCGAGTTCGCCAGAGTGGCGGCGATCCCGAGCCGGCGTTTCATCCATTCGCGCCTTGATCGGGGCTCGGCGCCGCGCACACGCCGTTGACGCGCCCGGACTCGCGACCCATGCTGCCGCGGGGCCGAGCGGCGCCCACCGCCCAGGAGAGAACGCGGATGACCAAGCTGTCGCGAGAGGAGCCGCTCGCCCTGGCCGGCCCCGCCGGCCGCCTCGAGGCCCTTGCCTATGCGCCCGTCGATCCGCAAGGGGCGGCGCTCCTCCTGCACCCGCACCCGCTCTACGGCGGCAACCTGCACAACAAGGTGGTCTTCACGGCCCAGCGGGTCTGCGCGGATCTGGGTCTGGCGACCCTGCGCTTCAACTTCAGAGGCGTCGGCGCGAGCGGGGGGCGCTACGACGACGGACAGGGCGAGCAGGACGACGCGCGGGCGGCCCTCGTCCATCTGGCGGAGCGCTGGCCGGCGACGTCGCTGTACCTGGTCGGCTTCAGCTTCGGCGCCTGGATCGCCCTGCGCGTGGGCAGCGCGCGGGCGGACGTCGCGGGCCTCGCCGCCATCGGCACGCCGGTCGACTGGGCGCCGCTCGACTTCCTCGCCGATTCAGCCGTGCCGAAGCTCTTCGTCCACGGCGACGAGGACCAGTACTGCGACCCCGAGGGCCTCAGGCGCGCCTATCCCGGCTTCGCACCCCCCAAGCGGCTCGAGTGGATCGCCGGCGCCGACCACTTCTTCACGAGCCGGCTGGAGGCCTTGAGTCTGGCGCTGCGGGAGCAGTTTCCGCTGCCGGCGGTCGCTTGGCGGCGCTCGCCGTCCGCGTGAAGACCGCGTCCACCGCGAAGTGCTCGCCGCGCGTGCCCGGCAGCTGCAGCCAGCGCAGGAAGCTGCCCTTGCGCAGGTCGATGAGCGCGAGCCGGCACTCCTCGAAATCGGGCACGGCGAAGAGCCGTCCGTCCGGGCTCATGTCCCCCGCCAGGGGATTGGCGCCGGCCTCGATCTCGCGCCAGAGCTCGATCCGCGGCCGGCCGTCGCCCCCGGCTGCGACGTCGAAGATGCGCAGGCGGGCGAGGTCGCTGGGCGCGATGCGCATCTCGCTGACGACGAGGCGCGCGCCGTCCGGCAGCGGCGTCACGCGCGCGGGGTGCTTGCCCGCTGCGAAGCGCGCGACGGGCTCCAGGCCGGGCAGCGCAAGCACCTCGACGAAGCCGGGCGCGCGACCGCTCGCCAGCGGCGCGCCCAGGCAGGCGACGTAGAGCCAGCGCCCCAGGGGATCGACCGCCATGTGCACCGGCGCCGGCCCAACCGGTCGCGTCTCGAGCGTCGTCCCGTGTTCGGTGTCCAGCACCGTGAGCGTCGAATCGCCGGTGTTGCCGACGTAGGCGCGCTTGCCCCCCGGGTCGAAGCAGGCCGTGCGCGGGTTGCTGCCGACGCGGAAGGCGAAGCGCGGCTGGCGGGACCGGGTGTCGATCGCCGTGACGACCGAGTCGCTCCTGGCGAGAGCGATCACGGCGCCGTGCGTGACGAGGCAGCGCCGGCTCGTCGGGTCGAAGGCGACACTGCTCGCGGCGGCCCCGATTTGGATGCGCCCGCGGATCGAATCGCCGGCGGCGCTGAGCACGTGCAGATCGCCCGAGCCTTCGCTGGCGACCCAGATCTCTTCGCCGTCCGGCGTCACGGCTAGCCGCGCGCTGACCGAGCCCAGGTTCAGTTCGGCGGTCGGCGTGAGCTGCGGGTAGTCGTAGCTCAGAAGGCGCGAGTGGCCGTAGGGCAGGCGGAACTGGGCGACATGCAGCGACCAGCCGGTCTCCGCCTCGCGGCGGCCGCAGCCGAGCGCGAGGGCGAGTGCCAGGGCGAGGAGCAGGGCGGGTCGCGCGCGGCGCATCAGAGCTCTCCTTCGGGCCAGGCATCGACGATGCCGACGACGATCGCCCGGATCGGGGCCGCCGGGTCGCGCAGCACCTGGCGCGCGCCGTTGCCCTCGTCGAGGACCAGCACGGTCTCGCCGGCGCCCGCGCCCACGGCGTCCAGCGCGATCAGGTAGCCCGGCCCGTCCAGGCGCTCGACGATGAGCAGTCGCTGCCCAGCCACGACCCGATGATGGATGGTCGAGGTGCAGCGGCCCGCCACGCGGCCGAGGATCATCGCCGACCGCCGCGGCCGGGCCGGCGCGGTGCGGGCGTGGTCTCCGACGATACGAGCGGCGCGAGCGGCGCGAGCGGCGCGGGCTCGCCGCGGCCCGGACCTGTCTCGTCGGCGTCGAGGGCGTGCGTGTCCACGATGCCGACGATCGCATGATCCACGGGCACGAACCAGGGGTCAAGGGCGAGGGCTGCTTCGCGGCTGGCGACGAAGTAGACCAGCTCGCCGGGGCCGGCCATCCGCGTGCCGTCGGCGCAGACCAGCGGGCGCCCCGCGGGCACGAGGTGCTGATCCAGCGGCTGCACCCAGAGCATGGGCACGCCCGCGAGCCCGTCGGCGACGCGGCAGGGCACGAGCGTGCCGATCACGCGCGCGAACTGCACTAGCGCGCCTCCTCGTCATGGCGATCGCCGTGACCGGCGATCGCTGCTGCCCCGGCTTCTGTCTCCGCATCCGGCGGCGCGAGCGGGGCGCAGAGGGCGAAGCGGCTGCCCGCGGCGAGCAGCGCGCGCAGCGTGTCGTCCAGGCGCGGGATCAGGGCCTGTTGCGTGAGGCGCGGGCCGAGGCGCGCGGCGCCGGCGGCGAGGGCGGCCTCCACTTCGTCGAGCGCGCCGTCGAAGATCGAGAAGGCCTTGCCGCCCAGGCCGTCGGCCAGGCGCAGCTCGCGCAGCGTGACCGCGCAGGCCTTGAGCGCGGCGTCCGTGGCGCCGAGCAGCGCGGCGCTCGAGGCGGCCTCGAGCAGGCCGAGCGCCTCGGACTCGGCGCCGCTGCGCGCGCCGGCGAGCGCAGGGCCCAGCGCTTCGTGGGCGTCGGCGAGAAGGATCTCGTCGTGCAGGCCCGCCGCGGCCAGGCCCTCCGCGTGCGCCTCCACCACCGAGGCCGTGCTGCCGCCCAGCAGGACGAGGAAGCGGCCCGGCTGCACGCTGCCCGCGCGGATCAGCGCCACGGGCGCGCGCTTGAGCATGCGGTCGGCGGCGGCCACGCCCGCCGGCACGCCCGCGTACTCGAGCAGGGCGAGAGCCGGATAGCGCGTGTCGTTGGTCGTCACCATCGCTAGACGATCCGGAAGTGGTCCACCAGCACGCAGCGCCGCTCGCGGCTGAAGCTGTGCGGACCGGTGAGCCCCTCCCCGGTGGGCGAGGCGATGCTGAAGCTCGCGTAGCCCTCGCCGCCGTGGCCGAGCCCGGCGGCGCAGGGGCCGTTCTTGACGAAGATCGACGTGTTGATTTCCCGCGCCATGCGGCTCAGGCGATCCAGGCGCCTCGAGTGCATCGCGGCCGAGTGGCCGCAGCCGTGCTCGGCGCGCACGGCGAGATCGATCGCCGTGTCGGCGTCGGCGACGGCGACCACGGGCAGCACGGGCAGCATCTGCTCCGTCCAGACCAGCGGGTGCTCGGCGGGGACGGGCGCCACGAGCAGGCGCGCCGCCGGATCGCAGGGCGCGCCGATCGCGGCGAGGATCGCCGGCGCGTCCTGGCCGATCCAGCGCTTGGCGATGACGCCGGGCTTGCCAGCGCCGCGCAGTTCGTCGAAGAGCAGGGGCGTGAGGCGCGCGATCTCGCCCGCGGTCAGCACGCGCGCGCCGTGCCGCTGCATGGCCGCGAGCAGGCCCGCCGCCGCCTCGGCGACGACGAAGACCTCCTTCTCGTCCACGCAGATGATGTTGTTGTCCAGCGATGCCCCGAAGGCGATGTCGCGGCCCGCCGCGTCGAGGTCGGCCGTCTCGTCCACCACCACGGGCGGGTTGCCCGGCCCCGCGCAGATCGCGCGCTTGCCGCTCGCCATCGCCTCGCGCACGACGCCCGCGCCGCCGGTCACCACGAGCAGGCGCACGCCCGGGTGGCGCATCAGCGCCTGGGCGCTGGCGATCGTGGGCTCGGCCACCGCGGTGACGAGGTCGGGCGGGCCGCCCGCGGCCAGCACCGCGCGGTGGATCAGCCGCACGGTCTCGGCCGAGCAGGCCGCCGCGCCCGGATGCGGGTTGAAGACCACCGCGTTGCCGGCGGCGAGCATGCCGATCGCGTTGCAGATCACCGTGCTCGTCGGGTTCGTGATCGGCGCGATCGCCGCGATGACGCCGAAGGGCGCGGGCTCCATCAGCACGAGGCCGCGGTCGCCGCTCGCCGCGCGGGGCGCGAGGGCTTCGGGGCCGGGCGTCTTGAGGGTGACGAGGCGGTTCTTCAGCTCCTTGTCGGCGGCGCGGCCGAGGCCGGTCTCCGCGCGGGCCAGTTCGCCCAGGCGCGCGGCCGCGGGCAGCAACGCCGCGCGAATGGCGTCGACGAGACGCGCGCGCAGCGAGGGCTCGGCCGCCGCGAGGGCGCGGAAGGCGCGGCCCGCCGCGGCGACCGCGCCGTCGACATCGGCGTGGATGCCCTCGCCGAGCGCCGCCCCCGGGGGCGGCGCGGCGGCGGGCGCGGGCGCGGCCGCCGGGGCGACGCCGGCCAGGCCGAGGCGCAGGGCCAGCTCGCCGGCCAGCGCCTTGATCTGGGCCTCGCTGAGGGCGCTCATCGCGCGCACCGGCGCGGGCCGCTAGTCATCGCGACCTTTCCGATAGCGCTCCTCGCCGCCGATCTCCCAGCTGTCGACGATCGCCATGATGACGGCGTCGCAGGGCCGGTTCTCGGTGGCTTTCGTTTGCCGGGCGGAGCTGCCGGTGGCAAAGAGCACCTTCTCGCCGATGCCGGCGCCCACGGCGTCGGCGGCCACCACCGTGCCGCCCGTGGGCGCCCCGTCGGGTCCGAGCTGTCCGAGCAGGAGGAACTTCAGCCCCTCCAGGCTCGGCTCCTTGCGCGTGGCCACCACCGTGCCCAGCACGACGGCCAGGTTCATGGCGCGCCTACTTCGACTTGGCGGACTCGGCCTGGCGGCCGAGCGGGATCACCATGTCCACGTTGGCGTGCGGGCGCGCGATGATGTGCACGGCGACCAGCTCGCCCACGCGCGCGGCCGCGGTCTGGCCGGCGTCGCAGGCGGCTTTGACCGCCGCCACGTCGCCGCGGATCACGGCCGTCACGTAGCCGCCGCCGGTCTTCTCGTAGCTGACCAGCTCGACGCGGGCCGCCTTGACCATGGCGTCGGCCGCTTCCACCATCGCGGGGAAGCAGCGCGTCTCGATCATGCCCAGTGCATCTGCCATTTGCGTCCTTCCTGTGCTCGGGGACCGCGGTCCCCCTACCCGTTCTTCTCGTTCGTGCGCCCGCTGAGGGCCTCGATCGCCGCGACGGCGGCCGGCCAGGCCGCGTCGATGTCCCGCTGCTCGCCGCCGAGATACACGCGCCCGAAGCTGCCGAAGGCGCGCACCTCGAGGATGTTGATCTCGGCCGCCTTCTCGGCCTCGTTCGCGGCCAGCGCCGCGTAGGCCGCCGGCTCGCACTCGAGGATGTACAGGCTCTCGCCGGCCAGGATCATGTTGCCGTGGCGCATGCGGTTGATGAGCTGCGTCTGGTAGTCGTCCACGGCGCGGATCACGGTACTCGAGAGCACGCGCGGCTTCAGGCGCTCCTCCTCGCGCACCTGGAGCGCCTCGAGGATGGCCCGCCCGGCCTGCCGCACGTCGGCCTGGCTCTTCGAGTGGATCTCGAGCATCCCGTAGAGCCGCTCCACGATCTGCATGCCGGGCGTGACCTGCGTCGTCTTGAGGGCGATGTCGGTGACGCGGTTGATCTCGATCCCCGGCGAGACCTCGACGAAGAGCGCCGCCTCGTTCGCCGTCGGCAGGAAACCCTGCGCCACGGTGGCGAGGAAGCTCGCGAACTGCGGCTGCAGCCGATCGAGGAACACATAGGCGCGCAGGTCGACCAAGCCCATCCTGTCCCCCCTAGGCCGGCGCGCCACTCGCGCGCAGGGCCTGTTTCGCTTCCTCGACGATGGCGACGCTCGCGCTCGCGCCCAGGCGCGTGGCGCCGGCCGCGAGCAGGCGCTGCGCGGCCGCGAAGTCGCGGATGCCGCCCGAGGCCTTGACCCCGAGTCCCGCCGCGCGCACTTCCGCCGCCATCAGCGCGACGTCGGCCACCGTGGCCCCGCCGCCGCCGAAGCCCGTCGAGGTCTTGACGAAGTGCGCTCGCGCCTGCACGGCGAGGCGGCAGGCGGCGCGCTTCTCACTATCAGTGAGCAGGCAGGTCTCGAGGATCACCTTGCAGAGCGCGCCGCCGTCGCGGCAGGCCTCGACGACGGCGCGGATGTCGGCGAGCACGGCCTCGGCCTCGCCGCCCTTGAGCGCGCCGACATTGAGCACCATGTCGATCTCGCGGGCGCCCTCGCGAATCGCCCGCCGCGCCGCGAAGGCCTTGGTCTCCGGCTGGTCGGCGCCGAGGGGAAAGCCCACCACCGCGCAGGTGGCGACGCCGCTCCCCGCCAGCTCGGCGGCGACCAGGGGCGCCCAGACCGCGTTCACGCAGGCTGCGGCTGCGCCCAGCGCACGCGCCTCGACGGCGAGGCGGCGGACCTGCTCGCGCGTGGCGTCGGGGCGCAGCAGCGTGTGGTCGATCGCGCGCGCGAGGGCGGCCACGCTGAGCCCCGCGGCCGGCGCCGCGGCAGCGAGCGCCGCCGCCGGTCTCGCGCCCGCCGGCCCCGACCCGCCCCCGGGGGCGACCAGGGGCGCCAGCTCCGCGAGCAGGCGCTCGAGATCGGCGCTCGAGAGCGGCAGGCCCGCCCCCGCGCCTGAAGAAGGCGCCGGCTCCGCCGGAGTTGTCGCTCCCCCGGCAGAACCGGCAGGGATGGCCGCACGGCCTCCCGAAATCGTGTCGCCCTCGATCATCGCCACGCGGCGCTGGTGGCGGGCCTCGGTGCAGTCGGTCGCGAGCCAGAGGGCGACGATCTGCCAGGCTAGCTCGGGGCCAATCAGGCCGGCGCCGAGGGTGAGGACGTTGGCGTCGTTGTGCTCGCGGCTGTTGCGGGCGCTGGAAAGGTCGTAGGCGAGGGCCGCGCGCACGCCGGGCACCTTGTTGGCCACCATCGAGGAGCCGATGCCCGCCCCGTCGACCATGATGCCCCGCTCCGCGCGCCCCGCGGCCACGGCCTCGGCGACCTGGCGCGCGAAGACCGGGTAGTCCACGGCTTCATTCGATGAAGTGCCGAGGTCGAGCACCTGGTGGCTCGCCGCGCGCAGCTTCAGGGAGAGCTGCTCCTTGAGGGCATAGCCGCCGTGGTCCGCACCGAGGGCAATCCTCATGCTGCGCCTTCATCGGTCGGGGCCCGCGGGCCCGTTCGCGCGCCGGCCGGGCGGCGCTAGGACCAGACCTGGGAGTCGTCGCTGGGGCGCCGGCCCGTGATCGGCCGGATGCCCCCCGCCTCCAGTTCCACGATGGCCTGCAACTTCCGAACGTGAAGCTTGAGGGCGCTCACTCCCTGCTCCGTGAGCTGGAAGCGGGTCCAGGAACGCCCGCCCCGGCTGCCCTTGAGGATCTCCAGGTAGCCGGCGCCGGCGAGCTTGCGGGTCTGCACATGCAAGTTGCCGTCTGCCAGGCCGGTGCGCTGCTTGAGATCCGTGAAGGCCACCGGCTCGCCGGTGATGAGCGCGGCGACGATGCCCATCCGGGCAGCCGAGCTGAGCGTTTCGTCGAAGTCGGGCAAGGGCGCTGCTCCCCTCTCAGCTTCACGATCGAAAGTCTGCTCCGATCATCGACAGCCGTCAAGACTTTCTTGACGGCTTTCGGCGGCCGAGCTTCAATGCGTGAAGTATCGCCCGCCCTTCGCGCCCCCACTTGCGGCGGAGCCCGGCGCGCGGCATCTCTCCCTGGCCCGGCCCGGCCGGCCCCACGCGGAGGCAAGCCCGAATGTCGATGAAGCGCATCCTGATCGGCCTTGGCGGCCTGATCGTCCTGCTCCTGATCGCCGCTCCCCCC
>Ga0194127_10001620_pt1 | contig 32711 bp, 28 predicted proteins | sample TA2KigC100mmetaG_FD_148624 | JGI IMG/M metagenome (GOLD analysis project Ga0194127, IMG submission 148624) | Freshwater microbial communities from Lake Tanganyika, Tanzania - TA2015036 Kigoma Deep Cast 100m | ecosystem: Environmental > Aquatic > Freshwater > Lake | place: Tanzania: Lake...
AAAAATACTTCATGGACTTTCTGTATGACTCGGTGTTCAACAATCGCGTCGATCGTCTTCAGATGTACCACGATTTCCTGACCACCCGAATCGTCGAATACTATTCCCGGAACGAACTAGAGGCGTGGCTTCGCGCTGCTGGCTTCAAGAAAATTTCGTTGCATTTCTATCGCCGCCAATCTTGGTCGGTCGCCGCCAGCTTCGACCCCGACGAGAATTTCTCCGGCTAAATGATCGCCATTCGATGAGCCACTCGCCTATTTCCTCCCGCCCTGCCGTCGTTCTCGCGGCAGCCGCCATGGCTATGCTCGTGGCCGCGACCTATTTCGGCTATAGCCCGCCTTATCATTACTATCTTCCGATGTTGGCGAAGGCGCGCGATATAGCCGCTTTTCCCAACGATATTTTTCTCGCCAACTCGGTTTACCTCAAAGCCTCGGTCTTTTATTCGGTCATCGGCTGGACCGGGCTGAAAATCGAACACGACATCGTCGGCCTCACGCTGCATGTCGTTGTCAATGCCGTCCTGCTCGCGGCGGCGGTCGCCGTTGTGCACCGGACCATGGCCGATGGTCGGCTGACGCTGGCCATGACCTCCGTTTTGGTCAGCGGGTTTTTCTATACCAAGCTGGTCGAGGGCGCGCGCGGAACGCCGATCATCCATGTCACGCCGACCCCGTCGGGGATCGGCCATGCGTTCGGCATGGCCGCTATGTTCGCCATGCTCGCCCGCCGACCGGCACTTGCCGCCATGCTGGCGACCGCCTGCATCGCCGTCGCGCCCAAAGGCAACGTCCTGATCGCACCCATCCTCCTGCTGTGGATTTACTTCGACCGTTCCCTTCCGCGCCGGGCGCTGGCGTGGGGTTTTCTTCCCTTTTTCTATATCGGCTTCAAGATCTTCGAAACGGCCGGAGACATGTCGCCGGCCGATGCCGCGTTCATTCTCGATGCCGCCATTCGCGGCGAAAAGGGCGATGGCGTCTTCACCGATCAGCCGTTTCTGACCAATATCCTTCTACCGGCGGCGCTCCTGGCCCAAATCCCGATCGCGCGCCACTTCGCCGACCCAACGGCACGGGCTCTGGCCTGGGCCACGCTCGTTCCCACCGCAGTCGGTTGGCTGTTGATGCTCGTTTACCCGCTGGGCCTCCATGAGCGCGTGCCGGTTCCCTACCTGGTCATGGTTTCGATTCCCCAGGCGACCAAATTCTTCGGCTGGCTTGTCTTGACCCAAGGTACGATTCTGATCCTGCGTAGCGAGCGACTGATCGCGCACGAGAAGATTCTTGGCATCGCCGCCTTGATCGCGCTTAGACCCTATCCGTTGCATTTCGCTTTGGCCGCCGCGTTCGCCATGGCAGCGGTGGCATCAGTGTGGCTACGGGAACGCCGAAAATGGCCGTTTCCCAAACTGCCCGAGGCGGTAACGGTCGACGTCGTCGTGCCGATTTTGCTGACCCTCTTCGTTTTGTTCCGGTTGGGAATCACCTATCCGAGCCCGCAATGGGCCGACCCCGTCGCTTTTCGCCATAGCGGCAGTTGGAGCACGATGGTCTTCGCCGCGGAAGAAGATTGGCGCGCGTGGAAAGCCTTGGCACCGCTTCCGGATTTTCCGTTGTTCGTGGTCTATGAAAATCGCGCGCGCGCACATCCGGTACTACACGAGTTTCGCTCCCGGAACCGATGGGTGAGCCATCCGCAGTCCTTGATCGCCGCCCATAAATCGTCTTTCCAGGGGTTGGTCATTCACGGCTACGGCGACGCAAACCTATGGCGGGAAGCTCACCGGCGCCAAATCGTGATGGAGGAAGTCATGCGCCGCCTCAACGCCGGTCAGAGCATAGGTGGAGTACATATCGGAACCGTCGTTTCGCTGAAAGAAAAGATGCCCGTCACGGTCGATTCGGAAATCGTTTCATTCCTTTCCCGACGCGACATGGGCGTCCTGGTCCGGCAGGAACTCGACTCACTGTTCCCTGGCGACTTGCCACGACGCCGCTTCGACGGCCACGTCCTGATCGGCTTCGGCCGTGGCCCTTGGCTCTAGCGGGGCGCCCGGCGCATAATGAGCTGTCGCAACCCAAGGGACCGCCGATGATTTCCGTCGTCATCCCCGCCTTCAACGAAGAACGCGCCGTTCACGCGACCGTGGAGAGCGTGCGGTCCGTCCTGGCCAAAATCGACGCCAGAAACGCGGAAGTCATAGTTGTCGACGACGGCTCGTCCGATCGCACGGCCGCAGAAGCCGAGCGTGCGGGCGCGCGCGTTATCCGCAAGCCCCAGAATATCGGCTACGGGCATTCGCTCAAAATCGGCATCCTCGCCGCGAACAACGACACCATCGTCATTACCGATGCCGACGGGACTTATCCCGCCGAATCGATTCCCGATTTGCTGGAGCAATATCGAAAGGGTTTCGACATGGTGGTCGGAAGCCGAACCGGAAAGTTTTACCGCGAATCGTGGTTGAAAGCCCCACTCCGCCGCGTCTTGCAAACGCTGGTCGAGTTCACAGCCGGTCGCGCTATTCCCGACGTCAATTCGGGTCTGCGCGTTTTTTCGCGCAGAACCATCATGCAGTTCTTCGATCACCTGTCGGACGCTTTCAGCTTCACGACGTCGGCGACGTTGGCTTACATGCTGCGCCGGAAATACGTCGAGTATGTGCCGATTCCCTATAACCAACGGATCGGCAGCACCAAGGTGCGATTGTTCCGGGATTCGCTCAGGACCCTGCAATACATCACGCAGGCGATCTTGTTCTATAATCCGCTCAAGATATTTCTTGTTCTGGTCTTCGCGCTTGTTGTCGGCGCGGGCGTCTTGTTGCTGCTCGGACTCTTCGGTTTTGGCTTCGCCTCGACCCTCGCTATCCAATGCCTGATCTCCGCGGCGCTGTTGTTCGCGATCGGCATGCTGGCCGACCTCATTCGCCAGATGGGAATCCGGCCTGACAACCGGGATTGACGGTTCAGGCGACCTTTTCCAGGGCCGGTTTGCGCACGATCTGCCAGCGTGAGGGTCGCGGCGGACGAGTGGCATAATCCCACGTTGGCCAACGGTCGCGGGCGTAATAGGGTGTCTTGAGTTGCTCACCGATCGCCGGCATCAGAAAGAACTTGAGGGCGTAATAAGCGTCCCAGAAAAACTCGCCGGTGCGGATTCCGCGCAGGAATCGCCGGCCGATAAATCCCGGATTGAAGAGAATCGCTTTCTTATAGGCGATGTCCATCATCCGCATGATGGTGTCGTAATCGAGGTTCGGATGCGCGAACAGCGGTTTGTCGGTATAGATGAAGTAATCGTCCCAATCGTAGGACCGGATCAACCCCTTTTCCGCGTAATCGGCGAACATGCTGGTGCCTGGAAACCCAATGGTGACGCCGAATTTGATCAAGGGGAGCGGAAGCTCGGCGGCATAGCGGATCGTATCCATCATGCTGTCTTCAGTGTCAGGCGAAAGTCCGAGCAGAAAAAAACCGGACGTGTCGATATTCGCGGCGCGGGCAAGGCGCACGGCGGTCTTGCCCTGCTCGATAGTGGCTCGTCCGCCTTTCCCAAATTTTTTCAGGACCTGGTCGTTCCCGGTTTCAAAGCCGAACGACACCCGATAGCACCCAGCGGCGCGCATGGTCCGAAATAGGCGGTCATTGGCACTTTCGACCCGAATGCCATTCGTGCACGACCATGCCATGTCGATACCCCGAGGCGCGCGGCGGGAGATCGCCTCGCAAACCGCAATCGCCCACTCCTGGTCGGACGTGAAAATATCGTCGGCCAACATGAATTCCCGGAATCCCAGGCGATGAAGCCGCTCCACTTCCTCCGCGCAACGTTCGGGACTTTTTTTGCGGTAACCCTGCGCCATGGTGATCTTCGACGCGCAAAAATCGCACTTGAAAACGCATCCGCGTGAAAATTCGGCCATCGCCAAGGGCGGGCGACGGCAAAGCAAGCGGGACATCCCTTCGTAATCGCGCAGAGCATAAAGGTCCCATGCCGGCATCGGCAGTTCGTCCAGGTTTTCGATCGGCGCGCGCATACCAGTGGATACGACACCCCCTTCGTCGCGATACCAGATTCCCCTGATCGTAGAAAAAGGTCGACCGTCGCAAATATCCGCGAACGAATAGTCGGATTCGCCAATGCAAATGGCGTCGAGTAAGGATTCGCCCAAAGTTTCTTCGGGCAGCGCCGAGGGATGCGGACCGCCACCGACGACCATGATTTGGGAGGAAATGTCCTTGATCAATACGCTCATGTCGCGAAGCTGATTCATCAGCGGTGTCGTCGCCGTGATGCCAACAATATCCGGTGACGTCGTCTTGATGCGGTCACGTACTCGCATGAAGTCATAAGGTTGAAACGACAGGTCATAAATCTCAACCTTATGCCCTCGGTCGCGAGCCATGGCCGCGATAGTCGCAAGCCCAAGTGTCGGCATGACCGGGTTTACGATCGAAGCCTTGGCCCCGCCGTAACTCGGCCGGTAGGACGGATTGATCAGAAGAACTTTCGCCATGTGTCTTGCGATTCCAGACGCGGAACCACCGGCAGCGCTCCGCTAGCGATTTGCGCGGTCCCGACGAAGCTTTGATGCCAGATTACGTCCAATCCGGTCGGCATTGGCCATCATCGAAAACGTATGATGCTTCGCAGGCAAGGATGGTATCACGGAGCCATCGGCGATGAACAGGCCCGGAGCTTCGCATATTTCGCCGTCTTCGGTCGTCGATTCGCCCATCGGCCAAGTCCCGGCGTAATGCACTTCGGCGCCGGGCGGCAAAAACCCGACCGAGCCAGGCACCATCCAACCGCCGCAGGCCCGGAAATGTCGAGCCAACCGCCGCGCCACGCCGCGGACGGTGGCGGCGTGGCCGTCGCCAACACCACCTTCGATTACCAGAGTTCCCGATGGGTCAAGGCGCGCGCGGTTGCGCGAGTATCCGCCCGGCAGATAGACAAGTCCAACCATTAGTGCCGGCAGGCCGACCCCGAGCACATCCAATGCCCCCCGGCGGCTAAAGGGCATTCTCTCAACCAGATCGGCGGCTGGAAAGGAATCGGCGTCATAGAGGATACCGAAAGCTTCGTCACCCGGTGTCGGTGACAAACGCAGGCGGAACGCCAACTGCGCCATCCCAAAGCCGGTCGTTTCGAGGGCACGGCCGAGACGTCTGGGCAACACTAACGCGAACACGAATGCTGGCGTCGACAACAACCTGCGATCTTCGTCGATTCGGCTGGTGGCAGCCAGAGCGAGACGGGTCGAGGGCAGCACGCCCGCCGCAAGAACGATATGGACCGCGCCGAACGTCGCCATTCCGCCATCGCTGGTGGAACCGAATACCTCCCAGCCACCGGCAGCACGCGGCGCAAGGGATTCGACGACAACTTCATCCACCAGCCGAACGTTGTCGTGCTGTACAAGCATCCGATCAAGATCACTCCGGCTCGAATAGACCGCGTCCCGAGGACATCCCCACATACACCCCTTGCCAAGGTCACATGCTCGGCGACCGTCCTTGTCGCAAGTCAAGACGGCGTTGCGTGCGCGACCGAGAGTGAAGTCTTCTCGCCGACCGCTCGCATCGTAGCCCCGCAATAGACTCTTAGCGCATGCCGACAAAGGCAATGCCGGCTGCAACGGAATGTCGACACCCTGCGTCGTCGCCATGTCATCGTCTTTACTGCCGGATATGCCGATCCGTTCGGCGACGCGCTCGAGCGAAGGCTGCAGTGCCGCATGGTCGATAGGCCAGCCCTCAATATCGGTTCGGTCGAAGGCGGGAACGACGGCACCCCAGACCAACGACAATCCACCTGGAACCAACGCGCCGATCGCGCGAAAGCCGTTAGGTATCAGCCGATTACGGGTAAGATATTCGCCGTCAAGGCCGGGCAGCGGCACGTGGCGCGCCCTGGGCGAAGCGGCGTCCATTTCGCGCAGCCCCCGTAAATCAGTACCGAGAAGATGCCGCCATCCTTCGATATCGCCGCGCAACTCGGCCAGGGATGGTCGACTGTTTTTGGGGGCGAACGAATGGCGCTTACCGCCCTCCAACATCAGTACGCTCCAACCGGCTTCGGCTAGTGGCCAAGCGACCGAAACGCCGGCTGGCCCAGTTCCGACAATGATGATATCGGGTTCACTCATCGGATGCGGCCGAGCATAAGACGCAGGGGCAATAACAGCGCCTCGCGCACAGCGACCAGACCCAAGCTCAGGACAGCGGCGAGTATCCCCCTTTCGGCGTAGCAATAACAATGTTTAGCCCCGATCGGACTTGCAGTCGCGACACGAACGGCGAGCGCAAGTCGCCGCACCAAGGGTTTGCTGGAACATCTGATCGGTTCGTATGCAGCCAGCCATGTCGGCGCGTACGCGGCAAAGAATGGAAGATCAATCGCGTGACCATCGCCAAACCGTTCGATCGCGTGCACATAACGTCGCATAGATCCGCCTGGTGGGGCCGCGCCAACAACCGCCGCCAGCAAAATTCGGCTTTCAACCAAAAGTCGTCGACGGCGTTCGCGTGCATCAAGCGCCAATCCGACATCGAGAGAACGTGGCTCGATGCCGAGTTCGCGTAAATCCGCCGCGCTGTCAACGGTCGGCAGCCCCATGATGCCGAGAATGCGTTCCCGATCGACGCGTGGTAGACCGGGAATGCAAGCGATGACATCGACCAGCATAAGGGCGAGGCGCGCGGGAATCGGAAAAATCCAAAGGTTCGAGCCGTGCTTGATTCTAGCAATCACCCTCAGAACCGCATCCAATGTTGTCGGTTGCGCAACGCACAAGCCGTATACGGTTCGCGTCAGGGACGGCCGCAACACAAGCTGTATCAGCCCCTCGCACAGGTCATCGAGATGGATCGGCTGCACCGCCTTTTTCGGCTCCAACATCGGCAACACCGGCAGCTGGCTCAAGCGCAGCAACGTGCCCCACTGGCTCGCCGAACGGCCGCCGTACACCATACCGACCCGTGCTGTGATTTCATTCGGTCCGGAGAGGGTCCTTTCGATCGCATGCTTGATTCGGCCATAGCGATTGAGGGCGTCGGGCCTCGCTGCGACGCTAGATGCGAACACGAATCGGCGCACGCCCGCCCGGCGCGCGGCATCCAACAATTGGCGAGTCCCGACGACGTTGATGTCCGTTTCGACTGGGCCTTGGCCGGTCCACTGGTGGGCAAGGTGAACGATTGCATCTATGCCGTTGAACGCATCGACGGGAACGGATCGGCCAAGCGCCCATCCGCCTTCCGATCGACTAAAAACGGTCACTCGCGCGCCGCGTGCGCGCAAAAGAAAGGCGAGGCGGGAACCGATATAGCCGTTCCCGCCCGTGACGACGATGTGCGGTACGTCCGGCATCCTATGATGTTAGTCGAAACAAAAACCAGCCTTCAAACACCTTTTATGCGCCGGGTCACTCGGCACGAGGTCCGCTAGCATCATGTGCGGCATTGCTGGCAGCATTCGATGGGATGGCATCGACGACCGCGCGGCGGTTGGCGCGATGACACGCGCGTTGGCCCATCGCGGCCCAGACGCGGAAAGAATTATCGTCTCCGGTCCGGCGACGCTCGGTCATCGGCGGCTGGCGGTGATCGATGTCGATCATGCCGCAGACCAACCGATGCAGGACGAAGCCAGCGGTTGTTGGATCATTCTCAACGGTGAAATTTACAACTACCGCGAACTGCGCCGGGAGCTGGAGGCGAAGGGCTGCATCTTCCACACTCGATCAGACACCGAAGTGTTACTGCAAGGACTGGTTCACCATGGTGAGGCCTTTCTCGCTCGCTTGATCGGCATGTTCGCATTCGCCTTCTGGAATCCCGCTCGCCGTGAATTGATGGTCGCCCGTGATCGGCTGGGCAAGAAGCCGCTTTACATTCAATGCGGTAACGGTGCTGTTCTGTTCGCTTCCGAACTTTCGGCGCTATGTCGCCATCCGCTCGCGGCGACCCAACTCGATCCGGTCGCACTCGGGCATTTCGCCACGCTCGGTTACACCCTGACGGAGCGCTGCATCTTCGCCGGCATTGACAAACTGCCGCCCGCACATTTTGCGCTCATCCGCGAGGGGGAATCCCTCAAGCCCCGCTGCTATTGGGATTTGTCCGCCGCCTTTAGGATTAAAACTCACCATCGTTCTCCCGAAGAAGCGGCCGAGAAGTTGGGTGCCCTGTTCGATGATGCGGTTCGCTTACGTTTGGCGGCCGACGTACCATTGGGAGCGTTTCTTTCGGGTGGTATCGATTCCGCCGCCGTTGTCGAGTCTATGGGTCGGCTTGGCGGCCGCGACAAGATCAAGACCTACACCATCGATTTCGAGCATAAAGCCTTTTCCGAGGCAGCAGGTGCCGCCGAAACTGCCCGTGCTCTCGGTGTCAACAATGCCGTGCGGACTTCCAACGTCGACACCCCTGACTCGCTTGTCCGAGCCATTGGATATTGCGACGAGCCTTTCGCCGATACTTCGATAATTCCTTTCTTCCATCTTTCCGCCTTCGCCCGCGAATCAGTAACTGTCGCACTGGGTGGGGATGGCGGCGATGAGTTATTCGCAGGTTATGTTACCTATGTCGCTGACCGTCTGCAGCGTATCCCCCGCGTTATTCCGAATGGAATCGCCTCCCTTTTGCAGCGAGGGGTCGATGCCATGGTTCGTCCGAGCTTTGGCAAGGTTAGCTTCGACTACAAGCTTAGTCGGTTCCTGTCTGGTATCGGCCTGCCACCAGACCGCGCGCATTGTTCGTGGCGCGTACTGTTCGACGGTAGCGAACGCAGCCGACTGTTCCACCCTGAACACCACCGGGCGATTGAGGCGGATCCCTTCCACTTTCACATCGCGCACTTCGCGGCTCTGGCTGACGTCCATTGGTTGGACCGGGCGCAATACGTCGACATTAAAACCTGGTTGGTCGACGATATCCTAGTCAAGGCGGATCGGATGAGCATGGCACACGGCCTCGAAGTGCGTTCCCCACTGCTCGACCACCGCCTAGTTGAGTTTGCGGCCGCGTTGCCGCCAGAATGGAAACTAAATGGCTTTCAAGGAAAGTGGCTTTTCCGGCGCTATCTCGGCAAACGGCTGCCCACGGTTGTCCTTGGTCGGCCCAAATCCGGATTCAACGCCCCGGTATCCCACTGGCTGGTCGGGTCGATGCGGGAGTTAGCTCGCGCCGCGACCGAATCACCAGCGCTGCGGGAGTGGGTCGAGCCGTCAGCGGTTGATATGTTATGGCGCGAACATGAAAGCCGCCGCCGTGATCACGGCTTCCGACTGTTCGCACTTATGTCCCTGGGACTGTGGCTCGAAAAAACCGCCGCTGCTTCCACCAGGCCCACGGCCGCACCATCATGATCAGCTTGCGCTTTTTCTTTTTCACCCTGCTCGCGTTCCTTGCCCTGGTCCAAATCGTCGGACAGGCCATTATATCACCAATTGATCCGTTCGCCCCCAGGCAGGAACAACGGCGCTACCGCCTCGACCAACTGTTCAACCCGCATTTGATTTCCTACAAGCTCAACCATATCAACTCGAACCCCGTATATGACGTAATGGCATTCGGCAACAGCTCGATCCTGGCTCTCAGCCAGGAGAACCTCAACAGATACGGTCGGTTTTTTAATGTTGCGGTACCGGGCTCGTCGTTTGGTTCGTCGGTATCGCTCGCACTGGCGTTAGCCGAGAGGGACAGGCTAGCTCCCGTGGTCGTGATCATGGTTGAGAACTTTAACCACTTCACACAACAGGTGCCGATGCTGCCTGCGTCACTGCGCTGGCGCGACAGCGCGGCGCAAGTTTTTTCCCTTCTCGTCGATGAAAATGTCCCGCTTCGAGAAAAGCTCCGATTCACGGCCCGGATGGTCAAACTGGAAGGTGAGCTGTTTGTGCGATTTTTCAATCCTGGCGTCCTGCAAGCGCATCTTGCCGTGATCATGGCCGACTGGCTGCCATTAGCGGCGCCTGGACCGAGGCCCGGCCTGCTATGGGATGGTTACAACCCGGATGGCTCCGGCGGTGGCATGACTGCGCGAACGTTCGGCAAAATCGCCATTGCGCCGCGCCACGACCAACCCCAAGTCCTGCCTGGCGTACTCGTGCACGACGTCAAGCGCTTAGCCGTGTTGGCAGCGCGTCATCGAATCATTATTTACGAATCTCCGGTCGAGCCCGCGTCTCATGCTGAATATGCGGCGCACCCGATTCCGCGTGTCACTCAATTGCGTGAGATGTTCTTCGCCGCATGCACGCGCCATGGATTGGAATGCCACGCCGCGCCGCTGATCGGCCAGCCCGAAGAGCCGAACCTGTGGATGGACCATTATCATCCACCAGCGCCGGTGCTTGGCTCCTGGATCGATAGTCTTTTGAAACAACCGCCGCGACGCACGCGCCATGCTGTTCAATAGCTACATTTTTCTTTTTGCCTTTCTGCCTGCGGTGTTGATTCTGAGCCGCTGGGCCATATTAGCGCCCTGGCGTATCGAGCTGCTCGTCGTCGCGTCACTCGTTTTTTACGGCTATTCCGGCTCGTTACACGCAGCGATGCTGATCGGCGAGGTCTTGCTGGTCTGGCTGCTTCTGCGCGACCCCGATGCACCCTTGCCGCGGACGCGAATCGCGCTTGCCATCGTGGTGCCTCTCTTGACGCTCGCGTTCTTCAAGTATCGCGCGTTCATCGCAGATAATATTCCTAACGGACGTGATTGGGTGGATCAGAATTTTTCGATTTGGGGTAGTTTAATTCTGCCAGCGGGAATCTCTTTCTTCACCTTCGAGATCATCTGCCTGGTCCTCGATCTCAAGTCCGGGCGGATCCGGCGGATGCCCCGGCTGCAAGATTTCTTCTTCTACGTCTCGTTCTTTCCCCATTTGGTGGCGGGGCCAATCCTTCGTTGGAGCGACGTCGAGAAGCCGATTGCCGCCCTACCCGGCTTCCGCGCCGGGCCTGCCGATATCAAGGCCGCCGTCATTTACGTTGGTTGGGGATTAGTGATGAAGGTATTGATCGCCGATCCCCTTCATCGCGAAATTCAACCGATCATCGCGCAAATCGGCGCTCTCGGCTGGAGCGCGACCGCGTACGTCGTCGGTGCCTACAGTTTCCAGATCTATTTTGATTTTTACGGTTATTCGCTCATCGCCATCGGTTTGGGGCGATTATTTGGCTTCCGCTTTCCCGATAATTTTGCCCGTCCGTACGAATCCCTTAACCCCAAAGAATTTTGGCGACGTTGGCACATCACGCTCGGGTCGTGGCTGCGCGATTATCTCTATTTCCGCCTGGGCGGCAATCGTGCTTATGTCCGCAATATCTTGATCGTGTTCGCCGTTTGCGGTTTATGGCATGGAGCGGGGTGGAATTTCATCGCCTGGGGCCTTTATCACGCTTTTTTGATCATCGGTTACGCGGCCCTACGTCCGGTTTGGGATCCGCTGCCAACGCTGGCGCAGAAACTATTGACCTTCGCCCTGGTCTCTCTGGGTTGGACGTTGTTCTTGTTTGACTTTGATCGAGCTTGGGCTTTTTTCACTACCGCTAAGTTCGGTGGGGCGGACGGTGTATCGGAAACCGCCCTTGCCCTGCTTGCGCTCGCCGCTGGCGTTTGTTTCGTAATCCGCGTCGAACGTATGGCAGAGACCGAAGCGACCGGAAGTTGGCTGCAGCGGATCCATACTGTCTCACTGGCTATTGCCGCCGCCCTTGCGGTCATGTTCGTGGGGGTTTCCTATGATTTCATTTACTTCCGCTTTTAAGCCGATTGATCCGTCCTTCCGTCAAGCCACGGCTGACGACGTTGCGGTCCGAATGCCGTTCCTCGAAAAGAGATCTCGCGATCGCATACGCGGCCTCGAGTCGCGCCCGCGCCGTGCGCTCGGAGACCTCATCCTTGCGCGTGACAGCATCCGCCAATGCCAGAGCCTCGGGCGCCAGTTCCGCCAAACGCGCGCGATGAGTCAGCCATTCATTGAAATACAGGGACCTGTCGGCGGGCACCTCGGGCAGCATTGGCGGCAGAAGACCGTTGGCATCACGCACCAAAACATTGACTCCGTTCAGCCATCCGCTCTCTGCCTGGGCTTTGGTCACGGCATCCAAATGCATGGGGTGATCGGGAGTATAAGCCTCGAACACCATCCGAAACTCAGAATGCCCGAGTAGAAAATCCCGTGTCGCCATGCGCACGTCGGCGTAGTTCGCGTCATCGATGATGATCACAGCCTTCTTGTGCAGGAACTTCTTGGCAAGCAGCAGACATACGATTTGGCTGCGATAATCGTGCGGACCATCGACGAAATAGACGGCGATCCTTCGCCCGCCGAGATGATCTTCGAGGTTTTCCAGGGCAACTTCGAAATCCATGTTCAGAAGCCGTGCATTCGTCACCGCGAACGCCGCAATCCGTTCCCGCACGATCGAGAGGTTTTTCCCCTCGGGATCGAGAATACGAAAATTGTCCACGCCAAAGCACGGCATTGTAGGCGCTTCCAGTGCCGCAGATATGAGGGTCAAACCTTGGAAGACGCCGATCTCGAGGTAGCATGCATCCGCATCGGCGGCGAACAACCGCTGCAGGCGCTGCAGCAAGCCAACCGTCTTCAATCCGGAAATGCCGGTGAGACCACGGGCGCGATTGTCGATCAAGAGTCCGGTGCGGTCGGTTTCAATGACGGCGGACAGAACGCTTCGTATGAATTCCCGGTTTGCCGCTGTCATGATCCAGACCTTTCACCGATCGGACGCCGCGCCGCAAGACCATGCCACAACAGTGGCGATTTGCAATTTCTTCCTGTCCTGTCTGTCATCCCGTGAGCGTGTACTTGCGACAAAGCCGCCACGCTAGCTTTGCCCCGGCCGGGCTTGGCTGGTTGACCGTCGCCGGCGCGAAGAGCGATCTTCCGCGCGAACGGCGGCTGCCCGGATCGGCGCGGCGATTGGAGGATAAGTTCGTCGAAATCAGCGATCTGTGGTGGCGCCTCGGTCGCGCCATGGGCGAGGACCCCACGGCCGACATCTCCCATGCCGCCACCTGCGGCGTGTTCGGTTCCGACTTCGGTTTAATGCTGGCATGGAGCCGCATGGTGGAGGATCTAGCCGCCGCGAACACCGATTGCCTAGTCCTATGCGATGACCCCTGGCTCTTTCGTCATCTAGCCGCGATTCCCGGTGTGCATGCGGGTCCTGCTCCGCCGTTGGCCAGGGTCGAGTGGCGATTGCGCCTGAGGGGGGTCGCCGCGCGCGTTCGACTCGCCGTCCGTCTCTTCTGGTCTGCGGTGCGCCTACGGCCCATGCGGTGCACGTACCGGCCGGGAGCGGCGGTCGTTCTCGTCTATGGTCATCCCAACAGCACCGCGAGCGGCCACGATGCATATTTCGGTGCGCTCATGACCAAGATGCCAGCGGTGCAACGCGTGTTGCACACGGATTGCCCAGCATGGCGCGCGCGGCAATTGAGCGCCGATGGCCGCACTGTCAGTTTACACGCCTGGGGCGATCCGATCTTCGCTTTAGGCTTGATCGCGGAAACATGGGCACCCCGCCACGAGCTTCGGCGGAGTCCGCACGGCTGGCTGGTCCGGCGCGCGGCCGCGCGGGAAAACAGCGGCGGTGGCCCGGCCATGAACCGATGGCAAATCCATTGCCAAGGCCGTTGGTTGGCAGCCGTGAAGCCGCGTATAGTCGCCTGGCCATGGGAAAACCATGCCTGGGAGCGCGCGCTTTGCCGCCAAGCTCGCATTGTTGGGTCACAAACCGTCGGCTATCAGCACACGGTCATTGGCCCGCACCAGATCAACTATGCGACTTTTTCCAATTCCGACGGTCTGGGCAGCATTCCCGACACGGTCGTCGCTAACGGACCGGCCTATCGCGACGAGATGCGAGCTTGGGGAATTCCGCCCGCGCGCCTGATCGTGGGTGGAGCGTTCCGCTTCCCGGCGGCATTCCGCAACCTGTTCGACCCCAAAGGCCCGGTCTTCGTTCCCTTATCCGCGATCCCGGTGATCGCGGCCCGACAACTCGACGCCGCGCGCGACATCGCCGCGAGCGGGCGGCGCGTCCTGGTGAAAGAGCACCCCATGTATCCGTTCGCCTTTGCCGCATCGGACATGCTTCGGCGTACCAATGTACCTTTAACGCACCAGAATGGTCTTTCCGCCGTCGTCTACGCAACCGGAACCTCGGGACTGGAAGCGATTTTAGCTGGCATCCCGACCTTGCGCTTACTATGCGAGGACCGTGTATCCATCGATGTTCTGCCCGCGGCTCTGACCGCCGTGTCGGCCGAATGCGGGGACTTACGCGCCGCCTTGGCCGCGGTACGACCTCCCAGACCGGTCGTTCAAACCGATATCCTGGCCCCCGTTGACTGGTCACTTTGGCGCTCGCTTTTGGACAATGATCCGAGTACGAAAGGCCAGGATCCGCGAAAGACAGCCGAACGCCCCCATGCCTGACCAACGCGCAATTCATATCGCCCTGATCGGCTGCGGCCGGATTGCCAGCCATCATTGCCGTTCCATTGCCGCCGTTCCAGGCGCGCGGCTGACGGCGGTGTCTGATCTCGATGCAGCCAAGGCCCGTGCGCTTGCCGAAGAGGCCGGCGTTCCCGCATATATCGATTATCGCGCCATGTTCGCTTCCCACCCCGAAATTGACGTCGCTGCAATTATTACTCCATCGGGAATGCACTATGAACACTCCCTCGAAATTCTGGAGCGTTACGGCAAGCACGTGATCGTGGAAAAACCGACGTTCATGCGCCCGTCGCAATTAAGCGCGGCGTATGCCATCGCCGATCAGCTTGGACTTCAGGTGTTCCCCGTTTTCCAGAATCGCCATAACAAAGCGGTGCGGCGGGTTAAGCAGGCACTCGATCGGGGCGAGTTGGGCGATATCCGCATCGTTTCCGTACGCGTGCGCTGGTGCCGTCCCCAACGCTATTACGACCTAGCGCCGTGGCGCGGCACTTTTTCCCACGACGGCGGCTGCCTGTCCAACCAGGGAATCCATCATGTTGACCTGCTACGCCATTTGGGTGGAGAAGTTTCGCGCGTTGCGGCGCGTCTCTGCACCCTTGGTGCCGAGATCGAGGTCGAGGACGCCGCAGTCGCAATTATGGAGTACGCTTCCGGTGCAATCGGCACGGTCGAGGTCACGACCGCCGCACGGCCCGACGATTTCGAGGCGTCGTTGTCCATCGTCGGCGGGTCAGGCTTGGCGCAGATCGGCGGAATCGCGGTCAACGAATTGCAGGTTTTTACGCCTGATCCCGCATCCTGCGCCACCGCCAGCGAGGACTTCGTCGGCATCAAAGGACACGGCGCGGTTTATGGCTACGGCCATACCCAAATGTACGGGGATATTGTCGCGTATTTCCGCGACGGTACGCCCTATCCGGTCGACCGCGACGACGCATGGCGGACGCTCAAGCTGCTCAACGCTTTTTACCGCTCCGACGAATCCGGGGGCTGGGCCGATGTCGACGATGACGCTGAATCGCCCAGGCTCGGCCGAGCCGATGACTCGATTTCCAACCTCTATCGGACTCCACGCCGTGACTGAACCCCTGAAGGTCGGCATCGCCGGATACGGCGTCGTTGGCAAGCGCCGTCGGCATTTCATCGACAAGCGCCCTGACTTGCGTACCGTCGCCGTGTGCGACCGGTTATTCGAAAGCGACGGAACGCTGGAAGATGGCGTCCGTTGCTATCGGCACTATTCCGACGTGTTGAACGAAGACATCGACGTGCTTTTCGTCTGTTTGACCAACGATCTGGCGGCCGACGTCACCGTCGCGGGCCTGCGAAAGGGGTTACACGTATTTTGCGAAAAGCCACCTGGCCGTGATGTGGCGGACATCGCCCGCGTCATGAAATGCGCGCGCGAGCGGCCGCATCTGAAACTCAAATACGGGTTCAATCATCGCTATCACGATTCGGTCCGCGATGCGCTGGCGATTATACGCGAGGGTACGCTCGGCCGCGTCGTCAACCTGCGCGGCGTTTACGGTAAGTCGGCGATCATCGATTTTCGCTCGCCGTCCCACTGGCGCACCATGCGCGTCAAGGCCGGAGGCGGAATCCTTCTCGACCAGGGCATTCACATGGTCGATTTGATGCGTCTGTTCACCAGTGAAAATTTCGAGGATATTCGCAGTTTCGTCTCGAACGGCTTTTGGAACCACGACGTCGAGGATAATGTCTACGCCCTCATGCGCACCCGCACCGGGGTCGTCGCCATGCTGCATTCGTCGGCGACCCTATGGCGCCACCGTTTCGAGCTGGAAATGACACTGGAAAAGGGGAGCGTGATCCTTTCCGGTATTTTGTCCGGGTCGAAAAGTTACGGCGACGAAACATTAACGGTCGCTCGGGCTACGCCCAACGACGCCGGCGACCCCAAGGAAGAAATCACCCGATACGATCATGACTCTTCCTGGGCCGACGAGATCGCTGATTTCACCGAAGCCATCATGCACGATCGCCCCATTGTCGATGGCTCAGCGGACGAGGCACTGGCGACCATGCGGCTTGTTTATCGCATTTATTGCGCCGATCCGAATTGGAAGGCACGATGGGGGCTAAGCGATTCGATTTCGACGACAAAATGATTCGACGCTTGTTACCGAATGTGTTGTTAACGGCCGCCGCTACGGTTGTGAGTATCCTTATTCTGGAAGGTGCAATCCGCATATTAATGCCCGAATGGAGGAATTTTTCCTCAGCCCGTTTTCTCACGTCTGTCGAGGTGCCGGGCTACGGCATAACTTCGATCGGCACTCCTGGCTTCGATGGCTGGTTTTCCCAGAACAACGGCGACTTTCGTACCCGTATCCGCATTAACGCCTTCGGCCTACGTAATGACGAGCCCGTTGCCGCCGCCGATGGACGCATCTGGGTGCTGGGCGATTCCTTCTCCTTCGGCTGGGGCGTTGCACGGGAAGAATCTTACACCCAGGTTCTTGCCGACCAGCTGGGTTTTCCAACCTACAATGTCGCCACGCCTGGCTCCAGCGTATGCGGCTGGCAGGCGCTCTATGCCCGAATGCCGAAGGGAATTCGCCCCGCCGCCGTCGTTGTCGGCCTGACCATCGAAAATCGCGTTGCGCTTCTCGACTGTGCTGCCACTGCCATGGCGCCACAACCTGAAGAATCGACGGTACTCTCATTATTGGCGGTCAAAGCGTTCCTGACACGGCATGCGGCTCTTTACAACGTCGTTTCTGTTTCCCTGAAGCGTATTGAGATCATCAATACGATCCTAGTGAGGGTTGGCCTGATCGAGGATCCTTCACGGATCATCCTGCATGGTCACGATCCAGCCAAGGCCGACGCCATGATCGCCGCTACAGCTATTGAGATCGACCGGCTGCGCACTCTGGTACCGAAAGGCATTCCTTTCGTCGTCGTGCTATTCCCCGCCCGCTTCGAACTGCGAGATCAATCTGGTCATTTTCGCTATCTCCGGCTAGGCATTACCGAGGCGCTCGCTTGGCGTAGGATATCGACGCTCGATCTTTTCTCCGCGATCCAGGGCGCAGGATTGGAAGCTACTCACTTTTCCCATGACGGCCATTGGAACGCGCGAGGCCACCGCATTGCAGGCGAAGCGATCGCCCGCTGGTTTTCCATAAATGCCGCTGACTTATCGCCAGCCCATTCCATAAAGAACTGACATGACGAAGGTTGTCGGTATCGTTCCCGCTCGTATGGCCGCTAGCCGGTTCCCCGGAAAGCCTCTGTACCCTATCTGCGGCCGCCCCTTGATCGAACACTGTTATCTGCGGGCCCGTCTGTACGCACGCTGGGATGCACTAGCGCTAGCAACCTGCGACAAAGAAATCGCGGATTTTGCCGACCAGAGGGGTTGGCCGGTGATCATGACCTCGGACCGTCACACCCGTGCTCTCGATCGGGTTGCCGAGGCCGCGCCCAGGGCTGCTCCCGCTCTTGCCGATGATGATATTGTCGTCTGCGTGCAGGGCGACGAGCCGCTGCTCGGCCCCGATATGCTCGATGCGGTAATTGCACTTTTCGGCAAGGACGCCTCGATCGAAGGAACCATGCTCGCCATGCCGATCCACGAGGAAGGGATCTTTCTCAATCCGGATATCGTCAAGATCGTTCACGACATGAAGGGTGACGTGCTGTACACGTCGCGCGCGCCGGTGCCCTATTGCAAGCCGGGCCGGTTTTCGCCGGCTTTGGGCGCGAAGCGGGTAGGCGGCATCTTCGGGTTCCGCTGGCATTTCTTGAAATGGTTCACCGCCATCCCCGAATCGCCCCTGGAAATCGCCGAAGCTTGCGATTCCAACCGGATATGCGATCACGGCCGCCGGCAGCGTATCGCGCTGGTTCCTCACCGGCCTTATGTTTCCGTCGATAGCCCCGAGGACATCGGCCGGGTCGAGGCTGTCATCGAAGCCGATCCCTTGTGGGGCCATTACTAGGCGGGCCTCCCGTTTTGCGAACGAACAATGATGCCCTGGCGGCGCTGCATGCTCGCCAAAACCGGACGGATTGCGCCGCGTCGTCCTATTGGAGCGCGGCGCTGGATCATTTCGTCGTCGACCGGGAAGGTGCGTTGCGCGGCTCAACCGTCCTCGGCCTGCCGGCGCCGGCAACCGATCCGGTCCGGATTTTCGCACATCGCGCGCTGCAACTACCGTTTGTCGCCATGGGCTATGCCAAATACCGCCACTTTCGCGAATGCCTAGACCTCGGCCGCACCGTCGCACGCCGAACGAACCGGCTGTTCACGTACGATATCCTGCGCCAAGTCCTGTCCTTGGCCCTGATCCGCGAGCATCTGTCGCTCGACGGCGATGGACCGGCAGCGATGGTGATTGGCGATGGGTTCGGAGTAATGTCCTCCTTGCTGGCGCTGGCGGCGCCTTCGCGCAAGGTCATTGCCGTCAACCTGACCAAGTCTCTGCTACTTGACGTCATCAACATCCGCCGCGCCGTGCCGGAAAAAACGGTCGCGTTGGTCGAAACGGCGCTTGATGTACGCGAAGCGCTGGGCGATCCGGAGATCCGCTTCATCGCCGCACAAGCCGACAACGCTGCCATCCTGGTTCATGCACCGATCGGGCTTGCGATCAATATCGTGTCCATGCAGGAAATGGACGCGGACGTCATCGCCGCCTATTTCGCCATCCTGCGCGGCAATCCGGCGGCGGAAACCGTCTTTTACTGCGCCAACAAGCTGGTCAAGCCCCTGCCCGACGGAACAGAGGCGCGCTTTGCCGATTATCCATGGCACGCGGGAGACGCGGTCTGGGTCGACGCCGTCTGTCCCTGGGCTCAGTGGACCTATTCCCGGCAACCGCCGTTTTGGCATTACCGTCGGGGAGCGGGGCGCGTGATCTGGCATCGATTGGCGCGGTTGGCCAAGGGAAGCGCGTCACCAGCATGAACGGCCCCTCAACGTCATCGGCGGATATGCTTTGTTCGCCTTGTTGCCGGGCGCAGCTCGTGCGCCAGACCGATGTCTCTACGGTAACGTGTTCCGCCTGCCACGCGATTTTTCCCATCGATGCGGAAACCGGCGTCATCGCCTTTTCTGCCCATCACGCCGAGGGTGCGATCAAAAGCGACATCCAGAAATGGTGGGGCGATCTCTACAATCAGATCTACGAGGATTACGACCGAGCAATGACTGGCACCGGTCTGGATACCGACCTCGATGATTTAGAGACCATGTTCCGCCGCCGCCGCCATGTGGCGTCGGTCGAGATGGGCGCGCTCGATCTCGCCGGCCAGCGCGTTCTTGAGATCGGCTCGGGCGCGGGCGCGCATTCATGCCTGTTCAAGCGGCGCGGCGCCGACGTGACGGCCATCGACTTGACTCCCACCCGAGCCTTGTCCACAGCGCGCAAGCTCGCGCTGGCTCGCGGGCCGGGTCCGGCGCGAGCCTACCAAGCCGACGCCGAAAATCTGCCCTTCCGCGACGAAACTTTCGATATCGTCTATTCCAACGGCGTCCTGCACCATTCCGAGGACACGGCCGCCTGCGTCGCGGAAGTGCGCCGCGTGCTCAAGCCCGACGGGCGGGCGGTGATCATGCTCTATTCCCGCCATTCGGCAAACTACTGGCTGAGCATCGTGCCGCGCGGGATTTTGACAGGAGGCATTTTCTGCTTGCCCGAGGCCGAGTGGGTCGGCCGCGTCACCGAGGGAACGCCCAAGTACAGCACGACGCGCAATCCCATTACCCGGGTCTATTCTGCGCGCGCCTTGCGCGATCTCTTTCGGGATTTCACGGTTGAGAGCCTTCGTAAATTCAGCTTCCAATTCGACAACTTCTGCGTTCCCCGCTTGACCCAAATACGCGACTGGACTTTGAAAACTCTGGGCCATAAGCCATTTTGCGGTGGCGGTATGCTGGTTTATGGAAAACCATTCTATGCCGAAACCGATCTCGAATTGGCACTGGCGCCAACCGTGGGTTGGGGTTGGGCCATCGTGGTGCGTAAATGACCCCCCACCCCGCTCTCGTCTTCGATCTGGACGGCACCCTGATCGACAGCGTTCCGCAGGTCGCGGCGGCCGTCAACATGACCCTGACGGAAGCGGCCCGGCCCGCACTGTCGATAACCGCCGTGCGCGGAATAATCGGCGAGGGCGCGCGCACCACCCTCGTGCGAGCCTTCGCCACGACCGGCGGCACTGACGACATCGATATCGACGCGATGGTCGAGCGCTATCTCATCCACTACCTGGCTGACCCTTCCTCGCACACTACGATTTTTCCCGGGGTGACCGAAGTGCTTCGAAAATTCCGCGCCCTGGGCACGGTCATGGGCATTTGCACCAATAAGCCCGGGGCGACCACGCGACCCGTCCTTGATGCATTGAACCTGAGTCAATACTTCGCCGCCGTCATCACCGCCGACGACACCCGCCACCGCAAGCCCGACGGCCGGCACGTGCTGGCAACGCTCGCTGCGATGAAGGCGGACCGTAATAGCGCCATATTCGTTGGCGACTCCGCGCCCGATCTCGCCGCTGCCCGGGACGCGGGCGTACCCGCCATCGTCGTCGCCTACGGTTATGGCTACGTCGATCCCGCCACAATGCCCGCGGCGGCGCGCATCGAACGTTTCCACGAATTGCCGGCGGCCGTCGCTCGGATCGCGGCCCGAAGAGAGGCCACCCCCTGATGCGCATTGCCGTCACCTCGCGCTCATTTTCGCGCCATCCGGTCCTGCGCGCCGAACTGACGGCCCGGTATCCCGACGTCACCTTCAACGATCAAGGCTTGGCCCTGGCCGGCGAATCGCTGATCGCCTTTCTGCGCGGGCACGGACGGGCGATCATCGGGCTGGAAAAGCTGGACGACTCCGCATTCGCCGCGCTGCCCGAATTGAAGGTGGTGAGCAAATACGGCGTCGGCTTCGACGCGATCGACCTGGAAGCGATGACCCGGCGCGGCGTCAAGCTGGGCTGGACCGGCGGCGTCAACCGCCGCTCCGTCTCCGAATTGGTGATCGCTTTCGCCATCACTCTGTTGCGTCACCTGCCGGCGGCGAACGCCGAACTGCGCGGCGGAACGTGGCGGCAGCCCGTCGGCCGTCAGTTGTCGGACCGGATCGTCGGGATCGTCGGATGCGGCCATGTCGGCAAGGATCTGGCCGTCTTGTTGCGGGCGTTCGGATGCCGGGTTCTCGCCCATGACATCCGCGATTTTCCCGACTTCTACGCCCGTCACGGCGTCCGGGCGACGTCGCTGGACGAGCTTCTGCGCGAAGCAGACGTCGTGACTCTGCATTTGCCCCTCGATTCCTCGACGCGCGGCATGCTGTCGGCGGACCGGCTCGCTCTCATGCGCCCCGATGCGATCCTGATCAATACCGCGCGTGGTGAAATTATCGATGAATCGGCCCTGAAGGCCGTGCTCAAAACCAACCGGCTGGCGGCGGCCGCGTTCGACGTTTTCGCCGTCGAGCCGCCGCGGGACGCGGAACTTTTAACGCTGCCCAAAAATCTCGCGACACCGCACATCGGCGGCGCGGCCGAGGAAGCGATCCTCGCCATGGGCCGGGCGGCTATCGCCGGGCTCGAGTCTTTCGGCGATCCGTTGGCCATCGTCAAATCTTGATCGGCAAACTGAGACAATTGGCCGCCGATCCGACGCTGCGGCGCTGGCTGGCCGCCCGCGCGTTAGGTCGCGTGTCGGCGCCGCCGCGCCCGACACCGCACCGTCCGCCGTATCTGGGCGACGGGCCCTTGCCGGCCGCCGTCCCCGGCGCCGCGCGGGTACGGGAACGCTGTTTTCCCGCGCCCGCCATGCCGATCTCCCTGCCGCTGCCGGGCGGGACCGACGTCGTCGCACCCGGCATGGAATCGTCCTTATTCGAGCGCACCTACGCCGACGTCGAAACGCTGCTCGCGGTCCATCGCTTCGCCTGGATCCCGATCATGGGCGACAACGCCGATCCGGCGTGGGCGATCGCCCTGTGGAACGCGTGGCGTCGACGATTTGCGATACCGGACGATTCCTGGGCCTGGCACCCCTATACGGCGGCGGAGCGGGCGGTAAATTTCCTCGGATTTTTCCGTCGGCACGGCTGGCCCGAACCGGCGGACGAAACCCGCGCCTTCCTGGCCATCCATGCGCCGGCCATCGCCGGACGACTGGAATATTTCGGTGAGCACAATACCGGAAATCATCTTGCCAATAACGGCCGGGGCCTGTTGGCCATCGGCCTCGAACTGGGCATGCCCTCCTACGCCGACATGGGCACGAAAATCCTGATCGAGGAAGCGAAACGGATTTTCATGCGCTCCGGCATCCTACGCGAGGGCTCCAGCCATTATCACCTGCTTTATGCCCGCAACTACGTCGAGGCCTGGCTGTGGGCACGCCGTCACGGTCACGGCGCCGCGCCGGAATTGGAGGCCATCGCCGCTCAAACGCTTGCCCCCCTCCCCCGCCTCTGCCTGAGGGGCGGATGGCCGCTGATCGGCGACATCTCTCCCGATTGCCCGCCCGATCATCTGGCCGCGTTCCTGCCGGGCGGCCCGACCGGCACGGGCTGGGGATCGTTGCTCGACGATGCGGAACGCGCAGCGTTTCTTTCGTTGCAAGCCGGAACGCCTCCCGCCGGGTCCGCGCTCCTCGCGGCCGACGGCTGGCTGCGCGCTGATTTCGGCGAGTGGAACGGGCTGTGGCACACGGCCCCCGGCGGCTGGTCCGCGATCCCCGGCCACGGCCATCAGGACATCGGTTCTTTCGAAATTCATTGGGGGAACGTTCCGTTGTTCGTCGACACCGGCCGCGGCGCCTACGGCGAAACCGGCGAGGCGGCGCTGTATCGCTCTGCCCGCGTCCATAACGGGCTGACTCTCGACGAAGCCGATCCTTATCCCCCCAACAAGCCCTACTACGACGAAAGCTTTCGCCGTCGCGAGGGCGGCGCGGCGCCGGTGTCGCGGGTCGATGCGAACGGAGTCGCCCTCGTCTTCGCCGGTTACGGCCGGATGGGCGCCCCCGTGGTGCGGCGGCATTGGACGTTTTTCCAAAACGGCTTCGAGATCGGGGATTCCGTCGACGGACAAGGTTCACCCGTCGTCATGCGTCGACTGCACACTCCATGGCCGTGCGAGGTCGCGGCCGAAGCCGCCGTGATCCGCTCGCCCGCGGGCGCGTTTCGCGTGCGGGCCGACGGCGCCGAACCGCAGATCGCTCCGGCGACGCGCTGGACGGCGTATGGCGTCGGTCATTCCGCCCATTGCATCGGCTTCAAAACCCGCGCGAAGTTGCCCTGGTCGGGTCGTCTGCGGATCGAGCGCGCCTGACATGCCCAACGGCTTCGCCGACATCAGCGTCATCACGCCGGCCCTCAATGCCGGGGGAACCATTGCGCGCACACTGGCCAGTATTGCGGCGCAAACGTTGCGCCCGCGTGAAGTGGTCGTCGTCGACGACGGCTCGACCGATGGAACGGCCGCCGTCGCTGAGGCGTTCGCGCCCCGCATGGGGGGGATTGCCCTCAAGGTCCTGCGCCAGGAAACGGCAGGCGCCGCAGCGGCGCGTAACACGGCCATTCGCGCCGCCGTTGGCGAATGGCTCGCGTTTCTCGACGCCGATGACGAATGGCTACCCGCCAAAATCGAGCGCTGCATGGCCAAGTTGGCCGATTGCGGCGCCGATATGGTTTCGCACGACTACCTCCATGCCGAAAACGGGTTCGAACGCGCCGTAAACTGCGCCCGTCATTGCCCGCCCGGCGCCGATCCCTTCGTCGCTCAATTCCTGTATGGATTCATCTCCAGCACCACCGTAGTCGTGCGCCGGGAATTAATTGTCCGCTCAGGCGGATTCGATCCAGGGTTGCGTTCCAGCCACGATTACGAGCTTTGGCTCGCTTTGTTGTCCGCCGACGGCGTTCGATTCTGCGTGATCCCAGAGGCTCTTTCCCGTTACCACATCATGGCGGGAGGAATTACGAGCAACGTTGCCCTGCGTCGCGCCGCGTCCCTGGCGGCTCTTTCCCGGCACAGGCTGGCCCTTGAAGGTCGCACGACCTCCCCCCGACTGGCTGCCGCCGCCCGTACCGTGATCGTCCACCTGCAAGCCGCCGGCATGAACCTCGGAGCGAGACGCCCCGTGGCTGCTCTGCTAGATATTCTTTCGACCCCATCGTCCCTCATGCGCTTGTTGGCTAATCCGGCTGCCGGACAGCGGCCCGATTTTTTGTCCGTGCCATGATTAGCATCGATCAAGTATATTCGAGCGAAATCGTCGCGATCGGTCGACCCGTCGGCAATTGCTATTGAAAGCCTTTCCTTGATGACTTCCTCATCGTCCTCGTCGCTTAGTTTCCGCAAACTTTCCGTTATCATTCCCTGCTATAACGAAATCGCCACCATTGAAACCGTTATCGGCAAGGCTCTGGCGGCCGACCGGAGTGGGCTGGAAATCGAAATTTTATGCGTTGATGACGGATCACGGGACGGAACCGACGGAACCATCGAAAGACTTGCCCGCGCCCATCCGGAAGTCCGCCTCCTCCGGCATACGCGCAACCAGGGCAAAGGCGCCGCGCTGCGCACGGGATTTTCTTCGGCGACCGGCGACATTCTTCTCGTTCAGGACGCCGATCTCGAATACAGCCCGGCAGACTATCCGAAGCTGCTCAAACCCATCATCGACGGTCGCGCAGATGTCGTTTTCGGCTCGCGGTTTCGAAGCTCCGATGAAGTCAGGGTCATTTACTTCTGGCACGACTTCGCCAACAGGGTGCTGACGTTCTTCTCGAACATGATGACCAATTTGAATCTTACCGACATGGAAACCGGATATAAGGTCTTTCGCCGTGAAGTAATTTCCAAAGTAGCGATTTGCGAAAATCGGTTCGGATTCGAGCCCGAGATTACCGCCAAGATTGCGCGCTTGCGGCCGGCGCCTCGCATTTACGAGGTGGGCATCAGCTATAGCGGTCGGACCTACGAGGAAGGAAAGAAAATCGGCTTCAAGGACGGCATTCGCGCCATCTGGTGTATCTTGCGTTACAATCTTTTCCCATAGCACAACGTCTCAACGACCAAGAAAAAACCGCGAGGCGCCCCTCGCGGTTTTTTTGTTCGTAGAACTTTCCCTAGAACTTCCGCTGCGGAATCAACGCCGGATCCATGTGCGCCAGGCGCAGCCATTGCGCCAGGATATGCATCAGCGATTGATGCACGTCCTCGATCACGCCGTAGTTGTCCGCGGCGACGTGCAGGTTGACGTCGGCGATCCGGGCCGAACGGCCGCCGTCGAATCCGGTCAGGGCGATTACCTTCATCCCGCCGCTCGCGGCCACGTCGGCGGCGCGCACGATGTTTTCCGAATCGCCCGACGAGCTGATCGTAACCAAAACGTCGCCTGGGCGAGCCAAATTGCGAACCTGATACGCGAAAATATCGGCGTACGATACGTCGTTGGCGATGGCGGTGATGATTTCGATATTGGCGCTGAGCGAATGGACCCGCGGGCGAAGCGCGGTGTCGGTCGCCGCGCCCTTGCAGTGGTCGCACATCAGGTGATTGGCGATCGCCGCCGAGCCGCCGTTGCCGCAGGCGAAGATCGCGCTGCCCCGCCGGTGCGCGTCTTCCACTATCGCCGCGGCGGCGGCGATCCGCGCGCGGTCGACGGAACCGGCGGCCTTGGCCACGTTTTGGAAATAGGCCTCGGCGAACGCCGCGATGTCGGTCGGCCGTTTATCGGGGAACGTCATGCGTCGCCATCCTGATCGAAGCTGGCCCAATCGGGATTGGCTGGGGGACTAGGATTCGAACCTAGACTCGCGGAGTCAGAGTCCGCTGTCCTACCGTTAGACGATCCCCCAGTCGGAACACCCCGCCCGAGACGCGGGGCCTCGCCCCGGCCGCGGCCCGGGCGGGAAAGCCGAGACGGGAAGGCCCGGGGTTTAGCATGGCCGGGCCGCCCCGCCAACATTTAGCGCCAACCCGCCCCCCCAACCCGCCCGCGCTGCGGCCCTGGCGGAGCCGACGGCGCGGCTTATTATAGAGTCCCGCCCATGCCCGCCGCGTCGCCCCGACCCCGCGCCCGCCGCCACCGCCGCCGTCCTCCGGCGCGCGCGCCGCGCCCGATCGATGCGAACCGCGGCGCCACCTACGCCGCCCTCGATCTCGGCACCAACAACTGCCGGCTCCTGATCGCCGAGGCCGAGGCGAACGGCGGCTTTCGCGTCGTCGACTCGTTTTCGCGCATCGTCCGGCTGGGCGAAGGGCTGGCCGTCAGCGGCGCGCTCGGCGAGGCGGCCTGCGCCCGCGCGCTCGCCGCGCTCAAGGTCTGCGCGGCCAAGGTCGCGGCGCGCAGGCCCCGCCGCGCGCGCGGCGTCGCCACCGAGGCCTGCCGCCGCGCCGGCAACGGCGGCGACTTTCTCGGCCGTGTCGCCGTCGAAACCGGGCTCGCGTTCGAAACCATCTCGCCGGCCGAGGAAGCGCGCCTGACGCTGCTCGGCTGCGCGCCGCTACTCGATTCCCGTTATCCGTTCGCCCTGGTGTTCGACATCGGCGGCGGCTCGACCGAACTGATGTGGGTCGCGCAATCGCCGTCGGCGCCGCCCTGCCTGCTCGGGGTAGAATCGCTGCCCTTGGGCGTGGTCACGCTCGCCGAAACCGAGGGCCCCGGCGCGCTCGGCGGCGCCGACTACGACGCGCTGGTCGAACGTCTCGGCCGCGGCCTCGCCGCGTTCGACGCCGCCCACGGCGTCGCCGAGCGCGCGGCCCAGGGCGAGGTGTTCGTCCTCGGCACGTCGGGTACCATGACCACGCTCGGCGGCGTTTATCTCGACCTGCCGTTCTACGACCGCTCGCGGGTCGACGGCCTGACCATGGAAGCGGCACGGGCTTCCGCCATCGGCCGCCGTCTCGCCGCCATGACACCGGCCGAACGCGCGCGCCTTCCCTGCGTCGGCGCCGAGCGCGCCGATCTGGTCGCGCTCGGCTGCGCCGTACTCGAAGCCATCTGCCGGCGCTGGCCGGTGGCGCGGCTGCGCGCCGCCGATCGCGGCATCCGCGAGGGCCTGCTGCTCGAAATGATCGCCGCCGACGCCGCCGCGGGCTCGCGCGCGCCGAGCGCACATGACACGGACTCGCGCGCGCCATGAGCCGAAACCGAACCGGCGCCACCCGCTTCGCGGGCCGCGGCGCAAAGGCACGGGTCCGCACCGCGCGCCAACGCACCGCGTCCTCGACCCGCTGGCTGCAGCGCCAGATCAACGACCCCTACGTCGCGGAAGCCGCGCGCCGAGGCCTGCGTTCGCGCGCCGCGTTCAAGCTCGCCGAACTCGACGGCCGTTTTCGCCTTTTCAAGCCCGGCGCCAAGGTGGTCGATCTCGGTGCCGCCCCCGGCGGCTGGACCCAGGTCGCGCTCGAGCGCGTCGGCCCCTCGGGCCGGGTGGCCGCGGTCGATCTCCGTCCGATGGACGCGATCGCCGGCGCCACGATCCTCGAAGCCGACCTCACCGACCCCGCGACCCCGGCCAAAATCCGCGACGCCCTCGGCGGGCCGGCCGACGTGGTGCTGAGCGACATGTCGCCTGCGGCGACCGGGCACGGGGCGACCGATCATCTGCGCATCGTCGCGCTGGCCGAGGCCGCGTTCGCCTTCGCGCGCGAAATCCTGAAGCCGGGCGGCGCGTTCGTCGCCAAGGTGTTTCAGGGCGGCGCCGAAGGCGCGCTGCTTGCCGACCTGAAGCGCTCGTTCGCGACCGTGCGCCACGCCAAGCCGCCAGCCAGCCGTTCGGAGTCGGCGGAAACCTACGTCGTCGCGCAAGGATTCCGCGTGGTCTAAACCTTTACCGTCTCCTCCAGGTGCGCGGCCAGTTCGGGGATCGGCACGTGGGTCAGGTCCTTGTTGATCTCGGCCGTGATGCGTTTCAGGGTCGCCGCCTTCAGCTGGGCGCGGATCTCGCCCAACGTTCCGGGCGGCGCCACCAGCACCAGGCGCTCGAACCGGCCGCGTGCGGCGTCCGCGTCGAGCTTCTTCGCGACGGCGCGGGCGAATTCCTCTTTCTGCTGTCGGTGCCAGTCGATGCGCGGCGCCAGCGCGTGGCGCGATCCGCCGACGCTTTCCCGCGACCGTCCCGGCCGGTCGCTGCCGATGGCGCGGGTCGGCGCGTGGTCGTGGCGGATGTCGCTGCCGGGAACGATCTTCAGGCCGGCGCCCGGTCGGGCGCTGGCCACCACGTGGGCGCGCGCGCCGTCGGCGATCAGAATCCAGGTGCGCGGGATTTTGGTGGGCATGGAGCGATCTCCCCTGTTCGACGATCTTCCTCTGATTTGATATAGGCCGGTTTCGCCCCGGACGCCAATTGCCAAGGTTTTCCGGGCGATTCGCCGGTTCACCCGCCCTTGGCAAGCGGGTGCGCTCGTGTATGATACCGCGCCTACCGCGCCCCGACATTCGCGCCGCGAAAGGTAGGCCGCATGAGCGCCCCTCCCAAAAGCAACAACAACGGCATCGCCGAGGCCCTGACCTTCGACGACGTGCTGCTGGTGCCGCAGGAATCCTCCGTCCTGCCCTCCGACGCCTCGACCGCGACCCGGCTGACCCGCGAAATCCGGCTCGGTATCCCGCTGATTTCGGCGGCGATGGACACGGTGACCGAGGCCCGCCTCGCCATCGCCATGGCGCAAGCGGGCGGCATCGGCGTCATCCACAAGAACCTGGAACCGGCGGAGCAGGCGGCCGAGGTGCGCAAGGTGAAGAAGTTCGAATCGGGTATGGTGGTCAATCCGCTCACCATTTCCCCCGACGCGACGCTCGCCGACGCGCTGCGCATCAAGGCCGAGCATTCGTTTTCCGGCATTCCGGTGGTCGAAAAGGACACCGGCAAGCTGGTCGGCATCCTCACCAACCGCGACGTGCGCTTCGCCACCGACACGCGCCAGCCGGTGCGCGAGTTGATGACCCGCCACACCGCCGAGAGACCGCTGGTCACGGTCAAGGAAGGCGTGGCGCGCGACGAGGCCAAGCGCCTGCTGCACCAATACCGGATCGAAAAGCTGGTGGTGGTGGACGATGCGTTCCGCTGCATCGGTCTGATCACCGTCAAGGACATCGAAAAGGGGGAACGCCACCCCGACGCCGCCAAGGACGACAAGGGGCGTCTGCGCGCGGCCGCCGCGACCGGCGTCGGCGCCGCCGGCATCGCGCGCGCGGAAGCCCTGCTCGCGGCCGAAGCCGACGTGATCGTGGTCGACACCGCCCACGGCCATTCCAAGGGCGTGATGGAGGCGGTGCGCGCGATCAAGAAGCTCAGCAACCGCGCCCAGGTGATCGCCGGCAACGTGGTCACGCCCGAGGCCGCCGACGCCCTGATCAAGGCCGGCGCCGACTCGATCAAGGTCGGCATCGGTCCCGGCACCATCTGCACCACGCGCATGGTGGCGGGCGTCGGCCTGCCGCAGCTCTCCGCCGTGCTCGAGGTCGCCGAGGCCTGCCGCCGGCACGACGTGCCGCTGATCGCCGACGGCGGCATCAAGTATTCGGGCGATCTGGCCAAGGCGATCGCCGCCGGCGCCGATTGCGTGATGGTCGGCTCGCTGCTCGCCGGCACCGACGAAAGCCCGGGCGAGGTGTTCCTCTACCAGGGCCGCTCGTACAAGGCCTATCGCGGCATGGGCTCGATCGGCGCCATGGCGCGCGGTTCGGCCGACCGCTATTTCCAGCAGGAAGTGGGCGACAAGCTGAAACTGGTGCCGGAAGGGATCGAGGGTCAGGTGCCCTACAAGGGCCCGGTCGCCACCGTCATCCACCAGCTGGTCGGCGGCCTGCGCGCGGCCATGGGCTATACCGGCAACCGCACTGTCCCCGAGATGCAGAGGAACTGCCGCTTCCGCCGCGTCACCGGCGCCGGCCTGCGCGAAGGGCATGTGCACGACGTCATCATCACCCGCGAGGCGCCCAATTACCGCCCGAGCGGCTGACGCCGCTTCGTCATGACTCCCGGCGCGCGCCTGCAGGCGGCGATCGAGGTTCTCGACCAGGCGTTCGCCGCGCCCCTTCCCCCCGACGCGATTCTCGACGCTTATTTCCGCCGCCGCCGCTACGCCGGTTCGGCCGACCGGCGCGCGGTGCGCGCGCGCGTGTTCGGCGTGCTGCGGCGCCGCGCGCGGCTGACCTGGCATGTCGCGCGGGCGAATCCCCGCGCGCAGCAATCGACATCCCCTTCGCCCCGCGCGCTTGCGCTCGCCGATGCGATCGTGGGCGACGGCCTCGCGGCGGATGAAGCGATGGCCCTGTTCGGTTCTTCGGTTCACGCGCCCGCGGCCCTTTCGGACGAAGAACGCCGCGCGGCTCTCGCCCTCGTCGGCCGTCCCCTCGACGATCCCGCCATGCCCGACGGGGTGCGCTTCGAATACCCGCAATGGCTCGACAAATCGCTGCGCGCCGCCTTCGGCGGCGACCTCGCGCGCGACATGGCCGCGCTCAACGCGCCCGCCCCCCTCGATCTTCGCGTCAACGCCCTCAAGACGACGCGCGAGGACGCGCGCGCGGCGCTCGCCGCCGAAAAGATCGCCGCCGTCCCGACGCCGCCCGCGCCTTCAGGCCTCCGCGTCGAAGGCCATCCGCGAGTCCAAAATTCGCGCGCCTTCAAACAAGGCCTGATCGAGGTCCAGGACGAAGGCTCGCAACTGGTCGCGGCCTTGGTCGGCGCGCGGCCTGGGATGACGATAATCGACTATTGCGCCGGCGCGGGCGGCAAGACGCTGGCGCTCGCCGCCGCCATGGGTGAAGGGGGCCGTATCCGGGGCCGCCTGATCGCCTGCGATTCCTCGGCCGAACGGCTCGAACGCATGAACGAACGCCTCGCCCGCGCGGGCGCGGAAAACGTCGAACGCCTCGTTGTCGCCGACGACGCTATTGCCCCACCCGCCGGTCTCGCGAACGCCGCCGACCGGGTGCTCATCGACGCGCCGTGCTCGGGCTCCGGCGCGTGGCGGCGCGATCCGCTCGCCAAATGGCGGCTCGACGCCGCGCGGCTCGCGGAACTCGTCCGCCTCCAGCAAAATATCCTGCGGGCCGCCGCCGTTCTGGTCCGGCCCGGCGGACGGCTTATCTACGCCACCTGCTCGGTCCTGCCCGAGGAGAACGAGACGCAGGTCGCGTCGTTTCTCGAACATAATCGGGATTTCCGGGCGCTCCCCGTCGCCGGGGTCTGGGAAGAAACCTTGGGGGGCCGAGCGCCGACGGGGAACCAGTTCTTGCGGTTGACCCCGGCCCGCCACGGCACCGACGGCTTTTTCGTCGCGGTGCTGGAACGCGGTCCCTCCCCGCGCTAGGCTTTCGCAAAACCGGGGAGGACGGGATGGCGGGTTTTCTGCAAAACCTGACCACGCTCTATCGCAAGGAGGTCGAGCGCCACCACAACCGCCCGTTTCTCGAGGCGGCGATGGCGGCCTGCGCCCTGGTGGCGACCGCGCGCGGACCCGTCACCTTCGCGCAGCGCGTCCGCATCGACCAGATTTTGGAAACCCTGGAGGCGCTCAAGGTGTTCGACCCGCACGAAGGCGTCGAGGTGTTCAACGCCCACGCCGAGCGCATCCTCGAACACCCGCGCAAGGGCCGGGCCCGCGCCCTCGCCACCGTGCGGCGCGCGACCAAGAACCCGGACACGGCCCGGCTTCTGATCCAGCTTTGCCTCGCGGTCAGCGAGATGAACGACGATACCAGCCTCGCCGATCAGATCGAGATCGTCATGCTGTGCGATCAGATCGGGGTCGATCCGGCGGAACTCGGGCTTTACGTCGACAGCGATCCCGAATCCATCCGCCGCGGCGACAAGCTGCCGCCCGTGCGGCGCATGCACTGACACCGGGAACTAGGGATGCGCCATTCACCCCCCACCCTAACCCTCCCCCGCAAGGGGGGAGGGAAAGGAGTCGCGGATCAACCTTTCGCCCCCTCCCCCTCGACGGGGGAGGGATGGGGTGGGGGTGACTCGCAGATTTGTGACGGCGGTTCTTAAACCATGAAACGTTCCCTCGACCGCTGGGACCGCCGGTTCCTCGAACTCGCCGAATTCATTGCCAAGTGGTCGAAGGACCCCTCGACCCAGGTCGGCGCCGTCGTCACCCACACCAAGTCCAGGCGCATCGTCTCGACCGGGTTCAACGGCTTTCCCGCCGGGGTGGCGGATCTGCCCGAGCGCCTGCTCGAAAA
>Ga0194127_10001628_pt1 | contig 32645 bp, 18 predicted proteins | sample TA2KigC100mmetaG_FD_148624 | JGI IMG/M metagenome (GOLD analysis project Ga0194127, IMG submission 148624) | Freshwater microbial communities from Lake Tanganyika, Tanzania - TA2015036 Kigoma Deep Cast 100m | ecosystem: Environmental > Aquatic > Freshwater > Lake | place: Tanzania: Lake...
GGGGGGTACGGCTACAACAATGATCGTTACCGCGACCATGAAGAACTTTAGGACGGTCTTGACCGACTCTTGCGCCCCAGCATTCCATGCGATGATCGAAATGGTGAATACAGCCACAGCCCAGAGAGTCATCCACCACTTCTTAGACTCCAGGGAGAGGATCTTAAGCCCAAGCGCACCGAGTACAGCAAACACCAACAACGGCCATACTTGAGGCGCGTGCAACTGCGTCCAGACTGCTCCGGCATCAAGCCCAGCGTGCGCGTCACGTATCAAGGCTATTACCTTGCTGGCGATCAGAGCAATGAAGATGAGTACTGCTGCGATGGTACCCCAAACACTGATCTGGGCGGCCAGACCGGCCAGTCGCTTCTGCAGCGGCGTTTCACCCTCGGCGCGCTCCTGTAGTTCTTCGCCGCAACCGGGGACCTGACATCTCCCTTCTTCGCGGTACACCTTTCGGTGCTCGGTGTTCGAACAGATATAGCCCTTGCCCAAGGCGCTGGCCAGATTCCCCATTTCCGTTTTGTCGCCCACAGCCATGATCTCAGCAAGTCCATTGCCGGTCATGATATGCGTGCCACCGATCAACCGCTCGTGTCGCCGCTTGTGAACCGCATCTGACTCGCCGGTCATCAGTGCTTCGTCGACCATGAGGTCGACACCGTGCAGCACGATGGCGTCCGCCGGTATCTTGTCGCCGCCCTCCAGGTGAATGATATCGCCGACCACTAGGTCAGCGGTGCCGATGGTGTGGAAGTGCCCATCGCGCGTTACTTTAACCTGAATCTTGTCGCTATCCTGTTTGAGGAGTTCAAACGCCTTGTCCGCCTTGTATTCGCTCCAAGTTCCACCCGCAGTGGCGAGACCTACGGCAATCAGAATGGCCACACCATCCCAAGGGACATTCCTGTCTAGCAATCCGACGATGATCGCGATTGCAGCGCACACGAGCAGGATGATGATCGTCGGATCCTCAAACTTCTCCAACCACTGCTTCCAAAGGGGGTCCTTGGCGGGAGGCGTGAGACGGTTCTCGCCGTAGGTACGGCGGTTGCTCTGCACCTGCGCCGCGGTCAACCCCTTGGCCGAATCGGTCGATGGTTTGTACGCGGGCTGTCTTGCCTGCACAGTTTCAACGCTCGGTGCCATCTGAGTCTCCTCTCTCGTCCCAACCTTGGTTTGATTCGACTCCATCGGCGCGGCCGCGTCAAGCACTGAAGCGGTCTATTGTCTTGGTGCTTTCAAACTCACCGATCTGTGTGCGGCAAGATTGGGCGTCGAGACAGTCAAGACAGTCCAGGCTGGCGCGGGACTCCGATCCTCCATCCCCGCCGCGATCCGCCTTCCGATACAGTCCAGTCTTGACGCACGTCTATAAGACTAGACGTGCCGTCGAGACTGGTCTGTACCGAGAGCGGTGGCCCACTCCAACGCTGGGCGGGTGAGGAACTCCGCGATCGGGATCCCCTGGGCGCCGGCCAGCAGGGGGCGGGCGGATGGGAATGCGGCTATGAAGGCGTCGACACCGGGCGGATTGGCGCGACGGGCCGTGCTCTTGACCTCGACGGCCGTGATTGCGCGGCCCGAGACGAGGACGAAGTCGACCTCGCGGTTCCGGTCGAGCCAGTACTGGACGTCAACGCCGGTCCCGCGGCTCGTGTTCAGGAGATGCGCCCCGACGGCGGATTCGACGAGCCGGCCCTTGAACTCGGGATCCCTGTCGAGGTCGGCGAAGTGCACCGGCCCGAGCGCCGTCATCAGGGCGGTGTTCAAGACCTGCAGCTTCGGGCTCGACCCGCGCTGACGGACCTTTTCCCCCGCGTACTTCTGGAGGCCGGCGACGAGCCCCGCGCCATGGAGCAGGTCGAGGTAATGCGCGAGCGTCGTCGTGTTCCCAACGTCCTGAAGCTGGCCGGTCATCTTCTGGTAGGACAGGATCTGGCCGGAGTACTCGCACGCCAGATGGAACAGGCGGCGCAGGAGCGCCGGCTTGTCGACCCGGCTCAACAGGAGGATGTCGCGCGAGATCGTGGTCTCGATCAGCGCGTCGATGATGTACCGGCGCCAGCGTTCCTCGTCGCCGATCAGGGCGGCGGATCCCGGGTAGCCGCCGAAGTACAGGAACTGCTCCAGGGTCCAGCCGAAGGCCTCCCGCATCTCCTGATACGACCAGTGCGGCACCGGCGTGATTTCGAAGCGGCCGGCAAGGCTCTCGGTGAGGCCTTGCTGCACAAGCAGCGGCGAGGATCCCAGCAGCATGACCTTCAGGGCGGTCCCGGCGCGGGTGTCTTCGTCCCACAGGCGCTTCACGGTCTCGGACCATCCGGCGATCTTCTGGACCTCGTCGACCATGAGCAGTGCCTGACCGAAGCCCCCCCTGCTCCGCGTCAGGGACCGTCCGATCTCCCATTGCTGGGCGAGCCAGGCCCGGTCCTGAAGCGTGGGCTCGTCGGCCGAAACGTAGTGGACGGACTCCCCCAGCCCCTCACCGATCTGTCGGGCGAGCGTTGTCTTGCCGGCCTGGCGCGGCCCCGACAGGACCTGGATGAACCGGCGGTCCTCGCTCAACCTGCTGTGCAGCAGAGGATAGAGATGCCTATGAAACGTGCGCCCGGAGACTCTTGACGATTTACTCATGACAGTGAGTAAAACTACTCGCAACCAACCCGAGGTCAACACCAAAAGGTCGCATCAACGTCCCACGCCGATCCGGGGCGGGCACTACCCCGCGGCGGCGACGGGGGCGATCCTGACGACTTTCGCACGGGTGGTCGCCGGACCGATCCGCCAGAACGTGGCGGCGTCCTTGGCGGTCACGCGGGCCTTGTAGTGCCGGTGCAGGACCTCGGGCTCTCCGACGTGGCCAAGCTGCAACGCGGTCTTGCCGGCGGGGTGGAACTGGGCTAGGTGGTACGTCCCGAAGCTGTGGCGCATGCCGTTGGGCGGCCAGTCGACCTTAGCCTCCTTGCGGACCTTCCGTAGCGCCCGGCGCGAGAAGTACAGCAAGCCGCTTTCTCCGCGGTGCGGTGCGAGCCATGCGGCAAGGTTCGGTTGGATCTCCACGTCGCGGTCCCGGCGTTTCTTCGCCGTCGCGGCATCCACACGGATCAGCCGCCGATCCAAGGCGATCCGTTGCCAGTCGAGGTCGGAGAGCTCGTTCTCGGTCCGAAGCCCGGCGAACAGCCCGACGGCGAGCCAAGGAACGAGCCGGGGCGCGTGCTTCACGGCCGCAGCCATGATCCGCTTGACTTCGGCCGGCGTGAAGATGCCCGGCGCGCGGTGGTCGATCTGCCCGCGGCGCTTCGGCACGGGCTGCGTCGGTGTGTATCCCATTTCGTTCGCGAACAGGAATACGCTCTTCGCGAACCGGCGCCAGTCGTCGCGGGTCACGGGGCCGCACCCCTCCGACCGCTGCCGGATCCACTCGACCATGTCGCGCGTGGTCACCGAACGGATGGGCCGGTCGCCAAGGTCCTCGCCCAAGGCCGTGCAGCGGCGCTTCAGGTCGCGCAGGGTCCGCGGCCGGAGGTTGTTCTCGGCCGACTGCTTCAGCAACTCGTCGCAGCAGGTCCGAACGGTCACGGCATCCCCCGCCGGATCGGCATGGGCCAGGTAGTGCTCGACCGCCGCGGTCAACGAGCCCTTGCGCCCTTCGTCCAGCAGTTCGAGCGCCCGCAACACGTCGGCGCGCTGGTAGTCGGTCAGCTTCGAGAGGCTGACGGCGCGGTGTGTCGCCTCGAACGCGACGGCGGCGGCGGCATCCTTCCGTTCCTCGCGCCACTCGTCGGCCAGCCTGTCGGCCGCGTCGGCGTCCGCGACGACACGTCGGCGCCTGGGCGAGAACACCCGGCCGGAGTCCACGAGGAAGCCCCGGCCCGCCGCGCGGATCTTGGGCCACTTCGGCCGCCGGCCCGTCCGTCCCCTGCCCTCTTGCGCCGCGTCACTCATCTGGAACCCCTTCCATTCGGCCGGATGCGGCCGGGTGGCATTTACGCGCCGAGAGTGTGGCAGAAGTGTGGCAGAGTCAAGGCGCAAGCGCGCTTTTCTCGCTACAGTTGCGCTTTGGCTCGCGCATTCGTAATGCGCAGGTCGTCGGTTCGACCCCGACCGTTGGCTCCAGCTTCTCCCCCCGCACTTCCTCTTCGTTGAGTCCGCTTTTCCGGGGCAAGGAGTCGTTCAGATCGACTCCGATGACAGGGCCAAAGGAAGCAACCGCTTTCGCGTCGACCGTGCCGGAGCGGGCCCATGACGGGCAGGCGGTTGCCTGCGGATCGGAAGCCCATGCGGTGACAAGACCGCCTACGTCCGACAGGATACGATGGTTCACCGGCCGTGGGACGCGGTCGACGCGCGCAAAGGCGGTTGCACGTCGCACCCCTCGGAGTGTATGAGAATACCCGCCATGAATCCTACTCGAATCGTCCTGTGCCTGCTCGCTTTCCTGCCCTTCCCCACCGCCGGTCTTGCCGCGCCGCAGTTTGAACTGCCCCAGGGCGCGTTCTTCGAGGCGGAGGACTACGACCGGCTGGTGCGGGGTGAGACCGGCTTCGCGAAGGTGACCGTCGAGGTGGGCGTCAGCGGCGGCAAGATCATCCTCGGCATGTTCGCGGACGGATTGATCCGCTACGACCTCGCGGTGCTGCAGGCCGGCTCGCACGCGCTCTGGGCGCGGTGCGCGGCGCCGGGCGATGCGACGGCCGGCTTCGGCTTCGGCGGCGAGGACGCCGGACTGGCCACGGCGCGCGTGGCGAAGACCGTCGAAGGCCTCGGTTCGTTGACGGCTCCGAACGCCTACCAGTGGCGACGGCTCGGCAGCGTGGATCTGCCCGCGGGCAAGACGCAGCTGCTCCTCGGGCGCGGCGCGCTGCGATACGACTGCTTCTTCCTGAGTCGGCAGCCGGAGTTCGTGGTCACCGACGCTCTTCTGACGGAACTGGAACGCGCAAAGGAAACGCCGAAGGGCCGGAAGCTCCCGGAGCTTGTCCACACCCGCGCCATCACGCGGCATCCTCAGTGGCTCATGCAGAACGCCCTCCGGCCCGCTTACGCGCATTGCGAATGGGACAAGGCGAACACGCCCCAGTCGTGGGCGAAGATGGCGCGGGAAGCGGGCGCGAACTGCCTGGTCGGCGTCGGGGAGATGCCCGCCGGCACGCTCGACGGGACGATGAAGGCGTTTCCTTTCGAGTCCATGGACAAGAAGGGCTTCAAGCTGCCGCCGGGGTACCGGAAGGACGACCACTCCTGGGTGAAGGAGTTCGCCGACGCCGGGCACGCCGAAGGGCTGAAGGTGGTGATGTATGACGGCGCGTATCGCACGCTCGATCCACTCCTGCTGGAGCATCCCGAGTGGCGGCAGCTCGACGCCAAGGGCGCGCCCTATCGCGCCGGGTTCGGTTCCTGGCATTCGCCCTATCGCGCCGCCTACATCGCGCGCTGGGTGAACGCGGCGCGCGAGTGCGGCATTGACGGAATCATGGTGGATATGCTGTTCACCGCCCCGCGCGGCGGCGACCACTCGCCGTTCGCCGTCAAAGCGTTCAACGATCGATTCGGCGTCGAGCCGCCGCGGGTCGAGGATCCCCGCGACCTGACGTGGCAGCGATGGATTGACTTCCAGGCGTGGACCCGCGAGGAGGTCATGCTGGATGTCACCGAGGCGCTCCACGCGGTGAGCCCGGAAATCGCCTGCATCTGGAACCAGACCACCGGCTGGGTGTTCGACGGACGCGAATACCTGACCTCCCGCGCGGGGAAGTGCGCGGATGGCTTGCTGGAGGAGATGGGCTGGGAGGTCTCGCACGGAGCTTTCGATAGCCGGCCGTTCGCATGGCCGCTGCAAAGCGCGTGGCAGAGCCTGTTCCTGCGCTGTCGCACCGCCTACGGACAGATGTGGCACCTGAACGGCTTCTACACCCGGGTCAACCACGAGGCGCTGTCCTATTCGATGTTCGCCAACGGCATCGCGCCCGCCGTGGTCACCGGCGGCAACTGGGACTACCTGAAGCGGATCTGGTCCCACATCCAGGCCTGCGAGAAACACATGGCCGGCGCGACGCTCGCGCCTTACGCGGCGCTGCACTTCAGCGAGGACACGCTCCAATGGCACGCGAACGCGCGCGGCGACGATGCGCGCCAGGCCTATCTCAGGAATGTCTTCGGTTTCTTCCAGGCCTTGCTGGAGACGCATCTGCCGGTCGCCATCGTCACCGACGACGAGTTGGCGGATGCCGCCGCGCTCCGACGGTATGCGACGGTTGTGCTTCCGAACACCTCGTGTCTTAGCGACCAACAGGCGGCGGCGCTGGCGGCCTACGTGCGGGAAGGCGGCGGGCTGATCGCTTCGTTTGAAACGGGCGTGTTCGATGAAGATGGCACGCGCCGGGAGAAACCCGCGTTGGAGGAACTCCTCGGCGTGAAGCAGGGCGCCGTGGTCGGCGGCCGGAATTGGATGCTGGACACGACAAAACAGACCCACAGAATCACGCGCATCCCCGAAGTCACCGACGGCGGCGATCCGTCACAAGGTTCCCGCGACCGGAAACCGCAGGTGACATTCTTCGTGGCACACGCCAGCCGCGACGCCCGGATCGTGAAGACGACCGCGCAGGACGGCATTGAATCGGTCCGGCTGGGCGGACCGGGATCCGGGTACAGCGCGCTGCACACCCGCGTGGTCGGCCGTGGGCGCGTGGCCTATTTCCCGCCGGACATCGGTCACGGCTACTTCGCCTACAACCACCCGATCGCCCGGCGTCTTATCGAGCGCACGGTTCGCTGGAGCGCGGGGCAATCCCCGTTCTTGGAAACCGACGCGCCGATGGCGGTCCAGACCGTCTGTTTCCGCAAGGGCGACGACCTCGTCGTGCACCTGGTCAACGACAACTCCTCGTTCGGCCGCGCCGCCGCGCCGAACCCGGAGAGTTTTGGCGCGTTCCGCGACGAGGTCTTGCCGGTGCATGGAGTGAAGCTCGCCGTCAGCGGCAACTACCGGAAAGCGATCCTGCTGCCCGATGGCAAGGAACTGGCCGTCCGATCGAATGACGGCAAGGTGGAGACGACCGTTCCCCGCGTGGACATCCACGCGATGGTCGTGTTCACGCGGTAGGACGATTCGATCAAGAACGTATCGGCACATGAACAACAGGGAGCCTCGCATGCTACGCATCCACACCCTCGCCGCGATTTAGTTGAAAGGAAACAATGAAACCAAACCTGATCGCCATCGGATCCCTCGTGTTGCTTGGCCTCGGCCTGCACCCGGCCGACGCCGAGACGAACAATCCCCACACCGACTGGTTCTGCAAAGCCGGCTACGGCGTGTTCGTGCATTACTTGAACGACGTCCAGAACAACCCGGACACGGTTCAGAGTCTCGACAGGCAGACCTCCTGGGACGAATGCGTGCGCGAGTTCGATGTGAATCGCTTTGCCGACGCGATGGCCCAGGCGGGCGCCGGTTACGTGATCTTCACGATGCACCAGCGAACGCGGTTTCTCATCGCGCCGAACGCCACGTTCGACCGGATCACCGGCTACAAGCCCGGCGAAGCGTGCGCCACGCGCGACCTGGTCACCGACCTTCATACGGCGCTCTCCGCGAAGAACATCCCCCTGATGCTCTATTGGACCGGTACCGGACCCAGCGCCGACGCCAAAGCCAACGCGGCCATGGGCTGGCAGGTGCCCATCGCCAAGGACTGGTTGCTGAAATGGGCGGCCATCACCGAGGAATACGCGCTCCGCTATGGCGAGAAAGTCGCCGGCTGGTGGGTGGACGGTTGCTATTTCAAGCACGGCGATCTTCGCTACGATGACGAGAAGCTCGGCATCCTGGCGCGCGCGTTGAAGGCGGGGAACCCCAAAAGCATCATTGCCCTCAACCCTGGCGTGGAGCTCGCCGCCTACTCGCGACACGAGGATTTCACGGCGGGGGAACAGAACCGGTTCCACGAACAGCCGCTGGGCCGCTGGCTAAACGGCGAGCAATGGCACATCCTGTCCTACCTCGGCGCGGATCGCGGCGGCAATTACTTGGGGTGCGGTTGGTGCGAGCCGGGCACCCGATACACCAAACGCGAACTGGCGGAGTACATCTTCGACGTTAATCACGCCGGGGGCGTGGTATCCGTGGATGTGCTGCTCTTTCGCGACGGGACGCTCGACCGCTCGCAGCTGGAAGTGTTGAAGTCACTCCGCCCGGCCCTGGCGACGATGAAGGCCCGTCCGCCGGTTCCGCCGGGCAATCTGGCGTTTCGCAAGCCCGCGCGCCTGCTCAGTCTCGACGGTTCGCACGAGTTGGTGGTCAACCATCAAGGCGCTTCGAAATTCGGCGTGGACGGCGAACCGAACACCTCCGCGCTGGCAGCGAATGAATGGCCGTGGACTTACGAGGTGGACCTCCTTGAACCGCGCGCGGTGCGGCGCGTGAACGTCACTTTCGCCAAACGCGGCTTTGCCACCGACCTGCGGCTCCAAGCCTCGGCGGACAGGAAGACCTGGCAGAGCATCGCCAACGCCGCCGACCTCGACGGCTCGCCCTACGCCGCCGAGTTTCAGCCTGTGAAAGCGCAGTGGATTCGAGTGAGCGCGCTGAAACCGAACGGTCCAAACCAGAAGGGAACGCAGATGGCAGTCGCCGAACTGGAGGTTTACGAGTGACCGCGCCAAGGGTCATCCGCTGGGGACAACCACTCCCCTTCCCCGCCCTGCTGCCCGCGCCGCTGCGCGCACTGCATGCCTACGACGCGCCGAGGCCCAACAGCGTCTTCATCCTCGCCGACGGCCCCGGCTGCGGCGACGCGCAGTGCTAGAGCCGCGGACGAGGGAAGATTCCCACGCCTGCAATCGGGCATCGTCGAGGTCTCCGGCCCACCCGTCATCGCTCCCGAGCGCATCACGATCTCCCCCGCGGCGGGACCGGTCTGTCTCTCCCTCGCGCCTCGATCCCGGAGTGCGTTCGCGTCCCATTCTTGCCAACCCGCAGTCACTCTGGCAGCTTCACCGCCATGAGAACGCTGCTTCTGACCATCGTCGCGGGACTGTTTCAGACCGTCGGCTGCGTGATGGACGCCTCCGCCGATACGGCGGCCGACAAGCCGGCGGGTACTCAGACGGTTTATGACGTCGTCGTCTATGGCGATTCCTCCGGCGCGGTCATTGCCGCGATCGCGGCGAAGCGCGAGGGGCGGTCGGTCATCTGGTTGAATCCCACCGGCTTCGCGGGCGGCATGAGCGCCAGCGGACTGGGGGCGACGGATTTTCTCGGCAGACAAAACACTTTTGGCGGCATCGCCAAGGAATTCTACGCGGGCGTCGCGGCGGCCTATGGAGTGGATTTCGTTCGCAGCTTCGAACCGCACGTCGGCAAGCAGGTGTTTGAGCAGATGATCAAGGCTGCCGGTGTGACCGTGGTTTACAACGAGAAGCTCGACCGCGCTCCCGGCAAGGGCGTGACGATGGACGGCCGGCGCATCCGGGCCATCACGACGCTCAGCGGAAGAACCTACCACGGCAGGATGTACATCGATGCGACCTACGTCGGCGACCTGATGGCCGCCGCCGGCGTGACGTACACGGTCGGACGCGAGCCGGAGAGCCAATACGGCGAGGACTTGGCCGGCGTGCGGCGCGGCGACACGAAGCCGCGGGTGCATTACACGCAGGGCGACAAGGATCACTTCATCAAGGACGTCGACCCCCATGTGAGCCCCGGCGACTCCGCCAGCGGCCTGCTGCCGCACGTTCACAAGATCGAGGGCCTCACGAACGGCCAAGGCGACAAGAAGATCCAAGCCTACAACTACCGGGTCTGTCTCACGACCGATCCGAAGAACCGCATCCCCATCGAAAAGCCGGCGGGCTATCGCGAGCTTGATCACGAGCTGCTGCTGCGCAACTTCGACGCGGGTGACCCTCGCCTCCCGGCGCTCATCGAGCCGCTCGCAGGCTCCGGGCAGAAGGTGGACTGGAACAACATGCACGCCGTCGGTTCGGACCATCCCGGCACGAACTGGGACTACCCCGAAGCCGGCTACGAGCGCCGTCGCGAGATCGAAAAGGAGCATGAGACCTACATCCGCGGATTCCTATGGACGATGGCGAACAGCCCGCGCGTGCCCGAAGCCATCCGCAAGCGCACGGCGTCCTACGGGCTGCCGAAGGACGAGTTCACCGACAACGGCGGCTGGCCGTGGATGATCTACATCCGCGAAGCCCGGCGCATGGTCGGCGATTACGTGATGACCCAGAACGATTGCATGGGCATGAAGTCCGCGCCTGACCCGGTGGGGCTGGGATCGTTCGGCATGGACTCGCACTGCGTGCAGCACATCGTCACCGACAACGGCACGGTGCAGAACGAAGGCGTCATCTGGCGGGTGCCGCCCCGGCCGTACGGCATTTCCTATCGCGCGATCATTCCGAGGAGGGGCGAGTGCGAGAACCTGCTCTCGCCCATCTGTCTCTCCGCCTCGCATGTCGCCCACGGCTCGATCCGCATGGAACCGGTCTTCATGGCCTTGAGCCAGAGCGCGGCCATCGCTGCCGGACTGGCGCTCGACAGCCATGGGAGCGTGCAGGACGTGCCCTATCCGGCGCTCCACGCGAAACTTCTCGCGGCCGGACAGATCGTTGACCCGTCGCAAGCGCCCGCAACGAAACGCGCCGCTGCGAAGAAGAAACCCGCTCCGACCGCCGGCGCCGTGACGAGCGCGCCGGTCGCGATGGCGGCCGCCGAAGCTCCGGTATCGCGCTTCCGGGGTTACTACACCCGGCTGCCGTTCGATGATCACGGGTTCACAGGGAAATACGCGGACATCGTTGTCGACGTGCCGCAGCGGGGGCAGTTCGTCTTCAGCCGCGAGTTCGGGTATCAACCCCGGTGGCTGCCGCGCGGCGGCAAACCGCACTCCGTTGCCCGGCTGATTCCGCGCAAGGGCGATGGCCCGGACCAACGCCCGGACAATCGCAACATCGCGTGCAACGCCGCCATCGTCGGGCAGTCGGAGGCGAGCGTCACCGTCCACTGGCGTTACGCGCCGGATATCACGAAACCATCCTTCACCGACTACCGCGAGGCCTACAACGCAGCCGGCACCCCCGCCCCGTTCTACGCCGACTACGCCGATGAGTACTTCGTCATCCACGCTGACGGCAACGTGGTCCGCACCGTGAAGAACGGCTGCGCCCGGCTCGCGGACTGGAATGACCCGGGCAACCGGATCGAGCAAACGCTGCAACTCACGCCCGACGGCATTCGCGAGACCGCGTTGCGTCCGGCGCAGCTCTCCCGGGCTTCGGTGCCGCCGGTCGCCGGCTCGCCGGTGAAGTCCGGGCGCACCGAGAACGTGATCCGCCACTGGCGCTTCGACGAGGGCGCAGGGTTCGCGACCGCGGAAGAGCGATCCGACAAGGCCTGCGAGATCGGCGGCGTGGAGGCGTACTGGCGGCCGGGCGTGTCCGGCGCCTGTCTTTCGTTCGATTCGTACAGCAGCTTCGTCACGCTGCCTGCGGCCCAGTGTCCACGCCTCGAAGGCGCCCTCACCCTCTCCGCGTGGATCGCGATCCAGGAGTATCCCTTCCATCTCGCCGCGATCGTGGACCACATGGACGGCAACAAGGGCTGCCTGCTCGGCGTCAACGCCAAGGGCCAGGTGGAGTTCAGGATCGGCACCGGCGACGCCGTCCGGTCGGTGGTCACCGAGCGCGTTCCGCTCTACGACTGGGTCCATGTCGCCGCGGTCGCCAGGAGCGGCGCGGCCGCCGTCGTCTATCTCAACGGCAAACCGGTCGCCACCGCGTCCCAAGCGTCCGTTTCCGTAGACGCGACGAACATCGACCTCTCCCTCGGCATGACCCGGTCGGCGCGTCAATTCCCGCTGTTTGCGGAGCGGCCGGTGACCAAGCAATTCAAGACGACCATGGCGTTCAGCGGTTGGATTGACGAAGTGCAGCTGTTCGACAAGGCGCTGAGCGAATCGGAAGTCGCCGCGGAACACGCGGCGCTCCAGCCTTCGACCGCGCGTCCGCTGAAGCCCTGGGTGTTGCCCGCCGGGCCGGACGTGTCGCCGGGATTTCGCGCCGAGAACACGAAGTTGCGCTACAGCCCCGAGTGGGACGGGCTGTGGCGCGTGGGCGACTTCGCCGACATCGTGGTGACGTTTGCCGACAAGCCCTGGCGCTACGTCTTCTGGCGCGGCACGCGCTACCTGCCGTCCCTGGTCACCGCCCACGGTCGTGATGGAATCTGGAGCAACGACCAAGGACCTGAACGCTACGATGGCCAGTGCTACGAGCACATGTCCGACATGCTCTGCCGCTTTTCCAACGCCCGGATCATTCATCGCAGCGACGCGCGCGTCGTGGTGCATTGGCGGAACGCCTCGGCGTCGATTGACTACAAGTGGCCCGCGCTGGATGCGAACGGTTGGGGGATTTGGACGGACGAGTACTGGACGATCTACCCCGATGGCATTTCCATCCGCCACCAGTGGGTGCATAACAACACCGACAAGCCGATCACGGCGGAGTTGAACCAGAACGAGATCCTCTGCCACCCGGGCCAGGCCACCGAGGACGTGCTGAACGACGACGCGGTGATCCTGGCAGATCCGAAGGGCCAGATCAGGACCATCTGTCGCACCAGCCCGCCCGCCAAGAAGGGCGAGGGCGACTGGAATCTCCAGCTCATCAACCTGAAGGGCAGGACCAAGCAGTTCGAGATCGGCGAAGTCGGCGCTTACGGCGAGACGTGTCTGCACCGAGACGTCTGGTGGCGGGGCTGGAATCACTATCCCGTGCAGCTCATTCCGAGCGACGGCACGCGCGTGACCACCTACGACCGTCCGTCGTCCACATGCCCGGCCACGTTCCGCGAACTGCGTCACAGCAGGGGCGGCAACAACATCGAGGCGATGGTCATGTACGGCCTGACGGACAAGCAGCCCGTCGAGCTGACGGCGCTGAACCGCTCATGGAACTTCGCACCCGCCGTCATCGACACCAACGGCTGCGTTTCCCTCGGCTACGAGCAACGGGAACGCGCCTTCAAGTTCGTGAAGACCGCCGAAACGCTCGGCTTCACGCTTCGCGCCACCCAGGAGCGACCGCTGGTCAATCCCGCGTTCATCATCGCCAACTGGGGCCGCCCCGACAGCGCCGTGTCATTGAAGATCAACGGCCAGACCAAGACGCCGGGGACTGACTACCGCACGGGCACCGAAGTGGACACCGCCGGAACGGACACGCTCGTGATCTGGCTGCCGTTGTCGGCGACCGAGACGGTTTCGGTTGAGCTTGGCAAGCGAGAATGACTTCCCCGCGAGGGAACAACGTCAGCATTCGAACAAGAGGGACGACCCCTTCCCCGCGTGGCACGTCGCAGTCCGGAGGGCGGAGACGCGACTGCGACGCCGAACACGTTGAGGCCTACGCTAACGGCTGAGCCCCCGCGGCGGGACCCATCCGTCTCCCCCTCGCGCCTCGATCCCGGTGCGCCCTCGCGTCCCATTCTTGCCAACCCGCAGTCACTCTGGCAGCTTCACCGCCATGCGAACGCTGTTCCGGGCCGGTCCCGACGGGCACGCCCGCCCTGCGAAGCCCGCCGGGTGAAGCCGGGTGCCCGCACCGCCCGAGACGCGGTTTCCTGTCGGGCGGCGAAGGTCCATCCACGGGCAAGAGAAGGAGCCATGAAATGTCTACTCGACAGCGGGAAGTGACGCATTCCCTCGCCATGGCCGTGGTGGGGCTGTGCCTGGGAACCCCCGCCCATCTGCGTGCAGCCGAGGGCTCCGTGCTCAAGGCGGAGAGCTTTCGGCCCTACGTCGAGGCGTTCAAACGCAACGACCGTGAACTTCATGCCCAGGCCGTTCCCAACAAGGCGGCCTGGGAGTTCCTGAAGAACAATGTGCCGTGGTTCGAGTGCCCGGACAAAGATATCGAGGAGACCTATTGCTTCCGCTGGTGGACCTTCCGCAAGCACCTCAAGTCCACGCCCGACGGCTATGTGGTGACCGAGTTTCTGCCGCCGGTGGGCTGGGCCAGGAAGCACAACACGATCAACTGCCCCGCGGGCCATCATTTCCGCGAAGGACGCTGGCTCCATTCGCCGGTGTTTCTGGACGACTACGCGGTCTTCTGGTTCCACAAGGGCGGACAGCCACGGCAATACAGTTTCTGGGCGGCGGACTCCATCTGGGCGCGCTACCTGGTCACCGGCGAGACCCGCATCGTGAAGGAGCTCTTCCCGGAGTTGATCAAGAACTACGAGGCTTGGGAGGGCGACCATCGCGACGCCAACGGCCTCTACTGGCAGGTGGACGGTCGGGACGGGATGGAGGTGTCCATCGGCGGCGCGCCGCATCCGAAAGCCGAGGGCTATCGGGCCACGATCAACAGCTATCAATACGGCGACGCCCTGGCCATTGCGCGGATGGCCGACCTTCTGGGCGACAAGGCCGTGGCCGAGCGCTTCCGCGGCAAGGCGGCGGAGTTGAAGCGGCTGGTCCAGGAGAAGCTGTGGGATGCGGAGGCGCAGTTCTTCAAGGTCCTGCCGCGCGGCGAAGGCACGCGCCCGGCGGACGTGCGGGAGTTGCACGGCTATACACCCTGGTACTTCAACCTGCCCGATGCGGACAAGTCGGTCGCGTGGAAGCAACTCATGGACCCGCAGGGCTTCCATGCGCCGTTCGGCCCGACCACCGCCGAGCAGCGGCATCCCAAGTTCGCGGTTTCCTACCAGGGCCACGAATGCCAGTGGAACGGCCCGAGCTGGCCGTTCGCGACCTCCCAAACGCTCGAAGCCCTGGCCAATCAGCTGCGCAATTGCCCGCAAGATGTCGTGAGCAAGCAGGACTACTTCGACACGTTGAAGACCTACGCGAGATCGCACCGGCGGACGCTCGAGGATGGCCGGGTGGTGCCGTGGATCGACGAGAACCTGAACCCGAAGACCGGCGATTGGATTTCACGCACCCGGCTCTCGAAATGGAAGAACGGCACATGGGACGCGGGCAAGGGCGGCGAAGAGCGCGGCAAGGACTACAACCATTCGACCTTCTGCGACCTGGTCATCAGCGGCTTGGTGGGCTTGCGACCCCGCGCCGACGACACGGTCGAAGTCCATCCCCTGCTGCCCGAGGGCACCTGGGACTACTTCTGCCTGGACCCCGTGCGTTACCACGGGCGCTCGCTGACGATCCTCTTCGACAAGACCGGCTCGCGTTACAACAAGGGGAAGGGCCTGCGCGTGTTGGCCGACGGACGGGAGATCGCCGCGTCCGAGACGCTGGGCCCGGTGCGCGCGACCCTGCCGCCGCGGCAGTTCCTCCCCGGCACGGACACGTCGGGCGGCTGGACGAAGTACGAAGGGAACCCGGTGCTGGGCGGCACGTACGGCACCTGTTTCGACATCACCGTGCTGCGCGAGGAGAACAAGTACCGGATGTGGTTCTCGTGGCGGCCGCAGCGGAGCCTGGGGCTGGTCGAAAGCACCGACGGCATCCATTGGAGCGAACCGCGCATCGTGCTCGGCCCGCGCAAGGAGTCCGGCTGGGAAGATAACCTCAACCGCCCCGTGGTCCTGCGTCGCGACGACGGCTACCACCTCTGGTACACGGGCCAGACGAGCAAGCAGTCGTGGATCGGCTATGCCACCAGCCCGGACGGCGTGACGTGGAAGCGGATGAGCGACAAGCCGGTCCTGTCGCCCGACGCGCCGTGGGAGAAGGTGGCGGTGATGTGTCCCCATGTGATCTGGGACGCCGAGGCACGGCAGTTCCGCATGTGGTATTCCGGCGGCGAACAATTCGAGCCGGACGCGCTGGGCTACGCCACCAGCCCCGACGGCCTCGTGTGGACCAAGCACGCGTCGAATCCGGTGTTCACGCCCGATCCCAAGCTGAAATGGGAGCAAGACCGCGTCACGGCTGCGCAGATCGTCAAGCAGGGCGCGTGGTACGTGATGTTCTACATCGGGTTCAGCGACAAGTGGCACGCGCAAATCGGCATCGCCCGTTCGAAGGACGGCCTCACCGGCTGGCAGCGGCATCCGGCGAACCCGATCATCCGCCCCAGCGCCTACGGGTGGGACCAGGTCTCCTGCTACAAGCCCCACGCCATCTTCGACGGCACGAAATGGCTCCTTTGGTATAACGGCAGTCACAGCGGCGTGGAGCAGATCGGCGTGGCCTTTCACGAGGGCGAAGACCTGGGATTCGAGTAGACACCCCCCCGGGGGAGCAGGGTCACCCGCATCGCCACGGCCACGGTGGGCGCGGCGGCGATGGCGCCGCAGGCAAGTGCCGCGGAAAGCGAATCCCAGGCAACCACGGACACGGTGGACGCGCTTGTCGTCGGTGGCGGCACCGCCGGAGCCATCGCAGCGATTCAATCGGCGCGTTTAGGCGCGAAGCCGATGCTCATCGAGGCGGAACGGGACGGGGAGAGAAGCGGACAGACCGGCAGCGGGATGACGCCGGAGACCAGACGGCGGGGAAGGCTTCGACGGCGGGCTCCGGAAGACGTAGCATGAAGCGGCTTTCCGGTCGGAGCGGGAGTGATGGTCAAGAGTGAGGGCGCGGACGCGCCTGCACGGAGGCCAACGAAGGGCTGGATTTGTACGATGAGACACACGGATTCACTTCCGGGACGCACAGCATGAGCGCCGTGAGACGTCTGCTCCTTGTTCATGTCCTCTTTTCCGTACTCCCCCTGCCGGGCTTGCTTTGGGCCGCGGATCGAGTCACGCCGGGCAGATTCGTCATCGAGCCGCCCACGATCAACAACCTGGGCTTCCGCTGGTATATCGAGGGCGACGACAACGCCAACGCCGCCGTGGCGGTGAGTTACCGGAGCCAGGGGGAGCGGGACTGGAAGGAAGCCATCCCCATGCTCCGCGTCCACCACGAGATGGTGAACGCCCGCAGCGGCAAGTGTGAGACCTTCGACGCCGGAAACCTCTTCGCGGGAAGCGTGCTCCTGCTCCGGGAGGCCACGCCGTACGAGGTTCGCTTCGTCATGACGGATCCCGACGGCGGCGCGCCGGAACCGAAGGAGGTGACCGTGTCCACGCGGGCCGTGCCCGTCGCCTTCGAACAGGGACGTACGGTCCATGTCTATCCCGAGGGCCATGCGGGCTCGAGGGGCGAACCCTCCTCCCCGGGAATCGAGCAGGCCCTCGGCTCGGCCCAGCCCGGCGACATCATCCTCGTACACGGGGGGACCTACCGGCTGAAGGAAATGCATGTGCGCGTCAAGGGCGAGCCGGGGAAACCCGTGGTGGTCCGGGGCGAGAACGGCAAGACCGTGCTCGAGAGCAATGGCGGCAAGATGTTCGAGGGGGCGGGCAGCGCCCACCTGTTCTTCGAGAACCTGGTCATCCGGAAGGCGGACGTGGCTTTCGGCGCCGGGGGACGAGGCAGCCCCGGCACGGAATCCCTGGTGATCCGGAACTGCCACCTGTCCGACGTGGGCACGGGCATCCTGTCCGGGTCCGCGTTGAACCGCAACTGGTACGTGGCCGACAACACGATCATCGGCAGGAATCGGGCCTGGTTTCCCTACACCAAGGAGAACCCCTCCCACACCGGGATCAACCTCTACGGCCAGGGCCATGTCGTCTGTCACAACAGGATAGCCTTCTTCTGGGATTGCCTGGCCATGGCCAACCACGGCCTCCCGGAGGCGGGCAACGAGGGCGCCGCCGTTGATTTCCATAACAACGATTTCGAGAAGGCCGTGGACGACCTCGTGGAGACCGACTACGGCTCGCACAACATCCGCGTGTACGCGAACCGGGGGCGCAACGCCCACTGCGGCATATCCGCGCAGCCCATGTACGGCGGGCCGGTGTACATCTTCAGGAACGAGCTCTTCGGACTCACGTTCAAGCCGCTGAAGCTGCAGAACGATCCGGCGGGCATCCTGGTCTTCAACAACACGCTGTGCAGCGCGGGGCACAGCTTTCACAACGCCGGGGTTTACAACATCCATCTCCGCAACAACCTTCTCCTGGGGGGCAACTTCGACAAACCCAAGACCGTGGTCGCCCAGCTCGGAACCCTCGCCCCGGACCGCTCCAGCTTCGATTACAACGGCTACCGCCTTTCCGGATGCGAGCAGGCCCGCATCAGCTATCAGACGGGCAAGGACTACAAGTCCTACTATTCCCTCGAGGAGCTGAGCAGGGCCACGGGCCACGAGGCCCACGGCCTTGTCGTGGACTACGACGTGTTCATGAAGGCCTTTGTCCACGAGGAGGGCAGGACCCTGAAGGCCGGGGACTACGACCTGAGGATCCGCGAGGCTTCCAAGGCCGTGGACGCGGGCTGCCCGATTCCGCAGATAACGGACGGATTCGCGGGAAAGGCGCCGGACCTGGGATGCTACGAACTGGGGCAGCCGCTCCCGATCTACGGGCCGCGCAGCGCGCAGGCGGGTGCACCGGAGGGAGCAGACGACCGGAGCGAACGGCATCCTCAAGGCCAACCCGGTCCCTGACACGAAGGCCGGAGAGGTCCCCCGGGAAGCAGAGTCGGCGAGGCGGGCCGACAGTGCGGAGAGAAGCGGGCGACCGCGTAGCTCGTCGGGGCGGAGAGCCGGGCGTCCAGCCCGGCCTGAAGGTCCTTCGCCTGCCGTCCGTCCGCCACCCTTGCCTTCCCTGCGGCGCTCTGGCAGCTTCCCCGCCATGAGAACGCCGCTTCAGGCCGGTCAAGACGGGCGTGTGCCCCCACGGCCCGAAGAGCCGGTGCGTGTTGAAGGCGTGCTCCCGGGACCCGGTGGAGGAACGGCCCTTCCAAGCCTTGGACCGTTGAGTTCCCCATGAACGTGCTTTTCGTATATCCCGTTCCGCCGCCGAAGTACCAGATCCTGCGCTACCAGCAGGGCATCGGCTCGATTTCCGCCGTGCTGAAGCAGGCAGGCCATCGGACGAGCCTGCTCTACCTCTGGCAATTGGACGACGACTCACTGGACCGGCGCATCCGCGAATTCGGGCCGCAGCTCGTTGCGGTCTCGATGACCAGCGGGTTCTTCGAGTTCGGCTGCGCCGTGGCCAAGCAGGTCAAGGAGCGGCACAACCTGCCCGTCCTCTTCGGCGGCGTCCACCCGACGCTCCGCCCCGAGGAGTCCATTGCCGCGGACGGCGTCTTTGCCATCTGCGTCGGCGAGGGCGAGTACCCGACCCTCGAGCTTTGCGACGCGATGGAGGCCGGCCGCGATCCGACGAAGATCCAGAACCTCTGGGTCAGGCAGAACGGCGAAGTCCACCGCAACGGCATCCGCCCGCTGATCACGGACCTGGATTCCCTGCCCTTCCCCGACCGCGAGATCTTCCCGTTTGACGAACTCCTGAAGACGCTGCCGGAGGCCGAGTTCATGGGGAGCCGCGGCTGCCCGTATCTTTGCACGTACTGCGTGAACCACGCGCTGATCGAGATGTACAAGGGCAAGGGCGCGTACGTCCGCTCCCGCTCCGTCGACAACCTGTTGGACGAGATCGACGAGGTGACGCGGCGGTATCCCGCGATTGGCTTCCTCGGATTCCACGACGACACGTTCACGCTGAACCCGCGCTGGCTGAAGGAGTTCTCGGAGAAGTACCCCGCCCGCTTCAAGAAGTACCCCTTCTGGTGCAACGCGACGGCGAAGTCGGTCACCGAGGATGTCGTGCGCATGCTCAAGCACGCGGGCTGTTACGAGGTGCGCATCGGACTCGAGAGCGGCAACGATCACATCCGGGTCGAAGTGCTCCGGAAGAAGCTGACGAGGGACGAGATCATCCGCGCGTTCCGGCTCCTGCGCGAAGCCGGCATCCACACGTACGCGTTCAACATGATCGGCCTGCCGTACGAAACGGTCGACACGATCAGGGACACGATCGAGCTCAACCGCATTGTGCAGGCCGACGAGGTGTTCTGCTCGGTGTTCAACCCGTACCCCGGCACGCGGCTCGACGAACTGTGCCGCGAAAACGGCTGGTTCACCGGGAAGACCGTCGCCAGCTACTTCGAGAACGAGTACTCCCTGAACCAGCCGAGCGTCTCGCGCAAGGACGTGCTCTACTACCACGAGATCTTCCGCGACCTGGTCCGCTGGCCCTGGGCCGGGGGAATCATCCGGCTGGCCCACCGCATCCCCGTGAGCCGGACCAAGACCTTGTGGAACGTGATCCGCCGCCTGCGGGCGAAGGGGCTTGAACTCCTGCATCTCATGACCCGGAAACGCGCGCCAGACTGCGCTCCAAGCTGACACAGGCACCCTCCCCCGGTTTGTCGCGGGGTTCAGCCACGGCGACGCCGCCAGCCACGGGGCGGCTTTCCTGCGCGGCGTCTTCCGCGATCGGGGTTCTCCGTCCGACACCGTCCCTGAGCCGCGGCGCATCCTTCGGGCTTTCGCGACCAGGCGCGGGATATCGACGCGTTTCGCGACGAGCGCGGTCCGGACGACATCGTCCGCGCAGGCACGCCGATCGCCGCACGCCGGACACGGACGGCGGCGATCTCGTGAACGGGGCAGCGTGCGGGCGAGGCCGAAGCTGAACGGCTCCAGCCGCGTGATCGACACCTGCGGCAGGTGGACCGACCGACTGCCTCCGGGTGCCGGCGTCGACGGACCATCGAAACGGCCAGGCGCGGCGGGCGAGATGCTCGGGGCCGGGGGCGAGACGCGGTCGCCCGTCGCGGCCCTCCTGACGGCGGGTGGGCGGCCGGGCTGTCAAGACGGGGCGCGGAACTCCCCTCCTCCGCTCCCGCCGCGACATGCCGGCGATCTCCGGGCGGGTCGGCGGCTACGCGGAGTCCCGCGCGGGCTGGCTGTCGAAGACCTCCCAGTGGATGAGGCTGGCGAGGTCGCGCTTGCGCGGCGGCCGGCCCGGCTCGGCCTCGTACCCGAGGGCGACGAGCGAAACCAGCCGGTAGCGCGACGGCAGGCCGAGGAGGCGGGCGATGTCCGCCTCGTAGGGGCGCCCGTGTCCCGCGACCCAGCAGGACTGCACCCCGAGGGCGGTGGCGGCGATGAGCACCGTCTGCGTGGCCGCAGCGCCGTCCTCCAGATGGCTGGTCGTCCCGAGACATCCGACGGCCACGCAGGCGGCGGCCCCGGTGATGCACTTCCCGAAGTCGGTCGCGGCGGCGATGGCGGCCAGCCGGGCCCTCTCGGTCACCACGACGAAGGTCCAGGGCTGTTCGTTGTTGGCGGTGGCGGCGTGGCGCGCCGCTTCGACGATCTGTTCGAGGACGGCCTTCGGAACCGGCCTGTCGAGGAACCGGCGTGTGCTGTGACGAATCGCAATCGCTTCCAAGGCATCCATGGAATCCCCTCCGTACCGCGCGTTCCGTGCAATCCGGAACAAGCTACGATATTCCGGAGCACAATTCCAAGCAGGACCGGTGGTTTCCGCTGCCGGGGTGGACGGATCCGCGCCGCGGGGCGACGCTACCGCCGGACCGCCTCGTTGAGGATTCCGCAGCGCCGGCAGGTGGCCAGCGGGACATTCCGGGCATCCTCGTAGACGTGCCCGCACGACTCGCACCGGTAGATGGCGTTCCGGCGCGGGCGGCGCCTGAGCATGCCGTCGCGGACCATGTGCTGGATCCAGAGGACCACGACCGCGCCGAGGGCGAGCGCCGTCGGCAGGAGGATCGCGGCGGAGATGCGCGGGGTCACGGCGGCGACTCCGTCGTTCCGGGATGGACGAGCCTGGCCACGACCCATCCCGCCGGGCCCGCGGGGCGGCGCCAACGCATGACGCTGCGAACGGTCTCCGCCCGCGCGGCGGCCGGCGCGTCGCCCGGCTCGATAAAGGCCCGCGCCGGCATGCCGGAATCGTCGAAAGCCACACGCACCTCCGCCTCCCACGCCGACGGTCCAGCCAACGCGGCCGGCACCGGGAACACAACGCCGGGCGGAAGCCGGCCCTCGACCGGGACGATCGCGGCGACCGGCGGCGGCGGCGGGGCCGGCCGCGGGCCGGCCGGAACCGACGGGAGGGGCACCGCCGGCACCGAGACGCCCGCCTCATCCACCGCCGCGGCCCGGCGCGCCAGAAGCGGAGGCGGCTCCGGCGCCGGCTCCAGCGGCGGCCGCGCCACCGGACCCGCCTCGACCTCGCGGCTGAACCCCGCGGGCGTCGGCAGGGAGAAGAGGACGGGCGACCAGATGGCGCGGGCGTCCGGCCGCTCCGGCGGCGCGAACGACTGCAGCGGCATGTAGGACACCGCCGCGCGGAGGCCCGAAGGCGCCGGCCCGGGCGGCGCGACGGGCCGCAGACCGAGCAGGACCGCCGCCCACCATGCAACCCCGGCGACGATTCCGGTGCCCAGCGCGCCGATCCGGGCTGTCCGCCCCGCGCTCACGGCGCGACGGCCTCCGGCGACGCGGCCACGCGCGTCGCCAGCGAAACGGACTTCGCGCCGCATTCCATCGCCAGGTTGTAGATGTTCACCAGCGTTCCGTGCGGCACGCGGCGGTCCGCCTCGACGATCAGCGGGCGGCCCGGGCTCTCGTGCAGCGCCTTGAGGATCTCCGACCGCAGGCCGGCCAGCGTCACGCGGCGGTCGTTGAAGAAGACCATGCCCTCCTGCGAGACCGCCACCACGAGGGCGTCGTAGGACTGGCCGTCCGCGAACGCCGCCTCCGGCAGTTCGAGCCGCACCCCGGGCTGGAGGACGAACGGCGCCTGCACGAGGTAGTACAGCACGCCGACCAGCACGACGCTGAGGAACGCGGCGGCGTCCAGCGGCACGGCGGCCCGGCGCAGACGCCCGCGGAACACGCGCGGGAACATCGGCGACTCGGCTGCGCGGCGGTCCATCGCGGCGTTCATTCGCCCCTCCCCGCGACGCGCCGCCGCTCCTGCGCGAGCTGGTCGAGAACCTCGCCCACCGCGCGCTCCATGTCGATCAGGATGCTCTCCACGCGGCCGACCAGCAGGTTGTAGGCCGCGAAGGACGGAATCGCCACCGCCAGCCCCGCCGCGGTGCACACCAGCGCGCGCCACAGGATTCCGGTGAGGTCGCCCGAGTGGACGAGCGGCGCGTGCCGGTGCATGACCAGGAGGGAGTCCATCAGCGAAAGCACCGTGCCCAGCAGCCCGAGCAGCGGGGCGAGGCGCGAAACCACGGCGACCACGCCCATGCGCCGCTCCAGCCGCGGGATCTCGGCCATCCCCGCCTCGACCATCGCGCGGCGGACGGTTTCGCGGTCCTCGTCGTGGTTGAGCAGGGCCGCGCGGACCATGCGCGCGACCGGGCCGGGCGTCTCGTCGCACAGGCTGACGGCCTCGGTGATGTTCTGCCGGCGCACGACGTTGAAGATGCCCTGCAGGAAGTCGTGCGGGAGGATCTGCGCGCGGCGCAGGTGCAGCATGCGCTCGAAGAACGTGACCGTGGCCGCCACGCCGGCGAGCAGGATCATCCATGCGACCGGTCCGCCGATCTTCAGCCATTCAAGCATTGCGGGTCTCCCGGTTCAAAACAGCATCCAGTGTTCGGCGCGGATCTTCCGGATCCGGGCGGCGGCATCGGCGGCCGCGGACCCGCCGTCGTCGACGACGCGCTGGTAGATGTTCGCGGCTTCGCGCCATCGCTCGCCCCGCTCCTCGATCGCGGCGGCGCCGAAGGCGGCGCGGACGAACCAGACGGGGGCGCCGGTCCGGCCCGCGCGCCGTTCGGCGGCGTGGCTGTAGACGACGGCCATGTAGCGGTCGAAGGCCTCGCCGGGACGGCCCATCCGCTCCAGGCATCGTCCCGCCTTGTAGTCCGCCTGCATGGCGAGGTCGGCGGAGGCCCGGGGATTGTCGCGCACGGCCTGGTAGGAGGACAGGGCCTGCGCGTAGCGGGCGACGTCGCTTCCGCCGAGCGTGAAGTGGCAGTCCCCCTTGCGGCCCCAGGCCAGGAGGGCGAGGTAGCTGTCCGGCCGGGCCTTGATCAACCCGTCGAACAGGAGGAGGGCGGCATCGAAGCGGCCGAGTTCGCTGAGGGCGTCGCCCTGCGCGAAGCGGGCGTCGGGCAGGTAGGGGCTCTTCGGATAGGTGGTGGCGAGGCGGCTGTAGTGCTCGATCGCGCGGACGAACTCGTGCGCGGCGGCGGCGGAGCGGCCCGCGCGGTAGAGGGCCTGGTCGGCGAGCGGGCTGGCGGCGTGGGCCTCGGCCACGCGAAGGAACTCGGCCTCCGCGGTGACGTGGTCGCCGAGGTTGTAGGCGTGCTCGCCGAGCCAGAACTGGACGTCCGGGGCCCAGGCGGACGCCGGATGGCGCGCGATGAACTCGCGGCAGACGCGGACGGAGTCCTCGTCGCGTCCCAGCAGGTACAGGCACCAGCCGCGCATGAAGGCGGCGTGCTCGGGCACGGGTCCCGCGTCGCCCGCGGAGGCCAGCGCGTCGAAGTCCTTCAGCGCGGCCTCGAACTCGCCCCTGCGGTAGCGGATGAGGCCGCGGCCGAGCCGGGCGGCGCCGGCCTCGGGAGCGGCCGGATGCCGCGCCAGGATCGCCTCGTGGCCGGCCAGGGCGTCGTCCCAAGCGCCGCGCGCCTCGAGAATGCGCACGCGCTGGAGGGCGGCCTGCGGCGCAAGGGGCGAATCCGGCGAGCGCGCTTCGATGGCGGCGAAGCGGGCGAGCGCCTCGTCGGCCCGGCCGGAGCGGTACAGGCTTTCGGCGGCGAGGAACGCGGCGCGGGGCGCGAGCGGGTGGGCGGGATGGGCGCTGCCGAAGGCCGCGTAGCGGTCGAACGCGGTCGGGAACTGGCCGTTGGCGAACCAGGCATCGGCCGCCTTGAACTCGGCCTCGGCGCGCCGCAACGGGTCGGCGAGTTGCTCGGCGGCCTTCTCGAACGCGGCGGCGGCCTCGGCATGCCGCTGCAACTCGAGGAGGCACCACCCCTTCCCCATCTGCGCCTCGGCGCGGCCGGCGGGATCCTCGTAGGCGTCGAGATGGTTCTGAAAGCCGGCGAGCGCGTCCGCGTGGCGGCCGGCATCGAGGAGGCGGCGGGCGAGGTCCATCTGGATCCGCGCGCCCTCGGGATGCCGGGGATAGGCCTGGATCGCCTCGCGGAGCCGGTCGCGCCCCGCGTCGAGGTCGCCGGACCGTACGCCCAGGCCGGCGCGGTGGAACGCGACGTCGGCCGCGGCGGGCGTGCGGACCGCCAGTTCGCGGCCGCGGTCGAGGGCGGCCGCCGCGGCGGCGAGGTTGGTCCGCGCCTCCTCGACCGCCCCGAGGACGAGCCACGCGCGCGCGCGGTCCGCCGGAGGGGCGTTGGTGTCGGACGCGATCGGCCGGGCCACCGTCAGCGCGGCCTCCGCGTCGCCGGCCAGGACCCGGAGTCTCGCCAGCATGAGTCGGGCGGTCAGCGCCTCGGGCGACGACGGGTGCGTGCGAACGAGGTCCTCGACCGCCGCGACGGCGGCCGGGCCCGGGTCGACGCGCGCCCGGAGCTCCGCGCGGTCGAGCGCATGGCGGGGCGAGGCCGGGAACTCCCGAACCAGCGCGTCCCAGACCGCGAGGGCCTCGTCGGTCCGCCTCGACTCGTCGAGCACGAGGGCGAGAAGCCGCCAGGCGCGTTCGCGAAGGTCCGGCGGCACCCCGGCGGCGGACAGCGTCGCGAGGCATTCCATGGCGCCCGCCACGTCGCCGGCGGCACGCTGGGCCAGGGCCCTCGCGAGGATGGCGGCCGGGCGGCCCGCGGCCGACGCGGGCACCTCCGCCGCGAGGTAGGCCAGCGCCTCGCGCGGCTGGCCGCGGCCGACGCGCGCGCCGATCACGCCGGCCGCGCAGTCGGCGCGGACCTCGTCCGAAGGCGCCCGGGCCGCGGCTTCGCGGAACAGGGACTCGGCCAGGTCGTAGAGTTCGTCGTGCAGCGCCTCGCGGCCCCGCTCCAGGAGGACCGCCCACGCGGCGTCGCCCGGAGACGGCGGGGCGGAGGGGGCCTGCGCACCGGCGGGCGACAGCCCGGTCCAGGCGGCGGCCAGCACGGCAAGCCCATGGCGGATGCGCGCGTTCACCCCGCCCGCTTTGTAGCCGGACGAAGCACCTCGCGCAAGGCCCGGCCCGTGTGGGATCCGGGCACGTCCGCGACGGACTCGGGCGATCCCTCGGCCACGATCCGTCCCCCCGCCTCGCCGCCCTCCGGGCCGAGGTCGAGGATCCAGTCCGCCCGCTTGATCACGTCGAGGTTGTGCTCGATCACCAGGACCGTGTTCCCCGCGTCGCGCAGGCGCTCGAGGACCTCCATCAGCCGCCGCACGTCCGCGAAGTGGAGGCCGGTCGTCGGCTCGTCGAGGATGTAGAGCGTCTTCCCCGTGTCGCGGCGGCTCAGCTCGGCCGAGAGCTTCACGCGCTGCGCCTCGCCCCCGGAGAGCGTCGTCGCCGGCTGGCCGAGCTGCAGGTAGCCGAGACCGACCTCGGACAGCGTCCGGATCTTCCGCTCGATCGAGGGCACGCTTCGGAAGAACTCCAGGGCGTCATCGATCGTCATGTCGAGCACGTCGGCGATGCTGCGGCCGTTGTAGCGCACCTCGAGCGTCTCGCGGTTGTAGCGCCGGCCGGCGCACTGCTCGCACGTGACGTAGACGTCCGGCAGGAAGTGCATCTCGACCTTCAGGATGCCGTCGCCCTTGCACGTCTCGCAGCGGCCGCCCTTGACGTTGAAGCTGTAGCGCCCGGGCCCGTAGCCCCGCATCTTCGACGCCGGGAGCTGCGCGAAGAGGTCGCGGATCAGCGTGAAGGCGCCGGTGTAGGTCGCGGGGTTGCTCCGCGGGGTGCGGCCGATCGGCGACTGGTCGATCACGATCATCTTGTCGACCCGGTCGAGCCCCGCGATGCGGCGGTGCTTCCCGGGGCGCTCGCGGGCGCCGGAGAAATGCCGCGCGAGGGCGCGCCGCAGGATGTCGTCCACCAGCGTGCTCTTGCCGCTGCCCGACACGCCCGTGACGCAGACGAGCAGGCCGAGCGGAATCCGCGCCGTGACGCCCTTGAGGTTGTTCTCCGCCGCGCCGGCGACCTCGATCCACCCTTCGCCGGGAGGCGTCCGACGCTCCGGCACCCCGATCGCCGCCTCGCCGCGGAGGTACTGCGCCGTCAGCGAGGGCGCCGCGAGCAGTTCGGGCACCGTGCCCTGGAAGACCAGCTCGCCGCCGTGGCGGCCCGCGCCGGGACCGAGGTCGAGGACCCAGTCCGCCTCGCGGATCGTCTGCTCGTCGTGCTCGACGACCACCACCGTGTTGCCGAGGTCGCGCAGCCGCTTGAGCGTGTCGATCAGCCTCCGGTTGTCGCGGTGATGCAGCCCGATGCTCGGCTCGTCGAGGACGTACAACACCCCGACCAGCCCCGCGCCGATCTGCGTGGCCAGCCGGATGCGCTGCGCCTCGCCGCCGGAGAGCGTCCCGCTCTCGCGGTCGAGCGTCAGGTAGTCGAGGCCGACGTCCACCAGGAACCTGAGCCGCTGGCGGATCTCCTTGACGACCTCCCGCGCGATCCGCTCCTGCACGGGCGTCAGCGACAGGGTCCCGATCCACCGGTCGGCCTGCGCGACGGACATCCGCATCACGTCGACGATCGACGCCCCGCCGACGCGGCAGGCGAGGCTCTCCGGCCGCAGCCGCGCGCCGGCGCAGCCGGTGCACGGCTGGCGGCTCATGTAGCCGCGCAGCCGCTCGCGGATGGAATCGCTGTCGGTCTCCTTCATCCGCCGGTCGAGGTTCGGGATGACGCCCTCGAACGGCTTGGTGTAGCGATGCCACGCCCCGCCGCGCCAGAAACCGAACCCGATCTCCTCGCCGCCGGACCCGCGCATCACGACGCGGCGGAACGTCTCCGGAAGGTCGCGCCACGGCGTCGCGGGATCGATCGCGTAGTGCTTGAGCAGCGCGCGCAGGAGGCCCTTGTAGTAGATCAGCAGGCGGCGCCCGCCCCGGCGCCAAGCCTGGATGGCGCCATCCTCGATCGACAGGCCCGGGTCGGGGACGATCAGATCCTCGTCGAACACCTCCATCGCCCCCAGCCCGTGGCACGTCGGGCACGCGCCGTAGGGGCTGTTGAACGAGAAGCTGCGCGGCGACAGGGCCTCGAAACTGAGCCCGCAGTGCAGGCAGGCGTTGCGCTCGGAGAAGAGCACGTCCCGCGCGTTCCCGCCGCCGGGTTCCTGGATGAGCGCGGTCAGCTGCCCGCCGCCGGTGCGGAGCGCGGTCTCGACGGAATCGGTCAGGCGCGACGACGCCGCGGATCCGGCGACGATGCGGTCGACGACGACCTCCACCGTGTGCTTGCGCTTGCCGTCGAGCTTCGGCACGTCGTCGAGGTCGCGGATCTCGCCGTCGACGCGCACCCGCACGAACCCCTGCTTCGCCGCGTCCTTGAGGACCTCCTCGTGCCGGCCCTTCCGCCCGGCGACCAGCGGCGCAAGGATCGAGAGCCTGGCGCCCACCGGAAGACCCAGCAGGCGGCCGACGATCTGCTCCGCGCTCTGCCGCTCGATCGGCCGGCCGCATGTCCAGCAGTGCGGCGCGCCGACGTGCGCGAAGAGCAGGCGGAGGTGGTCGTGGATCTCCGTCGTCGTCGCGACGATCGACCTCGGGTTCGAGCCGGCCGTCCGCTGCTCGATCGAGATCGCCGGCGAAAGGCCGTCGATCGCATCGACGTCCGGCTTCTGCATCTGTTCGAGGAACTGCCGCGCGTAGGCCGAGAGGCTCTCGACGTACTTGCGCTGGCCCTCGGCGAAGAGCGTGTCGAACGCCAGCGACGACTTGCCCGATCCGCTCAACCCCGTGACGACCGTCAGCCGGTCGCGCGGGATGCGGACATGGATGTTCTTGAGGTTGTGCTCCCGCGCGCCCTGGATGCGGATCCAGCCGCCGGGCGCCCCGTTTGTGCCGTGGGTGGTCATGGAAAGACGGGCAGTATACACCAGTGGGCCCGGCGCGGCACGCGCCGGCCACCCGGGCTCACACGGAGGCCCGGGGGGCCGGATCGCCGCGGACCAGGTAGATCAGCGGCACGCTCAGAACCGTGACCGCGTACTTCACCGCGAGGTTCATCCCGAAGATCTGCCAGACCACCGCCCACGGCAGCGCCCCGGCGAACGCGCCGAGACAGAAGATGAGGTTGTCCACCGGCACCGACACGCTGTTGCTGACCAGCACCCGCGCCCACGCGCGGCGCGCCGTCACGCGCGTCACGAACCAGTGGTACACCTCCGTGTCGGCCAGTTCGCTGACGACCTCGGCGGCGATCGACGCGAGCACGATCCGCCACACCGGCGCCAGCACCGCCGAGAACTCCCGCGCCAGGCCCCACGACGGGTCGCCCGTCACCGACGCCGTCCACTGGAGATAGAAGGCCATGAGAAGGTTGATCGCGCCCGCCGAGAGGATCAGCGCCCGCGCCCCCTGCCGGCCGAGCGCCTTGTGGACCAGGTCGCGAAGGGTGAACGTGACCGGGTAGACGAACGTGCCCATGTCCACCGCCACGCCGAGGACCACGCCGATCTTCAGGCTCGCGACGTCGGAGAGCATCTGCGCGCCGATGTAGGCCGCCACGACGACGATCGCCGTCGCCGTCATCACCGGTGCCGCGGGGAGCGGCACGAATCGTTCCGTCTTCACTCTCACCTCGTTTTGGTCAGGCGGGTGTTCGGGGACCGCCGCGGCGGGATCCGCTCCCGCCGCCATCGGCACGGATCCTAGCCCACCCGTCCCCCGCAGCCAAGCGCTCCCCCGGCCGCCCGTCCGGCCCCCGGGAAGCCCCGGCCACGGCCGGCCGATCGGGAACGAACGAGGCCGCGAGGGCCTTGCGCACGGCGCCGACGGAGCGGCGCCCTCCAGACCCGTCCTCCCGTGTAGCCGTTGAACAGGCCTGGAGGGCGCCGCTCCGTCGGCGCCATGAACAGGTTCCCGGAGCACCCCTGGTCGCCGCTCGCCGGGGACTGCGCGAGGGGCCGGGCAGACGCATCTTGTTCCTAAGGTACCGCTACCTCGAGGAAGATGCGTCGGCCCTGCCCGGGCCCGCACCGCCGTTGTCACCCCTCGCCCGGCCCTGTAGTATGCGGGGGACCGCGACGGGCGCGGCGGAGGACCGGAATGAGCGCGAAACTGCCGAAGGAGGCGGTGCGTGCCCTCGCGGAGGGTGTGCACGGGGCACCGGCCGACATCCTCGGCATGAGGACCGACGGCACAACCCTGGTCTGCCGCACCTGGCAGCCCCACGCCGCGCGCGTCGACCTGGTCGACTTCCACAACGGCCGCACGCTGCCGATGCAGCGCGTCGACGAGGCCGGCCTCTTCGAGCACTCCGAGCCCGGCGCCGCCCCGTTCCGCTACCGCTTCCGCATGACCGACGAGCAGGGCAACTCGTGGGAGAGCGAGGACCCCTACCGCTTCCCGTTCGTGCTCAGCTCGTTCGACCTCCACCTCTTCAACGAGGGCACCAATTTCCGCGCCTTCGAGAAGATGGGCGCGCACCCGCGCGTCGTCGAGGGCGTCGCCGGCGTGCAGTTCGCCGTGTGGGCGCCCAATGCCCGGCGCGTCAGCGTCGTCGGACCGTTCAACCGCTGGGACGGCCGCTGCCACCTCATGCAGAAGCGCGGGCCGGGCGGCGTGTGGGAGCTCTTCGTGCCCGGCATCGGCCCGGGCGAGATCTACAAGTTCGAGGTCAAGGGCCCCGGCGTCTTCCTGCAGCAGAAGTCCGACCCCTACGGCTTCGCGGCGGAGCTGCGCCCGCGGTCGGCCTCGGTCGTGTGGGACCCGGACCGCTACGCCTGGGGCGACGCGGAGTGGATGAAGGCCCGCGGAGAGACCCCCTGGCACAAGCGCCCGGTCAACGTGTACGAGGTCCACCCCGGCTCCTGGATGCACCTCAAGGACGAGGGCGGCCGGTGGCTCACCTACCGCGAGACGGCCGACCGGCTCGTGCCCTACGTCCGCGACCTCGGCTACACGCACATCGAACTGCTGCCCGTCTCCGAGCATCCCTTCGACGGATCGTGGGGATACCAGGCGACCGGGTATTTCGCGCCCACCTCCCGGTTCGGGACGCCGGACGACTTCCGGCACCTCGTCGACACATGCCATCAGGCCGGCCTCGGCGTGATCGTCGACTGGGTCCCCGCCCACTTCCCGCGCGACGCGCACGGGCTGGCCTGCTTCGACGGCACGCACCTCTTCGAGCACGCCGACCCGCGGCAGGGCGAGCACCGCGACTGGGGCACGCTGATCTTCAACTACGGCCGCCACGAGGTCCGCGCCTTCCTGCTCTCCAGCGCGATGTGGTGGGCCGAGGCCTTCCACGTCGACGGCCTGCGCGTCGACGCCGTCGCGAGCATGCTCTACCTCGACTACTCGCGGAAGCCCGGCGAGTGGATTCCCAACAAGTTCGGCGGACGCGAGAACCTGGAGGCCGTCGACTTCCTGCGCCGCTTCAACGAGATCGTGCATGCCGAGTGCCCGGGTTTCCTGACCTTCGCCGAGGAGTCCACCGCGTGGCCGATGGTCTCGCGGCCCGTCTACCTCGGCGGCCTCGGCTTCGACTTCAAGTGGAACATGGGCTGGATGCACGACATCCTCGAGTACTTCTCGAAGGAGCCTGTTCACCGGAAGTACCACCACAACAGCCTGACCTTCTCGATGATCTACGCGTTCACCGAGAGCTTCATCCTGCCGTTCTCCCACGACGAGGTCGTGCACGGGAAGCGGTCGATGCTCGACAAGATGCCCGGCGACCTCTGGCAGAAGTTCGCCAACCTGCGGCTGCTCTACGGCTTCATGGCCGCTCACCCCGGCAAGAAGCTGCTCTTCATGGGCGGCGAGTTCGGCCAGTGGGGCGAATGGAACCATCATGCCGGGCTGGACTGGGCGCTGCTGGACTACGAGAACCACCGCGGCCTGCAGGCGCTGGTGCGCGACCTCAACGGCGCGGTCGCCCGCGAGGCGGCCTTGCACGAGGTCGACTTCGCCTGGGAGGGCTTCGAGTGGATCGACATCCACGACTCCGAGCAGTCCGTGCTCTCCTTCGTGCGCAAGGCGGAGGACCCGGCCGACATCCTCGTCTGCGTCCTCAATTTCACCCCCGTCCCCCGCCGCGGCTACCGGATCGGCGTCCCCGTCGCCGGGCCGTACCGCGAGATCCTCAACACCGACGCCGCCTGCTACGGAGGCTCGAACGTCGGGAACCTGGGCGTCGTCGAGACCGAGGCAAAGCCGTGGAACGGCCGCCCGCAGTCGCTCATGCTGAGCCTCCCGCCCCTCGGCGCCCTCTTCCTCAAGCCCGTCGCCCCCGCGCCGGTCGTTTCCACGGAAAACGATGGACAACCCGCGCCGAATGCCTAAGATGTGCGCTCCGCTGTTCCGGTGGGGTACCGAAGTGGCCAAACGGATCAGACTGTAAATCTGACGGCTCTACGCCTTCGAAGGTTCGAATCCTTCCCCCACCACCAGCCTTCGCCCGAGCCTCGCGAGGGCGTCCGCCTTCGCCCGGAGGACCGGGCTACGGCGTGACGCGGCTCTTCCCCAAAGACGGGGGCAGCGGCGTTTGGACGTTAGCAGCACAGGCTCTTCCCCAAAGACGGGGGCAGCGGCGTTTGGACGTTAGCAGCACAAGGCCCTCACGCGAAGTCTGTAGTTCTCGAAGTTTCGGAACCCGAAGGCTCTTCTGGAGATCATCT
>Ga0194127_10001630_pt1 | contig 32617 bp, 30 predicted proteins | sample TA2KigC100mmetaG_FD_148624 | JGI IMG/M metagenome (GOLD analysis project Ga0194127, IMG submission 148624) | Freshwater microbial communities from Lake Tanganyika, Tanzania - TA2015036 Kigoma Deep Cast 100m | ecosystem: Environmental > Aquatic > Freshwater > Lake | place: Tanzania: Lake...
ACTTTTCCGACTTTCAATGTCCTACCTCCTCAATTGGAATGTGGATCGTAGAGTGTGGTTAGTGGAAAATGAATTTTAAATTCCACCTTCCACCTTCTACCTTCTACTTTCCACCCTCTTATTTCTTTTGCGCAAACCTCAAGGCTTCGGCGCCTGTGGTCACCTCTAAGAGCTCTTTGGTAATCGAGGCCTGTCTGGCCTTGTTGTAACTGAGGGAAAGGGCGGAGATCATCTCCTCAGCGTTCTCTGAAGCCGATTTCATAGAGACCATCCGGGCGCCCTGTTCGCTTGCGACCGACTCCACCATTGCTTTGTAAATCTGAGCTTCGAGATATTTGGGAAGAAGGTAGGCCATGATCTCTTCGGCTGTGGGTTCAAAAATGGGTTCTCCCTTGACCTCGCTTCCCTTCTTTAAAACCTCCGAACTCTCAAGGGGCAAGAGTTTCATCACAATTGGCTGTGTGGATACGGCTGATTGAAACCGGGTGTAGATCAAATCCACTTCATCGTAGCGCGCTTCTTGAAAGCCTTTGACAATCACCCCTGAAATTTCTTTCACTTCCTGAAGCGAGATCTCCTTTGAGATCTGGAGGAGGGTGTGATCGATGGGGTAGGTCTTTCTCCGGAAGAGGTCATACCCCTTCCTTCCGATGAGAATGAGCCGGACCTCTTTGTCAGGATGCTCATTGATAAATCGTGTGGTCCGGGAAATTACATTGGCGTTATAACCGCCGCAGAGGCCCTTGTCCGATGTGATGAGGACAAGGCCGATGCGTTTGACCTCCCGCTTGACAAGAAGGGGGTGGTCGATACGGGGAAGGGAGGGGGCCAGACTTTCCATCAGTTCCTGGATCTTCTCGGCATAAGGCCGGGCTGAACGGAGGCGGTCTTCCGCCCGCTTGAGGCGTGAGACTGCGATCATCTCCATGGCGCGGGTGATCTGCTGGATGCTGATCACGCTTCGGATTCTTCTTTTAATGTCTTTTGTTCCGGGCATCTCCCTAAAACCTTAAATCCGAAATTCGAATATCGAAATCCGAAACAAATACTTAAATTCCCAGACTTCCATGTGAAATGTCATCCTGAACTTGATTCAGGATCTCAGAGATGCTGGAATGAATGACAACTATTTACGTGGTGACGAAATTCTTTTTATAATCCTGGGCTGCCTGATGGAGAAGCTTCGACATCTCATCAGAGAGTTGTTTTTCTTCTCGGATCCCTTTGGGAATCTGTGAATACTTCTCGTGGACAAAGGGATAGAACCCTGCCTCAAAATCTTTCACCCTGTCTATTGGAAGATCATCCAGATAACCATTTTCCGCAACAAAGATGATCATGATCTGATTCTCCACGGGCATCGGATTATACTGGGGCTGTTTCAGGACTTCCACCAGACGTTCTCCACGGGTGATCTGAGCCTGCGTGGCCTTGTCCAGTTCCGAACCGAATTTGGCAAAGGTCACCAGTTCCCGGTATTGGGCAAGGTCGAGCCTGAGCATTCCCGCCACCTTCTTCATCGCCTTGATCTGGGCATTTCCGCCCACACGTGAAACGGAGAGGCCGACCGAGACTGCAGGCCGGACTCCGGCGTAGAAAAGGTCGCCCTCCAGATAGATCTGACCATCCGTGATGGAGATGACATTGGTCGGGATGTAAGCGGAATAATCTCCAGCCTGCGTCTCCACAATAGGGAGCGCAGTCAGAGACCCGCCACCGAGTTCATCGTTCAGTTTGGCAGCCCTTTCGAGGAGCCTTGAATGAAGATTGAAAATGTCGCCCGGGAAGGCCTCGCGGCCAGGCGGTCTTCTGAGAAGGAGAGAGACTTGCCTATAGGCTACGGCGTGCTTCCAGAGGTCATCGTAGATGATCAGTGCGTGGCGTCCTGTGTCCCGGAACTCTTCGCCCATGGCCGCGCCTGCATAGGGAGCCACATATTGCATGGAGGCGGGGTCGGAAGCTGTGGCCGAGACCACAATGGTATATTCCATGGCTCCATATTCTTGAAGGGTATTGACGACCGAAGCCACGGTGGACTGCTTCTGCCCGATGGCCACATAGATACAGATGACATTGCCGCCTTTTTGATTGAGGATCGTATCCACGGCAATGGCGGTCTTTCCGGTCTGCCGGTCACCGATGATCAACTCCCGTTGTCCTCTTCCAATCGGGATCATGGAGTCGATGCATTTCAGTCCGGTCTGAAGGGGTTCTTTCACCGGCTGCCTCTCAACGACATTGGGCGTGGTCCCTTCGATCAAACGAAGTTTTTCAGTATGGATGGGACCTTTCCCATCGATGGGTTGCCCCACGGCGTTGACGATTCTTCCGACCAGGGCATCCCCCACCGGAACGGAAAGCACCTTGCCGGTTCTTTTGACGGGGTCTCCCTGTTCAATATGGGTAATATCGCCAAGAATCATGGCTCCGATCTGGTCCTCTTCGAGGTTCAGAGCCATTCCGTAAATTCCTCGCGGAAACTCGAGCATCTCAGAGGCCATGCAGCTGGGAAGGCCCTTGATCCGGGCGATTCCGTCTCCGGCTTCAATGACCTCTCCGACCTCCTCGGCTTCTGTCTTGACCTGGTACTGTTCAATATGCCGTTTCAGAATAGCGGATATTTCTTCTGGCTTGATCTTCAGTTCCACTTTTTCACCCCTCAGTAGGTTTTCACCATCTCCTGCTTCATCTCTTCGAGACGATGTTTGACGCTTCCATCAATGATCTTGTTCTCGATCTTAACGATCACCCCACCCAGAATCGATTCATCGACCATCGGTTTGAGAAAGACCTGCTTCTTCGATGCGCGGGAAAGTTCTTTCTCGAGGCGCTGAACGAGGTCTTCGGAGAGAGGGACCGAAGTGATCACCTCTGCCGTTATTTTTTCACGTGATTCCTGGGCAAGAGCAAAGAAAGCCTCGATGATATTGGGAAGTCTCCTCTGCCGGCTCTGGTCGATGACCAGGTTGATCCAGTTGAAGGTGAGCGTTGAGATCTTCTCGCCGAAAATCTGAAAGAGGGCGCTCTTCTTCCCCTCGGGAGAGATCTGGAGATTGCTCAGAAACTCTTTGACTTCCGCACTCGATTCGAGACCGTTTTTGAGCCGGGTCAGTTCCTCTTCAACCCGATCGACCGATTCCTCGGCTCTGGCCAACTGGAAGAGGGCCTCCGCATAGCCTCGTACCACCGGATCACTTGCCATAGAGTTCACCTACCTTTGAGACATATTCCTCCACGAGTCGGCGGTTGTCTTCGGTATTGAGCGACTTGTTGATGATCTTCGATGCGGCCATGATGGAGAGGTCGGCAATCTTCTCCTGGATCTCAAGGATGGCCTTCTGCTTCTGAAGTTCGATCTCCTCCTGGGCCCTCTTCACGATCTGGTTCGATTCCTGCTGGGCTTTCTGCACGATCTCCTTCCGCATGTTTTCGCCCAATCCTTTTCCTTCGTTAATAATCTTCTGGGCCTCGGAACGGGCTTCGGCGAGCTGGTGTTTGTAATCTTCCAGAAGAGCAGCCGCCTCCTGCTTTGTTTTCCTGGCTTCTTCCAATTGCTGCTGAATCGTCTCCTCCCTCTTCTTCAACCCTTTCAGGATATGGGGATAAGCCAGCTTGGCCAGAAGGATGAGGAGGAGAAAGAAAGAGACCAGAGTCCAGATGATCAATCCGGGGTCTGCTTTAAACATGATTTGCTCCCTCTTTTAAATGATAACGTGAACTTGTCACGTTTCTGTGATCGTTAAGGAAAAAACTTTCAGGTGTCTTTCATGGATTCCTGATTTCCTTAATGGATCAAGCTCATTATTTAAAGATCAGCAAGAAGCTGATGACCAGGGCATACAGGGCGAGCGCTTCGATAAAGGCAATGCCGATGATCATGGTCGTTCGAAGCAATCCTGAGACCTCTGGCTGACGGGCCATTCCCTCAACCGTTTTCCCGACCATGATCCCCATGCCCACTCCTGTTCCGAGGGCTCCCAAACCAATGCTCAAACCTCCACCCAAATAAGCAAAACCGACAGGATCCATTTGCAACCTCCTTTTTATTTTCGAAAGTGGAATATAAATTGTGGAATGTGGAAAAAGAAAAATCCACTTTCCACCCTCCACTCTCAACCTTCGAATTAATGTTCCGCATGAACGGCCTCGGCAATATACATGGAGGCCAGAATCGAAAAGATAAACGACTGAATCAGTGCGACGAAAATCTCAAAGGCCATCATCACCACTGCCATTGCAAGGGGAAGGGGAGTGACAATGATGCTTTTGAACATGATGATCATTGAAAGAAAGACCAGGATGACCAGGTGACCCGCAGTCATATTGGCAAAGAGCCGGACAGCGAGCGAGAATGGCTTGGCAAACTGGCTGATGATTTCAATGGGTAGCATGAGGGGAATGATCCAGAGGGGAACCCCTTTTGGGATGAACTTCTTCAGGTACCCGAAAGGCCCATGTTTATAGATTCCTGCCCCCTGAGTGCAAAGAAAGACCACAACGGCCAGAGAAGCGGTTACATTGATGTTGGAAGTGGCGGTGAATCCCTTTGGAATCAGGCCAAGGAGGTTACAGAAAAGGATGAAGAAGAAGAGGGTGGCGATAAAAGGAAACCAGGCCATGCCTTTCTCACCGATGGTTTCATAAATGAGGTTTGTCCTCAGATAGTCCACGATTGATTCCATCAGGTTCTGCAACCCCTTGGGGATCAATTTTCCCGCTCTTCCCGCGAAGAAGAGGGTGAGAAAGACGAGAATACAGGCTATCCACATCATGATGACCGCATTGGTGATGGAGAAGTCGATACCTCCGATCTCAAGGGGAATATAGACATGGGGCTGGAGGTGTTCCATTAAGTCTATCTTTTCCATATTCGAATCCTTACCTCCCGATTTGCTTCCATGGGATCGATCCCAGCTTTCGATAAAACCGCATCGTCTTAATGATCAGAAGAAGGGTGAAGCAGAGAACAAAGGAGAGAAGGGCTGTTTGAAAATGGATCTCCTTCACCCGGGTCAACCCGTAAAAGATGAGGCCGAGCGCCGCAAGTCTTGCAATAAACCCACCCAGGGCAATGACAACTGAAGTCAATTTGGAACGACAGATGATTTTCGAAGAGATAAAGGTGGAGGCCAAAAAATTGAGCAGGGCCAATGCGATGCCCACCATCGTTCCAGAAAGAAATGGATTCATCTCAATCCTTCTTCTCTTTATCCTGGTCCTGGCTGATAAGCCGGAAGATACTTCGGAAACCGGCCGCCGACCCCAGGATGAACCCCACGATCATCAACCAGGGACGGGTGTTGAGGAGGTAATCTAAACCGTATCCTCCCAAGGCGCCGACTAAAACTGAAGCCAGCATTTCCACGCCGACGCCACCGTATCTGAACCAATCCTTCATAAATTTTTCTGGTTTTCGATTCTGGGGCATCGGGAAGCTACAAAATGTGAATTTCTTAACATACCTTAGAAAGGTTGTCAATCAAATTTTGACAAGAATCTGGATCCGTGAATACATCCCGCACAAATGGAGGGCGAAGCACGTTAACTACATGAAATTGTTATGAAACGGAAATTGGGTGGTCCACATTTGAGGCGCGGGAATTAAGCTCTTCTTCCTGTGCGACTTCCGTCTCCATCTTGCAATGACCGTCAAGGATTCCACCCTCATTGATAGAGAGAGCAGGGGTCGTGAGGGTCCCAAAGAATTTGCCTGTGGGGTGAATCTCAACAGACTTCTTTGCATTGACCTCTCCTTCCACACGGCCATTGATGATAATGATGTTCACACCGATCTTTCCTTTAATGTGTGCAGATTCACCTACAATCAGAGTGCCACTATCGAAAATTTCTCCCTCAAATCTTCCATCGAGACGGAAGACTCCTTTAAAGGTCATTTTCCCCTCAAACAGGGTTTCTTTTCCAAGAAAGGCGCTGATCTCTTCCGAAACAGAAGGAGGTTTCGAACTTGGTTTGGCAAAGAACGTTTTTCCTCCGGACATAGGTGACTCCTTTCTCAACAAGCGGTTATCAGGAAACCAGATGACCAGGGAGCAGTGACCAGATTATCAGGATATCAGTACAAATCTTTTTTCCTGATTCCCTGGTTTCTGATACCCTCCCTCCTGATCCCCTGATTCACTGATTTACCCTGAAATTATATTTTTCATTTCCCAATGATCGTATCCACAACCCTCTCCAGATCTTCAAGGGAGTAGTATTCGATTTCGATCTTTCCCTTTTTCCCTCTCACTTGAATTCTGACTTTTGTTCCGAGATGTTGCCTCAAGGAATCCTGAAGGCTGTTGAGTTGATTTTCTAAATCGCCCTTTTTCTTTTCAATGGCGACTTTTTTCTTCGGTTTCTCCGACCATCGTTTCGCCCATGCCTCTGCGTCTCTCACCGAGAGGCCTTTCCGGATGATCAGGCCACAGAGATCCTTCTGTTTCTCTCTGCTCTCCAGGCTGAGGATCGCTCTTGCATGACCGGCCGTGATCCGGTTCTGGATAAGGTGGTTCTTGATTTCAGAGGAAAGCTTGAGAAGGCGGAGGGCATTGGTGATCGTCGTCCGATCCTTTCCAACCCGCCGGCTCGCTTCCTCATGGCTGATATCAAATTTTTCGATCAGATCCCTGAAGCCTTCAGCCTCTTCAACAGGGTTGAGGTCCTCCCTCTGAAGGTTCTCGATGAGGGAGATTTCAAGGACTTCTCTGTCATCCGCCTCTCTTACGATCACAGGGACTTCCCTCAATCCGGCCTTCTGGGCGGCACGCCAGCGGCGCTCCCCTGCGATCAGCTCATAACCTCCATCGATCCGCCTCACCATCAGGGGGTCGAGGATCCCCTTCTCTTTGATGGTTTCAGCCAGCTCCAGGAGTTTCGATTCGTCGAAATGCTTCCGGGGTTGAGACCGATGGGGACGAATCTCTTCAATCCCGCAATAAAAAAGTCTCCTTTCCTCCCCTCCTTCAACCTCCGGGATGAGTGCTCCCAAACCTTTTCCCAATGCCATTCTTTTAGTTGCCATCTTTCTTTCCGTCGGCCATGATCTCACTGGCCAGATTGAGATAACTTTCCGCTCCCTTCGAATGGATGTCGTATAAGAGGATAGGCTTCCCATGGCTGGGGGCCTCGCTCAGCCGGACATTTCTCGGGATGACGGTTTGAAACACCTTCTCTTTGAAATGGTTTCTGACCTCTTCGACCACCTGGTGGGAGAGGTTATTTCGGATGTCGAACATGGTGAGGAGAATCCCTTCGATCTCCAGTCTCGGATTGAGGGACTGTTTGATCAGACGGATCGTCTTAATCAATTGTCCCAGGCCTTCGAGGGCATAGTATTCGCACTGGAGAGGGATGATAACGGAATTCGCTGCCGTCAAAGAATTGATGGTCAGAAGCCCCAGGGAGGGAGGACAGTCGATAAAGATATAGTCATAATCCTCCTCGACCTCCTTGATCAGATGGGTCAGTCTTCTCTCGCGATCCTTCTCCTGAATGAGTTCCACCTCTGCGCCGATCAGGTCGGTATTCGAGGTGACCAGATCGAGATGGGCAAGGGAAGTTTTCTGAATCGTCTCCCGGAGCCCCGAGCCTTTGAGCAGGGCTTGATAGATCGTCCCATTGAACTGCTCTTTGCTGAGACCGATTCCGCTTGTTGAGTTTCCCTGGGGATCAATGTCAATGAGCAGAACCCTCTTCTCTGCCACGGCAATGGAGGCGGAGAGATTGACCGCCGTGGTCGTTTTCCCCACCCCTCCTTTCTGGTTGGCAATGCAGATCACCCTGGCCATAAAAGGATCGCTTCGCTTGAGGAGCATTTCATTCAAGGAGCACTCCGTTTGAGGGTAGAGGCTCTTGCTTTCAGCCTCCTGCCTCAAGTTCTCCGAAAGAGAATGCTCCTCTAACCTTTATCAGTGATCTTTATAGCACAAAAGGGGGAATGAGGAAAAGGCCAAAGTTAAATCTTCTCAAAGAGGATAATCGACCTTTTAATCGAACTGAAAGGGAGGGAGAAGATGGCGGTCTTGATCCATCGATACAGGTTTCTTGTGGACAGGGGAAGTCGTTTCAGTTCCTCACCGGCGCTATCACCTTTCATCGCCAGAAGGATTCCCCCCTTCTTCAAGAAAGGAAAGCTGAGCAGGAGAAGGGTGTCGAGATCGGAGAATGCTCTTGCAATGATTGCATCAAATCGGCCTCCCAGCGCCTCAAGAATCTCCCTGTCCTGAATTCGACCGTGGATCGCCTTGATCCCTTTGAGCCCCAGCGTCCGAATGATATGGCTCTGGAAGTCGACCTTTTTACGAACAGAATCTATCAGAGTAACCTCCAGAGAGGGTTGGACCATTTTAAATGGAATTCCGGGAAAGCCTGCGCCTGAACCGATATCGAGAAGAGAAGAGATCTCAGGGAGATGAGGAACCACCGACAGGGAATCAAGGAAATGTTTCAGGACGATCCCTTTCTCCGACCGGATGGCCGTAAGGTTGATCTTCGTATTCCATTTGAGGAGTTCCCTGAGGTAGAGGTCAAAGGCCTCCATCATCCTTTCGTTTAGATCGATTCCAAATGCCTTCGCTCCTTCAATCAGAAGCCTTCTGTTTTCCGTCTCCATTGAAAAACATATATCATAGAAATGCTTCTTTGGCTATCCGTAGAGCTTTTCCCTTTTCAAAATATTTATTGCATTCTTTATCCAGGAGAAATAGAATTTCAGAAGTAAAAGGCCCATTTTGAAAGGAGTCCAGTTATGATCGTTCGAATGGTTTTAATCGTGTTGGTTGGCGTGCTGATTACACAACCTGCCTCCGCCCAACTCGACCGGTTATTTAAAGGTATTGGATTGGGGGGGCAAAAAGGATTGAGCGATGCAAAGATCGGTGAAGGGTTGAAGGAAGCCTTAAAAGTAGGTACAGAAAACACCGTCAGCTTTACCGGAAAAAACGATGGATTCTTTTTGAACCAGGCGATTAAGATCCTGATGCCTGAGAAACTCCGTACTGTCGAGAAAGGGCTGAGGGCAGTGGGCTATGGTCCACAGGTGGATGAGTTCGTCCTGAGCATGAACCGCGCTGCTGAAAGGGCGGCTCCTTTTGCCAAGAAGATCTTCTGGGATGCCGTTGGCGAGATGACCTTTGAAGATGTGAGAAAGATCTTCTCAGGACATGAGACAGCAGCCACCGACTATTTCAAGGGAAAGACTTCAGATAAGTTGACCGTGGTCTTCAAGCCCATTGTTGACAGAGCCATGAACGAGGTCGGCGTCACCCGTCAATATAAAGATCTGGTGGGACGATATGAGGCCATCCCCTTTGTCAAGAAGGAAACCTTCGACATCGATCAGTATGTTGTCACCAAGGCACTCGGCGGATTGTTTCATGTGCTCGGCGATGAGGAGAAGAAGATTCGCACCAATCCTGCAACGCGGACCACCGACTTGCTTAAAGAGGTGTTTGGAAAATAGAAAAAGGGGCGATCTGTTTTTGAATAAAACTTGATGAACTCGTAAAAAGTCTGAAAAGTGTCTTATCAGTCATTCCTGCGCAAGTCCCGCCCTTGGCGGGATATTTTCAAGCATTTAAAATTCTCTGGATTCCCGTTTTCACGGGAATGACGACTTTTTGGGATTCCATCATTTCTGAATAAAACTTGCCTTATTCGCCATTTTTGGGCGATGCCATATGAGGGGGAATAATTATGAAAAAATGGATCAAAATCGGAATCATTGTCCTCGGCATATTTCTCCTCCTGTTCATCGGACTCAATATTTTCATTAAAAGCTACCTTTCCAGTGAGAGGCTCAAGGCGATGATCCTTCCGAAGGCAGAGGCGTTGACAGGGAGGAAAGTCAACTTAGAGGATATCAGCGTCTCCCTCTTCAAAGGGGTGGTAGCCAGAGGATTGAGCGTCAAGGAGATGGACGGTCAGAAGGATTTCCTCAGGATGAAGGAGTTTGTCCTCGATTATCGCCTGCTACCACTTCTCAAGAAGGAGTTTGTAATCAGCAAGATCGAACTGATCTCTCCTTTTGTGACGATCGTGAAGGACCGGCAGGGAAAGTATAATTTCAGCAGCATCGCGGATCGTTTTTCCCAGAAAGCTCCTGAGACTTCTCAGCCCAAAAGTCAGGGCCTTCCTGTCTCTATCGTAACGGACCGGGTCTTTATTAAAGATCTGCAATTCAAATTTGTGGATGAAGAGAAGGCCCTACCCGATGTTTTAGCTGCCCTGGACATGGTCTTTATGGGCTCGGTCGGGCAGGACAGAACCCCACGGATGAAATCGGGCCAGATCTCGATCAAGGAGATAAAAGTTATTTTAAAGGGGGGTGAAATCAAAACTACAGGAAAGATTGACATGGATGAGCAGACCATCCGGGCCAATCTGAAGACGGCGTTCGGAAAGGACAGTCTTGATCTTACGGCAACGGTTAAAGATTATCTCAAGGCGCCTGAGATTACAGCCAATCTCTATTCAAAGGAATTAGATCTCGGGAAGTGGATGGGGCTTGGAGGTGAGGAGAAGGCCCCTAAAAAACCCCCCTCAAAAGAGCCGGTCCGGCCAAAAGAGAAGGCTCCCAGTCAGGCCGAAAGCAGGGCAGATATGAAACTAAAAGCCTCCGGAGCCATTAAGGTGGATGTGGCGAAATATCAGGGGTATATCATCAAAGGTCTGAACGTCACCTATCAATATGTGAATGGTGCCGTGAAAATAGAACCTCTGGGACTTCAGTTTTCAGGAGGAGATGTTTACAATACCGAAGGAAATTTGGGAGGGAAACTTCATTTTAACAGCGCCCGGATTCAAGAGACTTTGAAGGGAGATGCCGATCTGAAACTGGGCAAAGGGGTGATCAAAGGCTCGCCGATTTTCGAAAAGATCTCCTCCCTGACAGGCATCAAGGCACTTAAAGAGCCGGTTCTGGAGGAAGGTTCATTCCGTTTTGACTTCAAAGAAGAGAAAGTTTTTTTAGATGGTTTTATCCGTTCAGCGCTTTTCAGGCTTTCTCCAAAAGGATATATGGGTTTTGATCAAAAAATGGATATTCCTGTCGGGCTGAAGGTTGCGCCTGAACTGAGCAAAAGCCTCTCAAAAGAGGTTGCCAAGACTAAATTTATGACGGATGAAAAGGGTTGGACGGTTATTCCTTTAAAAATAAAAGGAACGACAGAGAAACCAGATGTCAACATCGATACGGAGAGATTGGTCAAGCAGATCGTTCCGGAGTTAACCAGAGACATAGAGAAAAGACTGTTTCAGAAAAAGAAGTCTTCGAAGTAAGCAAAACAAGGAAGGCGTTGTTTTCTATTTTTCTAACATGAGACCTGGAGCGAGAATGTGAAATAGAAAACAAAACGCCTAACATTCCCAACCGGCCAGATCGAACCCGAGAGGATTTTTATCATGGAACCAAAATCCCTGACCCCTGGGAAGAAGGAGAAATTGAAGGAAAGCCGAGTGGAATTCAGACTAAAATAGACAAAACCCTGGAAGGAGGCTCGGAAAAGATGAAAATGTTTAAGGAGTTCAAAGAATTCGCGATGCGAGGCAATGTCGTTGATATGGCAGTCGGAATCATCATCGGCGCTGCTTTTGGCACGATTGTGAATTCACTCGTACAGGACATGATCATGCCGCCCATCGGCCTGCTTCTTGGGAATGTTGATTTTTCAAACATCTTTGTTGTCCTCAAAGAAGGCAAAGTGGCCGGCCCCTATGCCTCCGTGGCTGCGGCGAAAGCCGCAGGAGCAGTCAGCATCAACTTTGGAGTGTTTGTCAATACCATCATCAGCTTTATCATCGTTGCTTTTTCCGTATTTCTTTTAGTCCGGACGGTCAATCAATTGAGGCGTCAGGAGGAAGTCCCTCCTCCTGTGCCAACGACCAAAGAGTGTATCTACTGCTTCAGTTCTATCCCCATCAAAGCAACCCGTTGCCCTCAGTGCACTTCTGAACTGAAGGGGGTTTGAATAAAAGAGATCGAAAGGGAGAACAACCATGCTTTCACGGATCATCCGTTTTCTAAACATTGGTATCTGGGAAATCCGGGTAAAAGAGTTGCATCCCATCTATGCTTTTTTCATGAAATCTCTGCGGATTCTCCTTTTGGGAATCCGGGGATTTTTCAGGGACCACTGTCAGAAAACAGCTTCGGTTTTGACCTATTATTCCCTGCTCAATGTCGTTCCGGTCGTGGCCGTAGCCTTCGCTATCTCAAAAGGATTCGGCCTTGAAAAGATGATTGAGAAACAGATTCTTCAAATGGCGGAAAAGGCGAATTGGCAGGCAGATATCACCAACCAGATTCTCGCATTTTCTCATAACCTTCTCGATCAGGCAAAGGGAGGAATCATCGCAGGCGTTGGCGTGGTTCTGCTTTTCTGGACGGTGATCTCCATCCTCGGGAAAATCGAAGAGTCGCTTAATGAGATATGGGAAGTCAAAAAATCGAGGACCATCGTAAGAAAATTCAGCGATTATATAGCCATCATGGTCTTCGCTCCGGTGCTTCTGATCATTGCCAGCAGTGCGACCGTCCTTGTAGCCAGTCAACTAAAGGTGATCCTTCAAAAAATCGCCTTCCTGGGCGTTTTCAGTTCGGTCATCTTTTTTCTGTTGAATCTATTACCCTATGTGTCCATCTGGGCCCTGTTAACCATGGTCTACCTGGTCATGCCCAATACTCGAATTCCTCTGAAAGCAGCCATTGTGGGAGGGATTTCTGCGGGGACGATCCTTCAGATCGTTCAATGGTTATATATTAAATTTCAGATCGGAGCTGCCAGTTACGGCGCCATTTATGGTAGTTTTGCGGCCCTACCTCTTTTCTTGGTAATGCTCCAGATGAGCTGGATGATCGTCCTTTTCGGAGCCGAAGTTTCGCATGCCAGCGAGTATTATGAAACCTTCGGATTTCAACCGGACTACTCCCGTGTCAGCATCGCTGCGAGGAAAAGATTCGCTCTTAAGATCTTTCACCTGTTAACTCAAAAATTTTCTCAAGGGGAGAAAGCATTGAGCGCCTCCCAGATTGCAAAGCAATTAGAAATTCCAGTTCCACTGGTGCGGCAATTCCTTTATGAATTAATGGAGGTTGGGCTGGTCGCTGAAACAGTGGGTACAGCGAAACATGAAGTGACCTTCCAACCCGGGCGGACGATTGAATACCTGACGGTGAAAGACGTTCTTGATGCCTATGAACGCCATGGCATCACCTATGATACCGTTCCTCAATCCGATCAGGAAGAAAATATCTCCAACTATTTACGAAATATCTCCGAAGTCGTCGAAAAAGCGCCCAGGAATGTCTTGATAAAAAATATAGGATGAGAGAGAACGATGAGCTTCTTAAGCCGGGCGTCATGTGTTTTGATTGTTTTATTGCTTTTTTCTTCAAGAACCGCCATCGCTCAAAACTCACTTGACAGGGAACTGCCCCGATCCATCCATGTTGGCGGGTTAGAACGAACTTATCAGTTGTATCCCCCATCTTCATATGATTCCTCCCGATCCTTGCCCCTTGTTATTCTCCTTCACGGAGGCGGTGGAACGGGCGAAGGCATGGAGAAACTCACCATGGGAGGGTTTAACCGTCTGGCGGACAGAGAAGGTTTTATCGTCGTCTATCCGGATGGCATTGAGAAACACTGGAACGATGGACGGGGCCTTCAGGCTTATCGCGCGCATCGAGAAAATATCGATGATGTCGGTTTGATCTCTGCCCTGATCGAACACTTCATCAGGACGCTGAATGTTGATCCGAATCGTATTTATGCGGCAGGCATTTCCAATGGAGGGCAGTTTTCACAGCGATTGGCCTGCGAACTCTCCGATCGAATTGCGGCGATTGGGGTGGTAGCTGCCCAGTTACCAGAACATCTTCCCTCCTCCTGTGCTCTGAAGAAGCCTGTTTCCGTATTGATGATGCCCGGGACAGAGGATCCGCTTGTGGCTTGGGAAGGAGGAGAGATCGGATTCAGAAGGGGCCGGAAATTCGGGAGGGTTCTATCTGTTCGTGAATCAATAGACTTCTGGGTGGAACAAAACCGGTGTCCTGGATCGCCGGTGGTCACCTATGGGCCGGATAGGGACCCAAAAGATGGCACCCGGGTCCGGCGGCAAGCCTATGGGCCTTGCGGCGAAGGGGCCGAAGTCGTTCTCTATGCCATTGAAGGGGGAGGACATACCTGGCCAGGCGGAGATCAATATCTGCCGGCGGGGATCATCGGAAGAACGAGCAGGGATATCGACGCCAATGAGGTGATATGGAATTTCTTCAAAAAACATACCCTGCGGTGAGGGTTTTACCTCCTCTCCCCGGAAAGAAGGACAATCTCTAAACTCTTCTGGAAAAGTTCGAGAAAATAGGATATAAAGAAAACCTCTACATGGGTGTGGGGGAATAAGCATTCAGAAGGAAGGATATCTCTTGAAAAAGATTGCCATTAAAGGGACAGGGTCTTATTCACCGGAGCGGGTTGTTCCGAATTCCTATTTTGAAAAGATGATCGATACGAGCGATGAATGGATTACGACCCGAACAGGGATAAAAGAACGGCGGATGATTGAGAAAGGCCAGGCCATGTCTGACCTGGCCACACTGGCTTCTGCTTCTGCCCTCCAAATGGCAGGCTTTTCCGCTGACCAGTTGGATCTGATCGTCATCGGAACCTCGACAGCGGACATGCTCAGCCCTTCCTGTGGCTGTATAGTCCAGCATCGGTTGGGTGCGAAGAAGGCGGTTGCCTTCGATGTGAATGCAGCCTGCCCCGGGTTCATCTATGGGTTGGCCATCGCCCAGAAATTCATGCAGGATGGTTCCTATGGCAAAGCCCTGGTGGTGGGTGGGGAGATTATCTCAAATCGGATCGATTACCAAGATCGCTCCACCTGCGTTCTTTTTGGTGACGGAGCGGGTGCGGTCGTCCTCGGACATTCAAATGGAAATGATGACGGAGAGATCCTTGGAATGGATATTGAGTCCGATGGTGACCTCTGGCGTCTGATCCATGTCCCCGGAGGAGGTTCACGAATTCCTGCTTCTCATGAGATGATTGATCAAGGGCTTCAGTATGTGAAGATGCAGGGCAACGAGACTTTCAAACATGCAGTCCGCACCCTGGTCGATTCATCCCGAAAGATCATAGCCCAACAGGGGATCACGAGCGATGAGATCGACTGGTTCATTCCCCACCAGGCTAATATTCGGATTATGGACGCTGTGGCGGAAAAGTTGGGAATTCCCACCGAAAAGGTGATCATCACTGTCCATAAGTATGGGAACACCTCAGCGGCTTCCATTCCCGTTGCCCTTGATGAAGCGGTTCGAAGCGGTCAGATCCGGAAAGGCGATCTTGTCCTGGTCAGTTCTTTTGGCGCGGGTTTGACCTGGGGAGCGGCTCTGTTCAGATATTGATCCTTTCCTTCCATTATTTTTTGACCTCCAGAATCCTTTCTGCTACAATGCCTCATGTTTTGATTTTCAAAGACGCTACCGTCCTCTGAAACGAATGAGGCCACTGGTCAAAAATGCTTTCCAGATTGGTCTGTGGTCAATCGGTTAAGGTTATGGTTACGAAGCCCGTTTCGGTTATCGGTTACGGTGACGTTTAAATAATTTGTGGACGATAGACGTAGCCTTCTATTAACGATACGAGCCTCGTTACCTTAACCGTCAGACTTAATCAAACTTATGGCCAAAAACAAAACTCAATTTGTCTGCCAGTCCTGCGGATATCAAGCTCCGAAATGGCTGGGAAGATGCCCAGGGTGCCAGGAATGGAATACTTTTGTGGAGGAACGGATCGTTGAGGATAAGGCGTCCGAACGAGACCTCCTCGGCTTTGAGGCTGAGGCTGTTCCAACCCCTGTCACCGAGATTGTTGCTGAAGAGAAAGGAAGATTTCAGATCGGCATCAGTGAATTCGATCGTGTCCTGGGAGGAGGGATTGTTTTCGGATCCGTGATCCTGGTCGGAGGCGACCCAGGAATTGGCAAGTCAACCCTTCTTCTTCAGGTGATGCACTGTCTGGCATCGAAGGGGAAAAAAGTTCTTTACATCTCCGGAGAGGAGTCGCTTCAGCAGTCAAAGATGAGGGCTGACCGATTGGGTGTTTCATCAGAACACCTCTTTGTGGTTTCCGAAACCTCCTTAGAAAAAATTCTCCAGGATATCCAGGCGCTCAGACCTTCGACCGTGGTGGTCGATTCGATTCAAACCATTTATTCCTCTGAACTTCCTTCGACACCTGGATCGATCACTCAAGTCAGGGAGGCATCCAGTCGCTTGCTCTATCTGGCAAAGCATCTCTCGATCCCCATCTTTCTCATCGGCCATGTGACGAAGGAGGGGTTTATTGCAGGACCAAAAGTTCTGGAGCACATGGTGGACACGGTTCTCTATATTGAAGGGGAGGCCAATCATGCTTTCCGGATTTTGAGGGCTGTAAAAAACCGTTTCGGTTCCACCAATGAGATCGGGGTTTTTGAGATGAAGGATTCAGGACTGGTGGAGGTGATCAGTCCTTCTGAGTTTTTTCTTTCCGGGAGGACCCAACCCGCTTCAGGTTCAGTGGTCATACCCAGTATTGAAGGCTCAAGGCCTATTCTCATCGAGCTTCAGGCCCTCGTCGTTCCAACAAACTTCGGCGTTCCCCGGAGAACAGCTCAGGGAGTGGATGCCAACCGGGTTTCGCTTCTCGTGGCGGTGATGGAAAAGAGGCTGGGGGTCCACCTTAACAATCAAGACATCTTTCTTAATATCGCTGGGGGAATAAAAGTGGAGGAACCCAGCGTTGATTTAGGTGTGATCGCTGCCATCTCGTCAAGTTTCCGAGACAAAGTGATTGATCCTGAAATGGCTGTTTTTGGAGAAGTGGGACTGGGGGGCGAGGTGAGGGGGGTGAGCCAACCGGAGGTGAGGGTGAAGGAAGCTGTGAGGTTAGGATTTAAACGAATCCTTCTGCCCAAACCGAATCAGGAGAAGGTAAAGGGGGTCAAAGGGATAGAATTGATCGGTGTGAAGACCGTTGGGGAAGCATTCGAAAGGCTTTTTTAAATTCGAAGCACGAAATCCGGGCGAAGCGTCCAGCAGGACCAACTCGAAATAATTTCAAATGACCAAATTTTAAAGGTTCTAAAAAACGGTTCTTTTAATTTGATGGTCTCGTAAAAAGTCGTCTCACCGGTGAAAACCGGTGTCCAGTGTTTTCCTAATTATCTGAAATTACTGGATTCCGGCTTTCGCCGGAATGACGATCTGTAGGGTTTTTCGACTTTTTACGAATTTGTCTTAATTTGACTTTTTAAAAACTCGAATTTGTTTCGAATTGGTCCGAGACGGACGCTTCGCCCGACATTCGGATTTCGAATTTATTCTTATGAAGGAGGTCTTATGAAGCGGTTAAACATCGGATCATTTCTAATCGTCTTTGTTTTTCTATCTCTCTCTCTTGTCCAGGCGCAGGAGAAGCCCGCCGGCTCAGAGGAGGTTTATGATTCCGCGATGGAACTTTTTCACAAGGGCAGATATCAGGAGGCCATCGAAGGGTTTTCAAAATTGATCCGGTCTTTTCCCGCCAGCAGATTAGTCCCTTATTCCCACTATATGATGGGACAGATCTTTCTAAAGATGGAAACGTATGAGGAGGCCATTCAGAAGTTCGAGTACTATCTTAAGACCTTTCCGGGAGGAGACCGCGCGAAAGAATCGGAACAGGGATTGAGTGTGGCGAGGGAGAAGGTCAGACCGAAGAAGGAGATCAGCGGGACGGCGGTGGAAGCGAAACCTGCTCCAGTGGAACCCAAAAGGGCAGAGACTCCGAGGGTCATCGAAGAACCCAAGAAAGAAGAAGCCCGGAAAGTGATTGAGGAACCCAAAAAAGTTGAGGTGGTAAAGGTAGCGGAGGAGACGAAGAAGGAAGAAGTAAAGGTTCCCATCAAGGAGGAAGTGAAGGCTCCTTCGGAGAAGCCTGTAACCGGGGTGGTTTCCGAGGCCAAAAAGGTGAAAAGACGGGTCTGCGCTCAGGTTTCGTATTTAGAAGGTAAGAACCTCGTTGAAGTGGAGAAGAGGATCAAGGAGTTGAAGGATGCGGGCGTGGACACGCTCATTTTCAGGGTCTTTCAGAATAAAGGGGACCGGATGTATAAGTTCGTTAAGGCCCGTCATGAAGAAGGGGTCTTTTTCAAGACCGAACACGCCCCGATCATCGACGATATTTTAGGAAAGATAGCAGAGATCGTCCACCGCCATGGGCTTGAGCTCTTTGCATGGATGACAACGCGTTATGCGACCTACGGTGTAGAGAAACATACCGGTTACCGATCCAGAATCTATAATTTCGAAACGAAGAAGATGGAGATCGGAAGGGGGTTTAACCTGTATCATCCCGATGTCCTGAAACGGCTCGAGGGGCTTTTTCGCGACCTCGGCCGTTATCCCATCGACGGAATCCTGTTTCAGGATGACCTGATCCTCCGGCACAACGAGGACTTCAGCGTCGAGGCTAACAAGGCCTTCTTGAAAGATTTCGGTTATTCTCCCCATCCGGATACCTTCTATATCGACCCTTATAAATCGGAGTTCGGAAAATATTATGTCAAGGGATATACCGACCAGTTCTGGACCTGGGCGAAGTGGAAGAACCGCTATTTGATGGATGTGGCCAAGAGGCTGGTTGCGGCGGCCAGGGAATCCAATCCGAAGTTGCAGTTTGCGGTCAATCTCTATTTTGAAGCCGTGCTGAACGATACCAACGGGGTTGCGTGGTTCTCACAGACCCTGGAGGAGGCACTGAATAAGGGATTCGACTACTATGCCGTCATGGCCTATCACCGCCAGGCGATGAAGGGCAGGGGGATCGAATTAAAAGAATCAATTGACCTGATGGCTGAAGTTTCACAAAAAGCGGTGAGGTCTGTAGGCGATTCTTCAAGGGTCATGATGAAAATATGGATCCTCGACTGGAAAAGCAATCAGGTGGTGGGTTATGAGCTTGCTCCGCAAAAAGAGATCGAAGAGATTCTTGGAAAGATTCTGGAACAGGGGGAGGTCAGTTTGGCCTTTGTCCCCTACACCCATCAATTTCCTCTCCATCAACTCAAAGGGAAGTGGAGTGTTTCTAAATAGTGTCTGTTTATAAATGTCTTTTTCCGTCATGTCGGACCTGCCTATGCCGAAGCGGCTTCGCGCAGGCAGGCTTGATCCGGCATCCAGACGTCGTCCCGACGAAAGTCGGGAACCACCTCAATGACTGGATTCCGGCTTTCGCCGGAATGACATTTTTAGAGGTTCCCAAAAAATTAACAGGTAATCGCACATCAGAGCAATTAAAAAGTGAGGGTGGATGGGATTTCTGATAGGTAAAATAAGTGAAAGAATTCAACGTCCGTATGAAAAAAGCGGCACCGTAAATGTAGGATAGGAAAGACATCTTTACCCCAGGTCAATTGACAAGCACGATTTTAGTTCTTCTCAAGTCTGAGCCAGACTTGAGCATCATAGGGCACTTTTCCTTGAGACATTTTCCCCTCGAAGAGGGGCACCTCCCGAAAACTTCCTACGGGGACTTTTTCAACCGTCACGCCTATGATTCTGTAACCGCCTTTTGCAAAAGGCCCTTCGATCTGTGCGATCCACTCCTTTCTAAAGAGCAGTTGAGACACGTATTTATTGATGTCCATTGCTGCGGGTTTTCCTCTCTTCGAATCCCATCCGCGGTCATGGTATGCGGTTGTTGCCAGATATTGCGACAACCATGGGTAGTCGATCAACCTGCCAATAAATAACGAGGAATAAGTCCCTTCGAGCCTCGGTGGATCCGTTTTTAAAAAGGCTTCCTCCAGTGCCAGCACCATTTCTTCCCTTGTAATATGACAGCCTTTATATTTGGGATGGTGAGCTCGCAACCGTAATGTTCGCCACTTATCGTTTGATTCAACGGTAAGAGAACATTCCTCCGCTTTCAATGAAACGATCACCATGTCTTGAGATGACGCCACGGTTCCGGACAGGGGAATCGTCAGGATTAAAGCAAGAATATATGGGGAAATCCTTTTTGACATTTGCTTTGCTCTAACGATGCGGAATTACTTTACCCTTCTATATCTCTCCACTTTACGCCCATTTTTAAAAGAAATTGTCAGCTTATCTTCTTGCATAGAAAGTTTTCCTATCACAATCTCTGAAGAAGATCCTGGGTGAGCGATCTCAAACCCTACATTCTCATTCTCGAAAGGAGTATATTTTCCACTTACAGCCATTCCTTGATTATCCACAGCTTTGAATGAGCCATCTTTCGAGAATTACAATGTTGCCGTCTTTCCAAATTCCCGCCACTTTCCGAGCACTCCAGGTGTATGCGCGCAGGATATCATCATCATAAATGGAACAATCACAAACAAGAAAAGGAGGATTGGTTTAAATTTTTCTTTTTTCATGGGATCCTTTCCAGTCGCCGTCAGGGTGATGGATACTCTGGACTCTGGACTCAGAACTCCAAACTAATCCTACGGTTTGAGCCAGGCGGGATCGGCCTTGTAATCTTCTGCCTGTTTGGGCAAGACCTTTTCGACCATGTTTTTGGCTTCGTCCCTCTCTTTTTCCAGAAACTTGAGCTTTTCTTCCAACTCTTTGATCTTAGACTTCAACTTCCGCTTGAAGCTGTCCGGTCTAAATCTTGCGTCCGCCAGTTCTTTCTCCTTCTGTTTCAAATCGTAATAGACGAGATCATAATCCTTCTGGGCATTTTGAAGTTTATCCTCCCATTCCTTCATCTTTGCCCTCCACCACTCCTCTCCTCTGCCCAGAAGATCCTTTTTTTGAGGTGTTGATTCGGCAGTGGGTGCAGTTGCCTCCGGCCTCGAAGGAGGTCTGGCAGGCGAAGGAGAAGGTTCTTCAGGAGGCTTCCGTTTCTGAATTTGATCCCGGTATTTCTCCGGGACAAGGGTGAAATCGTCAGCAAAGTGGACAGTTCCCTTCTCATCAACCCAACGATAGATCTCCTGGCCTATGGCGATTGATGATGACAATGTTAACGCAAGGTATAAAAACAAAATCGCTCTTTTCATAAATGGGTTCCGTGCTCTATTTCGGATTTCGGATTGCGGATTTCGGAATATTTTAATTCAATGGGAACCTCTAATAATTCCAGATTCGTCACTCCGGTGAAAACCGGAGTCCAGTAATATCAAGACCTTCTGGATTCCGGCTTTCGCCGGAATGACATTTTTAGAGGTAACCTAACGTCTTACTCCGCAATCCACATTCCGCATTCCGCATTGGATTCAATGGGCTTCTGCCCAGTTTTTGCCAGAGCTAATGGAGACCTTAAGAGGGATGGAGAGTTCCATGACCGTTTCCATCTCATCACGGATCATCGGAAGCGTGCTTTCCATCTCCCTTTCGGGGACCTCGAAGACCAGTTCGTCGTGGACCTGCATGATCATCTTCGCTGAGGGATAGTGTTCTTCCAATTGGTTCTGGATCCGGATCATCGCCACCTTGATCATGTCTGCCGCAGTCCCCTGCAAGGGCGTATTGATCGCCATCCTTTCAGCGGCCTGGCGAATGGCCACAGTGGGAGAGTTAATTTCTGGTAGATAGCGACGCCGATTGAGCAACGTGGTGACATAGCCCTTCTGTTTGGCTTCCTCTAAACTTTTTTGGATATAGGATTGAACCCCATTATATTTTTTAAAATATTCATCGATGTAGGCTTGGGCGACCCTGGGTTCTTTTTTGAGTTGCTGTGAGAGACCATAGCCGCTCATTCCGTAGATGATGCCGAAATTGATTACCTTGGCCTCCCTTCTCATGACCGGCGTCACCTTTTCCATGGGAACACCGAAGATCTCGGAAGCGGTACGGCTATGGATGTCTTCATCCCTGCGGAAGGCTTCGATCAGCACTTCATCTTGGGAAAGATGAGCCAGGATCCGCAATTCGATCTGGGAGTAATCTGCAGAGACGATGATAGATCCCTTCTCAGGGATGAAGGCCTGACGGATACGGTTTCCCTCATCCGTGCGGATGGGGATGTTCTGAAGGTTAGGGTCGCTTGAAGAGAGCCTTCCCGTCGCCGTGACCGTTTGGTTGTAAGAGGTATGGACGCGGCCTGTGTCCGGATGGAGCAATTTTGGCAGGGCATCGATGTAGGTCGATTTAAGTTTGGTAAGGTTCCGATACCCGAGTATCTCGAGAGGAAGGTCATGATGGAGGGAGAGTTTTTCCAGAACCTCGACATCGGTGGAATATCCTGTCTTCGTCTTTTTAATCGCGGGCAGTTTTAGTTTGTCAAAAAGGATCTTTCCCAGTTGCTGGGAGGAGTTGATATTGAAGACCTCACCGGCCAGCCCGTAGATCTGATCCGTCTTTCGGAGAAGCTCGCTTTCGATCTCTTTCGAAAAGTCTCTGAGGAGATCGACATCAATCTTCACGCCGTTCATCTCCATCTTTGCCAGAACAATGGCAAGAGGCATCTCAACCTGTTCGAAGAGTTCTTCAAATCCTCCCTCCCTCAGTTTCGGAAGGAGGAGATGGAAGAGCTGGAAGGTGACCTCCGCATCCTCACAACTATAATCCCTGGCCTTTTCAAGATCGACCTGATCAAAGGTCATCCCCTTTCCTCCGGTCACCTTCTTGTAATCAGTCACTTCCCGGTCCAGATATTCACGGCTGATCTCACCGAGGTTGTGATTGTGTTTCGTGGGATTGAGAAGGTAGGAGGCGATCATCGTGTCGCAGAGAATCCCTCGCATGGCGATGCCATGGTGTTTCAGGACAATCCAGTCATATTTGATATTCTGCCCCACTTTCTTCACCTCTTCATCCTCGAGGAGCGGTCTTAATTCTTTTAGCACCCAAGGGAGAGGGAGTTGCTCAGCGTTCCAATGGCCGAGGGGAATATAAAACGCCTGATGGGGCTTATGGGAGAGACTGATTCCAACGGGTTTAGCCCACATCGGATAGAGCGAAGTGGTCTCGATATCAACGGCAAAGCTCTTTGATTCCTTCAGGTCTTGTAAGAGTGAAACGAATCCTTCCTGACCCGTGACCAGACGATAATCCCGGTCTGCCTTTCCTTCCGAGGTCTCTGCGGGGAGTTCCCTGAGAAGTTTATTGAACTCCAATTCCTTAAAAAGACTTCTGAGACTTTCCGGATCCGGAGAAGAGAGAACGAAATTCTCTTTCTGGTAGGCAATGGGAACGTCGGTTCGGATAGTGGCTAACTTGCGGCTGATCCGCGCCAGTTCCCCATGAATTTCCAATCTCCCCTTCAATTTTTTCTGAGGGACCTGGTCTAAATGATCGAGGAGGTGATCGATCGATCCAAATCTTTTAATCAATTCGGTCGCCGTCTTCTCACCGATTCCTGGAACACCCGGAATGTTGTCAATGGCATCTCCAGACAGACCCATCACCTCCACCACCTGTTCAGGCGGGACCCCGAAGCGCTGCCTCACCTCGTCCGTGCCGATCTTCTTCTCCTTCATCGTGTCATAGACCTGGATTTGATCGCTCACGAGCTGGAGAATATCCTTGTCTCCGGTGATGATTACCACATCGACTTCCGATTCCAAACCTTTTGCTACGGTTCCGATGAGATCATCTGCCTCGTATCCATCCATCTCCAATGTGGCAATTCGATACCCTTCGATGATCCTTTTGATATAGGGAATCTGTGGGATGAGGCCTTCCGGCATGGTGGGCCGGTTGGCTTTATATTCTTTGTAGACCTCGCTCCGGAAGGTGGGGGCTTTCGAATCGAAGACCACGGCCAGATAGTCGGGCCGATGATCTTTAAGCACCTTGAGGAGCATCTGGGTGAAGCCGTAGATGGCATTCGTCGGGAAACCTTTTGAGTTGGAGAGGTGCCGGATGGCATAGAAGGCCCGGTAGATGTAAGAAGAACCGTCAATCAGAAAGAGTCGGGGGCGATTGGACATAAACATGAAAGCCTAACTTAAAGGTTATTAGAATATCAGGAGATCAGGCTGTGGATATCAGGATATCAGGGTATCAGGAAAAACTATTTTTTGATTCTCCCTGGTCACCGGATGTTCTGATGTCCTGCACCCTGGTGGCCTGGTCTCCTGATTCCCTTTCGTGCGTTGATATCCGGATTTTGGATTTTTCAATGCCTGCCAAATTGATTACACCAAATTAAGAAATCAGGGATTACTCGTATGAACCTGGTTTCCGCCTGAATATTTAGCCACGTACATGGCATTGTCTGCCGATTTAACAAACCCTTCCAGGTCGGAGTCTTCATCAAACTCCGCCAGACCGATGCTCACCGTGATCTTTTCAAATTCGGACCCTTCAATCATCGAACGGATACGTTCGGCAATGTGAAGGGCCTGGTCGCGGGTGGCGCCGATGAGGAGGGCGGCGAATTCATCCCCTCCGTAACGATAACCGGTGTCGACATTGTTGCGGATGGAGTGGTTTACAATCTCACCGATCTTCTTCAACACCCGGTCTCCCTCAATGTGTCCATAGAGGTCATTGTACCTTTTGAAATGATCGATGTCGAACATCAGGAGGGAGAGAGAAGTCTTCTGTCGTTCTCTCCGGATCATTTCGGATTCAAGCATTTTGAAGAAATGGCGGTGATTGTAAAGACCGGTCAGATCATCGGTAATGGAGAGCCGGCGCACCTCCTCCTCCAGTTTTTCCTTCTCTTTCAGGATAAGGTATTTTTCAAGCGTCTGGTTGACGATATGGACCAGATGCTCATTCTCAAAGGGCTTCTTGATGAAGTTCGATGCGCCTTCCTTGAGGGCCTGGATGGTGTTGTCCAGCGTGGCATAGGCGGTCAGCATGATAACGCATTGGATGGGATTGAGCTCCTTTACCCTTTTCAATGCCTCGGTCCCATCGATACCGGGAAGGTTAATGTCCATCAATATAACCTCCGGTTTCTCTTTCTCAGCCTTCTTTACCCCTTCTTCGCCGGTCGATGCCGTGATGACTTCATATCCTTCGTAGCTAAGGAGTTTTTGTATGATCTCCCGTGTATCCGGAACATCGTCGACGATCAATACTTTACCTTTGTAATCTTTCCGAACGGACCGATCTTCCATTTTCTTTCTCCTTGAAAGCAGGGAGGGTGAAATAGAAAGCAGAGCCTTTCCCTGGCCAAGACTCCACCCAGATTCTTCCTCCATGTTCTTCGATTACCCGTTTGGCAATGGAAAGACCCAAGCCGGTGCCACCGTATTTTCCCCCTTCGACCTGGTAGAATTCCTCGAAGATCTTCTGGAGTTTATCCTCCGGGATGCCTATCCCGGTATCCCGGATTTCGTGAAAGGTATCGTCACCCTTTTGATTGGCGATGATCGAAACCTTTCCCCCCTCCGGAGTAAATTTGAAGGCGTTGGAAAGGAGATTGACAAAGATGTCGTGAAGCCGGTTTCGGTCGGCATACACAAGGAGACCTTCAGGAATATCGACCCGGATGGTGAGGTTTTTATCTACGGGTGCCACCTCATGGATATATCCTCCAACCGCTTCGCAGAGGAGGATCGGCTCTGGATCAATGAGAAGGCGACCTGATTTGATCCGGGCGAGGTCCAACATATCATCCATGGTGTCCTGTATCCGGTTAGTGTTTCTCTGGATCGTGAAAAGATGGGACCTCAAATCATCAGACACATTCCTTGCTTTCTCGGAAAGGATGAAATCAATATTGGCTTTAATGGCGGTAAGCGGGGTTTTCAGTTCGTGGGAGGCGATCCCGATGAATTTCATTCGAGCCTGATCTGCCTCCTTCAACTCGATGTTGACCCTCTCCAATTCCATTTTGGCAGACTGAAGGTTTTCAAGCATTTCCAGCGTCACCGTCCTGGCATTGTTAAGCTCGGCAATGTTTTCCTCCATCTGACGGGTTCGTTCCTCCACTTTTTTCTCCAGGCCATTCCTGGAGTCCTTCAGCTGGAGGGTCATCTGATTGAAGGCTCTGGCCAGGTCTCCGATCTCATCTCTGGAGCGAATTTGAACAGTCTGCGACAGGTTACCCCCTGCGATCTTCTCCGTGGCTGAAGACAGCTTTTCGATGGGTTTCAGAAGAATCCGAGTAAAGATGAGAGTGAGCAAAAATCCAATTCCAATGACCCCCATGGCGACGAAAAAGATATCCTTCTTCAACTCGAACATTCGTTTTTTCATCTGGCCAAAAGAGAGGCCGAGATGGAGGGTTCCGAGGCTCTGACCATCTCTGGATTGGATGAGATGAGTGATGAGATGGGCGTTTCGGGGATCGATGGAATTTTGAATGGCATGGGCCATCCATTCGCCATGACTGTTTATAACGGTAAAGAAGATGACATCTTTTTCCATCACCATCCTTTCGGCGATTCCCTGCAAGACAGGGCGATTGGTCAGTCCGGTTCCCTGTTCGAGGAGAGGGCTGATGGAATGATTGGAAAGAAAATTGTTGATGATGGATTCCCCGTAAGCATCTAATTGGCTTTGAAGTTGGGAAGCCTCTCTTCCAAGGAAGAACCATCCGAAGGCGCCGGAGGTGATAACGACCAGACAGATCATGGCCAGGAGAAATTTTATGGTCAGACTGATTCGGAAACGAAAAAAAGTTTTAAGAAATGATTTCATATCCAATCACAATTGTCCTGAGCGAATCATTCAAGCCGGCTCATAGATGCAGTAAGGTTCCTCTGCCATATAGTCTCCGGAGATTTCGTAGGCCCGGGCCCGGCAGCCTCCGCAGACCTTTCTAAATTCACAGGGGCCGCATTTGCCTCCATAACCGTCGAAATTTCGAAGATTCTGGAAGATGGGGGACTTCTCCCAGATCTCCGGGAAGGGTTTTCCCCTGACATTTCCGCAGTCCAATTCGAGATAGCCACAGGGTTGAACCTGACCCATATGGGAGATAAAGCAGAAGGAGATGCCCCCGAGGCAACCACGGGTCATGGCATCGAGCCCATGTGTTTGAGGAGTGATCTTCTTTCCCTCTTTTTTCGCCTGCTGACGGAGGATGCGGTAGTAATGGGGGGCGCAGGTGGCCTTGAGCTGGAGGTCCACCTGATCGTTCTGTTCGTAAAACCAGTGGAGCGTCTTTTCATAATCGAGCGCGGAGATCTCCTGATCCTGAAGTTCCTTTCCCCTTCCCGTGGGAACGAGCAGAAAGATATGATGGGCCACGGCGCCGAGGGCGATTGCAAGGTTGAGCATCTTTTCGATCAGATGAAGATTATCCCGGGTAATCGTCGTATTGATCTGAAAAGGAAGGTCGTGTCTTTTTGCGATCTCAATGCCCCGGAGCGCTCCTTCAAAGGCTCCCTCAACCCTGCGAAAGGCGTCGTGCGTCTCCTTATCAGGGCCATCCAGGCTGACGCTGATCCTCTGGATTCCGGAGTCCTTCATTGCTTTCACATTCTCTTCGGTGTTCAGGGTGCCGTTGGTGGCCATCACCATCCGGAACCCTTTCTTCGTTCCATATTGAGCCAGTTCAAAGATATCGGCCCGCATCAGAGGTTCTCCGCCGGTGAGGATGATGACGGGTTTGGCGATCGTGGCGATCTCATCCATGACGCGGAAACATTCCTCTGTGGCCAGTTCGCCGGGGTAAGGACCCCGCTCCGAAGAGGCGCGGCAGTGGACACAGGCAAGATTACAGCTCCGGATCAACTCCCATGCCACCATCCGCAATTGAAAGTTCGGAGTTCGGAGTTCGGAGTTCGGAGTTTTTAATTTTTGATTCTTAACTTTCAAGGAATCATTCATGATTCATAACTCGTAACTTGTAACTCATAACTCTAAACTAATTTTCTTGCTGCTTCCTTAGCAAAGTAGGTCAAGATCAGATCGGCTCCTGCTCTTTTGATGGCGATCAGGGATTCCATCATTACCTGATCCCCATCTATCCAGCCCAGTTTCGAGGCGGCCTTGACCATGGCAAATTCGCCGCTCACGTTGTAAGCAGCCACCGGGATGTTAAAAGTTTGCTTAACCCTATAGATAATATCCAGATAGGGGAGGGCGGGTTTGACCATGACGATATCTGCTCCTTCCTCAATGTCGAGTTCAACCTCTCTCAGGGCTTCATCTCCATTGGCGGGGTCCATCTGATAGGATTTTCGATCGCCGAACTGGGGTTTTGATTCTGCGGCCACACGAAAGGGTCCATAAAAACCGGAAGCATATTTTGCCGCATAGGAGAGAACGGGAGTCTCTTCAAATTGATTCTCATCAAGGATCTTTCGAATGGCCCCCACCCTTCCATCCATCATATCCGAAGGGGCAACGATGTCCGCGCCCGCCTCAGCATGGGAGAGGGCCTGCTGGCTGAGAAGTTCGAGCGTTTCATCATTTAAGATTTTTCCCTCCCTGACCATACCGCAATGGCCGTGACTGGTATATTCGCAGAGACAGACATCGGTGATGACGAGAATCCCGTCCACTCTCTCTTTGATCCGCCTCACTGCCCTCTGGATGATTCCATCCTTCGAGTAGGCTTCCGAACCCTGTTCATCTTTTCTTTCGGGGATGCCAAAGAGGATCACACCAAGAATTCCTAAACCCCTGGCTTCTTTCACCTCTTTGATCAGAAGGTCGATGGAGAGCTGAAAATGGCCGGGCATGGATGAGATCGGTTTTTTCACCCCTTTGCCGGGACGGACAAAGAGAGGAAGGACAAAGTCATCCGGCCTTAAGTGGGTCTCCCGTATCATCTCCCGGAGCAATCCATCCTTTCGCAATCTTCTCGGCCTGTATTGTGGAAACCGCATTTGCCCTCCTTTTTCAATCTCGATGGCGGATTGAAATTGCATTAAAAATGAATGGTTACAACTATTTTTACTACATTTTATGGCAAAAGTCTACAAAAGGAATTTTTGACTTTTCGGGGGTTAACTGATAAATTGGGTCCTATATTAACTTCTTCCTAAATTGAGCGATTCACCCTATCTCACAAGGGAGGCCGAGATGCCTCAAACCCTTTTAGAATGCGATACATTGAAAGAAAGGGCAATTGGCCATAATGATTCACCAAACAGGTGATGATTGAACAGGCCGCTTGGTTAATTCAACCTATTAAAGGTAATCGCTCTAAAAGGCTTTTCGGCCTCCCCGCCTCCCTTGTGAGGGGTGGAAAAATCGCTCAATTTAGGTTCTTATTAAAAAAAGGAGGTGGACCCATGAAATCATTTCGCTGGCTACCAATCATTTTGATTCTCTTTTTCTTGTTCGGTTGCGCAAAGGGAGGAACCTATCTCGTTCGCGTTCAATATCAACCCGTCAAAGAATTTCCTTCACTCTCAGGGAAGGTCGGCCCGACGCTTGGCGTGGTTCCCTTTAAGGACGAGCGTCCGGAGCAACTCTACATCGGTCGCCATACCCCCCGTGATGGGCCCTTAAGCTATTTCAAAAGCGACCCCTTTCCTTTGAATCAGGCGGTCATGGATTCGATCTCCCATACCCTTTCCCGTTTTGGGGTGAAGACGATTCCCGTATCGAATTGGGATGGAAAGCCGGAGTCCCTGAAGGCGATCGAGGCCGATTCTGTCCTGATGATCGAGATCAAGAAGTTCTGGACGGAAGGTAAGGCCGGCGCCTTTCGGACGAATGCGAAGACCTCGGTTCACTTCGTCATCCATTTAGGTGTGAAAAAAGAGGGAAAAGTCTTTACGCGAAATGTCGAGGTAGAAAAGGAGGCGACCTGGGCGAGGTTGACGCCGGAAAGGGTCGAAGCCATGGTCAACCAGGCCCTGGCCGATATCTTCGATGGTTTCTTCTCGAACCCGTATTAATACAAACTCATCAAATATTTTGTAGGGCAACCCTTTAAGGTTGCCCTACTTACCCAAACCTGAAATTGTGAAAAGTCACCGATGAGCGGAAAAAGTAAAATCTCCAGAAGATTTAAATTTCTCTGGGCTGTCCTGAAAAAGTTTGACGGGGACCATGGTTTTTTCCTCTCCGCAGGGATCACCTTCAATCTCATCATCTGTTTGATTCCCCTGAGCCTTCTGCTGCTGAGCTTGGTTGGGACCTATCTCTACAGCGACAAAGAGGTATTGACCCATATCCGGCGTTACCTTGAAGGGGTGGCTCCTGCTTTGGACCCGAGGATTATGAAAAACCTCCTGGGAATCATTCAGAGCCGAAAAATTGCCGGGCTATTAGGGATCATCGGATTAATCTGGACCTCGACCTGGGTCTTCAGTTCCTTGAGGACCGCCTTTAATATCATCTTCCAGGTGAAGAAGGGACGGGGAATTTTTCACGGAAAAGCGATTGACCTTTTAATGATCGGGCTGGCGGGAATTTCTCATCTGGCGAGCATGGGACTGACTTCATTGATGACTTACACTCAGCGTTATCAGTTTAAATCGCCGCTGGACCTGGGGCCCATTTTCGGACTCCTCTTAAAATACCTCCTTCCCTTTCTTTTCACCTTCTGGATGTTCTTCTTAATCTATAAGATCATCCCCAGCAGGAAAATTCATTACAGGACGGCTCTTCAGACCGCCTTTTTCATCAGCCTGTTCTGGGAGATTGCCAAACAGTTATTCGGATGGTATGTCTTCAACATCGGGAGATTCTCGATGGTCTATGGTTCCCTGAGCGCCCTGATCATTTTCTTTTTATGGGTTTACTATTCCTCGGTCATCGTTCTTCTGGGAGGGGAAACCGTACTTTTATTGGAGAAGGGAAGGGAGAAAGGAAATGGTTAATGTCCATCGACGAAAAACAAAAATCGTCTGCACCATCGGTCCGGCGAGCGAATCCTCACAGGTTCTTAAATCAATGATAAAGGCCGGCATGGATGTGGCAAGGCTCAATTTTTCTCACGGGACCCATGAGAATCATCTGAGGAAGATCAAAGAGATCCGAAAACTGTCGGACCGGTTAAAAATGCCTGTGACCATCCTGCAGGATCTTTCCGGACCGAAAATCAGGGTCGGCAAGGTGAAGGAAGGGGGAATTAACTTAAAGCGGGGAGAGAAATTCGTCCTGACCAATCGGAAGATTTTAGGAGACGAAAAAGGAGTGTCTGTGAGTTATGCATCTCTTCCCAGAGAGGTGAAGGCCGGAGACACGCTTCTTCTGGCCGATGGAACGATCGATCTCCAGGCTTTGAAGAGCAATGATCAGGATATTGAGTGCCGGGTGATCGTGGGGGGCACGCTCACATCCAATAAGGGAATCAACTTTCCAACCGGAACGATCCGCATCTCTCCCTTTACGACGAAAGACCGGGAAGACCTTCTCTTCGGCATTCGAAACGGAGTGGATATGGTCAGCCTCTCCTATGTCAAAGATGCGGGAGATATCGAAGGGGTTAAGAGATTCTTAAAAAAATATTCAACCTTTATCCCGGTCATTGCCAAGATCGAGAGGAAAGAGGCTCTGGAAAAGATTGACGAAATCCTTTTAGCCTCGGATGGAATCATGGTTGCCCGGGGAGACCTGGGCGTGGAAACTCCGATTGAAAAGGTCCCCAATGTCCAGAAAATGTTGATCCGCAAGGCCAATGCTTTAGGCAAGCCCGTGATCACGGCCACCCAGATGCTCAGATCGATGGTTGATCAGAACCGTCCGACGCGGGCAGAGGCGACGGATGTGGTCAACGCCATCTATGACGGGACGGATGCGGTCATGCTCTCGGAGGAGACAGCCATTGGCCGGTTCCCGGTTGAAACCGTTCAGATGATGGCTAAGATTGCCTGCGCGGCCGAGGAGCAGTTTCCATTCGATCAATTCTTGAACCGGGAGATGACGGAGGCGACGGGTCTTCCTCAGGCCATCAGCTATGCGGCCTCGTTCCTGTCCGAGAAGGTGAACGCCGTGGCCATTGTTGTTCCTACCGAATCCGGGAGCACGGCACGGTGGGTATCGAGGCTTCGTCCCCGACAGCCCATTATTGCCCTGAGCCGCCATTTCTCGACCATCAGAAGTCTCAATCTCTGCTGGGGGGTCACGCCCCTTCTTGTCTCTGACTGGAGGGATACGGATGATATGCTGGAAAGGGCGAAGAGGATGCCGAAGAAATCGGGCATGGCTACAAAAGGAGACCGGATCGTCATCATTGCCGGGGTGCCCATCAGCATCCCCGGCACCACGAATCTTATTAAAGTGGAAGTGGTAGAGTAGGTTAAATAGATCATCAGGAGAGCTTTCTTTGAAACTCGGCACAAAGTTGACTCTTTCTCTTTCTCTTATCATCCTTGTCGTGCTCTCGGGGTATGGGACTCTTCATATTTTATCCCGCCGGGACATCCTCATCAGAAAGATGAAAGCGGAGGTGAGGAGCATTGGCCGAACTTTAAAGGTTTCCCTCGAAAAGATCTCATTGCCAAGAGAGATGGAATATGTTCAAGAGCTGATCGATTCCGTTGAGGAGGACGAGAAAACCCTGGGGATCATCGTCTACCACCCGGGGAAAAACCTCATCTTTAAATCCCGCTCATTAGAAGGGGATATCGAACCTTATTGGGATTTGATCAAAAAGTCCATTCAAGAGGATCTTTCTTATGAAGAGCTTGGAGTTTATAAAAAGGTTCATGTTTTTTCGTACACCTTTCCTCTCAAAGACAGAAAAGGTCGCAATATTGGCGGCGTTTCGATTCTTCAACGCACCTCTTTCGTAGAGGA
>Ga0194127_10001631_pt1 | contig 32615 bp, 22 predicted proteins | sample TA2KigC100mmetaG_FD_148624 | JGI IMG/M metagenome (GOLD analysis project Ga0194127, IMG submission 148624) | Freshwater microbial communities from Lake Tanganyika, Tanzania - TA2015036 Kigoma Deep Cast 100m | ecosystem: Environmental > Aquatic > Freshwater > Lake | place: Tanzania: Lake...
GGCTCCCAACAGGAGCGGGGCATCACCGTTACGTCCTCGAACTCCACGTGGGCGTTCTTGGGGCGATCCCCACCGCGGAGCGTCTGAACGAGGCGGATGATCTCACCCCGCTTCTCAAAGCCGGCTTCAATCAGCGCCACATAGACGATCTGGGAGAGCAGTGGATTCGTGGCGATGAACACGTGTCCACCGGGCACGAGAACACGCAGGGCCGCTCGAGCCCACGAGAGGAAGAAGTGGCCAAGCTGCCGCTTCTCCTTTCCGCCAAGTACGGTGAAGCGCGGCAGCGGACTTCGTTCGCAGCCATCCAGCGAAGGCGGGATCCTCCAGACGCCACCCTTTCCGCTGCGCAGCTTGGCCTTTTCCTCTTGCGTATACTCTCTGAGGCCATAGGGCGGATCCGTAACGATCGCGTGGATGGAATTCGGTCGCCGTTGCGCCAGCCACTCGAAGCAATCCGACCGCACGAGATCGTAGGAGGCCGGGGGAGTGATACCGAGTAAGGGCTGGTCCCTCGGGCTGCGGTCGCTGGTGCCCTGGGCTACTCCGGTTGCAGCCCCCCCCTCCCCAAGGGCCTGCTTGAGAACGGCAAGGGCCGCTTCGGGGTGACGAACCAGGATCTCTTGCAGCTCAGCGGGAACGTGCCCCGCCAGGATCAGCAGCGAGCTAGCTTCTGTCCGATAGGCCGCCGCGAGGCGCTTGACCATCCCCGCGGCAGGCCTCGCCTTGCCTGCCTCCAACCTGCAGATGTAACCCTTGGTGACGCCAAGCTGTCCAGCAAGGTAATCCTGTGTCCAGCCTCTGGCCGTGCGCTCGCGCTTGATCGCTGGGCCGAACTCGCCCACGTTTTCCAGCAACTCGCCCTTGCACTCGCGCTTCATGGCCTGCTTCATGGCTCGCAACCTATCATGGTTTACCAATCGGGTCAACCATGTTCTGGGAAGCCTACCCGCGTAGCATGAGGAGTGCCCTCCTGGCCCCTAGCTTCTGGGGGAGTGCTGCCTAGGAGGCGCGCGGCCGCGGCGGCCAGAGGCGCCCGCCGAGCAGCTGTCCCGCCACGGCGAAGACCAGCGACAGCAGCACGAAGCCGATGGACAGCCCGAGCAAGCGCCGCAGCAGGAAGGCGAAGGGAATCGGCGCGTGGATGGCGGCAAGCCAGCTCAGGCTGCCCTTGCGCGAGCGCGCGCGCCAGGCGCCCGCGGGCAGATTGAGCGCAAAGGCGCTGAGGGCGAGCAGGGTTGCGCGCAGCGCGAGCGGCAGGGCAGTCGCCGCGCTCACGCGATCTCCAGGGTGCCGGGCTCGCCGCGCTCGACGCTGCCGATGAGCGCGGCGTCCGCCACGCCGCCCGCGCGCAGCGCGGCCAGCAGAGCCGCCGCCTCCGCCTCGGCAACCGCGATCAGCAGACCGCCGCTGGTCTGCGCGTCGCAGGCGAGCCAGAGCCGCGCCTCGCCGACGCCTGCGCCGAGCGTGAGCAGCGGCTCAACCGCGCGGCGATTCGCGCGGCTGCCGCCGCAGAGCTGCTCCTTCCCCAGCATCGCCAGGGCGTGCGGGTAGGCGGGCAGCGCCGCGGCCTCGAGGCGCAGGCACAGTCCCGCGCCGCGGGCCATCTCGAGCGCGTGGCCGGCGAGCCCGTAACCGGTCACGTCGGTGAGCGCGTGCACGCCGCGCGTGGCCGGGCCCGCGCGATCGGCGGCGCCGTCCTCGACGAAGGCGTCCAGGATCTCCGCCGCGCGCTTGTTCAGCGTGCCCATGCCGGCGACGGCAGGCGCGACGTCGTCATCCGTCAGCTCGCCCTTGCCGCGGCCGGTGAAGAGCGTTGCCGTGCCCAGCGGCTTGGTGAGAATGAGCCGGTCGCCGACCCGCGCGCCGGCGTTCGTGAGGATGCGGCGCGGGTGGACCACACCGGTCACCGAGAGGCCGTACTTCAGCTCGGCGTCCTTGATCGTGTGCCCGCCGGCAAGGGCCGCGCCCGCTTCGCGGATCGCGTCGTAGCCGCCCTCGAGGATGCGCGCCAGCTCGCTCTTCGGCAGGCCCTTGGCCGGGAAGCAGCAGATGTTGAGCGCGGTGAGCGGCCGGCCGCCCATCGCGTAGACATCGCTCAGCGAGTTGGCGGCGGCGATGCGGCCGAAGGCGAAGGGGTCCTGGACGATCGGCGTGATGAAGTCCAGGGTCTGCACGAGCGCCAGCTCCAGCGAGAGACGATAAACCCCCGCGTCGTCCGAGGTCTCGAGACCCACGAGCAGGTTCTCGGCACGCTCGGCCTGGAAGTGGCGGATGATCTCGCGCAGGTCCTCCGGACCCATCTTGGCGCTTCAGCCACCGGCCGAAGCGAAGTCCGTGAGGCTGCAGCGCAGCCCCTCGTCGCTCACGGGCCCTCCTTCCCATTGCCTGTCACTGCGCAAGATACCGCAGCCGCCGGGCCTGTCAATCGGGGCATTGACAGGCCGCCGGCTCGGCCTTTCTTGTTTTCCAGATTCGGCGCTCCTTTTTCCAGGCCGGCAGAGGCGGGCGAGGATGGGCCATGGGCATTGAGCAGGACAGGATTCCCGAGGCCACGCTGCAGCGCCTGCCGCTCTATCTTTACCGCCTGCAGACCCTGCAGGCGGTGGGCGTGGGGCGGGTGAGCAGCCGGGCGCTCGCCGCCGAGCTGCGCATCAACTCCTCGCGGCTCAGGCAGGACTTCCACCACTTCGGCGGCTTCAGCCGTCCGGGCCAGACCTACGCGGTGGACCACCTTGTCGCCCGCCTGCGCGAGATCCTCGCCCTCGGCGCCCCCGTACAGTACGTGATCGCCGGGGCGGGCTACCTCGGCCAGGCGATCGCGGCCTATCCGCGCTTCGAGGAGGACGGCTTCCGCCTCGCGGGCATTTTCGACATCAATCCCAAGCTGATCGGCCTGCGCTTTCGCGGCGTGCCCGTGCAGGACATCGAGCTGCTGCCCGAGCTCGTCGCGCAGATGGGCGTGCGCCTGGGCGTCATCACTACCTCACCCGAGGCTGCGCAGAACGTGGCCGGGCTGATGGTGCGCGCGGGCATCACGGGCATCTGGAACTTCGCGCCTGTGAGCCTGCAACTGCCCGGCGGCGTGACCCTGCAGGATGAGTTCCTCACGGCGGGGCTGATGGCCCTTCACTACCGCATGCACGAGGCGGAGCGCCAGGGCGAGGAGTCGACCTGAACGAAAACCCCGGGGCAATCGCCCCGGGGCCGCCTTGCTACCCTTTGTGATCCTTGCCACAGGAGGAGCGGAATCCCTTCCGCTATACTCGCCTCCACCCGCTCGACTTGCTTCCCACGCCTGCGAGTATAGCAGGCCCGGGGCGAACAGGGCAAGCCGACTGCCCGCCCATCGTTTTCAATAGCAACGGGTTATGTTTCCGGTTCTTCCTCGGGGTTTCCCGTTGCGGTGCCCGCCGTGATGGCAGCCCTGCGCAGGGCCCCGGCCGGCGCCGCCGGCGCCCTACCTCACGAGCTCGACCCTGCGGTTCTTCGCCCTGCTCGCTTGGCTGCTGTTGTCGGCAATGGGCTTCGTCTGCCCGTAGCCGATCGCGCTCAGGCGCTTGGCCTCGATCCCCTGCGCGACCCCGGCGGCAACGACGGCCTTGGCCCGGCTCTCGGAGAGCTTCTGATTGGATGCGGCCGGCCTTGGCGAGCGCGTCCCGCATGGCGCCCGCCACCACTTGACCAGAGGGTCGTCCAAGATGATGTCCACTACCTGTTCATCGAGCAGCGGGATCTGCGCGGGCGCCACCTGGACGGTGATCTGGTGATCGTAGTCGTCGCCATACCAGTAGTGGAGCCAGATCGCATCGGTCCAGGGCTGGTTGAACGGCGGTTGGTTCTCCGCGTCCGGGCAGCCGAGGTCGGGCGTCAGCGTGAAGCGCAGCATGTCACCGACCGCGGGGCCACTGTCGCTGAAGTAGGAGTACGCATGGCTGAGGTTCGACCAGTTCCAGCGCAGCATCCCGTTCCAGTGGACCTGCATGACCGTGCAGTACTTCTGTAGCCACCCGTTGGGGTAGGGCGGCGTCCCGCCCTGATGTGGAGTCGAGCGCCGGTCGACGAGGTAGTTCATCGGCCCCACGAAGCCGACGCGCACCGTGTCGGCGGCGCTTCCGAACTGGGCAATGACGGTCGCGATGCCCGCCTCGTCGCTGGCCATCTGCACGATCGCCTGCCCGTCCCCATTGGTCATCGCATCGTTCGCCCCGACAAAGTGCCCGAGGTCCGCGCTGAAGAACACGGTCACTCCTACGAGGGGGTCGCCCGTCGGCTCGGTGGTGTCGTAGGTGGTCCATTCGCGCACCGTGGCCGTGAGGGTGACGTTCTCCCAGCCGACGTGCGCCTGCTCCGGATCCGCCGTCAGGATGACGCCCGCGGTGTCGAAGTCGATCAGGACCTCGTTCTCGCCGCAGTCGACGAAGCTCTCGATGAGGTGCGCGCTGAGTAGATCACCCGCTCCATCGTAGGCCAGCGCGGTCAGGAGCGGTCGGTCGAAGGTCTGGAAGCCATACCATGGCGTCGATCCTGTCGGGGGAATCGAGATCGGATCGGGCGTCGCGCCCGCGCCGGCCGCCGAGATGTCGATGCGCGCGGTCCCGACTGGCACCTCGATCGGCACGAGCTTCAGCCAGCCGAAGCCGATCGCGGTGGTGCCGCCTTCGCAGTGCAGCTCGAGGCTATCCGCGGCGTAAACGCCCAGCGCCTGCCCGCCGCCGGCGGCCTCCACGCGCAGGGACGCGATACCGGGAACCAGCTCCGTGAAGCTCATGTCCGCCAGCCAGCGCAGCTCGTGCACCGGCACAATGGTGGGATCCTCGTAGACGAAGTCGCAGAACGCGTGCGTGGCGCCCGGCGGTGTGCAGCCCGCGAGCACGGTCAAGGTGATAGCGGCAGCGCAGGGGCAGAGCGCGAGTTCCGTCGGCCCGCCACCCAGTTCCAGGTCGTAGTACCCGGCGGCGAGGGTTGTGCTGGCGGCATCGCGGGCCTTGAGCGAGATCTCGCCGCCGTAGGGAGGCAGGGGCGGCAACACCAACTCCCCCCCGGGGAAGAAGTCGAAGGTCTGGTCGTAGGCGGGACAGTCGTCGAAGGTGATCGACACGTCGTAGTAGAGGGTGCCCGGCGGCAGGCAGTCGAAGGGCGCGCTGACGGAGGCCACGGCGGGCAGGTAGACATTCGCCTTCTCGCTGCCGCCGAAGTAGGAGTCGTAACCAAGGTACACGGTCTCGGCCAGACCCTGGTCGCGGAGCAGCGCCACCGCATCCGCGTCGGACCGCGCGCCCTCCTCGCCCATCAGGTTCGCGATGAGTTGCACGAGCGCCTGGCGGACGTCCCAGGGATTGACGAGACTGGACCAACCGCCAACAGTGCCCGCACCGGCGGCGTCGATGCCCTGAACGACCTCATCGTGCCGACTCACTTGGGCGATGAAGTGGACGATGGCGCCTTCGTCCACCTGGATCTTCTCGGCGAGGAGATCGCCCCGGATGAAGACCTGCGGCTGGTATTCGCCGGTCACGAAGTTGTAGTACTCGCTGTTGATCAGGCGACCGGCGGCCAACCAGTCCTCGTACTCCGCCCAGCGCGCCGGCGTCACGTACGTCTGGTAGCCGTCCGTGTAGTTGCCGCCGCGGAAGCACTGGAGCATGAAGTGCCGGACCCCGGCGGCGTCCTTGACGTACCCGCCATTGCCGATGAAGACGACGATGCCGTAGCCGCGCTGGTCGAGGATGCTCTCCGGCGTGAAGCTGGGATCGACGGGGCCGGCAGGCAGGCTGATGTCGATGTCCGCCGCGTCCCACCCGAGAGCAACGAGCTCCGCCTCGATCTCCTGGGTAAGCGGCTGCATGGCGTCGTTGGTGGCGTTGCTCGGCGCTACGACGTGGATGCGCAGGGTGGGCGGGAACTCGATGCTGCCGCAGCTCGTCCGCGCGGTCATTCCATCGCCGCCGCCGGCACCGATTCGCGGTACGCGCGCTGGCGCGCCGGGAGCGGCACTACCGGGAGCGGCCGCGGCCCGCTGGCCGACGGACCGGCCCGCGCTCGCGGCGGCCGCCCGCGGAGCGATCTTGGGGGGGGCCGCGTCGAACACCTCGTCGGTGATCAGCAGCGCCGGCGCGCCATCCACGAAGCGAACCTGCACCGTGCTGCTGTCGTCGTTCAGCCAGGCCGCATCCACGCGGGGCCAGTTCGCGTTCAGTTCCGCGAGCAGCGCGAGCCGGGCCGCCTGCGCGTCCCCCGCCTGGCGCAGCTCGGCGTAGCGCATCGCCGCCGAATCGAGGGCTGCCGCATCGAGGGGTGGCAGCGCGATCGCGCCGTCCGGCCAGGCGGGCTCCTCGTCGGGATTCCCGTCATCGCCCGGCCCCGTCGAGCTGCCCCCGCACCCGAAGGGCGCCGCGAGCGCCGCCCAGAGCCCCAGCACTGTCGCCGCCAAGACGCACCATCGCCGCATCTCGCACCTCCCTCTCGAAAGCCCCTCGCCACATCTCAACGGCAGCAGTCTAGGCGGTGGGTGTTACGCGCCCGTTACGCGGCGCCGGCCATGCGCGGACGCTGCTGCACGCGCCGGTTTCCAGCTCGGGCGCGGCAATGCCGAGGTCACGCGGGCGACTGCCCAGGGTCGATTCGGCGTTGCGGGCCTGCGCGCAGCCTGTCCGAATCGTCACCGCGTCAGCACCAGCTTGCGCACCCGGCGCTCGCCCCCGGCCCGCAGCTCGCAGAGGTAGAGCCCGCTGGACAGCTCGCGGCCGGCCGCGTCCCGGCCGTTGAAGGTATGCCCGGCAGGTTACCGGTCATTCGGCAGCGCTCTACGATGGGATCGGCGCCACCGTTGATGTCCAGGCCACCGCCGTAGCCGTTGCTGGGATCGCCCTCGCTCGTGGCGTCGCCGCCGCTGAGCGTGAAGCCGCGCAGGGTCGTGGCTGCCGTGACCGCGCTGCCCGTGATCGTCATCACCCGGCAGGTGGCGTCGGCGGCGATGATGCACTGGCTCGAATCCGGCAGCGCCGTATCCCAGCTCGTGTGCGTGCCGTCGTCCGAACCTAGGCAGCGATTGCCGTTCAGCCCCAGGTCGTCGGTGACGAGGTAGAGGCCGTACTTCACCAGGATGGTGTCGCCCGCCGCCGCGTCGGCACTGGCGCTCGCCAAAGATGGGAACCGCGAGAGGCGCCGCCGTCACAATTCGCCGGGAACCGACTTGAGAATGCGGACCTAGAGGGTTCATACTATGGAGGTCTCCCGTGGCCGCACCTGGGCCGCGGGCTGCGAGCCCCTCCAGCGCCACCCGGACGCCATTGATGCCGATCTACCGCCTCGCCATCCGGATCGCCCTCGGCGCCCTCGCCCTCTGGCTCGGCCTGTGGCCGGCCTGTGACGCCGTGACCGGCCTGGCCGCGCGCAGCCAAATCGCGCTGCCCCAGGTCGCCGCCGAGCCGAGCGGTTGCTGCAGCGAGGAGCCGCCTGCCGAGCCGACCTGTGCCGCGGCCGCGAGGCACTGCGCGGCTGCGGAAGCGGCGCCGCCCGGGGCGGGCTGCGCGCATGCCAAGACCACCGGTCCTGATGCCGAGGGTGCCTGCACCGGCACGAAGGCCGCGCGCTGCGGGCAGTGCTTCTGCCTTGGCGGGCTGGTCCTCTTCGCCACGGTCTGTTTGACCATCGATCCCGACCTTGCGCCCGTCGGCACCCTGCCCGCCGCCAGCGAGGCGAGCGCATCTCGTCATCCGCGACCCCTGCTGCGCCCGCCGATTGTCCCGCCTCCTATTGCCGCCTGATCCGCGTGCCCTGCACGCCACCCCAACACCCTTGAATCGGGAGATCGATCATGATGAATCGGAAGACCCTGCTCGCCATCCTGGCAGCGCTGACTCTCACCCTGCTCGGCGCGTCCATTGGCCTGGCCGACGAGAAGCCCACCCCGCCCGCTCAGGCCAAGGGCTGCAGTCCCGCCTGCGCGGCCAAGTGCGGGAGCGCGGCGGGTGCTACCGCGACCGTCGCGGCCGCCGAGCCCGTGTCCGGGCACGCGGCCCACGCGGAAGCCTGCGCCAAGGCCTGCGCCGAGGCTTGTGCCAAGCACTGCAAGGCTGGCGACGCCAAGGCCTGTGCCGAGGCCTGTGCCAAGGCTCACGCCGAGGCCTGCGCCAAGCACGGCATGACCGGCGATGCCAAGGCCTGCGCCGAGGCCTGCGCCAAGGCTCACGCCGAGAATTGCGCCAAGCTCTGCAAGACCGGCGACGCCCAGGCCTGCGCTGCCGCTTGCACCAAGGCGCATGCCAAGGCCTGCGGCAAGCACGGCATGGCAGGCAAGTCCGCCTGCGGCAAGCTCAGCCCGAAGGACAGGAGTGCCGGCCTGACGCCGAAGCGGTAGCCGGAGGGCTCGCTGCGAATCAGTGGCGCCCGCGGGTCTCGCCCGCGGGCGCTTTCCGTTGCGGAGTCCTCGGCTGGAAGGTCCTCGGCTTGCGACATGGCATGGGCTCGCCGGGAGGGGGCGAAGATGGCCTGGACGAAGCCTGCCGTGCCGCTGCTCCTCGTCGCCTTCGCCATGGGCCTGTCCTCGGGGGCGCTGCCGACCTGTGAGCGCCGGCTCATCCCCGGCTCCTGCACGATCTTCTGCGTCGCGAAAGGGCAGGCCGTCCTCTTCGGCAACAACGAGGACTGGCGCAATCCCAAGACCTTCGTCTGGCTGGTCCCGGCGTTTCCTACCGGATCAAGGCCGGGCGCTGTGGCGCAGCTTACTGCGGCTTGCCCCGCACCTCCTACTTCTTGGCGGTGACGCAGGCCGGACAGGCAACCTGCCCCATGAGGTTGAACGCGATGGCGGACCGACAGCCCACCAGCCGGGCGCCCGCGCTCCCGTACCTCACGTTCACAAGGTCGCCTGGCGAGAGGCAGATTCGACGCGGCCGCTGCTTGACACGCCGAGCCGCTCACGGACGGCGCACAGGGGGGCCTCATCGCCGGAGCGCAGCCTCGATCGCGGCCCGCAGGTCGGGCGGGGGCGAGAGCGCGAGCGCCGCCTCGAGCGCCGCGCGGGCCTCCGTGTGGTCGCCCCGCGCAGCGAGCGCCTCGCCGAGCGCATAGGAAAGGAATGGATCGCCGGGATGGCGGCGCGCGGCGGCCCGACAGGCGGCGATCAGCGCCTCCGGATCGCGCTGCCGCGACAGCGCCTGCAGGTAGAAGTGCCGCGCCAGATCACCTCCGGGCGGCTGGGCCTGGGCGCGGGCGAAAGCCTCGAGGGCGCTTTCCAGGTTTCCGCTATCCATCTGCGCCAGAGCCTCGGAAACCAGGTAGCGTGGGTTCGGTGAGGCGGCATATGCGCTGCGCAGGGCAGCAATCTCCCCCTGCAGATCGCCGCGGCGACGGTGATGCATGGAGAGTAACTCATAGCAGTAGCCGGCGCCCATCTCGTCGTAGGCGAGTGAGCGCTCGTAGCGCTGCACCGATCGCTCGGCGTGCGCGTTCACGCCGATCCAGGGCAGAACGATGCCCGCGGCCAGCCCCAAGCTCGCAGCGGTGACGCGGCCCAGCGTTTCGCGGCTGGCCGGCTCTGCAGCCCGGCGGCGCAGCCAGGCGAGCGCGGGCGCTGCAAGGCCGAGTGCCGGTAGCGCAAAGAGGTCCCAATCGCGCGTCATGCCCAGCGCGGGCCGAAAGAGGAGCAAGAAGAGCAGGCAGGGCAGCGCAAGTGATCCGGTGAAAGACCCCAGGCGTCGCCAGGCCGCGACATCCGCGCCGTTCAGCGCTGGGCCAGCGGGTGAATCCGCAGTTCCGGCGCGCCGATGCAGCATGAGGCTGGCGCACATCAGCACCGGCGCCCAGGGCAGGACGAGCAGGAGCTGATTGGCGACGTCGGCACCGTGCGCGGCCGAGAGGAGGCCGTACTCCGACTCCCCACCCTGGAGGCCCAGCAGGTGCTTGCTCGATGGAGAAGCCGAATAGAGCGCGGCGAGGGCCGCGAGAGACGCGGCCCCGACGGCGGCCTGCGCCCAGCGCAGGCCCCGGGGGCTGAGCCGCATGCGTGTTGCAGCGAAGAGGATCACTGCCGAAGGAAGCAGCAAGAGCGCCTGCAAGTGCATGCCGATCGCGAGCAGTACGGCGCCCAAAGCTGGCCAGGGCGATCCGCCTCCGCGTATCGCCTTCGCCGCGCTCACGGCGTAGACTGCCGCGCAGAGCAGCATCGCCGTGTAGGTCTCGACGTAGCCGCAGAACAGCACGAGGGCTCCAGTGAGCGCCGTCGAGATCTGGATGCTTCCGCCTTCGTGTCCCGCCGCGGCGGCGCGGCGAGCCTCGGCAAGCAGCAGGGCGATGAGCAGTCCGCCGAGCAGCGCGTGCAGAGCCTGCCAGCCGAGGATCGCGTCGTCCAGACCCAGGAGCTGCGCGCCCTTGCCGGCGGCGTAGGCAAGGACCGTGGTCAGCGGAGCCAGCGAAGCGCGCAGCCCGTACTGGAGCGTGGAAAGGAGCGTCGTATCGGGGCTGCTGACGAGCTCCCGCAGCAGCGCCGCCTGGAACTGCCCGTCGCCCAGCAGCAGCGTCGACGAGCGCAGGCTCCAGAAGAGCAGGGTGGCCGCGAGGGCTCCCAGGGGGACGATCGCGCGCCCCGCCAGCGGTCTTGCAGCGGAGAAGGACACCATGCGGTTCCAGGCAGCGGACAGCGCACGGCTTGCCCGTGGATGCATGAGCAGGGCGATCCCCACTAGCGTGGCAGCGCGAAGCCAGGGTGGATAGTAGGCGAGATGGTCGATCCCCCATAGCCGCGCCTCCGGCAGGAAGGACGCGACCGCGAGGATCGCCAGGAGCGTCGCCTGGGGAAGCAGGATGGACCGCGGCGGCGGATTGTGGGGCAGTCTCACGGCCAGTGGTGCGCTGCGCCAGAGACGCCATCGAAGCCCAGCGCCGCGAGAAGCGATTCGCGGTCCTCGCGCAGGATGCCGCGCAGCACGGATGAGCGCTTCAAAGCCACTGTCGGTGCCGTGTGCCGGGCCATGACTCCGCCCTCTTGATCTCCTGGATCGCTTCGATGATGCGCCGGCCTCGCACACCTGTCAACGCGAGCGGTGAGGCGAGCGTGCTGGCATGTGAGGGCCTCAGGCCGCTTCAGGCACCGCCGGCGCCGTCAGTGAGGGTGAGCAGGATCTCATCGCGACCCCGGAGCTCCAGCACGCCCGCGCCGCGCAGGGCACCCGCGGCCAAGTCGGCAAGCGCTTCGTTGGCGTCCGTCAACGGGTAGGCCTGCACGTCCGGCCGCAGGGGGATCGCCGCCGCCAGGGCGAGCAACTCGCGGGCGTCCTGCGCCGTGAAGTTGGCCACCGAGCGGAGAGCGCGCTCGCCGTAGAGCAGGCGATAGGGTAGCTCGGTGATCGGGCTCATGTGGATGCCCGCCAGGGCCTGCACGCCGCCGGGGCGCAGCAGCGCCAGCGCCGGCGCCACCGTGCCGCCGGCGGGCGTGAAGTTGATGAGCCCGTCCAGCGGCCAGGGCGGCTGCGCGCCGAATTCGCCGGCCCAGTCGGCGCCGAGCGCGAGCGCGTGCCGGCGCTGCGCCTCGCGCCGGCTGATCACCGCCACCTGCAGGCCCTGGTGCCGCGCGACCTGCAGCGTGAGATGTGCCGAGGCCCCGAAGCCGACCAGACCGAGCCGCCCGCCGCGTTCCACGCCGCTGAGCCTCAGCGCACGATAGCCGATGATCCCCGCGCAGAGCAGCGGCGCGGCGTGCAGATCGTCGAGCGCATCCGGCAGGGCGTGGCAGGCGACGGCCGGCACGACGAGCTGCTCGGCGAAGCCGCCGTCCAGGTGGAAGCCCGTGAAGCGCGCCGCCTCGCAGAGGTTCTCGCGGCCCGCGCGGCAGGCCTCACAGCGCCCGCAGTTCGCGGCCAGCCAGCCCACGCCCACACGGGCCCCGAGCGCAGGCGTCGTCACCCCCGGGGGGCGCGCCGCCAAGCGCCCAACCACCTGATGCCCCGGCACGAGCGGCAGCCGTGGCGGCGCGAGGTCGCCCTCGACGATGTGCAGATCCGTGTGACAGATCCCGCAGGCGCTCACCGCAATGGCGACCTCGCCGGGCCCCGGCGCGCGCAGCTCGCGCTCCTCCAGGCGCAACGGATGGCTCCCGATGGGCGCTTGCCGGTGCAGGACGAGCGCTTTCACGGCGACATCTTCCTGCGATCGGCGCCATCGGTGCGTTCGGTGCGGGCTGCCTCGACGTCGAAGGTCAGGTCGTGCCGGCCGATGCCGGTGGCGAGCTGCTGCAGGCGACCCGCCGGGTCGAAACGGAACTGGCCGAAGGCGCGGCGCTTGCGCTCGGCCTCGCCCGTGGTGACGGTCTCCAGGCGATAGCGATAGGTCCAGGTCTCGCTGTCCGCGTCCTGGACGCGCTCGGTCGGCGCGCCGAGGATGCTGTCCACCCCGGCGCGATCGGGCAGGCCGGCGGCGAGCTGCTCGCGCGCCAGGCGCGCCCGCGCCCGCCGCTCACGGCGGTCGAGCTCGGCGCCGCCGAGCGCGCTGAGCAGGGCGCTCAGGCCGTCCTCCGGATAGAGTTGCGTGAACTGCGCCGGGAATTCGACGCGCGCGAGGCGATCCTCCGCAAAGCCCAGCCGGTAGACCAGCGGCGCCGAGCCGTCCGGCGGCTCCTTGTGGAAGGCGTAGACCCACCACTCGACCCCGGCCGTCTGCTCGCGGCGACTGGGCTCGACCTCCATCAGGCCGTCCACGTCCTCGTCGCTCAGCAGCGGGTGCAGGCTGACCAGGGTGTAGCTGCTGCCGCTCTCCACGCTGAAGTTGGCCGAGAAATCGCCGAGCTGCTGCTTGAACTGGAAAAGGCGCCAGTAGACGCAGCCGGCGATGGCCAGGACGCCGATCGCCAGGAGGGTTGCCAGTATCCGGCGCTGTCCGATCATGGTGGCCAAGGGTGTATCGCTCCTTGGGCAGAGTAGCAGAGGCGTCCGGCGCCTGTCCAGGCGGCCCGCGACCGGCCTTCGCTAGCCCCGGTGGGGCCGGCGCCGGCGCCGGCGCCTTAGTCCTCAAGTTCTCCGGGCTTCCGGCCGATTATTGCGTTGCTGACAATCGCGCGCCGCCATGGACAGGGAGCGCCCCCCGGGGAGGCCCAGCAAGGATGCCAAGGAAGGTCAAGGATACGGTAGGCGGCAAGGAAGTCGCTCGCGAGATCCTGCTTCAGCTCGCCGAGAGCACGGCGGGGCTTACCGGCGAGGCATTCTTCGAGGGGCTCACGCGGCAACTCGCCCAGGTGCTCGGCGTTCGCTACGCCTGCATCACCGAGCAACTGCTCGCCACTCCCGATACCCTGCGCACGCTCTCCTTCTGGGGCGGCGAGAGCTGGCTCACGAACTTCGACTACGCACTGCGCCTCACGCCCTGCGCTGAGGTGGTGTCCGCGGGCCGCTACTTCTGCCCCCGCAACACGCAGGCCCGCTTCCCGGAAGACAGAGACCTCTCGCAACTGCACATCGAGTCCTACTTTGGCCTGCGCCTTTGCGCCCGCGACGGCAGCACGCTCGGCCACCTCTGCGTGATGGATGTACAGCCGATGGATGACGAGCGCTGGCTCACCTCCATCCTCGAGGTCTTCGCCGCGCGCGCGGCCGCCGAGATCGAGCGCCTGCGCGCGGACCATGCGATGCGCGAGAGCGAGCAGCGCTTCCGCCAGCTCGCCGAGAACCTGCCCGGCATCGTCTTCTCCTACCTCAAGGACGCTGCCGGCCATCGCCAGTTGCGCTACCTCGGCCCCGGCGCTCGCCGCCTGCTCGGCGAGGAGCTTCACGCGCAGGTCGCGACGAACATCGACATGCTCTTCGAGAGTATCCTTCCCGAGGATCGGGCGGCGCTGCTGGCGGAGTCCGACCTCGCCGCCGAGCAGCAGTTGCTGCTGCACCGCGAGTTCCGGGCCCAGCTGCCCGACGGCAAGCATTGGTTCGAGGTCTTCGCGCGCTCCACGCCGCAGGACGAGGCCGGCCAGCTCTGGACCGGCACGGTATTCGACATCAGCGCGCGCAAGGAAGCCGAGGCGCAACTGCGCGAATACTCACGCGCGCTCGAGGAGAGCAACGCAACGCTGCAGGAAGTCAGCGAGAAGGCCCGCGCCGCCACGCGCACCAAGACCGAGTTCCTCGCCAACATGAGCCACGAGATCCGCACGCCGATGACGGCGATCCTCGGCTATGCGGACATCCTCGGCGAGCGCATCGAGGACCCCGAGGACCGCGAGGCGCTGGGCATCATCCGCGAGCACGGGCGCTACCTGCTGCAGATCATCAACGACATCCTCGACCTGTCGACGATCGAGGCCGGACGGCTCGAGCTGAACTTCCGTCGGGTCTCTGTCTTCCAGCTCCTCCACCACGTGCAGGAACTGATGCGCGTGCGCGCCCACGAGAAGGGCCTCTCGCTCACGGTCGAGTACCCCGAGCGGATGCCGGCCGTCGTGCGCACCGATCCCGTGCGCCTGCGCCAGATCCTGATCAACCTGCTCAGCAATGCGATCAAGTTCACCGAGCGGGGCGGCGTGCGCATCCGGGTCGAGTACCACGACCATCCCGGCCTGCCCGTGCTGGAGTTCGAGATCCGCGACACGGGCGTCGGCATGAGCGAGGCCAAGCTCGCCGCGCTCTTCGAGCCCTTCACGCAGGTGGACGGCACCGCGCGCCGCCGCTACGGCGGCGCGGGCCTCGGCCTGTCGATCAGCCGTCGCCTGGCGGAGATGCTCGGCGGGACGATCAGCGTCGAGAGCCAGGAGGGCAAGGGCAGCAGCTTCCGCGTCGTCGTGGCCACCGGGCTCATGGACGACCTGCGCATGATCAGTGCCGAGGAGGGCCTCGCCTTCCTGAAGGCGCCCGAGGAGCCGCTGATGGGCCCCGAGCGCCTGAACCTGCGCATCCTGCTCGCCGAGGACAACCGCACCAACCAGCGCCTCGTGCGCCACGTGCTCGAGAAGCTGGGCGCCTGGGTGGGCGTCGCCGAGAACGGCCGCGAGGCCGTCGACACGGCGCTGGCCGCCCGCGAGCGCGGCGAGGCCTACGACATCATCCTCATGGACATCCAGATGCCGGGGATGGACGGGCACGCCGCCGCGCGCGAGCTGCGCCGCTGCGGCTACGAGGGCCCGATCATCGCGCTCACTGCGCACGCGATGGAGCGCGACCGCGAGGCCGCGCTCGAGGCCGGCTGCAACGACCACTGCACGAAGCCGATCGATCGCCATCAGCTGGTGGCGGCGATCCTCACGCAGGTTGCCCGCCAGAACGCGCCCCAGAAGCGCGCCTGACGGGCCGGCGCCCGGCGCCCCGCGCCGGGCTTCCCGCGGCTTAGTTCCCCGAGATCACCACTGCGCCACTGACCATGTCCTCTCCGCCGAGCGCCTCGAGCACCTCCCAGACGTGGGCGTTGCCCATGCAGCCTGGCGGGAAGCCGCAGTTGTTGGTGACGACAAAGAAGTTGCACAAGTAGCCGGTATCCGCACTGGGCTGCAGGCCGAGCAGCGGATTGAGGCTCTCGAGATTGTGGTTGTGGTCGATGACGATACCGCCATCGACGTGTCGCAGTGCCCCCAGCGCCTCGATGGACTCGAGGTTGTAGTTGTCTTCCAGACGCAAATCCGAACCGATCGACACCAGGTTCTCCAGGCCGGCGAGGCTGACCAGGCCCGGGCAGACCTCGATGTCCAGGTGCGTGTCGAGGGTCTGTATGCTGCTGAGCGCCGTGATGTCCGCGAGCTGAGGGCAGTCGTTGATGAAGATCCCACCGTTGGGCAACCCCGGAAGCGCCGCCAGCCCGTCCAGGCTCGTCAGCGCGTCGCAGTACTGGAAAGACAGCCCGCCGACGTAGACGAGGCTGCTCAGGCCCGTGAGGTTCGTGAGCCCTTGGTTGTTCTCGATCTGCAGATAGCCGTCCACGCGATGCAAGCGCTCGAGGCCGGTCAGGCTGGTCAGCCCTGCGTTGCCCCAGATCTGGCAGTGGCTGTGTACCTCGGTGAGGCCAAGGCCGGTCAGGCTGACGAGCGCATTGCACTGAGTGATCGAGAAGCCCCGCTCGGCGATCGTGATGCCGCCCAGGCCGGCGATGCTGGTCAGGGCGTAGCAGTACTCGACGCCGACGGCGCCGACCCGGCCGCCGATGCCCGCCAGGCCGTCCAGGTTATCGAGGTGCCAGTTGTGCACGAGGACGATCGCGCCGTAGTTAGTGAGATCGAGTGGGTTGAGCGTGCGGATGCCCGCCAGGTCGTCGAGGGTCGTCAGCGCCTGGCACTCGCGGATGACAATCGTGCCGACACGAGTGCATTGGGGCAACTCGACGGCGGCCAGGGACAAGGGCGCGTCCAGGTTGAGACGCAGGCCGATCGAGCGCAGCTCGGGCAACGAGATGCGGGTGAAGGCGCCGTGGTAGACCGTGAGATCGCCGCCGATGAACTCAAGCGCCGGCAACTCGACCTCCGTCAGTCCCCCCCCCTCGATGCGCAGACCACCTGTGATCCCCGTGTAGGCCAGGCAAGCATCGTAGGTCGCCTGGTCGTAGATCCTGTACTGGCCCTCGTAGATGGTGCCGCTCGCCGTGTCGAGCCCGACGGCGCCGTAGCCGCTGAAGCCGTCGATCGGCGCGCTGAGCGTGTTTGCCGTCGTGTCCACGGAGTAGCCCGGCACGACCGCCCACTCGTCGCCGACGATCTCGCAGAGCTCGAGCGAGGATTCGCCGACGCCGGCCGGCAGGGTAGCTTCATCATAGGCGATGGTCAGCGTGACCGGCGCCGCGAAGCTGAGCCCGTCGGGCGCGAACTCGAAGCAGGTGCCCGGAGCGTAGGCGTCGCTCGCCGGGTGGCTGCTGCGTGCGCTGACGCTGATCTCCGTGTCCGCCGCCAGCGCGCCCGCGGGGACGCTCAGCGTGACCGCGCCCGCCGCGAAACCGAAGGTGCCGCCGGCAGGCCCGACGACCGTGCCGTCCGGCGTACCGTCGTCGCCGGGGCCGCTGGGATCGCTGCCGCTGCAGCCGATCGTGCCCAGGCCCGCCAACGCGCAAAGCATCGCTAGGGTACTGATCCCGGAAGTTGCTCGTCTCACCGTGCACCTCACCGCTAGGGGCCAGGCCCCAAACACCGAAGCGCCGCCCGTCTGGACGGCGCCTCGATTCTCGGTGGAGGCCGTTACGCAGGCGTTACGGCGCCCGGCGGCGGTTCAGCGGGTCAGCACCAGCTTGCGTTCCCAGCTCCCGGCCGGCGTGTGCAGCCGCACCAGGTAGAGGCCGCTGGCCAGCGGGTGGCCCTTGTCGTCGCGGCCGTCCCAGCTCAGGTTCTGCTCGCCGGCGGCCAGGGGCCCGTCGTGCAGCAGGCGCAGGCGGCGCCCCTTGAGGTCGTAGATCGCCAGGCGCGCGGGGCCTGGCGCACCCAGGCTGAGGCGCAGGGTGGTCTGCGGATTGAAGGGGTTGGGATAGGCGTCGAGGCGGCCGGCCGCCAGCGCGGCGCCGCTCGCGGGCAGCGTGAGCGTGCGCAGCAGGGTTTCCTGGCCGTAGAGGTCGCGCTCGATGAGGCGATAGCTGAGCGCAGCCGCCGGCGCCTCGGCATCGAGGAAGCTGAAGCTCGGCCCACCGGTCAGTGGCAGCGAGGTCAGGCGACGCCAGGCGCCTTCGCCCTCGCGCCGCTCGATGAGGAAGCCCGCGCTCTCGGACTCCCAGGCCACCCCCCAGCGCAACCAGACGCCCGCGGCCGCGCGCTCGGCGCGGAACCAGGCGAGGAAAACAGGGATCGCCTCGTCGCCCAGAACAGCGACGCCGTTGCGGTCGTCGGCGACGAAGATGTGCGAGCCGGCGACCGCCGCGTCCAGGGCGCGCCCGCCGGTGTCGTAGTAGCCGGCTTCCGTCGGGTGCGCGGGATCGCTGACATCGATCACGCGCAGGCCGTCGCCGTAGTCGGAGACGTAGGCGAAGGGCCCTGCGACGTTCACCTTGCGCGCCGAGTCGATGGTGTCGTAGTAGCCCACCTCCACTGGATTGGCCGCATCGCTGATGTCCACGATGCGCAGGCCGCGGCCGTAGGCGGCGACATAGGCATAGCTGCCGTTCACGTCCACGCCCCAGGCTGCGTCGACGAGCACGAGGCCACCCAGTTCGATCGGCGCGTCCGGATTGCTGATGTCGATGAGGCGCAGTCCCTGCGGGCCGTCGGCGACGCAGGCCAGGTTGCCCTGCACGGCGACGTCGTAGGCGTAGCCCGATGTGTTCACGCTGCCGCGGCGGACCGGCGCAGTGGGCGTGCTGACATCGACGAGAATTAGCCCCCCCTCCGAAGCCGCCACGCAGGCGATATTGCCGCTGAGCGCAATGGCGCGCGCGGCGGCGCTGCTCAGCGAGAGACTCGCGAGCAGGCTCGGGTGCGAGCGATCGCTGATGCTCACCACCTTGATGCCCGGCGTGTAGTCCGCCAGATAGGCGATATCGCCGGCGACGGCCACGTCGTGGACGTAGCCCGGCGTGTCCAGGCGCGCGATGCGCTGGACTGCGACTGGATTGCCGATGGACAGCACGATCAGCCCCAGCCGATTGCCGGCAATGTAGGCGAACGCGCCGTCGGTGGCGATGCCCTGGCAGTAGTCGCCCGTTTCGAGGGTGGCCACCGTCACCGGGTTGCTCGCGTTTGCAAGATCGATCGCCACGAGCCCCCCGCCCCAGTCGGCCACCCAGGCGTACCCGCCGCCGACATGCACACCGTAGGCCGCCACGGGCGTGTTCTCCGTGCTCACCAGCGTGGGCGCGGCCGGGTTGCTGACGTTGATCACGACGAGGCCGTCGCTGTCGTCGGCCACGTAGGCCAGGGTGTCGACGACCTCGACTTCCCAGGCGAAGCTGACGGTGTCGTAGAAGCCGACCTCGTAGGGCGCCGTCGGATCGGCAACGCTGAGGATGCGCAGGCCCGCGTTCTGGTCGGCCACGTAGGCCAGGGTGTCGACGACCTCCACGCGGAAGGCGCCGCCCGGCGTGTCGTAGAAGCCGATCTCCACCGGCTGCGTGGGATCGCTGATGTCGACGATGCGCAGGCCCGCGCTCCAGTCGGCCACGTAGGCCAGCGTGTCGACGGCGCAGACCCCGTGCGCGCGGTCGGGCGTGTTGAGCACTCCCAGCGTGACGGGATGCGCGGGATCGGCAACGCTCACGATGCGCAGGCCGTCGAAGTACTCGGCGAGCAGCACGAGCGTATCGCTCACGGCGACGTCGTAGGTGTACTGCACCGTCGCGGAGCGGCCGACCTCGACCGGCTGCATGGGATCGGAGACGTCGATGATGCGCAAACCGTCCGTCCATGCGCTCGTGTAGACGTAGTCGCCGGCCTGATCCATGCCGAGGGTCGGCCCCGGCACGGCGACCTGCCCGAGGGTCATCGGGCTCGCGGGATTGCTGACATCGGCGATCGAGAGCGAGCCGCCGTTGCCGTAGTAGAGGATCCCCGCGTCCCAGTTCGCGCCATAGCAGGGCCCGTCGGGCCAGCGCGAAAGCATCAGCAGGTTCGCGCTGTCGCCGGTGTCGCGCTCCTGGGCCGGGGCTGCGAGGGGAAGGCTGGCGAGCAAAACGAGGGCAAAGATGCTGCGCTTCACGCTGTACCTCAATGGTGTCGAGCTGCCGTCCGGCCGCAACTGCAAGAGGTATGCCCCGCTGGGCGGCGCCTGGCGTGCCTGGCGGCCCCCCTCAGCGAGTAATGATACACCATGCCGCACCCGTCTGGCCCCTGCTGCGGCCCCTCTTTCTGTGCGGACCCTGCGCCGGAAGCGGCGAAACATAGGTCCCGCCGGGCGTTCGTGCAATCCCCGGGCGCAGGGGCGCTGGCCGCGCCACCGCCTCTGGATTGCGGCCTTGATCTCCGGCCCCGCGCGGCCTAGACTGTACTCACCCTCCCGCGCCCGGTGGCTCCGGCTGCCTGGCGCTTTCCTTTGCCTCCCCCGCCGCCCTCCCCGCTGCGGCCGCGCCGCCCGTGACGCGCATGGACTTCGTGCACCTGAACGTCCACAGCGCCTACTCGCTGCTGGCCGGCACGCTGAAGCCCGAGGCGATCCCCGCCCTGGCGCGGCGCCGCGGCTTTGGCGCGCTGGCGCTCACCGACACGGACGGCCTCTTCGCCGCCGTGGCCTTCCAGCAGGCCTGCGCGCGCGAGGGCCTGCACGGCGTGCTCGGCGTCGAGCTCACGCGGCCGCGCCAGCGGCGCGAGGCCGCGCTGCCCGCGCCGCTGCTGCCCGAGTTGCCCGCGCCGGCCGTGGCCGACGGCGAGGAGGCGGAGTCCCCGCGCGAGCTGGGCGGCTTCGCGCGCGAGCGCCCCGCCGGGCCGGGCGACGCGCGGCATCGCGCCACGCTGCTCGCCCGCAGCGAGGCCGGCTATCGCCTGCTCGGCGAGCTGATCAGCACGCGGCATCGCGATCCCGCCTTCGAGCTGGAGGCCGCGCTCGCCGCCGCGCTGGACTCGGGCGAGCTCTATCTGCTCTGTGCGGGCGAAGGGCTCCTGCGCGCGCTCGCGCCCCGCGAGCACGCGCGCGCGGTGCGCGGGGCGCGCCTCTTCGTGGAACTGCGGCCGGGGCGGGGCACGGCCGCACAGCTCGGGCTCCAGGCGCGCCTCGCCCTCGCCGAGGCGCTCGGCCTGCCGGCCGTGGTGACGGGCGGCGTCTTCTTCGCCGAGCCCGCCGACCACGAACTCCACCGCCTGCTCTCGGCGATGCGCATGAACTGCACGGAGCCCGCGCTGCCCACGGACGCCGCCGCGCCGGCCACGGCCTGGCTGATGGACGAGCCCGCCCTGCGCGGCGCGCTCGGCCTCGCCCCCGGGGGCGGGTTGCAGGGCGCGGCCGGGCGCGAGGCCGCCCCCGGGGGCGGGTTGCAGGGCGCGGCTGGGCGCGAGGCAGCCCCCGGGGGCGGGTCCCGCGCCCTCGCGGATCCGCGCCTGGAGCGCGCCCTCGCCGCCAGCGCGGCCATCGCCGCGGATTGCCAAGTGCGCATCCCCCTCGGCCGGCCGCGGCCGCCGCGCTTCAACTTGCCACCGGGGCCGGACGGCCGGCCCAGCCACCCCGACGCCTTCCTCTATCGCCTCGCGCACGAGGGCCTGCGCGAGCGGCTCGGCCTCGCCCCCGGCGACAGCGACACCCGCGCCCGCCGCACCCTGGCCGCGCTGCGCCGCGAGCTGCACGTGATCCGCCGCCGCGAAGTGTCGGCCTACTTCCTCATCGCCTGGGACCTGGTGCGCTACGGCAGCAGTCGCGGGCTCGCGAGCCTGGGTCGCGGCAGCGCGGCGGGCAGCCTGGTGTCCTTTGCGCTGGGCATCACGCACGTGAATCCGCTGGAGAACGGGCTCTACTTCGAGCGCTTCCTCAACCTGGAGCGCGCGGGGCTGCCCGACTTCGACATCGACTTCGGCTCGGCGGCCCGCTACGAGATCCTCGACTACGCCTTCCGCCGCTACGGCCGCGAGTCCACGGCGATGATCGGCACCTACCAGACCTTCCGCCCCCGCGGCGCCTTCCGCCGGCTGGTGGCGGCCCTCGGCCTGGACGAGACGCTCTGGGACGCCCGCATCAAGCTGCTGCCGCACTGGGGCAGTTGCGCCACCCTGCGCCAGCAGCTCAAAGAGCACCCGAAGAGCCGCCACCTCGATCTCGCCACGGACGACTGGCCGCGCCTGCTCGATCTCGCCGCGCGCCTGGACGAGCTGCCCCAGCACCTGGGCACGCACCCCTGCGGCATCGTCATCGCGCCGGGGCCGATCGCGCACTTCGTGCCCGTGCAGCCGGGCGCGCAGGGCTTGGCGATCACGCAGTGGGACATGCACGGCGTCGAGGCGGCGGGCCTGATCAAGATGGACATCCTCGGCCAGCGCGGGCTGGCCGTGATCGACGCCACCAGCGCCCGCGTGCGCGAGAACTTCGGGCGCGCGCCGCGTCTGGCCGGCGACCCGCCCCCGGGGGCGGGTCCCACTGCCGTGCGGCGGGGGGCGCGCACGCAGCGCGGCGAGGCGGCGGACGCGGTGAACCCCTTCACCGATCCCGACACGCGCGCCCTGCTCGCGCGGGGCGCCAGCGAGGGCTGTTTCTATATAGAGAGCCCGATCATGATGCAGATCCTCCGTCAAGCCCGCTGCGAGGAGTTCGAGACGCTGACCGCGCTGTCCTCGATCATCCGTCCCGGCGTGAGCAACTACGGCGGCAAGCGCGACTACCTGATGCGCCACCGCGGCGAGGAGCCGGTCCGTTTGCTTCACCCGCTTCTCGAGCCGCTGCTGCGCGACACGCACGGCTGCCTCATCTACCAGGAGCAGGTGATGCGCGTGCTGCAAGTCATGGGCGGCATGACGCTGGGCGAGGCCGACGCCTTTCGCAAGATCATGTCGGGCAAGGGCGGCGGCGACGCGAAGGCCTTCGAGGAGCGCTTCTTGGTTGGGGCGCTGACGCGCTTGCAGCTGGCAGGCGAAACGGAGGAGGAGGCCGGGCGCATCGCGCGCGAGCTGGGCCGGCAGGTGGCCAGCTTCGCCGGCTACGCCTTCTGCAAGGCGCACAGCGCGAGCTTCGCGCGCGAGAGCTTCGAGAGCGCCTACTGGAAGGCGCACTACCCCGCCGAGTTCATGGCCTCGGTGATCGAGGAGCGCGGCGGCTACTACAGCACGGCCGAGTACGTGGAGGAGTCGCGTCGCCTCGGCCTCGCGCTGCTGCCGCCGCACGTGAACGCGGGCACGCTGCGCAGTCTCGGCACCTCGAACGGCGCGCCGACCCGCGATCCTGCGGGCGACGCGGGACTCCCCCCGCGCGCGCCGCGCGACCCGGCCGTGCCGCGGGGGCGCCTGCGCATCGGGCTCTCATTTATGCAGGGCGTGCGCGAAGCGGCGCTCGCGTGGCTCGCCGAGGAAGGCGCGCGGCGGCCCTTCGTCGCCCTGCGCGAGCTGGTGGACCGCGCGCGGGCTGCGGGCGGCAACACGGCGCCGCGGCGCTACGAGCTGGCGCGGCTGGCGCGCGTGGGCGCGCTCGATGGCTTGGCGATTGGCGGCGCGCCCGAGCGCGCGGACGATCGCGGCAGCGCCGGCCGCGGCGCACCCGCCCCCGGGGGCGGGTCGGAGCGGGCTGCGTTGCTCGAGGCGCTCGCCGCGCTCTGGCCCGAGGCCACGGCGGCCAAGGCCAACACCGAGGCCTTTGCGCCGATCGATTGGCCCGCGGCCGGCGCCGACGCCGAGGCCATCCTGCGCGCGCGGGCCCGGCTCGAGCTGGGCGGGCTGGGCTTCACGCCGTCGCTGCACCCGCTCTTGCTGTCGCCGGTCTTCGCGGGCAACGGCAGCGGGCGCCTCACGGCCGCGGCGCTCACCGCCCGCGGGGCAGCGCTCGCTTCGCGCGAGCGCGTGGACCTGGGCCGCGTCGCGCTGCACGGCGTCAAGGTGGCCGGCAAGACGACGCGCACCGAGAAGGACCAGCGCCTGATGGCCTTCGTCACCTTCTCCGACGAGACGGGCATCTTCGAGACGGTCTTCTACCCCGAGGACTACGCGCGCCTCGCGCGGCGGCTGCGCGGGCTGGGGCCCTTTCGCGTGGAGGGGCGGGCGCTGGTCGAACTCGGCGAGCTGCTCGTGGAGGTGAAGGAGATCCGGATGCTTGAGGCGAGCAGTCAGAGAGCGGCGCCCGTTCACCTTCCGGCCTAGAAGCTCCCGAAGGGCACCGCATCCACCGTCCGCGTCAGCGGGAAACGCTCGCGGCACAAGCAAACCAGGAGACCCTTCTCGGCCCGCTCGCCGAAGAGTGCCTGGAATTCCTCGATGCCGCGGGCATGTGCCGCCGTGGGTGTGGCGGTGACCTTCGCCTCGATCGGGATCAGGCGGCGACCGGATTCGAGCACGAAGTCCACTTCGTGGCCGGCCGCCGTGCGCCAGAAGCTCAGGCCTGGCGAATCGCCGCGGTGATGGAAAAGCCGCAGCAGTTGCCCGCAAACCGCGGCCTCGAAGAGCGGGCCGGCCGACATGCCACTCAGGACCTGGTCCGCGTCGTTCAGCCCGAGCAGGAAGCTCAAGGTTCCGGTGTCCTGGAAGTAGAGCTTTGGCCGCTTGACCAGCCGTTTCCCCAGGTTCTCGAAGAAGGGCCGCAGAACATAGACCTGCCCGCTCGCCTCCAGCACGGAGACCCAGGCCTTGACGGTCTTGCCCGTCACGCCCAGGTCGCGGGCGAGGTCCTCGAAGTTGACCAGTGAGCCAGTGCGCGCCGCCAACAGGGCGAGCAGCCGCTGGAAGTCGCCGAGGTCCCCCACCGCGCGCAGCGAGCGAACGTCTCGCTCCAAGTAGGTGCTGACGTAGGAGGCGTGCCAGAGCTTGGCGTCCAGGTTCCCCCGCACGCTGAGCTCCGGGAAGCCGCCACGCAGGATGTGCTGTGCGATGCGCGCGGCGGAGCCCGGCGCGCCGGACGGAGCGGCCGAGAGCAGGCAATCGTGCCAGGCGGCACCTGCGTCGGGCTGCCCCTCCGCCTCGCGCAACGAGAGCGAGAGGAGCCGGAGAATCGCCGCGCGCCCGGCAAGGGATTCCGTGACACCCTGCATCAGCGAAAAAGCCTGCGACCCGGTGAGGATGTAGCGACCCATCGCCGCGCGCTGCGCGTCGATCTCCATCTTGAGGTAGGAGAGCAGGCTCGGGGCGTACTGGATCTCGTCCAGGATCAGCGGCGGGGCAAAGCGCTCGAGGAAGAGCCGGGGATCGCGGCGAGCCTGCTCGCGGAGCTCAGGATCGTCGAGGCTCGCGTAGCGATGGCTCTCACCGAAGACGCGCCGGACCAAGGTCGTCTTCCCGGACTGGCGCGGGCCGGTCAGGACGACGCTCGGGAACTCCTGGGCGGCCCGCTGGAGCACCAGCGTCAGAGTGCGCGTGAGGTAGCTCGCCGCAGCCATGGGGATAGCCTGCCCTGCCCCATGCCGTTGGTCAAGCAAAATGGGAGTTGGATTCCAAGTTTGCACAACAATGCCCCGGGCTGGCGCGGCCGCGCTGCGCGAAGCAATCGCGCGGGAGTCTGGTACAAGCTCTCATCAAGGTGGCCGATGGACCCTGCACCTCGGCTCCGCCAGCAGGCCGGCTGATTATTGCATAATCGCTACATGCACAAGGCTTGACTGCGCAGTCCCCATCGCATCGCCGCCGACTCAAGTTCCGCAGCGGCCTACCTGCTCCTGGGCAAGATCCACGCCGCGCAGGGCAACTGCGCGGAGGCGATCCCCGCTTTCGCGCGCGCCCTCGCGCTGTGCGACACCCTGGCTGCCGCCCGGGAGGGTCGCGAGGGTTGTCGCTGACCTCTGCGCGAGCAGGGAAGAATCGCCGCTGGGAGTAGACAGGCGCGCAGCGAGAGCGCGAAGGGCTGGGCAATCACCGCGCGCCCGGAAAGGGACTCCGTGTAAGCGCCCTACCAGCTCCCCCCGCCGCCGCCACCACCGCCGCCGCCCGAGAAGCCCCCGCCGCCGCTGCCGCTGGAGCCGCTCGAGCGCGGCGTCGCGGCCATCGCGCGGCCGGCGCTGGCCATCGCGGCGCTCAGGCTCTTCTCGAGGGACACCGTGGAGAAGCCCCCGTGCAGGCCGGGACCCCGGTACCAGCCGGGCGCTGGACCCTCGTCGTAGATGCCTTGGAAGCGCCGCGCCCAGGCGGCCGCCACGCCGAGGGCCATCGCGTAGGGCAGGAGCCGCTCGAAGGCCGCGCGCCGCGCGGCGGGATCGGCGAGCTCGCGCTCGATGCGGTCGGCCTCCACGCGCGTCGCGAACTCCTGGAAGCCCAGCGCCCACTCGCGGCCGGCCACGCCCTTCTTCGTGCGGCGCGGCATCGCAGGCGCGAAGGCGAAGAAGAGCACCATCGAGAGTACCGCCGCCACGATCGGCAGGGCCAAGGCCTGCGGGAAGAGGCCGCCCGTGATCCAGGACAGCAGCGCGCCGAGCCCGAAGGTCGCAAGCCCGGCGAGCACGCCGAAGCCGCCGTAGCGCGCGTAGACCGCCGTCGGCGCCGCCTCGAAGTAGCCGCCGCGCACGAGGCGCTGCACCACCGCCTCGCGGATCGGGGGGATCTCCTTGTAGAACTCCTGGCGCAGGTCGCTCGCGTCCACCTGCTCGCCGTGCTTGAAGATGCCGTTCCAGACCTGGGCCTCGTGCGGCAGCAGGTCGCCGGCGTCCGCCCGCCCGCGGCGCGCAAAGCGCGTTTCCTCGCGCTTGATGAGGCCGAGCAGCGAAGACTCCTCGCGCTCCTCGATCGCGAGGCGGCCCTTCACGGCGAGGTCGACGATCGTCGCCGTGATATCGCCCAGGTCCACGCGCTCGTCAACTAGAGCCCCTAGTTCCGCAGCGCTCAGACCTTCCGGCGGCTCGTAGCGCACGGTCACGCTGCCGGCCACGGCTGGGTCCTTGCCGCGCGCGCGGTACAGCCGGACGAGCAGCGCGAGCCACACGAAAGGCGCGAGCAGGATCAGGTTCGCGCCCACGAAGCGCGCCACCCTCACCGCGGCGCCGGGAAAGCGCAGATGCCCGCGCGGGAAGGCGACCACCACGGTGAGCCCCTCGAGCGGACCCAGCGCTCGCGTCGCCTCGAAGTGCACGCGGCCCGGCTCGGGGAACGCGATCGTCACTTCTTGCGCCGTCGCGCCGAAGCGCCCCGTGAAGCCGAGGGCGCGCAGCGAGTCGGCCGGCAGCGCCGCCGGCAGGCGCACGGTCGCCGTCGCGCGCCCGATGTCCGCCTGCCACTCGTGCCCCGTGGCGTTCCAGTACAGCTCGTCGTACTGCGGGAAGTGGCCGAGGGCGTCCTGCACGCGGTAGCGGATGCGGTAGATCACGCGCCCTGTTATCGTGCGGTCGGCGTCGCCGATGCGGATGCGGTAGTGATCGCCCTCGCGCGAGACCTTCGTCCCGTAGGGATTCCCGTGCTCGTCCACAACGCTCTCCAGGCGCAGGCGCATGCGGTACTGGAAGCCGCGCGGGTCGGTGTACGCGTAGGGGATCAGCCGGTAGATGCCGTGCCGCGGCTCGCTGAAGTCCACGGCCAGGCGCTCCTCGACGAGCAGCTCGGCATCCGGCTCGACCGTGAGCTGCGTCTCGAACTCGGCGATCGTGTAGCCGCCGAGATCGGCCCGCGCCGCGCTCGCGACGACGAGGAGCGCGAGCAGCGCAAGGACCCCCCGCGCCGCGCGCCGCGTCATGGCGTGAAGCTCACCTTGGGCGCCTCGGCCTCGCCCGGCTCGGTCAGCTCGAAGAACTTGCGCTCGCTGAAGCCGAACAGGTTGGCGAAGATGAGGTCGGGGAACATCTTCAGGCGCGTGTTGAAATCGCGCACGACGGCGTTGTAGTAGCGCCGCGCGTTCTGGATCGCCTCTTCCAGCTCCTGGAGCGCCCGCTGCAGGTCCTGGAAATTCTGGTTGGCCTTGAGGTCGGGATAGGCCTCGGCCAGCGCGAAGAGCTGCCGGAGCTGCTGCGTGAGGAAGCTCTCGGCGGCCGCGCTGCCCGCCGGATCGCCGCCGCGCCCGCCGACCGCCGCCGCCTGCTGGCGCGCCTTCGTCACCGCCTCGAGGGTAACGCGCTCGTGAGCCGCGTAGCCCTTCACCGTCTCGACGAGGTTGTCCACCAGATCGTGCCGCCGCTTGAGCTGCACGTCGATGTCCGACCAGGCCCCCTCGGCGCGCACGCGCAGGCCGACGAGCCGGTTGTAGATGCCGATGCCGCCGAAGACGACGAGGGCGACGAGGGCGAGCAGGAGCAGGGTGGCGAAAGGCATGATCACCTCCGGGCGTTCGGAATTCGGCGCGAGCATAGGCGCGCAGGGCGGCCGGGTCTAGAGATCCTTCAGGTAGGCCGGCCCGCCGAGCTGCTCCATCTGGCCGACGATCCAGCCCGCCCGCTGGCGGACGTAGCCGGACGGCCGGTCGGCGGAGAGACGCTTCGGGCTGGGGAGCACGGCGGCCAGGAGCGCCGCCTCGTAGCGGTCGAGCTGCGCGGCGGGCTTGTGGAAGTAGAGGCGGCTGGCCGCGCCCACGCCGTAGACCCCCGGCCCCATCTCCGCGACGTTCAGGTAGACCTCGAGGATGCGCCGCTTCGGCCAGATGGTCTCGATCAGCACGGTGAGGTAGGCCTCCAGGCCCTTGCGCAAGTAGCTGCGCCCGGGCCAGAGGAAAAGGTTCTTCGCCACCTGCTGCGAGATCGTGCTCGCGCCGCGCAGGCGCCGGCCGCGCTCGTGCTCGGCGAGGGCCTTCTCGATCGCCTCACGGTCGAAGCCGCCGTGGCGCGGGAAGTTCTGATCCTCGGCGGCGACCACCGCCAAGCGCGCCGCGGGCGCGATCTCGTCCCAGGGCGTCCAGGTGTAGGCGGGGCCGGCGCCTTGCCGCGTGCGCAGTCGCTCCTGGAGCATCATCGCGCTGGTGGGCGGCGGCAGCCAGCGCAGAGCGACGAGGCTCGCCACCGGCAAGCCGACAACGATCAGCGCGATCGCGACGAGGATTCGCAGCAGCCAGCGGCGCATGGCGGCGATCATACGCCCTCTTGCGAGCGGCGGGAAGCGCGACCCTCGCCCCGCGGCGTGCCGGGCGAGGGCCGTCGCTCGGTCTAGCGGGCTACCAGGCGGACTTCACGGTGCTGAAGGCCTTGACGGCCACGGCCGTCGCCGTCCAGTCGGCCGTCACGCTCTGGATAAAGTAGTCCCCGATCAGGTCCGGGTCGTGGTCGAAGCCGAAGAGGATCGACCCCACGCCCGCGCCCGTGACGCCGGTGGACTCGGCGGGCACGATCACCACCCCGTCGAGCGAGACCGCGCAGGTACCGGCATCGAGGTCGAGGGTGATCACGAGTGTCAGGTCTTCGTCGAGGGTGTAGCTGCCCACCGGGAACATGCCGAAGTCGTCGGCATCGCCCTGGAGGACGACACCGCCCGCAGCGAAGGACAGGTTGAGAAAGCTATGCGCCGCGCCGGCCTGCTCGCGCACGTAGACGAGGTAGCGGTCGTCGACGACGAAGTGGAGCACGGCGCTCAGCGTGAGCACACCGGTCGTGATCTCGACGCTGTTCAGGAACTCGAAGCGCACGGTCAGCGCTCCGAAGTCGACGCCGTCGACGATCTCGAGCGCCTGGCCGCCGGCCGGGCTGGTGCGGACAAAGGCATCGATGCCGCCGAGGTCCACGGGCTGGTGAGCAGCGGCGCCGCCCGTGCCGATGAGCTGATCGAGGGGCTGATCCTCGAAGTCGCAGTCGAGAATGCGCTCCGCCGTCGCGAGCTGGGCGAAGCCCGCCGACAGCAGGGCAATCAGGCCGAGAACCATCGCAGTGCGGCGCATGGCGAACCTCCGTTGGAGAGCCGAAAGGCCGGTTTCGGGGCGACCCTAGCCGAGTTCTTACAATTCCGCAAACGGTGTTTGCGAGGGGCGCCCAAGGGCGGCCCTGGCCGGAATGCTGCTATTGCCTTGCGGCAGGGCGCGCCGCTGCAAGGCAGCGCGTCCGCCCGGGCTCCGCGACGCGGAGCGGAGGGAAAGGAGCGCGCCGCATGCTGCCCGATCGGGAAGCATTGCCCGCGGGCCCGGCCGGCGAGGACGCCGGGCTCGCCATCGCAAGCCGAGACGAGGACTTGCTATATGCATGGGACCGTCTGCTGGCGATCGCGGCGCTGTATCCTCCGGATAACACTCGCTTCCGGGGCAGCCTGGATGCCTGGCGCGAGACCCTGCGCCCGCTCGCGCGCTCCGACGGCAGCCTCTGCGTCGAGATCGGCCGCGACGGCCGCCTCGCCTGCGAGGGCCGCGTCCTGGCGCCCGCGCGCGTCGTGCAGAGCCGCTTCTATCCCCTGCTGCTGGGCATCGGCGTCGAGCACGTATTGATCTCGCTGGCCATCGCGCCCGCGGCGATGCACCGCCTCCTCGTCATCCTTCGCGACGCGCAGCGCACGGCCGAGCGCTCGATCGGCTTCCAGCACGCGGAGCTGCCGGCGCTCCCGGCCGGCGTGACGGTTGCGCTGCGCAGCTTCGGCAGCCCGGGCGAGACCCTGCTCCGCGCGGCAGACGGCGACCCGGCGCACGAACAGCAGCGCGGTGCCGAACTCTCCCCGGAGGTAACGGCGCCGGAGCACGCCGTCCCGGCCCCGGTCTTGAGCAATCCGCACGTCGGCCTTCAGGGCGAGACGATACACGCGCTCGAGGATCGGCTAACCGAGAACGTGACCGCGCTGTACCGTTCGCTCACGCAGGACCTCGCGCCCGATCCGGTGCCGGCGACCGAGCCCAGCGCGCCGCCCGTTGCGGCGCCCGCACCGAAAGCGGCAACCCCGCCGCCGCTGCCCTTCGACGCCGACTCCTTCCAGGCGCGCCTCGGCCGTCTCGAAGGCGAGCTCCCCCTCGGCGCCGAGCAGCTCGGTCCCTCGCAGGCGGAGTGGCTGGCCTTCCTGCTTCAGCAGGCCCTCGCGCCCGAGGAGAGCGATGCGCGCGAGCGGGCCCGCGTGGATTTGGCCGCGCAGCTCGCACAGCCGGTCGGCCTGCAGGGGCTCCAGATGCTGCTCTCCGCCGGTGAGCAGCTCCTCGCCGGCGGCGACGCCGACGCGGTGGACGCCCAGCTCCCGCTGCTCCTCGCGCCCCTCGCCAAGCAGGCGCCGGCGCTGCAGAGCCTCTTCCCCGCCTGGGTGGATGGCGCGAGCGCCGTCGCGCGCGAGATGCTCTGGCCGCATCTGGCGGACGCCTTGCTCGGCGGTCTCGTCCCCGTCAGCCTCGCGCAGCTTCGCAGCGCCGACGGCGAGACCGCGCTCGCCCTCGCCGAGGAGGATCGCCCGCGCCTGCTCGCCCGCCTCGAGCAGCGCCCGTCGCTTCTGGACGCAAGCCTCCCGGCCGCGATCTTCCGGCCGCTGCGGCCAGAGCTACGCCCACTGCTACTGCTGCTCTTGCTGAGTTCGCGCAGCGTCATTGCCGGCGCGCAGCTCCACGCCGCGCTGCGCGAGTCGGGGCTGCCGCCGCCCTTCGCCGCCCTGCTCACCCTGCTCGGCGACTTCAAGCCCAGCCACCGCGAGCTCTATCGCCTCCTGCTCCGCGCCGACGAGGAGGGCGCGGCCCTCGCGCGCGAGGCGGCCGGCCATGCGATCGGCGTCTTGCAGCGCCTGCCTCGCGCCGAGCGCGGGCGCCCGGAGGTCGCCGACTGCCTGCTCACGCTCGAAGCCGCCCCCGCCGGCGAGGCCGACGCGCTCCTGGACCGCGTGACCCTCGATCGACGCCTTCCATTTTGGCCCGCCTGGCCGCGTGCGGCGCGGCGCCAGGCGTCCACGCTCAAGGGCCGCCGTCGCCGCCACTTCGCTGCCGCACGCCGCGAGGGGCGGCAGCCATGAACGCGCGCATCGACGATCTGGTCACCCTGCTCAGCCGCGGCATCAGCCAGCGCGCGCTCTACTTTCCCGATCACCCCAACGTGCAGGCCTGCAGCCGCGAGCTTGCCGCGCGCCTCGAGACGGAGATCGCCGGCAGCGACGCGGGCTTCTTCCTCGGCACGGTCGAGGGGCGCTTGATCCACGAGGGCCGCTTGCTGCTCGGGGCGTCGATCATCGGGCACAAGGTGGCCACCTGCCTGGATCGCCTGGGCAGCGGCGGCTTTCGATTCCGGCGCGGCATCGCACCCATCGAGCTGGCGACGCTCTTCAGCATCGCCGTCGAGCAGAGCGAGCCGCTCGCCGGCGGCCTGCCGGAAGCGCGCCGCCTCTTCACGGTGCGCGGTCTGCGCAACATCGAGCTCTCGCCGCGCTACGGCGAGGAGGACTGGTTCGGCCGCCAGGGCGCACTCGCGAGCGATGAGATCGGCGAGGGCGGCGGCGATCTCGCCGCGCTGATCCCCGTCTACCAGTCGCTCTTTTCTGTGGTGGAGACGGCCCACGGGCGCGCGACTGGCGATCATGCGCTGGACATCGACGCCGCGTGCACGGCCAGCGAGCGCTTCCTCGACGCCTGCGCGGACGGCTTCAAGGACATGATGCAGCTCGTGCGCTACCAGGACGCCAACAGCTACACCGTCGGGCACTCGGTGCGCGTGGCGCTGCTGGGCGTGCTGGTCGGCCAGCATCTCGGCTTGCCGCGGCCGCGCCTGAAGGAGCTGGCCACGGCGGGCCTGCTGCACGACGTCGGCAAGGCCAAGGTCCCCGCCGAGATCCTCTACAAGACCGCCCGCCTGGATCCCGACGAGCTGCGGATCATGCGCATCCATCCCGAGGTCGGCGCGCAGATCCTGCTGGAGAGCGGAAACGCGAGCTCGACCGCCGTCTGCGCGGCCTGGGGCCATCACCTGCGCAACGATCTGCATGGCTATCCCGCTGTGCCCGGCTGGGCGGTGCAGGGCGAAGCGACCGCGCTGCTCCAGGTCTGCGACGTCTTCGAGGCGCTCACCGCCGTACGCCCCTACAAGCCGGCCACCTCGCCCCTGCGCGCCTACGAGATCATGCTCGCCGATCCCGGCGCCTTCCACCCCGGCGCCCTGCGGGCGCTGATCGGCGCGCTCGGCCTCTACCCCCCCGGCAGCCGGGTCGCGCTGAACGACGGCTCGCGCGCCGTCGTGCTGAGCGCCGGCGCGCGCGCGGATCGGCCGCAACTGCGGCTCATCAGGGATAGGGCAGGCCGCCCCCTCGCGCGCGAGGACCAGTCGCTACTCGACCTGGACGCGCCGGCGGCCGC
>Ga0194127_10001643_pt1 | contig 32495 bp, 36 predicted proteins | sample TA2KigC100mmetaG_FD_148624 | JGI IMG/M metagenome (GOLD analysis project Ga0194127, IMG submission 148624) | Freshwater microbial communities from Lake Tanganyika, Tanzania - TA2015036 Kigoma Deep Cast 100m | ecosystem: Environmental > Aquatic > Freshwater > Lake | place: Tanzania: Lake...
GAACAAAAACGGAGGACCGTAGCGAGAGGAGAAAAATTATGCCGCGCAATCATCGAGCTTTTCCCCGCAAAACCGGGGAGTCGTCACGGCCACTCGGCATATCGGGCAACGTGGCAGAATACGTGTTATCCCGAGATCGGGATAAGACATATTCGCGTGGGGTGATATCGCAGGAAAGATCGCCCCATTCGGACGACGGGATTTCGGCGAGACGGCGCTCCATCAAGGCTTCGCTGGTCGAAACGATCTGGATCACCGCGGCATAGCCCGCCGCCAAATCACGCTCGATCGACGCGATGAGGCTTGGGACCTTCATCGCCGTGATCAGATGATTGAAAAAACGCTGCTTGTTGGATTCGAAAGCTGAGCGCGCGGCGCTCTTGGCGTTGCGGTTATAGGCCTTGCCCCCTTCGCCGGTAATGTTCGCCGCCTCCAGCGCCGCGGTCAGATTATTGTGAATGATTTCGAAGGCGCCGGCGTAAGAATCATAGATGCGGATCTGCTCCGGCGAGAGCTGGTGCTCCAGCATCTCGACCTCGACGCCGGCATAGGAGAGGGCGCGCGACGCATAAAGGCCGAGAGCCTTCAGATCTCGAGCCAGCACCTCCATGGCGGCGATGCCGCCGGCCTCCATGGCCGCGACAAAATCCTGGCGCGTCGCGAAGGGCATGTCGGCCGAACCCCAGAGCCCGAGGCGCGTGGCGTAGGCAAGATTGGCGACGGTCGTCGCGCCCGTCGCCGAGACATAAAGCACGCGGGCGCGGGGCAGGGCGTTCTGCAGCCGCAGACCCGCTCGTCCCTGCTGCGAGGCGGTCTTCTCACCGCGCTCGCCCTTGTCGCCAACGGCGTTGGCGAGAGCGTGCGCCTCGTCGAAGACAATCACGCCGTCGAAATCGGCTCCGAGCCAGTCGATGAGTTGTGACAGGCGCGAAGCCTTCACAGCGCCGTCGCGACCCTGGCGTTCATCCGACCGCAAGGTCGAATAGGTGGTGAAAAGAATGCCATCGGCAAGACGGATCGGCGCGCCCTGCTTGAAGCGGGACTGCGGAACGATCTGCAATTTCTCCCCACCCAGCGCCGCCCAGTCGCGCTGCGCGTCTTCCAGCAGCTTGTCGGATTTGGAGATCCAGAGCGCCTTGCGGCGGCCTTTCAGCCAATTGTCGAGAACGACCCCCGCGACCTGTCGCCCCTTACCGGCACCCGTGCCATCTCCAAGGTAATAGCCGCGGCGAAAGCGGACCGCCTTCTCGGCGTCGTTGGGCGCGGCGGAAACCGTGTCGAAGCTTTCATTGACGAGGAAAGAGCCGGCAAGGAGGCCGCTATGGGCTTCGCCGGCGTAAACAATGCTCTCCAATTGCGCGTCGGACAGCAGCCCGGATTCGATCACGGGGTTCGGGAGGTTCGGCCGATAGGAGGGTTTCGGCGGCGCGACTGACGCCATGGCGGCGGATTGGACGAGTGTCGTCGGATGCGGCTTCGCGCCTTCGATCGCGATCGATTGCACCGCATAGGGCTCGTAGAGGCCGGCGCTGAGAGAGCCGCCCTCGGGCGTTTTCCAGTCCCTGGTCTCATAGGCGAGCTCGACGACCTCGCTCGCGACGGCTGAGGAGCGAGCAACAGACCTTTCGGCGACAGCGACGTCGGAACGCGGAGACGCGCGATCGGACCCCCGCAACGACCACGACTGCGACGAACGGGGGAACGCAATCGAAGCGACCGGTTTCGAAAGGGCAGGGGGAACGGCGTCGGTGCGCTCGCTCTGCGTGAGCGCTTGACGCGGCCGAACCTCGCGCTGAACGAGCGACAACAATTCTTCGAGAGTGGCGACGGGGCTGAAGCCTTCGCGAAATGCCATGGGACGCTCGGCCGGCGTCTTGTCGAAGACCGTCAGGCGGCTCTCGACGCTGGTGCCGTGACGCGCGAAAAATCCGCGGGCGAGTGAGGCCGTGAAGATAAGTCGGCCCTTCTCCTGCAAGCGTTCGAACCCTGCGCGCCAGGCGGGGGCGCTCGGCGAGAAGCTCTCGCCGGTGATCGCCACGAGCCGGCCGTTCGGCTGCAGACGCGCCAAAGCGGAACGAATATGTTCGAAGGTCGCCGCCGCGTGCCGGCCCTCGATCAGGGGCGACGACGAGAAGGGCGGATTCATCAAGACGACGCTCGGGCGACAATCGGAGTCGAGCCGGTCGTTGATCTGCGCGCCATCGAAGCGGCTAACCGGTGCGCCAGGAAAAGTGAGCTTCAACAGCCCGGCGCGGGTCTCCGCCCATTCATTGAGAATGACCTTCGCCCCGGGGAGCTCGGCGAAGATCGCGAGCATTCCCGTTCCGGCCGACGGCTCCAGCACAACGTCGTTCGAACCGATCCCGGCGGCGAGACTCGCCACGTAGGCCAATTCCAGCGGGGTCGAAAATTGCTGCAGCGTGTGGCTCTCTTCCGAGCGCCGCGTCTGAGTCGGCAACAAGACGCCGATCTTCGCGAGCATCGCGAGGATGCGCGAAGGCTCGTTTTGAGCGCGCGCCTTGATTGCCGGCCCGTAGCGACGCACGAACAGCACCTGCGCCGCTTCGAGCGCCTCGTAGGCGTCCTTCCAGGACCAGGCGCCTTGCGTATCGCTCGCGCCAAAGGCGTTCTCCATCGCTGCGCGCAGAGCCGCGGCGTCGATCGTGCGGCCCTTGGCGAGATCGGCGACGAGCGCCTGTGCCGCCATGATCAGCGCAGTGGGCTTGTCGTCTGTCGTGAAGGAAAGTTCAGCCTGTTCGGTCTGGGCAAGGGCGGCTGCGAGGATCGGGCTCATCGAGGATCTCCGGGTTGGGTCAAACCAGCCCGGATCGCTCTCTCTTCACGCCTTCCGGGCTCGCCCTTCCCGGCAAAGCCCTCTCCCTCTCCTTTCCCTCAGCTCCACTCCCGATCTATCGAGCCCAACCGACGAAGCTGCTCGGCCCCTCATACGATTCGTGGCGCGCCGGATCGATCACGAAGCCATGGTGGCCAGGATCATATTCGCCCTCGGGCACGAGAAAGCGCCGCTCTGCACGGCGACGATCGCCGCCCAGTGTCGCGACGCATTCGACAAAACCTGGGCGTTGACGCGACTTGATGGCCGATCTCATAAGCCAATCGCGCGCATGATCCAGCCGAAACCGGCGGGCGTCTTTCGTATGAGATTCGCCAGGACCGAGGACGACACTGTTGACGATCTCATAGGCGTCGGGTTCCCAAACGCGCAGAATTTGGTCGGCGCATTTTTGCGGCGTTCGTTTTGGTCTCTCGACGATCGAGCTCCAGCAATTGGCGCTCGTGATCGGAGATTTCTGTGAGATGTCGGCGAAAGGCGGCTTCGTCTTCGAGGAGACGCTCGAAGATATGAAAATCGGATGGGCGCCATTCCTCAGGCGGCTTGTCGACGTTACGCGCGCTTGCAACAGAAATGCCGCCGCGAGAAACGCCGCCTGGGGATCATTCGCCAACACGTTGCGCAAAGCGAGCGTGCGATGCGCGGTGAGCTCGGTCAGTAGCCGATCGGAGAGCTTCGGCGACGTTTCCGTCTCGTCCTCGCCGACCGAAGACGAGGCAGAGGGGGCGCCACCCGTCGGCGATCCGCTTCCTTCGCTTCTCGTGCCGCCCGCTGAGCTGTCACTGACATCCGCTGGTTCGGCGTCAGCGTCCCGCTCATCGGAAGCGGCTGGCGCCTCGTCCTCGGGGTGCACGAAACCGCGCTCGACCTTCAAGGCGCCGGCGTGGTCGATGCTCACGAAAATTCCGGCGCGGGCGATGTCGGACGGGTCATAGATCGCGGGACGTTCGTCGACAGCCGCGATCTGCTGCTCGAGTTCGGCGAGCTTCTGGTCGACCTCCTCGGGCAGATCCTCAGCGCCTTCGTACTCTTCCGAGAGCGAATTATACTCCGCGAGAGTGGCTTCGTAACGCGCCTGCTCCTCGTCTGAGAGCGGCGCGTAGTTCGCCGGCAAGTGCCGCATGCCATTCGTGTGGCCATAGGGAAAATCGACTGAAACTTCAGCCCACTTCCAGCCTTCGGCCCGAATTTCGTCTGCCGCGGCGCTGAGCTTTTCGCGCGCCAGGCGATCGAGCAGCGCGACGTCCTGCAGCCAGCCACCCTGATCGGCGGCAAAGAGATCGCGCAGGACCACGCCGCCTCCGGCCTCATAGGCCTCGATGCCGACGAAGATGGCGCGCTTGTCGGACGCCCTAACCGCGCCTTCGGTCAGCATCCGCCGGATCACATAGGGCTCTTTGCTGTAGGAGCGCGCGAGCGCCTCCCAGACTTCCTCCTGGCGCGCGTGATCGTCGGTGACGCAAAAGGCCATGAGCTGCTCGAGGCTCAGCTGGTCCGCGACATAAAGGCCGAGCAGCTTTGGGCTCGCCGCTGCGAGCTTCAGGCGCTGGCGCACGACTTGCGGCGCCACGAAGAAGCGCGCGGCGATTTCCTCGATCGTCAGCCCTTGATCATTTAGCGTCTTGAAGGCGCGGAATTGATCGACTGGGTGCAAGGCTTCGCGCATCGTGTTTTCGGCAAGCGAATCCTCTTCTTCGATTCCGTCCGTCTTCACGATGCAAGGGACCGGCGCGTTCTTCGCGAGCCGTTTTTGTTTGACAAGGAGCTTCAGCGCCGCGAGCCGTCGCCCGCCCGCGCTCACCGCGAATTTGCCTGTTTCTTCGCTGGCATCGCCGAGGAGCGGCCGTACGCTCAACGACTGCAACAAGCCGCGCCGGGCGATATCCGCCGCCAACTGCTCGATACTCACCCCGGCCTTGATCCGCCGCACATTCGCATCCGACGCCACCAAGCGATCGAGAGCAATGTCCCGCGCCGACGTCAACGTGATCTTCGACATCTCTCCAGTCTCCGCGACGGGCGGGTGAAAGCCTTCTTTCACCCTCTGTCCCGCCACGAAAAACCGAACTTTCCTCTTCCTCTCAGGCCGCCGCCTCCGTCGCTCCACAGACAGGCAAGTTGTACACCTCCGCTCCGGCGCGGGCGTAGGCTTTAGCGACCGCGACGAGCGACGCATAGGAGAGCGGCCCCAGGGCGGCGGATCGAGTTTCCGGCCGGTCAAGGTGGTGCCGCCACCCATTAGTTTCCACCTTCCGTGACGCGCACCCCTCGAAGCAAGTCGCCGATGCTCGTGTACCCGATCCAACAGCGGGCGACCCTACGTACTGAGCGATGACGCCCCCGAGCTGCGTCAGGCCGCGTCAAATTTCCGTCGCTCCGTCGAACCATTACAAACGCTTGCAAAAGCTCGCTTAGCGCTTGGAGGCCACGATGATTCGAAGCGGCGATCTGTTTGCGGGCTTAGCGACGAGTTCGAGCGAAGAGGAGATTTCGGTCCTTGCAAATTCGCCGGGCGCGAGGATCGAACGGATTGTCTCGACCGGACAGGCGAGCCCGCCCGGGTTCTGGTACGACCAGGATTGGACGGAATGGGTTTTTCTGATCTCAGGGTCGGCGAGCCTCCAGATCGAGGGCGAGGAGGCGCCAAGAATCCTTCGCCCCGGCAGCTACGTCGAAATTCCCGCGCATGTTCGACACCGGGTCGAATGGACGGATGCGGACCAGCCGACAGTTTGGCTTGCCGTGCATCTGCCGCGATAAGAGCCGACTTGCGAAATCCGACGTTTACGGGCCCGTCGCTCGCCACCATGCGACCATTTCGTCGCGCGAGCCGTTCGCGAGCCGCAGCAAGAGATCGCCATGGCACGCCGCCGGCGCGCAGAAGCACACCAGATCCTTGCCGCGAAGTTCCGCGATCGAGCGCAGCAACTCATGCTGATCGCGCAACCATGCTTCATGTTTGGCGATGACCGCCGCTCGATCTCCGTCGCGCCCGATCCTGAAAGGATTTCCCCATTTGCTGCCCCGGCCGATGTAGACGGCGCCCGCCGGAATTCCGACAGCGTGTTTATTTAGAACCTTGCACATCTTCCGCTCCTTCGCCTTGAGCCGCTCAACTGCGAGCGGCGACGGCCCGGCGGATCGCGTCGGGGCTCCCGCCTGTCACCGGAGCGCTCGGCCGAGCGCGAAGGGGAACGGCGCAGCCGTTGACTTGCGGGGCGACGCGTTACGATGGGACGGCGTTGCGAGCCCGCCCGATGCCGCCGCGTCGACCCACGCGGCTCTTCAGAATTGTTGGCAGAGGACGGGCGGCCCCGAGCAAGCCCGAGTCGCCTCCCGTCGGTACGCCGCGCCGAAATGCGCCGGCGCGCGATGAAGAAGGCGTCGACGCATAGTCTCAACGCGGCCCGCTTTTGACGGGAGCGGTATTTCGGGAAAGAGCGCAGCCACTATGCGGCCGCCTCCACCTGTTGCGGACGACTGAACGCGAGAATGTAATCGGCGGCGGCGCTCGCAGCCGTCGCCGCCTGAAATATCGCGCGCGTGTCGTTTTGAAGGATTTCGAGATATTGCGCGATATATTGCGCGTGATCGGGACGCGGGTCGTTCGTGATGCCGAGATCGGCGCGAAGGAACGCGGCGAAGAGTTCGAGGCGACAAGCTCTTCGAAGGCGTAGGCGCGATCGGCGAAGCCCCCGCACATGTGATCTCTCTTACAGAGCCTGCAAATTATGAACGACGAATATCCAGCGCCGCTGGCAACCGTTCACATTGCAATTGGCGCGATCATCCAGCCAAATGTCAACGCGCCGCCAACCATTCTCGAAGCTTCGTCCATCTCTTGCGCGCGCCGCCGCCTCGCACCGCGATCGCCATCGCCCGTCGCTGGCCGACGATGACCACGAGACGCTTGCCGCGGGTCACCGCCGTATAAACCAGATTGCGCGCCAGCATGGCGTAATGCTGGGTGGCGAGCGTGATCGCGACGGCGGGATATTCCGAGCCCTGCGACTTGTGGATCGTCGACGCATAGGCTGGAACCAGGGCGTCGAGTTCGCCAAAGGGGTATTCGACCTCCCGGCCGTCGAAGCCAGCGACGAGCAGGCCTTCGACCTCGTCGATGCGCAAGACGGTTCCAAGGTCTCCGTTGAAGACGTCGCGATCGTAATCGTTCACGGTCTGCATGATCTTGTCGCCGGGCGCGAAGATCGAACCGAATTTCTCGATCTTCGCCGGCGGATCGGAATTGAGAGCCTTCTGCAGGTCGGCGTTGAGCGACCGCGCGCCGAGCGCGCCGCGCTGCATGGGGCAAAGGACCTGGATGTCGCGAATTGGGTCGAGACCAAAATGCGGACGATTTCCACGACCTTGGCCGCTCCCCTCTCGGGATCGTCCGCGTCGACGAACCAGAAATCCGAGTCCTCGCCGCGTTTTGGCCACTCGGGTATTTCACCGCGATTGATCCGGTGGGCGTTGACGACAATGCGGCTCTCGGCGGCCTGACGAAACACTTCGGTCAACCGCGCGACCGGCATCGCGCCGGAATTGATGATGTCGACGAGCACTTGGCCCGGCCCGACCGAGGGAAGCTGATCGACGTTGCCGACGAGCAGCAGCGCCGCCGGGACCGGAATCGCCTTGACCAGCGCGAACATGAGCGACGTGTCGACCATGCTGGTTTCGTCGATGACGAGTAGATCGCATTCGAGCGGATTCTCGGCGCCGCGCCGAAAGCCGCCCATCTTGGGATCGATTTCGAGCAAGCGGTGGATGGTCTTCGCCTCGATGCCGGTCTGTTCGCTCATGCGTTTCGCGGCGCGTCCAGTCGGCGCGGCGAGCAGGATTTTCGCGCCCTTGGCGACAAGAATGCGCAGGATCGCGTCGAGCAGCGTCGTCTTGCCGACGCCCGGGCCGCCGGTGATCACCGCCGCCTTCGAGCGCAGAACCATCTCGATCGCCGCACGCTGCGACGCCGCCAGAATTTTGCCGGTCTTCTTCTCGACCCAGGGAACTGCCTTGTCCACGTCGATCGTCGGCCACGGCGGCGAACCCCAGACCAGCGCGCGAAGCCTTTCGGCGACGCCGCGCTCAGCGATATGCAGTCCTCGCAGGAACACGCAGGGCTCCCCGCCGATCGTGTCGCCGACGACCTCGGCGCCGGCGAGCTCCTGTTCGAGCGCCGCCCTCACGATCGTCTTGTCGACGCCGAGCAGCTTGGTCGCCAGATTGACGAGATTTTCGACCGGAAGTCCGCAATGACCGTCCTCGGTCGCTTCCTGGAGGGCGAACGACACTCCGGCGCGCACTCGCTGCGGCGCCTCGCGGGTCATGCCCATCTTCATGGCCATGGCGTCGGCCGTCCGAAAGCCGACGCCCCTGATATCGCGGGCGAGCCGATGGGGGTTCTCGGTCATCACCTGAATGGCGTCATGCCCGTAGGTCTTGAAAATACGCACCGCACGCGACGTCCCGACGCCATGGGAGTGCAAAAAACACCATGATGTCGCGAACGGCCTTTTGCTCGGCCCAGCCGGCGGCGATCTTGCCGGCGCGAAATTCTCCGATCCCCGACACGCCCTTTAGCTTTTCGGGACTCGCCTCGATGGTTTCGAAGGTTTCCTGCCCGAACGCGTCGACGATTCTCTTCGCAAGTTTGGGACCGACGCCGCGAACCATGCCCGAGCCGAGATATTTCTCGATGCCCTCCGCCGTGGTCGGCGGGGTGGTCTTGAGAAGATCGGCTTTGAATTGAAGCCCGTGCGTGCGGTCGGTGGTCCAGACGCCGACGGCGTGAATGAACTCCCCCGCCGATATCGAGGCGGCATGTCCGACGACCGCGACAAGATCCCGCTTTCCGCGCGCCTTCACCTTCAGGACGGCGAACCCGTTTTCCTCATTGTGAAAGGTGACGCGTTCGACCGAGCCGACGAGCGTTTCACGCGAGGTAGTCGTGTCAGTCGCGGACCGCAAGACGTGTCGTGTCTCCCGTGGCATCCTCAGGCCAAAATTATATCAAGCCGCGCCGACGACGCTCCGATGATCGCGCGCCGGCCCGGCGGAAGCTCGCTGCCAAATTCCAGAGGATCCTCGCAAACGATCAGATTTCTTCGCTCTTGTCCCGGATTTCCAATTTGAATTGGAAGCCCTCGAAGCCCGCGACCATTCGGCCGAACTCGTCCCACGAAATCTCTTGGCCGTCGATAACGAGGAGGGGCGCGCTCCCGCCCTGTTCCGCGTCCCAATCGATCAGACCGCGAACGACCTTGGGCCCTGCGATTTGCAAACCGTGCTCGCCGTCGTCGATGTGCTTTATGGCGAGAGCGCGCCGCATTTTTTCGATCAATCGGCCAAGCAGCGCCAGAAGGTCCTCCTCCGGTTCGGCAACGACCTGGAATTGGTAGCCTCCCGGATTTCCGTCGCGAAGTTCGAAGGCGTCCAAGGCGACACCTGTTCCAAACAAGAAGACCCCGAAATGAAATTTGTGAACCTTGCCCGCGTGGTCGGTCAGCAGCACCGGTTCGAAATCGACATGCTGGAAGTCATCGAGACCCGCCGCCGTCGCCGCCTCGGTATTGAAACAGCGGCGGCAGAGCTGTTTGTATCCTTGTTCGATCCCGCCATAATTGACGATTTCGAAGCTCGGCGTCCGACGGCCGCACCCCTCGCACTTTACTTTGCGCATGGTCTCGTCCCACCCGCCGCCGGTAATTTCAGCGTCTCTCGAACACGGATCATAGAACGCTGGTTTGAGCCAACCAATCCCGGCAGACGCCGGTCTGGAGGGATTCGCACGGGGAGAGGGGTGATTTCTCGCCGACGCGCTTCGATCCTTGTGGACCACGGCCGGGAAGAACGCTCGAAGCGCTGCATTCGATGAGATACATGTTAGTTTCGAGCGTTCTCTAAAATTCCGAGGACCGCCATGACCACTGGAAAGAAAGTCGCCTCCGACGCGGCAAAGACGCTGCGCGATCCCAAAGCCACCAAGAAAGAAAAGGAGCTTGCCGCCTCGGATTTGGCTCAAGCCAAGCACAAGGCGAAGAGCCAGGGCAAAGGCAACAAATAATCGTTCGAAGCTGATTGCTCGTTTGGCCTGCCCGCTTGCGCGGCGGCGGGAGGTGTTTTTGTTGGTTTGCGCGAAGCCTCCCGCCGGCGTGTTGTTTTCCGCCAAGACGAATGTGCTCGCTCATGAAGGCGGACGGACGATCGCGATCGGCGGCCCTCGCCTTCACCCAAAGCCGTCACGACGGGACATACGCCAGTGATAAATGTTCCGACGCGGCGTTATGGCGACGAAGTCGCGCAGATGATTGCGCACATGCTGCTGCACCGCGCTATCGACGCAAAGACGCGCGGCGATCTCGGAATAGACCTTGTCCCATGGGCGGCCGACTTGTTTCTCGAGATACCGGCACAGCGGCGCAAGATTCTCGTTGAGCCGCTTGCGCTCGCCCCGCAACGCCCGTCCGCGGCGCATGCCCTCGTGCGCTGGCATATCCTCCAGTTTCTGAGGGCGACCCTTGTGATTGCTTCGAGGATTGATGCGCGGACGTTCGACGATCACACGCGCCATATCTTCACGCATGGCGCGCCTCCATCGATCGCGGATGGCAAACGCCAAACGCCCGCGCGATCGTGAAGATCAGCGGGATAGAATCGCCAGTGATAAGGGTGGGCAGTTCATTCGTTAGGGCGCGTCCTTTTGCGCCGCCGGGGTCAAAAAGTCAAGAATTCAATCGACAGGTTTCAATCACAGCTTCGCCAATCGCAGGCGCGCGGGCATATTCGCGTTGCTGGAGGAGGCGTCGACGGGCCCCTCGCGGCACGGCCTTCCTCCATGCGGGAGGCGACGGCGCCGCCGATCCCTTGGCGCGTGGAGCCGTGACTCTCGGCCGAGCGGTCGTTCACAGGCGCCCTGTCCAAAGTGACAGGGTTACTACCGCGGCCGCTTCTGCTTCTGTCCGCCGTGCGCAGATTCGCGGCGGGAGAGAGAAAGTGAACGTCGGCATTCAAAAAAGTCGAAATAGCGATGGGCGACATTGGAACATCGAGAAGGCAGACCTCGAAAAAAGAACCATCGAGGCTCTGCAGCGTTATCGCGACGCGTTCGCAAGAGCCACGGAACTGGAGCGGCAGGAGATCGCCGCACGTCGGGAGGTATCCAAGAGGCTGAAAGCTCCGATCCCTCGGGTGTCGCCCGCGAGATCGCAACTCATCCAAGCGGGCCAAGCGGCCATTTTTCGACTGAACCATATCAGGTTGGCCTTGAACGACGGCGCCGCGACGTTGGACTCGGCTTACGAGACCCTCGCCGTCTTGCTTGATGAACTGGGCTACGTCCCCGTTCAGGCGACGGACGACCAGCAGCGTCGCGACGCCGGAAGCGAATGCGCAATTGACGAAACTGTTCGCCTTTGAAAGGGACTGAACAAGCACAAAATTCAAAAAGGCGAAGCCATGGCCGCCGCTTCCCGCTACCGGTCGCAATCCGGCCCGGCCCTGCTTTCGGCCGGATTTCGGCCGTTCTTCCTCCTCGCGGCGTCATGGGCGGCTCTGATGGTTCCGATCTGAGTCGCTGTCTTCGCCGGGGTCGGACAGGCGCCGACGGCCTTTTCGCCGTTCGTCTGGCACGCGCATGAAATGATCTTCGGCTTCGGCGCGGCGGCCGTCGCCGGATTTCTTCTGACCGCGGTTCCAAATTGGACCGGCCGGCCCCCCATCCACGGTCTGCCGCTCGCGTCGCTCGCGCTGCTGTGGCTCGCCGGGCGGATCGCCATCTCCTTTTCCACCTGGATCGGGGCGATCGGCGCTTCCGTGCTCGATCTCGCCTTCCCGGCCGTTTTCCTTTTTGTCGTCATGCGGGAAATCGTCGCCGGCGGGAACTGGCGAAATCTGCCGATTGCCGGTGTTCCCCTGCTGTTCTTGGTCGGCAATCTCCTCACCCATTTCGAATCGATTGCGATCACCGAGACGGCGCGATCGGCGCGAGACTGGGCGTCGCGACGCTCTTGCTGCTCGTCGCGCTGATCGGCGGCCGCATCACGCCGAGCTTCACGCGCAACTGGCTCGCCAAACAGCGCCCTGATGGCGCCATGCCGGCGTCGTTCGATTTTCTCGACCGCGCCGCGCTCGCCGCGACGGCGCTCGCCTGCGCGATCTGGGTCGCGGCGCCGGAGGGGATGCTCGCGCCCTGGTTGGAACTCGTCGCGGGCGTGACCCTCGGGCTTCGACTCGCGCGCTGGCGCGACCAAGCGACGTTGCGCGAACCTCTTCTCTGGGTGTTGCATCTCGGCTACGGCTGGCTCTCGTTCGGATTCTTGCTGCTCGCGCTCAGCGGCCTCAATCCGGCGCTGCCGCAATCGGCGGCCCTGCACGCCCTCACGGTGGGCGCGATCGGCACGATGACGCTCGCGGTCATGACGCGCGCCTCGCTTGGTCATACGGGCTGCCCGCTCACGGCCGGGCCCGGCACGACGACGATCTACGCGCTCGTGACGCTGGCAACCGTCTTGCGCCTCGCCGCGTCAATTGACGGTTCAGGATATATCGTGTTCTTGTCTCTCGCTGCGGCCGCCGGGAGCGGCGCCTTCGGCCTCTTCGCGTTGCTCTATGCGAAGCCGTTCATGGCTCCTCGCGTCAAGGACGAGACCGCGCGCCCGATTTGAGTTGGGCGGCTCACGTCTCGATTCTCTCGCTATTGTTTTAGCGGTCTCAGCGATCAGAAATCCGCGGACCGAAGCCATCGGCCTGTCGGCTTTGAACCCGCGGGGACAGCGTTAAAAATCCTTTTACGGGTTCGAGGCGTAAATGGCGCGCTCTTCAGCCTGGTCGGAGAAACGAGCGCATGAGCGAGAAGGCCGATGTCGAAAAGAGAGCCGTCGAAGCCTTGCTGCGTTATCGCGAAGCGCTCGCCAGGGTCGAAGCGCTGGAACAGGAAGAGGTAGCGGCGTATCGGGCGCTTGTCGAATGGCGCGGTCGCGTCGAAAACTCGATCTTCGACGGCGGCGCTTCGGCCGCCAGATCGAACCTCGTCGAAATTGGCCAAGACGCCATTTCTCGGCTGCATGACGTGAGATTCGCAATGAGCGAGGCGACGGCGGAGCTGAAATCGGCCTTTACGACCCTTGTCGCCTTCGATGATGCCTTGGGCTACCTTCCCATTCCGGAGGCGACTGAATCGAACGTGAAAGGCGCCGGCGACAGCCCGGAAGAATGAAAGCTTACGGAAGGCGTCTTCAAAAACAGCCGCCTCTCGCCCTCTTCCGCTTTGAGCGGCCCGCTGGAATCGACATCGCGTCCCGGCCCCGCCGCGACCCTCGACCCGTTCGCTCCGCTTGCCGTTACGGAATCAGGCCTCGCCTTACCGCCAGCGCCACCGTGTGCGTGACGTTCTCGGCTTCGAGTTTGGCGCGCGCATTGTCGAGATGAAAAGCGACGGTGCGCGGTGTGATGTTGAGAATTTGGCCGGTCTTCTCGATTGTGCGGCCGCGCGACATCCAGGTGAGGCACTGCGCCTGACGCTGGCTGAGCGGGACCGACGGATCGAGGACGACAGGCGGTCTGAAGGCCGCTTCGACATGGGCGTGGAAATAGGTCCCCATGAGTCGCAAAAGGACCTTCGCCTCCTCGACCCCTTCATAAAGGTCCGGGCCATGTTTATCGGCCGCGAAAGTGAAGGAGGCGAAGCGGTCGAAGCCGGCCGGGATAGGGATGGTGACGCCTTTGTCGATCCCAAACTCCGCCGCTTCTCCGAAGAAGCGCTTCTGAATATCGTCTGGCCCCGTCGACGCCTGCGCTCCGCTCCAATGGAAAAGATCGCGATCGCGCCGCGCTCGAATGATGACCGGATCGATTTGATCATAGCCTTTCTTGCGATAGCGTGTGGTCCATTCTTTCGGATACGTCGAGATCAACCTGTGGTCGTCGCCCGTGAAGGCGAGATAGGCGAACCAACGAAATCCCAATTTCTGAGTGGCCCGCTCGGCGACCGTGCGGAAAGCCAATGTGTCCGACGCCGTGCGCACGCCGTCGATGAATTCCTGATACGCAATTTCCAGTTGCCGCATTTTTGAAATCCTTTCGCCAAAAACCTTTCGCTTTTCTCGGCGCGCCCTGCTCCTGCTCCGCGCAACAGCCCGAATTCATTACGCAATGAATGCCGCCGCCAATTTGCGAGTGGTGTTTGTGATCATGATGCGGCGATTTTGTGAACGCGTCCGTAAAACTACCCCTGTAAAATTTCACAGGTTCATCGGCGGCGCGTTTTTGCTTGGTTGCGCTTCGAATCGATTCGCGATTCGGAGAGGTCGAATTCATGCAGGTTATCTCACCCCGCCGCCGCCATTTCGGCGCTGGCGCCATGACAATCGCCTTCGCGGCGGCCCACGCCGCAGCCGAACTCGACGGTCGGGCCGGCGCCGAGGCGCCCGCGCCGCGCCTCGTCGGCTGACGCCGCGGAGGCCAAAGAATGGATCTTTCAGCTTTCATGGCGCTCGCCGAGCGCTGCGCGCCCGGCGCCGATGCGCGGCCACTGATCGAGATCGTGCGCATGGCGAGCGGTTTCGAGGCTCTTTCGCTCACGATCGACGGCCGCAGGCCGATCAAGATATTGGCGACCTCGAAGCCGGAAGCGATCGAGCTGGCGATGCAGGCGAAAATCGCCAAACAAGACGCGCGGCTCGGTCTTGCGGGTCTGACCTTCAAAGACCTCGACGAGGCGGGAATCGGCGTCGCGGACGCCTTCGAACCTTGTCCGGCGCTACGCGCCGCAGCGCGGATTCTCAAAGAGGATCCCAGGCGTTTCGCAATATCGAGAATAGCGCGCGTTCAGAACGAGGCGCTAGCGAAGCGCCCGGCCGATGGGCCAGATCAGCGCGACGAACGCTCTCATCGCGAAGAGGGCGCGGTCGCGGAGCCAGAAACGGCGTCCCAAAAACCATGGGACGTATTCGGCAATGCGTCCGGAAAATCGCTCCTCGTCTATGAGGCGTCCACCTCCCGACGGTAAAGCGCCCCGCGAACCATATCTCGTCATCTCAAACGGAGTCTGAAATCCATGATGCGTCCCTTCGCTCGTCGTCTCTCCTTCCTCCTCCTCGCCGGCGCCCTTGTCACGCTCGCCCTCGACGAGCCCGCGCTAGCGCAAAGCGCCAATGTCGAAAGGGTTCTCCAGAACTTCGTCGATGCGCTCACCGGCAATGTGGCAAAGCTGCTCGCGACGCTCGCGATCATCATCACCGGCATGACTTGGATGTTCGGTTATCTCGACTTGAGGCGCGCCGGCTACGTCATTCTCGGCGTCGCCATCCTGTTCGGCGCCGCGGAAATCGTCACGACGCTGACCGGCAAATGAGCGCGCTATGAGCAGCGAACACTTCGTCGAGGACACTCTTTTTCTGGCCTGCACGCGCCCTGCGATGATTCTCGGCGTGACGATGGAGGCCATGGGCCTCAACGTCATCTTCTCGTCGATCCTGTTCGTGCTGGCGGGCAGCCTCCTCTATGGCCTCGTCGCTCTGCCGATCCATTTCGCCTGTCGGCTCATTTGCCGGCGCGACGCCAACCAGTTCCGAATTATTTTCGCCTGGTTCGAAACGCGGGGCCGCCATCGCAACGCGAGCCTTTGGGGCGGCTCCTCCTGCACGCCGTTGCGCCTCGCGCGCCGCTTCAGCGCCGAGGAGGTCGCCCATGGCTAGCGTAGCTGCGCGCGTCAAGGCGCGAGAGATCGAAGCGAGCGTTCACCTGCCCTATCTGAGGCACGTCACAGAGCACGTGATCTCGCTGTCGACGCGCGCGCTGGTCACCACGATCCGTCTTGGCGGCGTCTCCTTCGAGACGGCCGACGCCGCCGATCTCAACGATCTCCACGCCAAACTCAACTTAACGCTGCGCAACGTCGCCGACGAACGGCTGGCGCTGTGGACGCATGTCATCCGCCGGCGAGCCACCGATTATCTTGAGGGCGTGTTTCGCTCGGACTTCGCCCGCAAACTCGACGAAGCCTATCGCACACGTCTCGTTTCCGAGATGCTCTATAGCAACGAGCTTTATCTGACCCTGGTCTGGCATCCGGGACGCGACGCGACTGAGCGCGCCTCGCTGTTCTTTTCGCGCCTCGCGCGCGCGGAGCGCGCCGGCGCGGAAGTCGACGCATTTGGGCTAAAGAAGCTCGATGACGTGACGCGCGATCTGATCGCGGCGCTCGATCGCTACCGCCCGCGCCGCCTCGGTCTCGTCCAGCGGTATGGCGTCGTCTTTTCCGAGACCGGCTCCATCTTGCAGGAGCTCGTCGCCTGTGAGCGCCTACCCTTCCCGCTCGTCCACGGGCCAATCGGGCCGGCGCTTTACGCCAACCGCTTGATCTTCGGGCGCGAGACGATCGAAATCCGCGGCCCCGGCGGTTCGCGCTTCGCCGGCATGTTGGCGTTCAAGGATTATCCGGCGACAACCCGGCCCGGCCTCCTCGACGGTTTTCTCGCCGCCCCCTTCGAGCTCGTGCTCGCGCAGAGCTTCGCTTTCCTCGACAAATCGGAGGCGAAGACCGTCATGACGCGCAAGCAAAACCAGCTTCTCTCGGCCAACGATCCGGCGGCTTCGCAAATTGGCGAACTCGACGCGGCGCTCGACGATCTCGAATCGAACCGCTTCGTGATGGGCGAACATCACCTGTCGCTCCTCGTCCTCGCCGACGAACCGAGGGCCCTGCTCGACAAGATGAGCCAGGCGCGGCGGATTCTCGCCGACGCCGGCGCCGTGGTCGCGCGCGAGGACCTCGGGTTAGAAGCGGCCTTCTGGGCGCAATTGCCGGGACTGTTCAAATATCGGGCGCGGGCGGGCGCCATCACCTCGCGCAATTTCGCTGGCCTGTCGCCCTTTCACGCCTATCCTTCGGGCAAGGCGGAGGGCAATCATTGGGGACCTTCCGTCGCCGTCCTCAAGACCGCCTCGGGTTCGCCGTTTCATTTCTCGTTCCACGTCGGCGATCTCGGCAACACCTTCATCTGCGGCCCCTCCGGCTCGGGCAAGACCGCGTTCCTGACCTTCGCCTTGGCGCAGGCCGAGAAACTCGACTGCCAGCTGGTGCTGTTCGACAAGGATCGCGGCGCCGAACTCTTCGTTCGGGCGATCGGCGGTTCTTACCTCACCCTGAAGAGCGGCAAGCCAACGGGCTGCGCGCCCTTGAAGAGCTTCGATCTCACTCCGTCCAATCTCGCCTTCCTTGGCGCGCTCGTGCGCAAGCTCGTCAGCGTCGAGGGCCGACCGCTGTCGGTCGCCGACGAGCAGAGAATCGATAACGGCCTCTTGGCGCTGCGCGACATGCCGCGCCATGAGCGCTCCTTCTCGACGCTGCGCGTGTTTCTCGGCCAGCGCGACACCGAGGGAATCGGCGCACGTCTCGAACGATGGTGCAGGGGCGGCGCGCTTGGATGGGTTCTCGACGCCGACGAGGACGCGATCAGCATCGATTCGCACGCCTTCGGCTTCGACATGACCGAGGTGCTGGATGATCCGATCATCCGCACGCCGCTGATGATGGTGCTGTTTAGGCGGGTCGAGGAATTGATCGACGGACGCCGCATCGTCATCGCCATCGACGAATTTTGGAAGGCGCTCGGCGACGAAGCCTTTCGCGATCTCGCCAATGACGGGTTGAAGACGATCCGCAAGAAGAACGGCGTCATGGTGTTCGGCACGCAATCGCCGCGCGACGCGCTTGTCTCGCCCATCGCCCACACCATCGTCGAGCAATGCCCGACGCAAGTTTTCTTTCCGAACGCGCGCGGCCAGGCGCGTGACTATGTCGACGGCTTTCATCTCACCAAAACGGAATTCCGGTTGATCCGCGAAGAGCTTTCGACCGAGAGCCGCCGCTTCCTCCTGAAACAGGGTCACGACGCCGTGGTCGCCGAGCTCGACCTCAAAGGAATGGACGATGCGCTCGCCATCCTTTCCGGTCGCACGGCGACCGTCGAGCTTGCCGATCGCTTGCGTGAAGAGGTCGGCGACAATCCGGCCAAAAAGCTCCCGATCTTCCATCAGCGCCGAAAGACTCTCGCATGAAGCCCTCCGCCCGAATTCTCAATGTCGTGATCATGGCCGCCCTGCCCTTTTCGGCCTCGGCCCAGGTCGTGTTCGATCCGAGCGTCTTCGCTCGCCAACTCGACCAATTGATCGAAATGAAAAAGCAGGTCGAGACGCTCACTTCGCAGCTCAAAGTCGCGCAGGATCAGCTCACCCAAGCGAAGCAGCTCTATGATTCCTTCAACAAACTCACGAACGCCAACGACGTCGCGGGCCTCCTGAACTCGTCGGAATTCCGCAAATATCTACCGGGGGAATTCTCGCAAATCGAGGGCGTCATCAAGGGATCTGGGTCGGGAAGCTTTGCTTTTTCGATCGACAGCTATTTGGCGCAGAACCGCGTCTACACGGAAAACCCGGGCAATTCTTTCTATGCCTCCGAGCTCGATCGCATCGCCCGCCAAACGGGCGCCAAGCACTCGCTCGGACAAGCCGTCTACGACACGGCCTCCCGCCGCGTTGACCAGCTCGAGGAATTGCGCCGCCAGATCAGCGCCTCCAAGGACGCCAAGGAAGTGCTCGATCTTTCCGCGCGCCTGCAGGCCGAACAGGCGCTGCTGCAAAACGACGTGCTGCGCCTGCAAGGCCTCGCCATGATTCAACGCGCGCAAGCCGACATGGACGTCCAGCGCGAACACGAACGACGCCGACAGACGATCGATGAAATGAAGGCCGCCCTCCAATGAAGACGCTCATCTCGACACTGCTGATCGCAACGTGCCTCGCGGGATGCGATAACGGGCCCCGCTCTTCCGACGCTGCGTCGAAGACGGCGTCAGAGGTCCACGACGTGGCGTGGTATCTCGAGCATGAGGTTGAGCACGACGAAACCAAGCGGCGATGCAAGGCCAATCCGGGAGCGCGACGCGACACGGCGGAGTGCATAAACGCCGATCAAGCGCAAAAGCAAATTTTCGTCTGGGGGCGCGAGGAAGCCCTGCGTCGCTCGCGTGAAGGCCGCTGATCATGGCCATCGCCGTTTTCGATGAATTCTTGAAAGAGTTCGAGCAGCCGATCACGCAGTTCGTGTCGAACTCGGTGCAGAACCTCACCTCCTATGTCGACGCGCCGCTGCGCGTCGCGGTGATGCTCTATGTCGTGATCTACGGCATCGCGGTCATGCGCGGCGCGATCCAGGAGCCGATCCTCGACTTCGCCTGGCGGTCGATCCGTATCGTTGCCGTCATCCTGCTCGCGACCAACGCCGCGTCCTATCAGCAATATGTCACGGGCCTCTTTTTCGAGTCGCTGCCGAAGGAGATCAACGGGGCTATCGCCGGCGGCGGGCTCGACATGAAGTCCGGCCAGCCGTTCGACCAACTATTGACCAAGGGAATTTCGGTCGCCCAAAAAATCTACGATCAGGCCGGGCTGACCGATATCGTGCCGGCGCTCGTCGCCGCGATCCTACTGGTCTTCACTGCGGTCAGCGGCTTCCTCCAGTTCGCGATCATGCTCTATGCGAAGGTTGGCCTGGCGCTCGTCCTGGCGCTCGGTCCGATCTTCGTCGCCCTCATGCTGTTCGAGGTGACGCGCACCTTCGGCGAGGCCTGGACGCGTCAGCTCGCCAATTTCGTGATCCTGCATGTGCTCGTAGTGGCTCTGATCGGGCTTATGCTGACCACCGTAGGGCATTTCGTCGACAAATATGGCGCCAACGCCGCGACCGGCGGCCAATTGATCGTCGGGGCCGTAGCGATCAGCGCCGTCCTCGGGCTCGCCGCCTATCTCGCCTTGCAGTTGCCGGAGATCGCCGGGGCGCTCGCCGGCGGCGGGGCGTCGCTCGCCGCCCACATGCTCAATCGGTGGATGGCGGCCTACGCCACCACCGCCACCGTGGGCGCCACGATCGGCGCCTATGCCGGCGCGCACGTGGCCACCGGGCGAATGCTCCGGGCGTTGCGCGGCCGGCGGACAGGCGGCGGCATCCGCCACGTTCCCGCGGAATAGCGGAATTCCATCATCCCGAACTTCCCTAAGATTTCGGAGACGAAATGACCGCACGAATGACATTCTTGGCGCTGGCGCTCGTGACGCCTCTTGGCGGTTGCGCCAGCCTGACAGGTTCACAGGCGCCTTCCTGTGACGGTGCGGCGCGCCGCCCACTCAACCGATCGCTGTGGAACTGGGAGAGCGCGAGTCCGATCGCGGCGGCGCCGATCGAAGCGCCAGCCCCTCCTCCGGTTCCACCTGCGAGGGAAGGCGAACCGCTTATCCGCAAGGGCGAGATCGGCCCCGCGCAATCTGTGGCGCGCGCAGCTGCGCGGCCCGTCTTCGATATCGCCGCCTCGACGCGGCGCTGTGGGGGAGCCGATCATGGTTGAGGCGGGCGAACTGAAAACCTATTTCGAGCGCGCCCGGCTCTGGGAGCAGGATCTGCTGCTCTCGGCGGAGCGCTCGAAGCGCTTCGCTTGGGGCGTCGCGGCGGCGGCGTCCGTTCTGGCCTTCGTCTCGATCGGCGCCGTCGCCGCGTTGACACCGCTCAAGACCGTCGAACCCTTCGTTATCCGCGTCGACAATGCGACGGGCGTCGTCGACGTCGTCTCCGGATTGAAGGACGAGCCGCAGACCTACGACGAGGCGATCGCCAAATATTTTCTCGCCCAATATGTGCGGGCGCGGGAAGGTTACAGCTTCGTCGAGGCGCCGGTGAATTTCCGGACGATCTCGCTGCTCTCAAACCAAGCCGAGCAGGCGCGGTTTTCGACCCTCTATCGGGGCTCCAACCCCGACAGTCCCCAGGTCGCCTATGGCCGAACCGGTGTCGCCGAAATCCGCATCAAGGCGATCTCCTTGCTCGGCCCCAATCTCGCCTCGGTGCGCTTCATCCGCGAAACGCGCCACGGCGAGGAAACAAAGCTTTCGCATTGGATCGCGACGCTCGCCTTCTCCTTCGAGAAGAAAGCGACGATCTCATCCTCCGATCGCCTGATCAACCCGCTCGGTTTTCTCGTCTCGGAATACCGATCCGATCCGGAGACCGCGCCATGATGAACCGCTTTTCTTTCGTAGGCGCCTTCATGCTCGCCGCGGGCATTATGCTGACACCGCTACCGGCTTCCGCCTTGCAGCAACCGACCGCCGGTTCGCGCGACGCCCGGGTGCGCATGGTCGCCTATGACCCGGCCAATGTCGTCAAGATCAATGGCGTCATCCGCGCCTCGACCCAGATTCTCTTCGCCGAGGACGAAGAAATCGCCCATGTCGCGATCGGAGATTCGGTCTCCTGGGAGGTGGCGCCCGCCGGCAACATCCTCTTCCTGAAGCCGCGCGAAAAGCACCCGCCGACCAATCTGCAAGTGGTGACAACGCGCCGCGACGGCCGCAAGCGCTCATACCAGTTCGAGTTGTCCATCACCGAGAGCTCTCTCGCGGACAGCTATTTCATAGTGCGCTTCGCCTATCCAGGCGACGACGCCGAGGCGCGCCGCGACGCCTCCGCCGCAAGGCGCGGGGAGATGGAGGCTCGCGCGATCGACGAGACCTTCGCGCTTCATAACGCCACGAGCCCCCGCAACTGGCGCTATTCGGCGCAAGGGACGCCGAGCCTGGAGCCCGACGCCGTTTACGACGACGGCAAGGAGACGACGCTGCGCTTCGGAGGCAATCGCGAGATTCCGGCGATTTTCCTCGTCGCCTCCGACGGAACCGAAAGCCTCGTCCCGAAGGACGTGCGCGGCGAACTCGTCGTCGTCCATGCGGTCGGACGCGAATTGCGTCTGCGTCAAGGCGCGGAGGTTCTCTGCGTCTTCAACGAGGCCTTCGACGCGAGAGGCGTCAACCAGGCGACGCGAACGACGAGCCCGAGCGTCGCACGGCTGTCGCGCCGCGCGCAACGAACACGATGAGCGTCAACTCGCAATCACATTCGAAAGCGACCACAATGAGTGAAGATCCCGCCACGACTCCGCTCGACCAGGAGCGCCGCATCACGCCCGTCTCGTCTGATAGCGATACGGCCCTGCCGTGGCGCAAAGGAGTGGGCGTCATCGGTCTCGTCACGCTCTGCGGCCTAGTGCTGTGGGCAAGCTGGAAGCACGCGCCGGCCGAGGCCGAAGCCCGCCAGAAGCCGACGATTTCTGTGGCGAGCGCCTTCGAGCGCCCGCGCGATCCGCCGGCCGGTCGGGCGGAGCCGGCGGCCGTCCCCGTCGCCATTGCCAATACCCCCGAGCGATCCAAGGCCGACGAGCTCATGGACAGCGCGCGGCGCGCCCCAGTGCTCGTCTTCAATCGCCCTCCGCAAGCCAGGGCCAGCGCTGCGACCGCCCCATTTCCGGGCGTGGACCCCGAGCCGACGGGTTCGATTTATGCGAACGGCTATGGTCCTCCCGAAGCCCCCAATGAGCTGGCGAGCAAGCTTAAACCGACGACGTTGGAAGGCGTGCGGGCGGCCAGACTGCCCAACCGCCATCTCATCGTCACGCAAGGGACCGCCATCCCCTGCGTCTTGGAGACCGCCATGTCGTCGGATGTCGCGGGCTTCGTCTCCTGCGTCGTCGAACGCGACGTGATGTCGGATTCGGGCGAAGTCGTGCTGATGGAGAAGGGCACGCAGATCGTCGGCGAATATCGCGGCAATGTGCGGCGCGGATCGAGGCGCATGTTCGTGCTGTGGAACCGGGCCAAGACCCCGACCGGGGTGATCGTGGCGCTCGCGAGCTCCGCGACCGACGCGTTGGGGCGCTCCGGTTTCGACGGCGAGATCGATAATCATTTCTTCGAACGCTTCGGCGGCGCGCTTCTCCTGTCGATCGTCGGCGACGCCGGCCAGATCGCCGCGACCCAATTGTCGCGAGCCGACATTCAGGTGAATTCGATTCAGAGGTCGGGACAAAGCGCGGCGGCGATCGCCACCGAACAATCGATCAACATTTCGCCGACGCTAACCAAGAACCAGGGCGAGCTTGTGTCGATCTTCGTCGCCCGCGATCTCGACTTCTCTTCCGTGTATCGCCTGCGGCTCGTCGAGGGCCGCACGCAAATCCTCGATCGCACGATCGCGAGCCAAGTCACAACGCCGCAGAGGATCACCAAACCATGAGCGGCGATGACGCGGCCGTTCTCGACGATTTTTTGGCGCGCGATGGAACGGATGAGGAAGCGCAGTCAGGGGAGCGGCGCGTTCTGCTGCGCTTTCTCGAGCCGATTGCCGATCTTCTCGCCGAACCCAACCTGACGGAAATCGTCGTCAACCGGCCCGGCGAAGTCTTCACCGAAGGCCCCGAGGGCTGGACGCGCCATGAGCGCAGGGGCCTCGCCTTTTCGCATTTGATGAATCTCGCGACCGCCGCCGCGGCCTTCACCCGCCAGGATATCGCTTCCGACCATCCGATCGTTTCGACCGTGCTGCCAGCCGGCGAGCGTTGCCAGATCATCGCGCCGCCGGCGGTTCCGGCGGGGACGGTGAGCCTTACGATCCGCAAGGTGGCGGCGGTGACGATGACCCTCGACGAGTTCGACCGTCGTTCGCTCTTTGCCGATGTTCGCCAGGCGAGCGACGAGCTCTCGGCCGACGAGCAGGAGCTCGTGCGGCTCAGAGACGCGGGCCAATGGCGCGCCTTCCTCGAACGCGCCGTCGCCGGCCGCCGCAATATCGTCATTTCCGGGGCGACGGGATCGGGCAAGACGACGCTCGCCAAGGGCCTCGTCGCGCTGATTCCCGACCATGAACGCATTCTCACGATCGAGGACACAGCGGAACTCACCATTCCGCAGCCCAATCATGTCCGCCTGCTCTACGCCAAGGATGGCTCGGGCGTCGCAAAGATCGGCCCGCGCGAATTGCTGGAATCGGCTTTGCGCATGCGCCCCGATCGCATCCTGCTGCAGGAACTGCGCGACGGCACGGCCTTCTACTATCTGCGCAATGTGAACTCGGGGCATCCGGGTTCGATCACCACGGTCCATGCCGATAGCGCACGGCTCGCTTTTGAACAGCTGACCCTGCTCGTCAAGGAAAGCGCCGAGGGGCGCGAGCTCGCCCGCGAGGACATAAGGCGGCTCCTCCATCTCACCATCGACGTCGTGGTGCAGATGTCTCGCCGCGACGGCCGCTACCGCATCACGGAAATCCATTATGATCCCGAGGCCAAGCGCCGCAATACGTTCTGAAGGGCAAGCCGCGAAAATTGTCGCCGCCCTCATGAAGATCGCGTCCCGAGGCGGAGCAAGCGCCATGATCCATTCGAAGCTGACCGACTCTTGGCGGCGCCTCGCGCTTCCCGTCGGTCTTTCTTTCCTGGCGGTCGCGATCTTTCTCCTCGTCGCATCGAACGTGTCGCTGCTCGGCCTGCGCGCGCATAACGGCTGCTTTCATATTTTCGATATTCTGACGCTGGCGGGGCATTTCGGGAGCGACAAGCGCCTCGACCGCTGGTTGACCATCGGCGTCCTGGCCGGCGCCATCGCGACATTCGGCCTGCTCGGCGCGATCTTGCGCGCCCGGCCGCGACCGCTGCACGGCGACGCACGCTTCGCCACCTCGCGCGAGATCGAGCAGGCCGAGTTGCGGGCGAAAAACGGTTTGCTGCTCGCCCAGACCAACGGCAGGCTCCTGACCTTCGGCGGCGCGGAACATGTGATCGTCTACGCCCCCACGCGTTCCGGCAAAGGCGTCGGCGTCGTCATTCCCAACCTCCTCTCGTGGAGTGACAGCGTCGTCGTCCTTGACGTCAAGAAGGAGAATTTCGTCAAGACGGCGGGATTTCGCGCCGCGCATGGACAAAAGGTGCATCTCTTCGATCCGCTCGACCCGGAAGGCCGCACGGCGCGCTACAATCCGCTCTCTTCCGTGCGCCGTGATCCGGCCGACCTTTACGACGATCTGCAAAGAATCGCCGGCATGTTGTTTCCGCCGGATCCGCGCGGCGACCCGTTCTGGACGGAAGCGGCGCGTTCGGCATTCATCGCCGTCGGCGGCTACGTCGCCGAAACCCCGCAGCTTCCCTTCACCATCGGCGAAATCCTGCGCCAGCTGACAGTGGCGAGCGACGTAAAGGCGCATTTCGAAAGCGTCATCAGCGCGCGAAGGACAGGGCCGGAGCAACTCTCGGCTCTTTGCGTCGCCGCGCTCAACGATTTTCTAGCCGCTTCGGAAAACACACTGCAATCGGTGCGCAAGACCGTCACCGCGCGCTTGGGGTTGTGGCTCAATCCGCGCATCGACGCGGCGACTTCGGCGAGCGATTTCGATCTGAGCAAACTACGGTCCGAGGCAATCTCGATCTATCTCGCGGTCACGCCCGACAATCTCGATCGGTTGGCGCCGCTGCTCAATCTCTTCTTCCAGCAGGTCGTCGATCTCAACGCCCGAGAACTGCCCGAGCACAATCCGGCGTATTCGCGCCAGCTGCTGTTGCTTCTCGACGAGTTTCCCTCACTCGGCCATGTCGGTGTGCTCGCAAAGAGCGTCGCTTTCGTCGCGGGATTCGGCGTCAGGCTCCTGACCATCCTGCAGAGCCCCTCACAATTGCGCGCGATCTACGGCGCGGACGAGGCCAAGAATTTCTTGACCAATCACGCCGTCGAGATCGTCTTTACGCCCAAGGAGCACGATGTCGCCGTGGAGCTCTCGGAGCGCTTCGGCACGCAGACCGTCGAGGCGAAAAGCCGCTCGCGGCCTTGGGGCTTCTCCAACCGCGCCCGCTCCGAGACGGTCTCCGATCATCGGCGTCCCCTCCTGCTGCCGCAGGAATTGAAACTCGTGCCCAAAAGCAAGGCCTTCGTGCTAATGGCGGGCGTGCCGCCGATCCTTGCCGACAAGCTCGTCTATCATGAAGACCGCCGCTTCACCGCGCGCCTCGCCCCGCCTCCGATCATCGAACCGATGTTGGCGCCGACGCATACGGTGCTCGCTTCGCAGCTGCTGCAATTGATGCAGGACGTCGCGGAATTGCGCGCGATTGTCGTCCGCAGGCCCGTGAGCGAGGCGGAAATCGACGATCCGGCGTCGATCCCCGCGGACGCGCTGTCGAACCTTGCCGATGTCCCGCTCGATCTGGAAAACGTCTCCGAAGAAAAACTCAACGCTTGGGTGTCGGGCTATATCGACGGCGCCGCGCGCTATGGCGAGGTCTCGGAAGCAATTGAGCCGAGCGAGAATTCGGAAGCCTCCCGGCCGGACGAAGCCGAAGACGCGCGAGCCAAGGGCGCATCGGGGCGCGGCCAACGGCGCAAGCGAAGTCGGGAAATGAGCCGTGGCTGAGAAGGACGACGACGACAGCCGCGAGTTCGAGTTGAAACGCGCCGAGCGAGACGCCGGCGGCGACAAATCGACCGCACGCGACGCCGACCGCCACCCTGCTTCGCGTTCGAGCGGCGCGGTCGAGTTCGATCATTTGCCCTCGCATCTGCGCCGCAAATATTACGTCGTGGAGGTCGATGCGGCGGAGGCGAGAATTTACGCCGACCGATCCGGCGAATATCTGGTGGCGAAGGCCAGCCGCGACCGCCTCGTCACACGGGTCGCCAGCATCGAGGTCGTCCGTGACCTCGTCGCCATCGCCGCGCATCGCGGTTGGGAAAGGATCGAACTGACCGGCTCGTTGGAATTTCGCAGGGAAGCCTGGCTCGCCGCCTCAGTACGCGGGATCGAGGCGAAGGGCTACGAGCCGACAGAGCTCGATCGCGCCGCGCTGGCGAAAATGCGAGGGGATTTCGATCATGGCGACAAGACGCTCGCCTTCACGCGCGACAGGACTGGCGCGGGGCCGCGGGCGCCGCATCGCGCATCGGGACCGACAGAGCGGAATTGGAAGGGCGGGACCGATGAGCGGAACGAGCGCTCGCACCTCGCGGTCATCGAGCGTGTGGCCCTCGCGGCTTTCCCGAAAGACCCGGCGGCGCGCAAGCGCGTTCTCGACGCCGCGCGCGAGCGCATGGCGCATCACCGCCGCCGCGGCGCTCGCTTCGATCGAGCGGAAATCGTCGAGGGAAAAACGGCGATGTCGCGTGAGGCGCCGAGCAAGTCCGCCGAAAGAACCGATCGCGCCGCACAGCGTTCCAGGGATCGATGACAGCCTTGAAATAGTGCTTTGAATGTGCATACACTGCCTATCCTAAGCACAGAAGGTCGCTCGAAAATGCTCAGCGCTTTCCTCGATCAGGTAACCGACCGGCGCGGCGGGTTCATCTCTCCGCAGCGCGTGAGCGCGGCTCTGCATGTGCCGCTCGCCAAGATCGCGCGCCTGGCGAAGGTCCACCGCAACACCCTCGCCCAGCATCCGGATTCGCCGGTCGTTCAAAAGCGCCTGGGCGACATCGCCCGGATCATCACCATGGCGACCGAGCTTCTCGGCGGCGAGCAGGGCCGCGCGATCGTCTGGTTCAAGCATCAGCCGCTGGCGGGCTTCGACGGACGAACGGCCGAGGAGCTGGTCGCGAGCGGCCACAGCGACGCCGTTCTCGCCCATCTCGACCTGCTGCGCGAGGGTTCCTACGCGTGACGTCGAAGCGCGTGCGGACGATTCCCATCGCTCGCCGCTATTGGCGGATGCTCGCGCCGAAATGGGCCCATGATCCGTTGAACGGCGCCGGAGCGGCCTTGCGCGGCGGGCGTTTCAATCCTCCCGGAACGTCGGCTCTCTACATGTCGGAAGAGTTTTCGACGGCGGTCGCCGAATACGAGCAGGACATCGGCATCCGTCCGGGAACGCTTTGCGCCTATGACGTTAAGAGCGAACGGATCGCCGACCTCGCCGACGCTCGAACGCTGGGGGAACTCGGCGTCGACGCGGAGATGTTGCGCACGCCATGGAAACATATCGCCTTTGTCGAAAAACGCGCGCCCGCGACGTGGTCTCTTTGCGAGCGGCTGCTCTCAGAAAAGATCGACGGGGTTCGAGTCCCTTCCGTCCAGGCCGCTGGTTCCAACCTCGTCTTGTGGCGCTGGAATATCGAGGGAGCGGCGAAGGTCGCAGCGATCGATCCGCTCCGCGATCTTCCCAAGGATCAATCGTCGTGGAAACGACCATGACGCGCCGCGGCCGACCCTGCGACCAGCGCCCTCGCCCCACCATGGTGGGGCGATTCAATCCCAGCTTTGGGGCCCAGGCGGCGTTAACTTGAAGGCCGTCCATGGCTTTGCGTAATTTCGTCAACGACGCAAAGTGAAGCAGGACGCAGACCGGCACGCCGAACACGGGCATCAACACTAACGGGAACCGCGCTTCAATATAGCTCGCAGACCGACTCACCTCTCCGATCTCTCCCCTCCCCTTTCCTTGTCTTTTCGACGCTGCGGCGGCTGGGGCTTGCCGATGGCCTTGGCGAGCTCTTTCAAGAGCCGATCGCGTTTCGTTTCGAACTCGGGCATGCCGGCCGCAAATTGCAACACTTGGGCTGCCAAATTGCGGTCGGCCGCGCTCGCAGAACGCTTTAACTCCTCGGCTTGCCGTCGATAGGCTTCCTTGATCGCGGCCTGCCTTTCTCGTGTCTTCGTCTCCCAAGGGCGCGCCGCGCTTTTCCCGACGCGCGCCTCCCTCACGATCTCTTCGCGGGCGAGACGCTCCACGCGCGGTTGCTCGCCACGCTCCCTGACCACGCGAACAACGCCCCGTTCCGTTTTTCGGACCTTCCCGCGCGCGCGGCGCGGGGTCGCCTCCGCCTCGACGCCGCGCAATCGCAATTCGCCGGCGAAGAGCTCGCGCCACGATGCAAGATCGGCTTTACGCGGATTGAGCCGCTTGCCGTCATGACCGAGCGAGCGCACCGTCAGATGAACATGGGGATGTTCGTCTTCGACGTGTTGCACGAAAACGTAATCGCGCCGACCGCCGAAGGTTTCCATCGCGAAGGCGCGAACCGCATCCTTCACGGCGCCCGGGTCCGTTCCCGGCGGCATCGAGAGGACGATGTTATGGGAGAGCGGCCCGTCTCGGCGCCGGCCCTCGTCGAGCTCGGCGTCATGGGCCCATTGCGCTTGGATGTCGCGCAAGCCTTGCCGCCCTTCCATGACGGCGCCGGTCTCCGTTTCCGCCGCCAGCTCGCCGTCGCGAGTGATATATTCCAGGTGCGATTTCAGGTGGCCGACGGTCTTGGTCTTGCCGGTGATCTTGACCATCACCTCCGGCGCCTTGGCGACGATCCGCTGCAACTTGGCCCGCATGGCGGGCGTGAGCCTTCGCGGATCGGCGGGATCCGGAATCTCCCACTCGGAACGCTTTGGCTTTCGGACCGGCGTTTGCCAGACATAGGAGATTGACGGCAGTTCGAGGTCGTTATCTCCCTCGCCGCTCATCAACCGCCCTCCCAATAATCGGCGTTCCGTTTCAGCGCCGCGCGCAGTTCGGCGAGCGCGCCCTCGATCCGCGCCGAAGCCTCGCGGATCGCCGCGGCCTCGATCTTCACCGTGCGGCCAATCAGCCGATGGAGATTGGCGGCGTGGGCGATCTGATTGATGTTGCCGCCGATGCGGTTCAGTTCGCGCGCCACCGCTCGCAGCGCCTGGCGTTCGTCATGCGTCTGCTGCACCGGCGAGCCGAGCCGCGCCCGCACTATCGACGCGATCCATTGCGTGCGGTTCATGCCGCGCCGCGCAGCGACCGCCGCGAGCAAGCGCAACTCGCTTTCGCGTAGTCTGATCGTCACCTTGCAGGACGGACTCGTCGCCATCGTCTCATGCGCCGGTGACTTCCTGTCGCCGACCGTCTGTTCCACGAGCCGCCGCATCAGCGCCGATTTGCCGCCCTCGTTCGCCGCCATCGCCGCGAATTTTTCAGCGAGCGCATCGTCGATATGAAACCCCAGAAACGCCATGGGTTTGCTTTGTCCACTCAAAGGGCGAGGTGTTTAAAAACGGCTGGCGGCAAGCCTATCCTGCACTCCCCCTCGAAAAACACGATGCGCTCCATTTTCAAGTCTCAGGGCTCGATTCCGATTAGTTGCCTTGGCGCAGGCGGCGAGTTCTTCAACTGACGCGAATCATTCGCGGCGGCATGAAGATTGAGACGACGGCTGCAGACCTCTTCCCTTCTTGCCCGCGCCTTTCCCACACCCTCCGGCCTCACTACGGCGCTATTTGATGAGCGCGTTCGGCCTCCGGGCGCTCCGCTTCGCTTCCTCCCTGCGGGATGGAAAAGCCGCTCCGTGACGTGCGGCTCGACAAATCCTCACGGGAGAGGTGATGCTTCTATTCGCATCTCGATAAGCGCGAGCTCGGAGAGCGACACATCGGCTTCGTCGTCACGCTCGTCGAATGCGACGAGCGCAAAGTGCGACCCTCTTTTCGAAACCCGCCCAAGAACTAAGCGACCGCCTCTTTGCTCATGGCGGACACGTACGACGACCTCGGATGAAGATTTTCGTGGCGCCGCCGGAGCGACCTCGCCCGTGGGCAGCCCTCGTGCGTCCTTTTTCGAGGCCTCCTCTACCCGCTGAAGCTCAAGATTTTCCGGGCGGAAATTCCGATCTGTCGACAAATCTGCTTTGTCGTTATCGTTTGGCTTGGCAGATGCTCCCTCGATGAACGCGTCGGCTTGCGGACGTGTAAAAGATTGATGCCGCGCGCAGAATTCCTCGACGCTTGCCGCGTCTCGCTTCCACAGCTGATAGAGTTCATAGACCGCCCGAAGCGGCGACGTTGAAAGCTTATCGCGCAGAACCTTCGGCATCTGCCCGACCGATGCGTACATGGCGACAAAGCCCTTGCTCTTGGCGAGGCGTCTGGCGATGTCCTTTTGCTTCTCGCCAGCCTTGAGTCGCCCTTCGATGAAAGCGGCGATCTCCGTTGGCAAAAGATCGTCGCGCTGAATGTTTTCGACCATCTGATCGTATGGATCGCCGGCCTGCCCTGGCTGAATGATCGCCTTGATGGTCGTCAGACCCGCAATATTCGCCGCGCGAAATCGGCGCGCCCCGAAGACGATGCGATGCTTGCCGTTTTCTTGCTTTTCGGTGACGCCGATCGGTTGGAGTAGGCCTCGCTCGCGGATCGAACCGGCCAACTCCTCGAGAGCGGCCTGGTCGAAATTGCGCCGCGGCTGTCCAGGGTCTTCTTCGATCAGGCTCAGGGCGATTTCGAGGGGCGCCCCACTGGAGCCGATGGGCGGCTCAAGGCCCTCGAGATGATCGAGGAGCGCCGCGACATCATCGAGTTTTTGTGCGTAACTCATGAAAGCTCCATTTTGGCGGCGAGTTTGTCGAAGACGATCCGCATTTCGCGACCGGCCTCGCGGGCGGCCGTCTTGGGAAGGCTCCAGACGGGTTTCTTCTCCGCCAGAGCCTCGCCGATGGATGAGCGCTGCGGGATCACGCCGTCGAAGAGATATTTCGTGCCGAACTTCTGGACGAGGTTCTTAAGATTGTTGCGCTGGCGCGGCGAGGTCGTCTGAAGGCGGTTCGGGATCAAGCCAAGAAAGGTGAGCCCGGGATTGTACTTCTGCCTGACGCCGACCATATGTTTTAGGAGCGTCTCGATCCCATCGATCGCGTAATCGTCGAGGTCGATCGGCGCCAACACGAAATGGCCGGCGATCAACGCAGCGAGATTGCGCACGCCGAAGGTCGGCGGCGTGTCGATCACCGCGACATCATAGGCGCGCGAGGCATCCTCGAGATTCGAACGAAACTGCTGAATGAGCTTTCCGTCGACCGTGAGAATTCCGCGTAAGGCCGGAGTGGCGGGCGCGACGCGGATGCCTGGCGCCGACAGCGGCGGCAGGGCGACCGGCCGGGCGAAGAAGGCGGCGGCCGCGGGCTCGCCGATCTGCGCCGAGAGCGTCGTCGTGCCATTGCTCTGCGGGTCCAGATCGAGAAAGAGGACGCGCTTACGATGCTCGGCAAAATACCAGGCGAGGTGAACGGCGATCGTGCTCTTTCCGACGCCGCCCTTCTCGTTGTTCACGACGATCACTTTCATGAGACGGCTCCAGTCCAAGCAACGAAGAGCATGCAGAGGCCCTCCCAGTTCGAGGCATTTGATGCTCGACGAATCCGTCGCCGAATCACTGCGACACAAAAAACAAATTCAACGGGCCTTGCCGACTGTGAGATTTCACAGGGGTAGAATTAGGTTTGCCTGACAAACTTCCGCACATGCTTCAAAGAGGATGAGCAAAAGCGCGCGGCGCGCCAGGGCGCGACCTATCGCGCTCCATCCATGGGAGTCGCGACACGCGTCGGCGAGATGTCGTGAGCGAAGGAATAACGTCTCGCGCGTGCGAAATTTGACGGCGCCCGCCGCAACGCGAAGAGGAGCCGAGGGTTTTTGGCCCGAGCAGGTTTGTCGGACAAACTTGGATGAGCGATCAACGCACGCAGGATGCACAGCGACCAAAGTCGCGGAGTTTCCTGCTCAGAAGTTTGCCAGACAAACTTCTGAGCAACCCTCTCTTGAAAAAGGAGCAAGCGGGTGCGTCGCGGCACGCGAAGACCAGTCGTAACCCCGCCGTGCTCTGGGTCGAGCGCGGTCGACGCGAAGAAATCGGGCCAGTCATCCGCTGGCCCGTCGCAAATCCAAGGAAGCTCGCATCGGCGGGGCGGCGCGCGGCCGCCCCGCTCTTCGCGTCACTTGCGCTTCGCGGTTTTCTTCTGCGTCTCGGGCGCCGCCTCGGCCTCGTCATTG
>Ga0194127_10001644_pt1 | contig 32483 bp, 31 predicted proteins | sample TA2KigC100mmetaG_FD_148624 | JGI IMG/M metagenome (GOLD analysis project Ga0194127, IMG submission 148624) | Freshwater microbial communities from Lake Tanganyika, Tanzania - TA2015036 Kigoma Deep Cast 100m | ecosystem: Environmental > Aquatic > Freshwater > Lake | place: Tanzania: Lake...
ACTAAAAGGGTCGATTATGTCATCGCCGGAGGGGGAGGAATGAACCTCTTTATGGAGACAATGAAGTCTATTGTCCCCGTGAACGACCCTCAGTTCGCAAACGCCATGGGGTTTCATGAATACGGGAAGCAGTTTCTGAAGCAGTCTCTTAAGAGTTGAAATAATCAAAACCTAAAAAGAAAGGGGGAAAATAACCACTCAAAAAAAGATTGACAATATGTCATTTGTGAATTATATTTACAATTGAAAGGGAGAAAAAGATGGAAGAAGGTTTCAAGATGTTTTTTGTTTATAGTTTTTTGGGGATAGTTGCTTCAATTTTTATTTATAGTCTTGTCGGGCTATTCAGGGGACTCAAGCCGATAGAAATAAACACCGACGGAGAAGCATTGGATGATAAGATTAAAATGATCGAAAGTAAACCAGCCGAAGAGGGAAAGCCAAAGGGATTCTGGAAAAGATTGTGGGACAATGTGGAACCATACGACGCAGGAATGTCTCTTCATGAAAGAGCAATGAGGAAACTTGATGATGATTTTACATATGGACTTTTACCCTCAGGTATTACCACTATGGATCGCACTGGTGGATACAGAATGAAATAATCATCAGGAAGTCGGTTTTCAATCTTTCTTACCTTTAGTTAAATCTTCTATCAAACCTTTACCCCAGGCCCCGGACCAGTCCTTAGCACCCTTTGCTCCCTTAATTAATACATCTCCTGCCTTATCTGACCCGAGTGGCCTTGTAACTATCCCGCTTGCCCCAAATTTTTCATCTCCCTTTTCCCTGATGAGCCGGTCAGATTCCGCAGCATAATTCTGGAAGGTTTTTGTGTATTGCCCTACAAACTCTTTTCCCTTAATTTCCCCTTTATCCAGCCTGCTCGTGAGTGAATCCTGAGCCGTCCTTATATCTCTGTAAATCCGGTTGTAATTCTCCTGCTCTCTATTTGCACCAGAAATTCCTGCCGAAGCCCCTGTTCCCCAGAGTTTAAAACCTCCTACGGCTCCATAGTGAGATTCTGAAACCAGGATACCCTGCTTTGACAGTCTGCTTGCCGTAGCCTCTGCAAACTTAACCGCCTGCTCCTGCATTTCTTGGGACCTCTGCGCATTGGTTGGGGCAGTCAAAACCCTCTGGCCTATCGTTTTATCCCCTCCGACGGCTGCGCTCCACATCGAACTTGGCGAAGTAACCGGACCCCGCTCAAAGGTTGAACGACTCTCGTCGTGCTTAACATCTATCGCTCCCGTGTGACGCCTCAAACCACTCTCTACCGATGTAAGCGCCGTTGTCCTGCTCTCCCAACCGGTTTGTGTTCTTGAATAATCCTCAACCGTATTGCTCCCGCCTCGCCTGAGTTGGAAGGCCGTAAGTTTTCCACTCTGAGGATCAATCGTTGCGGATTCAAGAGAGACCTGCCTTCCTTTCCCGATGTCTTTTGCAAGAGAGGATGCAACCCCGCCTGCCCCTGAATCTTTAAGAAGTCCGGCAAAGGTCCTCGCATTGAATATCCCCGGTTGTCCGATGTCGATAACACCGCTTGCCGAGACAAGGTTTTTAAGCTGGCTCTCCTGTCCCGACCACTCCTGAATTCCACTGACAGACTTTGAAAGATCAAGCGCCTCACGTGATCCACCGGCCTCGCCCCTAAAAAGGGAGACCTGGGGATTACCATCCTCGCCATCTTTCCATGCCATTCTCACACGGTCTCCGGAAGAAAACGTCACGCCAAGCCCCTGCTCTCCGGCCATTTGATTCAACTTTTGCGCAACGCCCGCATTCGGAACAGTCAGGGTCTCCTCTGCATGGTAGGCAAGATGACCCTTGAACATTCCTGCAAAGTCCTCTCTGTTGCTGGTGAAACCTAATTGGTTTGCAATCCGGTACATCTGCTCCATCTTTCCCGCTTCGTTTAGAGTTTTCTGTGTCTCTGTAAACTCAAGACCTCTTGAGCCGACAACTCCCATGGCATTTTCAAAGGCATGGGTTCCCACGAGTTCACGGGTTCCCATGAGACTTCCTACCTGATGGGACGCCTGCCCCAGGGAAATACCCTTCCGATCGGCATAATTGCCCAACATGGTCCCCACCTTGGTATAATCCTTTGTTGAAATGGCGCTCTGAAAGGCTTCGACGCCGCCATGAGGGGTAGAGACAGACTTGAAGGTCTCCATGTCCGCAACCGCCCTTTGCTCTCCGACTCCCGCCACGGACATCGCTCTTGGGAGGTTGCCCCCATAAACCCCTGCCCTTCCTATTCCCTTTGCAATATCAACCGCCTGGCTGGACCCCATTCCTTCGACGGCAGACGTTGCGCTTCCGGTTGTCCCGACAATCTTACCCATGGCGCTTGAAGCCGAAAGTCCCTGAAGCATCGAAGCCTGGCTTCCAAGATGTGTGCTTGACATGAATCCGGTATTTCCCATGCTCCGGTTTCCCATGGTTACGTTTCCCGCTCCGCCAACCTCTGCCCCAACCCTATTGGCGACAGTCTGGCCCCCGCTTCCAGAGCTAATAGCTGACACGGCATGGGTCATCGCATACTCACCACCCTTTATAAGACCCCAGGCAAGAGGCGGGATCGACCACGTAAAGGCCCCGATGTAGCCAAGTATGAGATTTGCATGAGACCTTATTGCCTCAACCGTTGCAAAGCTCATTCCATAGAAGCTGGAGTCTATCTCTCGATTGTAAAGCGCATCCTGGATGACCCTGGCAAACTGCCAGTCCGCAAAAGCATTTAGAATCACATAGAAGGGGACCCACATCTGAAGCCATAAGTTTATCTTAGCGAATGTGACTATCGCGCCTATCCCGCCAATGACAAAGAAGACCGGCAGGAAGATCGAAAGCCCATAGACAAGGGCCTCGATAAGCATCCTCATGGTCTGAACTATCTTGTTAAAAAGTCTCCCCGCCTCAATCCAGGCGGAGCCGGTCTTTTGTGTGAGAAGAACATCCTTGACATTGTAGTCCCCATGCTTTGCCGCATAGGAGATTAAGGCATAGCGGACAGAATTTAGAACAGCAATCTGTTTTATCTGATCCCGAAATGACCCAACGGAGTTGGGAAAGTATCTTTCAAAAAGCTCCTGGGTGGTTGTGAAATAGCCCGGGTCGTCAGGATTCCCTCCAAGAAACCTGTAATTTACCTGCTTGAGCCAGCCCGGAAAGATACTGTCCCAGTGGGAGTTGATCTGCTCAGGCGCATTGGCGCAGGTAACGGGAGTTGACTCGTCAAAGTTTACGTTAAAAAATATGTTTGGATCCCTGAACACCCTCCCTATGCTTGGAATATCATCAAGAATAATGGGTGACTGGTGAATGAATCTGAGGCCAATCGCTTCCTCCGAGTCCGTTCCCCGGATGAAGGCGAAGTTTGGAAATACACACCTCTCAAAATACTCTCCAAGGACCATGTTTATTGAGACATTGTTCGTCGCTCCATATTCCACGGGAGCCGCAGGAGGCTCTATATCGAGAATTTCGTTGAGATACTTTGCTCCGATGGCAACGCCGTTTTTCCTGAAACGGACCGCATCGACAGGAACGAGCACATCTTCAATCTCGGCTCCGATAGCATCCCCGATCCTTGAAGAGATATGAGCGACAAAGACATTTACCAGGGGAACATCCGTAATTACCTGGGTCTGAGATGGATCAGCCCGGTCAATGATCGCCATATTAGCTCTTGGAAGCATCAGAAGGTATACGGCGATGCCCGCAAAGAGCGCCACCTTCACTAACGCAAGGAAGCTCTCCGCTCCGAAAATCTGGCCCGTGGTTGTTTGTCCGTGCCCACGTCCAAGAAAACCCATCACGGGAGCAAGGACGCCTATAATCAGGCCGACAATAAGCATGACCTTGACAAGGGAGGCTATCTGCCCCCCGTCAATGAGCATCTTCATTCCGTTGAAGATGGACGCAAGGAAGTCCCCTGATGCGTAGGTGTAGATTTCGTAGGTGTCAGCGGCAAAGGCCAGGGTGGGAAGCCCCACAAAAAAGGCTAAGATGGAAAAAATATGAAGCGCTTTTTTAATCATCCCCTTCCCTTTCTCCCGCTGCAATAATTTTCTATAACCATGAGGTTGAGGTGATACCACTTTTTGAGCGCATCCCTGAATTCCTTCAGGGCCTCCTCATCACCCGACCTCCACATTGTATTCAACATCTCCTCAATCTTTTTGATCTCTATTGTTGTCCGGGGAAACTTTCGTTCTCCATGTCGGAGCGCACCACCGGCGTAGCGGACGGAGATTTCGCTCAAAGTTCTCAAGAAGAGAACACTGAAAGGGTCTTTTTCCGAAAAGCATTCTTCCACGACTTTATTCTCTCCCTGAGATCGCCATTGCTTCCCGTCTTCATATTATCTCCATTATCTTGTTGCCTTTACAGCCCTTACCACAGGGGGGGATGCTTTCTGAGCCACCTGGTTTAAAAAGAAGGCAGTTAGTTCAAACGTCTTGACCTGGGCCTCAAAGAATTTAAGCTCTCTTGTAAGTTCGTTGTGAATATCCGCCTTTACAGAATCAATCCGAGCAAGAAGCTTGTCCCTCTCCACGACCGACTGCTTACCCACGTTGCTCTCAATCGCATGGACGTACCTTTTTACGGTCGCATAAGCCATAGCAAGAGCCGCTATATCAGAGGTCATCTCAATGGCGGAGTTAAGGAGCCCCGGGGTTGTTCTTGTGGTTTCAATCAGGCTTCTTACGGGAACGACAGAGGCTTCTATGAAGGCCGTCTCCTCATCCGAAAGGGCGACCCGGTTGAGTATCTTTTGAGCAATCTGCGTGATCATCTGATTTACTTTCTGTTTGAAACCAGGATAGATGGAATGATCAACATATTCGACCTCGGGTTTTGTCTCATCGGAGACCGTCTTGTTTCTTATCAACATCACACTCTGATTGCCGTAGAGAAAGTCTCTGAGCGTAATCGTGCTTCCCGTGTATTCAGTCGTGGGTTCCCCTTTGTCGCTCATCTGGGTAACGAAGGTTCCGACAAGGGACTGGACGATCTCCTTTTCTTCGTTTGTAAGGTTGACTCTTCTCAGGGCGTCCCACACCGCATTTCCATAGACCTTTGCCCTGGGAACTGTATTCCGGGAAAACGCTTCATTCTTTAGCTCCTTGAGCTTTCTCAGCGTTTTGTCTCCTTCGGCGCACTCCCTCTGGGCGGTATCGGGATCCTCACCCTCCTCGATCATCCTCTGCTCGCAGGCGGAGAGTGAAGCCTCAGCAACGGAGCCTGCGGCCCAGTTGACAATAGACTTCGCTGCCTGACAGGTGTCCGTAAACATATCCTGCCAGCTCTGAATACGGTTAAGAAGGCTCTTTAACTGCTCAAGGCATGTGGGGCAGACCGCCTCAAGGCCAATCTGAAAGGCATAGCCCAGGGCGTTTTGACCTATAGTGCGGAGCATATTTACAAACTGGTCTTTGTTGATAAAGCTTATCCCGCCAAAAAAGAGGTCAACACCTCCACAGCCCGCCTTTATCCTGGGGGGATTGATGGAGAAAAGCTGGACAGGTTCATAACCGGCCCGTAGATTGAGAGAGCCTCCTGCGATCAAACCCCTTGTCTGGGCCATATAAGCGCCGGGTTCGTTAGTCGTCGCCTTAAAACCCCACTTGCGGAACATTTCCTCCATCTCATTATTGAGGGAGGCATTTGAAACGCCGGCGGGAAGCGCAAGATTAAGGACGAGAAAGGCCACTATAATTATTCGTATCGATTTCGGCAGCATACCAGACTAACCTCCTTTTGAGTTCATCCATGGTTAAAAGTTCGTCAGAAATCCTCCCAAACCTGTCCGGAGGAAACGCGAGGAAGATGGAAGGAACCTTTTCCACTCCAAGCCTTGAAGCGATTCCGTTGTCCATCATGGTTTCCGGAAACTCCGAGAGAACCCCGCCGTCAAGGGTGACGGATTTGACTGTAAAGTAAGGATATTCGGCCATAAACCTCCTCAGATGAGCCGCTTGCCTTTCGCAGCTTGGACAGGAGGCGCTGTAGAAGAAGAAAAGGCCCGCTTCTCTCGAAAGCCCCATGAGAATCTCTTTCTCCTTCTTTTTTACCATACCGAAGTAGAGGTCTTTGTCGGCGTCCGAAACGGGAGCAGGCCCTCCAAGCTCCGGGTGCATCATCAGGGTCTTCTGCCAGGCAAGGGAGAAGTTCTCGGAGAGCTTCATCATCAGATTATTGTGTTCCATGTAGGCCCTTACGTTATTTATGGTCGGGTTTTCCATCGCACGGGAGAGAAGCTCTTCCCCCCTCTTTTTCATCCTCTCCGTAAAGGGAGGTTCGGGCTTCTCGGGTCGGAAAGGATCGGCCACGGGGGGTATCTCCGCCTTTGCATCAGGCTTTTTCTCTTCTTCCTTCTTCTCTTCCTCCTTCGGAGGGTCTTTGTAGAAAAACCAACCCTCATCCCTCCTTTCCCACCAATTCGATTGGGAATAAGCGGGAAGGGCGAATAAAACCACGAGAAGAAGGCTGATTAACGAAAGCCCTATTTTATGGCGCTCTATTATCGCCAAGACCCTTGATTTTGACTTCGACTTCATGGGTTATGTCCTTTGCCTCCGAGATAACTAAATCCCTGACCAAAACGATTCTTCCCCTTGACTCCTCCTCGATGACACGGTTTAAGCGGTCCGTGAAAGAAGAGATCTCCCTCTCCATCTCTTGCTTCAACTTCGGATCGGCTCCCCTGTCGCGGTATTTCTCAATAAATTCCTTCTTTTTCGCATCGACTATCTTTGCCACATCAAGGACAACAACCTCCTTGTGGTTCGCCCTCGAAAAATGCCAACCGCTTGCCATTCCTGAGAGAATAGAGATGGCTACAGAAAAGACCAGGATCGAAAAAATATTGGTTCCCTTGTTACGTTTGGTCCCTTCCATTTGGGGGCCGGGTAAATTTTCCTCCCCGGTCGAGCTTTTTTCGACTTCGATCCCTTCTATTTCGGGTCCCTGTGGATTTTCCCTTTCAAGCCCTTCCATCTTTTCCTCCCATTATCAAAGTAATACTTCTTCCCGTCACTGGATATATCTCTGTTTCACCTTGTTTGCGATCCCCTCCATCTCTTCAGGGGAAACCTCTGTCTTATGCTTGATATACTGCATATACTCGGTCAGGTCTATCCTGGAGAAATCAAGCGAACCAAGCTCTTCCGGAGTAAACCCACGGCAGTTCGGATTGTTCGCATCACCCCAGGATATGCCTACCTGCGGTCTTCCCTGCTGATGGATAAGCCTTGCCAGAATGGAGTTAAAACAGCAGTAGACCCTACAATGCTTTGTGCACATCCCCAGGAGTTTCTTACAACATCTTTCTCCTACGCGATGACATAGACGGAGATTCACCTTCTGGGAAGTAATAATGTCCTCCTTTTTGCATTCAAAATACCAGTCCCAAAGAAACTTCACGATGGAGTATACCACGAGGACTATCGTGATAACCGTAGCCAGGGTTGCAAGAGTGGAGATGAGCGCGGTGTCTATGGCTACCGTGGTTGCCGCTCCTTCTATTGCTACCTCGGCCCCTATATGCACCGCTGCCTCGCCAGAGATCGTTCCCGTCGAAGTCCAAAGGGTCGATGTGGTCGTTCCCAAGAAGTCACTGACTGTAGTTCCGAGGATACCGCTCAGAGAACCGGCCTCTCCAGTAGTAAGAACATACGTGAAGGCGTTTGCATATCCAGCCCATGTGGTCGCATACCCGCCTGTCGCATAACCGTAGAGTTTTATTACCGATTGGGCGGCGCTGACATAGTCGGCTATGCTGACACCTCCAGTTCCCGAATGGCAGCAGCCCTCTGTTCTTACGCATTCCGCCTTATGACCAGGGAAGATTGACATTCCCTTGGAATCCACACGGTATTGGTTTAAAACCTCCATTACAGCGGCCACGGAAGCAAAGTCGGTATTGGCCTCGTATGAGGCGTCAACGCACTCTGTTCCCATGCACCTGAGCTGACCCGCGCAGTTGTAGGCCACCGTGTAACCCAATATTCCACCCTGACCGCAACGGTAGGTGTACTCCACCTGAGTGCAATCCTGATTCACGCACCTCTGACTGTAATAAACGCAACCCTGCTCTTCCAGAACCTTACAGTTTGCCGTTTCCTCACCACAGGCAAACCTTACCTTGCTCCACCAGTCGTTAAGCATCTCTTTTACTTCCGGCCCTCCAAGGATTGTCTGCCAGGTTATCGGAAGACCCCTCTGTGTGCTTGTAAAGACGTGACGGTAAGGTGTTTGGGTGGCTAAGGCTTCGTTTATCTCAATTCCCTGAGAGCTTTCGGGAGGAGAACAGATTTGATAGCCGCTGTTTACGACTACCGCCTCACACTGTTCCTGGCAGAATTGATTCCGGCAGCTTGAGACACAGGACCGGCAGCTCTGATAATTACCTTCGCAATTACCATAACAACCATCCCTGTTTCCTTCGCAGTTTGCCTGACATGAATTGTATGTGTTCGTGCAGTTATCCTTGCACGACTGATTCGTTCCACACCCACTGAAACAGGAATGATAGTTGCTCGTACAGAGGTTGTCACACAGAAGGGAGGCATCATCGCAATTTCCTCTGCAAACGTCTCGGGCATCTTCACAGGTAGCGCATCCAGCGCAGTTAATACAATCTACGCTGCACTGATCATATAGGGGGTCGCATACATCCCGGCAGTTTTGGGTTTGATAGCCTTCTATTGAACTTTCAAAGGTCTGACACTGTTTGGCGACGGTCTGGCCGGTTGCCTCACCATCCCTGATAATATAGACGCAATTAAAACCGTTACTGTCACACTTCTGGTAATCCTGGACGGCACACTCTTCGAGCCACTTTTCCAGGTTATTTCCACAGGTGGAATCCCATGAAACGATCACTCTCTCTATGACTGAGGACTCCCTGACAAGGTAGTAGTCGGAAAGAGAACCGTGCGCAACCCTGCTTCCAGAGTCTCCCGTAACCGTTACGTTGGCTACACCTTTTCCAAGAAGCTGAGCGCCTGCGGGAAGCTCTGATTCATGATTCACTACATAAAAATCATTGGGACATTGCGAACCAAAGCAATAGTCGCAAGAGGGGCCGGTTCCGCAACCGTTACAGAGCACAGTTTTAACATACCTGTAGTGTTCCGCATAACAACTGAGCTGTCGTTTAAATACCCTGTAGCCAACCACATAATCCCTGCACACCGCATAAACCTGTCCGGGTTTATGCTCGATCACCACCTGATCACAGGGCCCCTGAACCTCTTCCGTGGTGATTGAAACAACGGAACGAATCTGACAATCGTAATTATGGATCGTTCCGGGGCCAGTGGTTTCCGTGCAGGTTTGTTCACTGGTTTCTCCATACCGGGGAATAACCACCTTCTCACAGTCGGGGTAGGTATTCGTTATTAAGTCACGGGAAGAGCTCCACCTGAGGCATCTTCCGTCCTCCCCTCTCTGAAGGCAACCGCTTCCGAAGGTGGGATCCTGAGAAAGATCAAACTTCTGCCTCTGCTCATAAGAACTCTCTACAAACTCACCTGCCTCCCCAGTGCCTGCTCCTGACATACCACCAGGGTTTAGATAGTATTGCGTATAATCTCCCTGCTGTCCTTGAGCGTCACCGACTCTGGGGGCAATCTCATTCGCAGGGCCAAGACCCCTTTGCTGAAGAGTCTGGTCGATATTCTGGGGGTTATAATTGAGAACATCCTGCCGTCCGAGACTCTTCCCCGTCTCGAGAGCGCCCTCAAAACCCTGGGCAAAGGCAGTCGAATAAAGGAGGAGGCGAGGGATGAGAGAAGATCGGCTAGAGTCGAAAGAAGATCGACTGAAAAATCTCGACAAAGATCGACTAAACTCGACTGAAAAAGAGAAGGTCGATGTGAAGGTCAGAAAGAAGATCAGGACAGATGAGATTAATCTGACGAAAGGAGCTTTAAGCAGCAATTTCTCTTTCTCCACATAAGATAGGTCTGGCGCTCTCCGGTTGCGGGGATGTTACGGTGTTCACCCCAGGTGAAGGTTGATTCGCCAAGGCCGTGACAGCACGTTCCTTTTGTTTCAGGAATCGGAAAAATGGTTGAAAACTTATACTGGCTCTTCTTAAGAAAAGGCCGCATCTGTCCCCCACACTTAGCGGAGGCGCTGCTCGTGTCATACTCAATCGCAGGCGGAATCGGAAGCCTTGCCATGCGAGCAAGAAGCCTTGAAGCGAGCAAACTCGTCGTCCTTACCGGAGAATCGTTCACACCCGTATTGCCCGTATAGGGATATAAAGAACCCCAACAACCCGCGCACCAGAACATTAAATTGAGAGGAAACCCGACGGTAGTCGCAAGACAGTCAACAGCGCAGAGGGCCTGGGCTATCACATTTGCAAAGACTGACGCCTCCGGGTGAATGTAGAGCGTAAGCTCGTCATCGTTCCAGAGGGGATCGACCTCGGTAAAGTAGGCAAGGTCTATGTCGCTCATCCAGTCAGTGCAGAATTCCGCTCCAACAAGAAGGTCCATAATCCACATGAGGGGGAAAATGTAGTAGTGGAGGTTGAAAAACGCCTTTCCTTCCTCACGGTTCTCCCTGCCCCTCCCCTTAGTGCCATAAGCTCCATAAGGATTGATCGAATCTCCCATATCCAGACCGAAGAGGAAAGGGAAGCATCCGGGCTTCTGGACAGCCTCAAGGACCCTCGCAGGCTCCCAGAAGGAGACATAGATTCCGTAATGGAGCTCTCCGTCAACCTCGCAACTGCATATATAATCGCCAGGGTTGTAATCATCGGCGTTTCCGGTGATGCTGGATAAATTGTCCGGCATACTGCCTGAATCCATGATCTTTTTTCCGCCTATCCTCACGGGAAAGAGACATTTCCAGCAGATGTCGCTTATAAGATTTGGAAACTCATTTTTACACTTACCCTCTGGCTCCTCGGGATCCTCAGCCCAAACCGATGGCGTAAACAAAATCAAAACCAGAAGAATACTAAAGAGCCTTTTCAGTAACCCTGACATATTCTCCATCTCCTTCTATTACAACCGGAACCCTCTTGATCTTGAACCTCTCGATGATCGCATCGTTTGCGAAATAGAAAGGCTTTTTATAGGTCTTTGTAAGTTTTTCAAGGTCGCCGCTTATGAGTATGATCCTTCTGAAGTCCCCCTTGACGGCAAACTCCGCCTGCGGACGGGAATTTCCATCAATGATGACGTAACGACCGAGTTTCACATACTTCGAGGGGTCAAAAACCGTCCCCTTTGGAAAGAGGACATTCCCCTGATGGTCCAGGATGTTATCCGATAAGATAAGTTTGGGGTTGACGTAATAGACCCTCTCCTTCTTCACCTGCTCAAATCCCCCGTCATACTTCGTGAGGACCAACATCCTCTTTTTAATCTCCGGAAGCCTTTCTCTTAATCTCTTTTCAATCTCATTTTGTTTGGAGGCCAAAACCTTTAAAATGTTCTCTTCCATGATGGGATAGGTTTTCCCATAGACCCCGTAGTCTTTAAATCCCTCTATGAATCGAGAGAGCGCATAATTGAGGCCCACAATATCCCCCCTTATTAACGCTATATCGTCATCCCTTGCCTGGACGATCGCCGGGACTTCTTTCACATCGAACCTCTCAAATAGCTCAGGGTCAACCTCAATGGGAATGTCATCCCCTATCTTCCGAAGATATTTATAAAACTGGCTGGCGGTTGCCTTAAGGTCGTTTTTTACGAAGCCCCTGAGGACGAGAGTTACCCTTTCCTCGCATTCCCCGTTGATTCTTACCGCCTCTCTCATCGCTCTAAGAATTGTCTCCTCCGGCATGGAGAAGGAGAAGAAGTAGTAGAGGGTGGCGCTATCGGGCTGACACCCTTGTTTTGCCCTTGTCTCACCCTGGCTCAAACCCTTTAACGCCTCTTCTTTTGTCCTTGAAATAATTTCCTGATACTCCTCCTTTTTCAGGGGCTTCTGGAAGTCTTTGACCGCCTCCTCAATCTTTCTTATCAATTCAGTGGAGAGATCCTTCGGCGTCTTGATCTCCGCCGGGTAAGCGGAGAAAGGCAGGCATAGAAGGACGGAGAGAATGAGGAAGAGAGGAACGCTAAAAAAAAACGCTTCCTTAAAAGATCGGATAAGCCTTGCCGATGATGTCGGATTCATTCACCAACCCCCAATAACGGGAATCATAAGACCTCAAAGCAGGAGATGAAATAAAATAACTTCCCCCTGGAATCCTCCCCTCTCCTATTATTGGAAGGTCTCTTCCCTTTGTATCCTTCTCAAATACTTCAAAAACCTTTGAACCGTTCATGGGATCCCGGCTGTGGAGAAAGACAAAACCCTGGAGCGTCAACTCCATGCCGATCTCATCGATGTAGAGATTAAAGAGGCCCGGCGACTTTCTCCGGTCCTCTTCCGTAATTCTTTCCACCTCGATCCGGTCTCCCTCAATCCCGGAGATGACCTTAACCCATGTCGCCCTTTTGTCAATTCGAAGGTTTTTGAAGGCCACATATTCACCCTTTTTTGGAATCCCCCCTTTTTTAATCAGCCAGAATTTATAAGGGAAACACTCCTGGCCCTTGATCGTAAAGGCAATCGAGATTCGGGATGAAAGGAGGTGAAAAGCGAGGAAGAAGATGAGCGTCAGGACAAGAGAAAAAAGGATATACTTCTTGCGTCCGCGTCCGTAAAGCATGGAAAAAAAAATTTTCCCATTCATCTTTCACCCCTTAGAACGTCCAGGGGGTTATCTTTCCGCATTATCCTTTCGAATTCCCTCTGCGCCTTCGTCTTTTTGACAAGATAGAGTTCAGTCTTTTCTCCTGGTTTAAGCTCATGTCGGTCCAGGGAGACAGCCAGGATTCCTTTTTCATAAAATTCCTTTTCAATAAACCTCGCCAGCTCTTTAGATATATTTGTGATTTCGTATACTTCGCCCTGGATGGTTGCTCCGGTATAGACCCGGGTGAGAACCACCTTTGCCTCTTTCCACCCGATTCTTTCTTCACCTACCACCTTTACTGCAAAACCCCTGGGAGGACGCTCCTCATACATCGCCTTGATAAGCTCCTTTAAACCCGCTATGTAGCTATGGGAGGTCTCCCAGTTTAATGCCTCTGAAATCTCCTCCCTCGGCAACTTCACAATGATCGTTTGAGCGGGAATCTCTTTGGGAACAAGAATCATTGGGTAGACGCCTGACGAAACAATAAAAAAGACTTCCTGAGGGGAGGGAGGTTCGTTTTCTATAAACTTGATGAAGATATTTCCTTCATCAAGTTTAATATCAAGAAGCTTGCTGCCCGTATAGACCCTCGCTCCCGAGAACGGAAACTTGACGAGATTCAGATTCCGCATGGAAATATCAACAAAGATGGATTGACCTTCGGTGAGCGTCACGGTATTTAAGCCGTAAACCTGCGGACTGAAGATAAAGATAATAAAAGAGACAAAAAGCCAAAATAATCCCCTGCTCTTCATTTTAATTCCCCTCCCTCGATTTCGATTTCTGCTCCCTTTGTTCCCTCGGCTCCTTCTGCTCCTTCTGCTTCTTTCTTTCCGGATAGTCGATGAAAAACTCTTCAATCATCAGCTTGAAGTCCTTCATCTGAAACTTCACGTTAAATACCATCTTCTCCTGGGAGATCCGAGTCGTTCCAATGTTTCTGATCGTGTTTCCCTCAACCAGGACCCTGCTTTCCTCATAAATCACGTTAATCGCCGAAGGGAAGAATGCCTGCGTTATATTGTGCTTAACGATGTAGGAGGCCTGAGACGCAAGCTCTGTCCTGACATCGCCATAAACGTCGGATGGAATGTAGTTTGAGAGGAATTTTACGCTGTAGGCCGCATTGGATGGTGAGAGGTTTCCACCCAGGATGGCAAAGAAAACTCCCATCTGCTCAAGATACTCCGGCGACACCCTGTTGCTCTCCACCCAAAATTGCTTATTGATTTCAGGAGGAACTACGATAATCCTTTCCTTTCGCTTGAAAAGGGAGGCGTTTAAAATGAGGCCCAACGCCAGCAAAAGGCATAATGATCTTAAAAAGAAATTCTCCGCAAGAGCGGTCTTCCAGTCCCTGATCCATTTTTCAAAACGCATCTCTCACTCCACAAATTCCCGGGTGCAGCTCGGAGGACAGCCCTTGAGCCTGTAAAGCCCCGACCAATACAGGACGTGCATGAAAAACCCCTCCGACCTCGACTGCTTGACCTTGGAAAGAATAAATGAAAGCAAAACCCCGACCACGATCAGGTAGGTGAGCGCATCCGTCAGAATGCCTACGACCATAAACACGGCAAATACCGTCACCTCGTCTATGTCCCAAAAGAAGAAGCTTACCGGATCGTCTATGTAGCGCAGTATTCTTGTCATTTAACCCGCCTCCTCAATAACCCGTTAAGTTAGTAATACTGTGAATCCTGTTCCCCCGATAAAAAAACCCGGCCCTTTTGACGGAGCCGGGGTTAAAGGAGAGGCTAAAATCTATCTCTGAATCGTAACGGATTCAGAGAAGACCGCTTCCTCTCCTGAGTTGTCCTTCACCCTTAATGTCACATTGTAGGTTCCGCTCTCCTCATACTTCACATAGACCCTGGAGTTTTTTGAGGTGAACCCGTTTCCGAGATCCCAGTTATACTCCAAAATCCTTCCATCCGGATCGCTACAGGATGAAACGATTTTTGTAGTCTTCATCCTTGGGTAGTCCATGTAGGAGATCGTGCACCTGGGGGGTTGATTTGGATTTACGGTAATCGGATACTCTCCGTAAGCGGTCTTTCCACTCGCAGAAGTTACAGACAGACCAATAATATAATCCCCGGGCTCGCTGAAGTTGATGGAAGTAATTCTATCTTCGCCGACCGACTCTCCATTTACAGTCCACTGGTAGGAAGCGATCTTATCAAGTCTGGGATGGCCTCCCGTTATAAACGCCCTTGCAAAGACGTTGAGAGGAACCCTGTTATACTTGTTTGAGGCGAAGACCTTAAAGGATTGAACCGAAATCTCAGGAACATCCAGGACGGTCAACGTTATGGAATCGCTTATTGAGTTGCCCCTCTCATCATCAACGGTCAGGGTTATGGTGTAAGTTCCTGGATGGCTATAGATGTGACTGACCATCTTCGGATTTCTACCATCCTTTACCGTCCCATCGCCGAGATCCCATCGGTGGGTGAGATTGACCCCGTAGTCAATAACCCTTGCCATGTCTCCGGTCACGCCAAGGGCTATGGCATAGGGGGCATACCCCTCGGAACCCCTCACATAACTCTTGATTTTAAACTGGGGAAGTTCGTAGGTGTCAACCTTAATCACCCTGCTTTCAAATGTCACAAACGTATCAGGATAACCCTCGATGTAAGCAGAGTAAGACAGGCGGAGATTGTCTGTCTTTTGAGTGGGCGTGTAAATTAACTCTGTTCCATCAACCCTTGACCCATCAGGAAGCGTCCAATAACCGACAGGCGTCCCAAACCGGGCCGAAAGAAAGGCTTTAAGCGTTATCGGAACGCCGACCTCCGCCAGCCTTGGGGCGCTGATAGAGACAAACGGCTTCTTCATCTCACTTACATAAACCTTTATGGTTGATTCCACCCTGGTATCCGGGAAACCGGCCACCCAGGCCGCTCCGATGATCGTATAACTCCGAAGCTGCAAGAACCCCACGGTTACAGGATCCGGGTAGACTATACCATCGACATTAAATTCAGATAGACAATTAAAGCCCGGAGGGCAAATAACCCTTGCGCCGTAGCTTGCCTCCTGACCCTGAAATACGCTTCTTGGCCCATCTATGAGGACGGAAGGCTTTGGAGTTTCAGTTATATCTATTGATGCGGTCTTGGTAACATCCGCCTCAGGCGCGCCATCCACGTAGACCCTGACCCTGACTGTCTTTGCGCCCCTTGAGTCAAAGGAAATCTCGGTGGTGTTGCCCGAAGGATTGATCGTTGCTCCGGATGAAGACGACCACTGATAACTCAGGGTCCCGTAGTAGTTTGAAGAGGCGGTAACTGAGCAGGTCCCAACCTGTCCCCTGTAAATGGACAAAGGGCAGACAAGGGATCCTGCATTCACCTGAAGCGGAGAGTAATTCACGGATATCCCGGAAACAGAAGGTGTTTTGTTTGGATCCTCCGCTCCCATGGCAAAGGCAAACCTGATCAAACCCAATCCCAACTCCTGCCACTTAGTGGATGGAATCCCTGCAATCTCATTGGCACTGTTGCCCGTCACTATCGAACTTATGTTTTGCCAGGCTCCGCCCGAATACATCTTCCAGGTCGATCCATCGGTAGATACCGCCCAGTTTATACTTGTATTCGCGGGGGTGTTCTGGTTTATGGATACGCCATTAATGAGGCCGGCCCTGGGGCTCTGCACTCCATCGGTCGCCACAACGCCGGGGCCGGAAAAGTAGCTGTATTTTTTAAAGCTAACATACCCAAATGTGGGGGAAGCGGTGCAGGAGCTTGTTCCTCCTCCTGTTATATCAACCCTATACTGGACATAACGACTACCTAAAGGCAGGGACGAACCGCTCGAAGGAACATTAACCCAATCACTCCATAACATCGGATCGTATGAAGGCGTTGAACCGTGCCTAATTTTAACCTGAACCGATGTTGATGAAGGAGTGTGAGTTGCATACTCCCATATCTTTAATGTATCTGCACTTAAAAGATCATGAATAGTTGAGATGAATGTGCCTGCGCAGTGAACAGGAGCGCTTTCAATCGAAAGGGGTGCGTTCTGAAGCACTCCACTTCCACCAGCGTATGACCACCCCCACCATTGTCCTTGCCCCCCATGACCTATATCATAATTGAAACTGGGGGCCACGCCACCTGCATAAGATCTTACTATTAACCATCCACCCGCACCATTACCCAATCCGTAAGAATCTTTTAATATACTGTCGGCACCTGTATACCCTCCCCTAATAGAGAGCGTAGCTGAATTTCCAATAATATTTCGTGCAGACAGAATAATCTTTCCGCCACCTCCAGCCCCTGCATTAATGCAATAAGAGTTATCGCCACTACAGGTTCCATCTCCTAATGTCCCGTTCAATCTAAAATGTTTTGTTGGATATCCACCAGCCGCAAAGACCTTCCCGGTAGAATTGAACTGCATCGTCCCATTGCTTTCTATTAAGACAACTCCTCCACCTACACCGCCAGGCGCGGTAAGTCCATTGTAAGTTAGACTACCACCCCCTGAGCCACCTCTGTCTATCGGTTCAAGAGAATAAGAGTTTCCTCCGGCAATGGCAAATCGTGTACCACCGGCATCGGTATTATACCCGGTTCCCCCTACGCCTCCGGCACCACCTCCAGAAGGACAAACTCTATAAGTCGCTAAAACATTCGTAGTTATGCTCTGGCCTGCACCGGGTCCTTGACCAGGGCCATACCCACCAGGGCCAGGCGTACTTCCTGCGGCACTTACACTGATGACTCCTCCTATCGTCACATTTCCCGTGGCATAGATTTTAAGGGCATTCGAGCCTGTAGCCCTGAGGTGCGTCCCATTGGGAATATTGACCGTTGTAAAATTAAAAACACTCTTGACATCCGTATTAATCAGGCACGTTGGACCGCTCCAATGCTCGACAGAAGAGTTTTGATAAAAAAATTCAAAGTTATTTACCCATGTCATACCGTGACCGTAACACCCAAGCGAGAGGTCAAGGTTTCCATCAGAACCGGTTCCTCCAAGGTTTACCCCAAGTTTTACTGTTGGAAACGTATTTAGAGTAGGTTCGGTATACTGGTGGGTTCCGCTCTGTATCTGAGGGCGGGTTTCACTCAAGATCGTATTGCTCGAAGATGGATCGGTTTTAAGCTCCCATCTTCCGGAGTCATAAACCGCTTGGCTCGATCCCGACGCCCTTGAGAGATCCAGGTTCTTTACTTCTGAAAAACCTGGGGATGCAATTAGTAAAACCAGAAAACCAGCCAGCCAGAACATCTTTTTCAATTTCATGGAAACACCTCCTTTGATTTTAAAACCTTCTTTTTTAAGGGTTGATTATTAAATTTTGACACACCAGGCAGGGGTTTTATTTCATCGAGGGGTTTTATCTCAACCCTTCTGTTTTTAGACTTATCTGTTTTGTCGGCATAACAACACCTGCCCTCGCCCCTTGCTTTTCCCAGGCCCCCAAGATACTCCTTCACGGATTCGGCCCTTTTAAGAGCAAGCCCGTCATTGTAATCCTTCGTTCCAATATCGCAGGTATAGCCGGTCATCTCATAGATAAAATTCTTTGAAAGGCCGTCAAGTTTTGCCTTTTCAGTGGGCTTGAGCATGGGGGAGTTAAAATCGAAATAGACCGTCTCAACCATCTTTCCCTCCGGCTCCATTTTCAAGGGGGATAGAGGCTTAACCTCGATCGTCAGAGGCTCAATCTCCCTCACATCGATCCTCAGGGGTTTTGGCTGTGGTTTTGAGACTATTTGTGGATTGACTGTTTTGGGAGTATGGGAGGGCGCTTCGGCCTTAAGAACGAATGCAGGGGCCTCCTTGAAATAGGCGTTCTCCGAATTGTAGAGATATGTCTGCTGTCCCACAAGAAGGGAGAGCGAAAGGATAAAGGGAAACATGAGAGACTCCTCCGTCCCGTCAAATTTCTAATGGGAAGGATATTATTAGTATTACTTTTTTTCTTCCTCCATCATCCTCAGGATGGCATCCGAGATTGAGAGGCCGCCTGCGAGGTATTCTTTCAGCTTCCCATACTCGCCGGGTTTTGTGGTGTAGAGCAGTTGCGTGAAACGATCAATAATAAGCCTTCCGACCGTAAGGCCAACGGGCGTATAGATGAAAATCTCCGAGTAGTTTTCCGTATCCGTATGGACAGACTTTAAAATCTCATAGACCCCCTCAGAAAGGGAGACCCGCTGAGACCTTTTTAACGCCTCTATGCTCTCGTGCCTCTGGCGAAGAAGAAACATAAAGTCCGCATTTTCGATAATGGCCTGGCCCGCAGGGATGCGGTAGAAGTCGTTTATGCTCTGTGTGATCGAGATGCAGGCCCCCTGGTATTTCCGAAACCTCCTGTAGGCGGTCTCCATGAAGGACGTGGTATTCCCGCCGGTAAGAAGGTCCCACGCCTCGTCAATAATCACCAGCTTCTTTTCAGAGCGGTCCCGGACAATCTCCTGGTTAATCTGGTAGATGAGAGAGAGAAGAACGACCTCCTGAAGGTCTTTCTTCGCCTTCAATTCCTCGAGTTCAAGAACCACATACCTTTGTTTCGGATTAAGCGTTGACTCACCCTCAAAGTATCCGGCATAAGCTCCCTTTGCGGTAAAAGGGTAGAGCCTCTTGGAAAGCTCCTTCTGCCTCTGGTCGTGGCCCTGGAAAAGATACTCTGAAATGTCACTCACAGTCGTAGCAGTCCCCTTCGTTGCAAATTCCTGCTGAATCGCCTCCTCGATATAGGCAAGGGAAAGCTCATCAAGGGCCTGGGATGAGGCCATCTGAGCAATGATCGCCTTTAACTGGGGCATCTCATCATTGAGATCGATCACTCTTGAGAAGGGATTGAGACAGACCTTCGCCTCCTTTCCAAACACTACAAAGTCCCCATCCAGAAACTTACAGAGCTTCTCATAACTCCTGCCGATGTCTATGGCCCATACCCTTGCGCCCACGCCGAGATAAGAGAGGGTAAGTTCATTGGCAAAGACAGACTTCCCTGCGCCCGTCGCGGCGCTGATGATCCCGGAGTAACCGCCCGTAGGATTGCTAAAAATATCAATAAACTGAAGCTGACCCCTTCGACCGATAAAGAAGAGAACAGGAGCCCCCATACCCTTCCAATCAGACTGAACGGGGAGAAGCTCAGAGATGTTCGACGTGGTAAAGGTCTTTCTCCTTCTCAGGTCCCTCTGTGCGCCGGGCAGATAACCCATCGGAAGCATCTGGAGAAAGAGGGGAAGCATGATATAGGTATCCTCCTGGAGGATAAACCCGATAGAACGAAAAATAGATTGAATCGCGCCTGAGACCTCAGCGGCATGATCCTGATCGTCCCCGTAAAAGAAGATGTTCAGATAGCCGAAGAAAGGCGTCTCCCTGTCCTCAAGGCTTACAAGAAATGAATCAAAATGATCCTTCTTCATCGAGAGCTTCGGGAAAAACTTACCGAGGGGACCAAATGCCTGGTAGCTTGCAGCCATGGCCTTTCTCCGAATTACATTCGTCTCCTTGACCACATCGGGCCACTCGCAGTTCAGGGATATGAGAAATGGAGCGTTAATCTGCTTTACGTTCTGAAAGAGACTGCCGCAGAAGTCGATCCCCCTGGAAATATCCCACTGTTCGGGATACTGCCTGACCGTGAAGCTTTTACAGATCTTTCCATCCAAATTCAGATGATCCTTCTCCACCCTGACCTCGGTGTCAGAGCACATCACCAGGTCCTTTATGGGAATATTTGGACTCCACTGGGCAGGCTCGTCTATTGAATGATTCGGATTTAGAAGTTCAAAGAGAAGGTTGATAAGCCCGGCAGGATCCACATTAGAAGGATGCAGATGCGCTGTGCTGAGGGTTCTCTCCACCGTCTCCTTTATTCCCCTTGTCTTCTCAAGGGCCTCCCTGTAATCCGCCGGGGTTTTTGCGGTGGGCACGACAAAAGAGATGTATAGATTGAAATCCCTCACCCTGAGGTCAAATCCCTTAAAAAGCGATTTCTCCCGGCCTCTGAGGATAAAATCCCTCTTTCTTCTTGCCATTTCCGAATAGATGGAATCGCCGTGAGTGTTTTCCCGCGAAAGAACATAGCTATCGAGAACAGAGCGAATACGCCTGGATGCAAAAAACATGAACTGGATTGAACTTCCGGGAGGAAAGGAGGACTCAAGTAGTCCCCTCATAACCTTTGCAGTCTCATCGTTTGCAAAAATAAGAGGACTGCACTTGAAAAGAAAACCAACACCCTGGTCGAGGCCGTAAATGCCCGTCTCAGGATCATACGAAAGATAAGGGAGAAGCTCCGAAAGGGGTTGTCTTTGGAGCATTATTCTTTGGGCTTTTAGCGCTTCCATAGGGTCAGAAAAGTTAGAGGCGGGATGGAAGAGGGACGCTCCTCCATCCCGGAAGGGGTTGTTAAATCAGAGCCGTGACTACTGCATCGATGATATTGGGCGTGTAATGCACAGCCATTCCACCGGCAATCCCCAAGACAATAGCCATCAAGGACTGCCTGATGATGCCAATCGCCATGCCCGTCAGGAAAAGTCCTGCGGCCATGGCTTTGCCGAGGTAACCGGTGGTCCAGTCGGTCAGGGTTGTGTAAATCTCCTGAAATTCCGTTCCGCCAGTTCCTGCCAGGGCACGCCCGGCAAAAAGCATCACCATAACGACACCAAGGAACGCCATCCGCTTATACATACCTTTTTTTCACCTCCTTTCTTACTGTATTCACCCCATCCTAAGGGGAAGGGAAGCGGTAAGGTCGAAAGAAGATCCACCAAGCTCGACCAGGGAAGCGCTCTCCTAAAAAGCGCCTCCCCATATACTCTTAATATTACTTTGGAGTCCTTGAATCAGGTTGAATATTTCTTTGCGGAGCCTGGGGTTTCGGTTTTAAATCGATTTCCCTTAACTCCTGCTTCTCCTTCTTCTCGCTTTCAGCCTTCCGGGAATCATCGCCGCCAATCTTGCCCAGTGGGTGAAAAATGGGTTGGGTGGATAACAACTCCTTCTCCCCGAAGAGCCACCTGCCACGCTTGGGAGAGATTTCACTGTAGATATAAGAGTTCTGGTGGAGATCCCCATCCCCATCCTCCCAGGGAGCCACCCATATCCTGACAACCCTTGGCGGAAGTCTCAAAGGCTTCTCATCCGCAAAAGAAAGATTCCTGACAGCTTCGACATCTTCGGAAGGAGAGACCTTTGTCTTTTCCCTGGTTGAAGCCGCCTCCTTCTTTTTCGGCGAGACCCCTTTTTCCTCTCCCTGCGAAACTCCGTCTTTCCCGATCATTTTTTTCTCATAGACGGTTGTGATGGGATCGCATTTTTCTCCATCAATATCTACTCTGTCCTTGCAGGCATACTTCGGCGAACAGGAGGTCAGCATTAATAGAAGAGAAATTATTGAAATTAGCCTCAACATCTCATTCTCCTTTCAAACCCTTATCGAGAATCGCCTGAATCTTTCCTGAGTCCACATAGCCATTAATGATCTCATTTCCGTCCGTAATGATCGTTGGCGTTGCATTGATGAATAACTTTCTTCCCAGAGAGAGGATCCGGTCAACAGGATGATTCTGGCAGCTTGCCGGTTTAAGAGTTCCTCCATTGAAAGCGACCTCAATGGCCTGCGCCTTCTCCCCTGAACACCAGATCTGAATAGATTTTTTTCTTCCCTCATCGCTTACGGGGAAGAGATAGATATAGACCGAGGTGTCTTTTAGTTTCTTAAGCTCTCCATGAAGCTTCTTGCAGAAAGAACAATCGGGATCGGTAAATACGGCAATCGCTCTCTTGCCTCCAGAGATTTTTATTGCGTCCTCTTTGGGAAGGGAGGCGAATTCAACCTTCCTAATGCCCCTGACCTTATCGGCCGTAAGGTTACGAAGGTTTTTCAGGTCAATCACATTTCCAACGATCAAAAATTTCAAATCCTCAGTGATGTAGAAAACCTGCCCCTGGGAGATAACCTCATAGAGCCTTAACTCCTTGTCAAACCTGAAACTGTCGATCCTGATAGAACCAGGGAGCATCTTTTCAATACTCTCCTTCGGGACTTCCGCCAACGAAGCCGTCGAAAATAAGAGAACAAAATACACCAGGAATACCGTTTTTTTTATCATCATCATCCTCCTCCTCCTTGAATTTTAAGCTCTTGCCCCTTGAGCACAATCACCTCGACTTCCCTGCCTGCGTCCACCTCCACGATTGGAAAGACCTTATCCGCCATCTTGAGATAGTATTCAGCGACCCTATTGAGGGCGCTTCCAGCGCCGCCGAGGGCTCCCGCCTGGAGAATATCCATGGGGTCGTTGCGGAATATCCCGGACTTATTGGGATCGAGCTGAAGTACGTTGGCCGTCTGCGGGCGAAAGGCGTCTCCGAAACTCCCAAGCATACCTGCAACGAGAGCCATCGCAATCTTCTGACCTTGTTTACTCACAAGTCTTCCCCTCATGCCAAGCTTTCCATCTTCGCCGACAACATGCCCCTTGAGCGAGACATCGACCACGGCGCCATCGCTTCTCACGCAGGAGAGCGTCTCCGTCCGGATATAGGCCCTCTCATCCGAAAGATTTCCATATCCCGCGCCGATGATGAAACATTCCCGGAGATTCATCCTGAACCGATTAGGAAGAACCGAGAGATCCGTAATGCCAAGCAAAACAGGATAAGGCTCGGATTGGCTACCCCCTGAAGTTGGAGCATCGAGACCGCTAAGGGTCACCGCCTTCATGAAGCTTCCCGAAGGAAGCCAGGTCGCCTCATCCTTCTTGCGATCCTTGCGGGACTTCTTATCTGACTCCTTCTTCTCTTTTGGGACTTCCTCCTTAAAGACTTTTATTGATGAACCGGTGGGAGGCTGAGGCTCAATTCTTTTCTCCCTCTCTTTTTCCGCTCTCTGTGATGCTGAAGGTTTTGCGGGAGAAAAGGGGGCGAATTCTTCAGGCGGGGGAAAGTCAGGATCAGTCTTTCTACCGGACCTCTCCTGGATCGGTCTTGGGGGAGGAACGGGGGGAAGCTTTGGCGCTGACTCTTTCTTCTTGATATCCTTACGGGTATCGTCAAGCTCCTTCGTCAGTTGCTCAAACTTTGACCGGAGTTCTTCGTTGCTCTTTTCAAGGGCCTTGATGTTTTGACCTTCCGCCGCTATCCAGAGGTCCTTTTCAACCCGGTCCGTAAGGAGAGTCATCTTTTTTGACGATTTTTTCTTTTCCTGGACCCTGGTTTCTTTCGTCTGTTCGCTGCAATAGGAGCCCAAGAGAATCAATCCGAGAAAGAGAGCGGCCAGCCCAATGGCAAGCCCCCTCTGCTTCTGTTTTACAGTCAGGTTTTTAAACATACTACCTACCCCCGCTTAACTCCTTCAGTTTTTTGTAAACCCTGTTTGCATATACCACCCTTTTCTGGGGTGATCGGGCATTGTAACAGCCCACCGCCTCCCAGGTGTAACCATAGCGCTCAATACAGCGAGAGAGCACCCAGGCCCCGGTCTTAATATTGGCGCAGGGATCACCAAGCGTAAGCCAGCTTCTCATCCCGATCTCTTTCGCCCAGAAGGAGTTGATCTGCATGATCCCAAAGTCGTAAGATCCGTTTGAATTCCTGTTAAAGGCATTGGGATTAAAATTAGATTCAACCCCTGCAATGGCATGAAGAAGAAGGGGGGAGATTCCATAAAGCTCCCCCGCTTCCTCGAAACAGAACCCGAAGAGATTAACGGGGAGAATAAGGACCAGGACAGTGATAAGAACCGGAAGGGATGCCCTCAAACCATTCCTCCGGACTTTCGCCCCTTCTTTGGGGGAGCCTCTTCCTCTCGCAGAGTCGAGTCTTCGACATGAGTCTCCAGTGATTGATCCACGGGGGAAGAGAGTTTTAACAATGTTCCAAGGTCCCTCGGCGGGTCATAGGGGATACTTGCCAATGAGGAGAGTCCCTGAACCATCATGTCGAAGTTCATTATTGTTTCGATTAGATTTTTTAGGATCTCCTCCGACCTCGCAAAGTCCGTGCATATACTTCGAAACTGGAGGATAGCGGGGTCGAGCCTCTTGATCATCAGCGCAACCTCTTTCCCCTCGCTCGTTCGGGGAAGAATAATGTAAGTTGAAAGCCTCCCGGCAAGCATCTTCTTTGTTTCCGGATCCTCAAAATAGGATCCAAAAGCAGCCCTGCCGTCCCCGAGAGAGAGGATAAGTTCGTTTAGACTTGCAATAAAACCCTCTGCCTGCTTGAGGCAGGACACCGCATCCTGAACCTTGATATAGGTCCCGGCCCTAAGCCTGATTCTGCTGACTGCCCGGTCAAAGGCAAAAAGGATTTTTACAAATGTGTGTCCCTCTCTCGTCTTCGGTGCAATGACGATGCTTGATGGATTTTCGACAAGCCTGAGCTTTCGCTCAATAATGGCTTCCCTGTTATTTGCTCTCCCATTCCCTATTTCATCCTTTTGAATAACTGCATCCATCTTTTCCTCCTTTTTTAGTCCCGTCCCAGGCGGGACTTTTTGTTTTTGACCCACACATCTCCCTTTTGGGTGACTTCCGAAAAATTTAAACCGCATCAATTTTGATGCTTACCCCTACCAGCTTCGATGAAACCGCTACGTTCATCCCCCCTTTCCCTAAAAATAGACCGAGATATTGAGGCTCAACCGTTACAAGAACCTCCCTCAGCGTCTGAAAATGTATTACTTTTTTTACTCTCTCTCTTGGGGCAGGTGAGAGAGAATTAACCACATACTCCCTTAGATCATGAGAAAATTTAACCAGGGTGATGGTATCATCCGTGTAGCGCTTAAGATCTTTGAGGTATGGAATCGAGACTGGAAGAGGCTCCTCCCCGTTAAGACTCTTTATGGAAACCTTCGCAAATCGTGCATTGAGCGCTGTGGCCGCCCTCTTCACCTCGATCTTTCCATCCTGAAGAAGAGGAGAAAGGAGTAACTCCGTGAGCTTGCGAAAGTATTGCGATGACCTCTGAGAGAGGATTATCCTGGCTCCATCAATAGAGTAGATGGAGGCGAGGGTATTGTCTCCCACCCTGTATGTCCTGTTTGAATAACTCTTCGGAAGAAGGGCCATAAGCTCTGTGCCTGCAACAATGGTGAGAAGGGAATCATGATCGGGCAGGGCTTTTACCACCATAACAGGCACAAGATGACCCACTTTGACCTGGATCAATAGCTGCCCCCTGAGGGTATCTTTAATATCCTTGCATTAGAAGTATTACTCTGGCCTTTCGAGAAGAACTAAAAAAGGAGGGGCGGGAGATCCCCCTTGAAGCTGGAATCTCCCGCATTGGGAGGGGGAGCGGAGATAATTCTTCAGCCTTCTCAAGGGAGGGGCGTAAGGATGGCTTTTATCTTTTTATTGATCAAATTCGCATCTCTTTCTGCAAAAAGGTATCCTGCTGAATATTTTTACTTATTCTGTTTGAGAGTTTTCCCAATTCATCAAAAATATACCCGATTTTTTCGAGGGCCAGACTTTCCATTCTCTTTGAAAGGTCATCGTGTTTATCCAGGTGTTCTTGTATCCTTTGAATCCCTTCGATCATCTCATCCAAACGATAAATCACTATGTTTACCATATACTTTCTTTCTTCTTCGACAAGCAAGACCTTCCCGGCCTTTATCTCAATCTCCCCGTCTGAGAGATGCCTCCTGGACCTCTCCTTCTCCTCTTCAAGTCTCTCTATCTCTGCCTGCTTTGATTTGATTTGTTTTGCAAGTTTCTCATTGGTTTCCATGAGGTTTTTGATCTCCTTCTCAAACTCCCTCCTCACCACCTCGCTTGCCTTAGACTTCTCCTTCTTTAGCCCCTCGAGTTTCTCTTCGATCTTTTCTTTGTTTTCCTCCTTCCATTCCTTCAACTCCTTTATCTCACGGTTTTTTTTATCAAGAATCTTATTGAGACGAACAATTTCTTCCCCAAGTCCGGAGGCCTCTTCATCTTCGGTTGAAATTTCGTGTGTATGCTCCACAGTTTCTACGGGTCGAGAAAGTGAATTAAGCAGAGAGGCTTGTTCCTCCATGTTAAGCTTCATTACCTCGATGGCGAATTTACGACTGATTAAACCTTTTTTATATTGTTCAAACAGTTCAGGATGAAGCTTCTTCTTCGTTTCCTTTTCTAAAGCTTCCTCACATTTTGCCTCCTTGAGGGTTTTATAATGGGCTCTCTCTTCCGGACTCAGGTGGCGCCTGAATATATCCGTATCCAAGGCCCCCTCAATTGACACGGTTTCGAGAATGCTACAGGGAAGTGTCTTTATTCCGATCTCTTTCGCAACTCTTAAGCGGTTATTGCCAGAAATTACGGTATAAAAACCATCTTCCGCCGGAGCAACAATCAGCGGAACCTGAACCCCGTGCCTGGCAATACTTTCCCTCAAATCCTCATACTCGTGAGATATAAGGGGGTTAAAAAGATTCTCTGGGTTTGCCTTCAAACCGTCAACTGCTAAGTGACATATCTCCATGTTCTCCTCCTTTATTTGGTTTTTTCCAGAAATCATATATTCTATTCTGCCTTAAAGTAACTTTTGAGAAATGCGACGATCACTTTACCCACGCTCAGGTCATTAGCCTTTGCAATTTCTAAAACCTTCTGATAATCCTCCTTCCGAATTTTTATCCTTCTTTTGACGCCTGGCGTATGATTGGAATTGGTTTTGATCAACAAAACCACACCCGAGCTTTGATTAATAAATTCATGGAACCGTTTATAACTGGGATTGTCCGGAGAGGAAATTAAATCCACCTCCTGAGACATATTGAGTGGAACTTGGATATAAATGTAACTTAAGCTTTTCTCAAGCATTTGTAATATTTCCTTTTCTCTCTTGTTAATTATGGCTTTTTCTATTATTTTCGGGTCATCAACCTTAACGAAGTAATATCTCTTTTTTCCAATGCAAAGGACTTCTGCCGAAAGACCAAGCTTACCTGAACGAAAGGCTCTATATAAAGCCCAACGAGATTTCTTTTGCTCATCTTTAGTGAGCATGATGTAGTCAGCCAGGGAAAGAAGAACTTTTCTTGGCTCCCTTTCATCTGGTACTACCTTTGAGGGGCGGTGAGGATGTTGCGCTACATCGTCAAGTGGGGGTTGAGGATGTTGCGCTACATGGTCAGGGGGGGTGTCCAACCCCGGTGGGAAGGTTTCTATGGGATTTACAAGGAAAACCTCCGGCTGCCCAATATTTTCCATGGATTCTACCATAACTCCCCTTTCTCCCCAGATAATTCTTCAAGGGAAGACAGAAGCGAAGCGACTTTCCATGTAGTCCCTTCCGGCAGAGACCTTTTTATCCGTAAAAATTCCCTATAAGGTAAAACCCCTTCCTTGCCATCGCTATACTTCACTTCAACAATCTTATCGGTCCCAAGAGCAGACTGAAACCTCTTCTGGAGATGCCACCATAAATAGGAAGAAAAGGTAAGATTACTTTGGGATTTGAAGCTTTTGAGGGCATTTGCAACCGCGATGTATCCCTCACTGAGGAGATCTTCGTAACTTACAGCATGATCAATTTTTGAATATCGTCGGGCAAGAGTTTTGATAAAGGGCTGGTTTATCAAATAGATTTCATGAATTTTTCTCATTTTATCCTCCCCCTTCGTTTCTTGTTTGTTTTTGTAATACTTTATTGGTTCTGTTTTTAAACCCATCTTCGGCAGAAAGAGTGCTATGGTGTTGACCACCCGGAGCTGGGTGTTGTAGTTGTGAAGGTGCTGGGTGTAGCGATCCCAGGGTGTTTCTTTGGTGGTGCCATGGACGGTTCGATGATAGGTCTGGTCACACCATTGTTCAAACCGTTGGTTGAGAGCGCTCAGAGAGAGGGTGGGAGGAAGAAGGGCGAGAAACTGCATTCGGAGTGTTTTGAAATACCTCACGACTTTTCCTTTCCCTTCGGGACGGTACGGGGTGCAGTGAATCAGCGAGATGCCGAGAGAGGCGATGGTGTGAGCGAGCTGGTGGGAGCGGAAAGAAGGGCCATTGTCGAGATAGATCTTTCTGGGCAGCCCTCGTTTGCTCAGTGCCTTGATGAGGCAGTCGTTGAGGTTTTTGAGGTTTTCCTGCAGATAGAACTCCCCATGGGGAATGAGACGGGAGTGATCATCCAGAAAGGCGAAGAGAAAACTCTTGCGCACCTTCCCGTCAACGATCACCGAAGGCCCGTGCATACAGTCGGACTACCAAAGATCATTAGGCAGTTCGGTTTCATACCTTCGAAGATCGGGTTTGAGCCCTTGGGGCTCGTTTAGCCTCAACCGTTGGAAGAGCCGATAGAGGCTCTGGATGGAGGCGTGAAAGTCGGGAGGCAGAAGCTTTCGTTCCCTTGCCACCCGGAGAATGACGGGCAGGGAAGCTCCCTTGAGTTCTGTCTTTAAGCCTACCAGACTCTGCTCTGTCTCTTCATCCAGAGATCGGGCTTTCCCTTTGTCCGAACGCTGCTGGGGTTCAAGACTTTCAAGCCTGCCCCCACTGTCTCGATACTTCTTGAGCCACTCCAGAACCGTAGAGCATCCGAGAACAGCCCGGTTGGAAAAGGGAATCTCCCAAACCCTGGAGGTGATCTCTCGAAGTCCCGCTTTGCGGGACTGGCGTTCATCTTTCTTGACCCATAATAATCCCGAAATCACTCCAAACCGAAACAGCGCAATCTCCTCTTTCTTCTCTTTGTCCATGGTAAAAAGCCGCCTTCCGTAGGTTTTGATCCATCCTACCCCACTCCGGATGGAAAACTCACCGCAAGCCTACGGTGGGGAGGCTCTTCAAGGGGTGTCCTCTCATAATGGGTCAGCGAATGAGTGGCCAAAAGGTGCTCTGCCTCAAACAAGGTGACCAGGGTAGCCAGAGCGGTATCAAGAACAAAGCTTTGCTTTCTCGATGCGTGCTTTCTAAACCCTCTCCACCAATACTGCTGTCTTTGACGACTCAACCCCGAAACCCAACAACCCAGGGTGATCTTCTTGAGGAGACTCAAAAAGACCGTAAACCAGATCGCCTGAAACCGCCGATCATACAGATGGGGCCTCAGGGTATGGACTGCCCCACAGTCGGGACAACGATATCGCTTCAGCAGCAACGCTTTTTGAAACCCATCAAAAAACCGCCCCACATACCCATGACCCCACAGCCTTGGGCTTCTGCATCGAGGACACCACGGAGGGCGAGGCCACGGATACTTCTCTTCCATCTGCTCCATGAGCTTGACATCGAGATCGCAATGCAGTATCAAGTGAGAGTCTCTTGGGGGATAACTGGGGATTCTTCTCCTGCCAATGAATCAACCTCGGTTATCCCTTCTCTTTCCCTTCAACTTATTCTGAGAAGAAAAAAGGCTTATACAACAAACCGTGAGATATTGGGTAGGGTATTAAGCAGGATTATGTGAGGGGGGACACCTGCGAAAAAAAGTAGGGACATTTCTGGCCCTACATTAAAATGAGTTAATGCTTTCTTTTAAAGATTTTCAATCAAAAAAAACTTTCAAAGAGTATAATTGTCAGGAAATGACTCATAGATGGCAGTAAGATGTTGCTTATCTCTTTATTTGCCTTCTTTGCTGAAGACCTTCAGCATAAATCCTTTTCAGGGTCAGTATCCAAATATAGCAGTAAGGATAATTACCACCCCGACCAACCCGAGAACCCACCGAAAAAATCCTGAAATGAAAAAAGCAAAGATTATCAAGATAACTCCCACGACAGATCGAAAAATTGCCTCTCCTCTTCCAACATTTTTTATTTTCGCTACTGGCTCCATGTTTCCTCCCTTATTTATTTCAAGTGCCATTAATAAAAAACCTCATTCCCTTTTCAGAAATGGGATCTAATTCAATGCTTGCTCATATCCTCCCCTTAAGATAAGTGTTTAAATGAATCTATGAAAGGAGATTTGACTAACGTTTTCTTTCCTCTGACTCGTAGCTATTTCTTTTTATTCCTCTTTGGGAGGCAAGGGTGCCTTCTTATAGAACCATGGCACTCTTTAATTTGCTTGGGAGTACAGTCTTTAGCTTTCCCTTTTAACTTATCAGGGAACTGGCATCCGCTTTTCTGAACAGCAAAGCACATAACATCTTCCCTCCTTTCATCTCATTATGACTTTATACATAAATCCAATTCCCTTTTTTAATTGGAGTGTACTAAATTAGAAACAGGGTGTCAATAAGAATTGGAGGGTAAACCCGAATAGTTCACCTACAAATATTTCTCCTTCCTTGTTCTGTGAGGACGAGGATTACGGTTTGAAATTGGGCATCAAAGCCTAAATTAACCATAGAAACCAACAAACCTGCCCAATAGGCCGACCACAGCTGACCCCGTCTGGGTAAGTTTGTTGTTATGTTATTTCCTCATTTCTGCTCTATGGAAATAAGCACAGTTAGTTTATCCCTAATTTCTTCTCCTCCAACTTTTATAGTAAGATAGACTCCATTTTCACCAGCGGGCATATTTTCGTGCATCCAACTTGCATAACGGCCACCCGAAAAATGGACCAAATTACTAGGCCAAATTGTTTTTGAGAAGGTGCTACCAGCAAAGATGACATCTGGTGGCTTGGGGTTATTACGGTCCCTGTAAACAGTGCCCTCAAACATAAAACCACCAGTCGTTTGTCCTTGTGAGATATAAAGAGTTCTATTCCAGTCTATCTCAATATCTTTATTCGTTTTATTTTGTATTGTTAGAGAAAACGCTTTACACCCGGGATTGCATATTGGAGATATTTTAGCGACAAAGTAATCATTTGTTGATGTTTGAACTGTTGGTGATACACGAAAAACATAGGTCGGTCCAGAGCCAATTATTGCAAACAAGCCAAGGAATAATATTATTACAATTATTAAATATCTAGCCTTATTCAATACCGGTTGAGCTGGTTTCATGGTCTCCTCCTTTATGAGTAATTATTAGAATGCAGTACGCAAATAGACACCCCAATACGGCGAATAGAATATCCATATAATCAAATGTTCCATATCTAAAGTAGTTAATTGTGTGCATAAAGGCACTATTTTCTAATAAAAATCTTGGAATATAAATGATAGTTAATGGCTTTATTAATTGCCCAAATTCAAAAAGATTACTTATGGTCGCCCAAACCACACAAACTATAAAATAGTTTCTTTTGGTCTGTGACGGCAACATAGAGCATATTAATAGGGAAAAAGAACATCCATGAAGAAATGAAGGTAGATTCAAGCCTATCTCGCCGAATAACCTTCTATGTTCTGGATGATGAAAATAAGGCAATTTTAAGGCGTATATAAAAAAAACTTGGTCTGGATGCCTATCAAGTAGGTAAATCAACACACCAAGAAGGAGCATTGCGGAACCAATGCCTAACGGCCTAATATTGATAGAATCTGTCCTTTTAACCTTCGCTGTTGGTTCCATCTTACTTGCATTGCTCAAATATCACTTGTTGACACATGAAGTCAACTGAGCTCTGGATCGAAAGCTCCCATTACCTATTTCCGACCGTAATATACATCTTTTTTCGGAATAAGGGAACAGAAAATTTCAGGAAGGAGTCTTCTTTTTTCAAAACCAGCCGACCGAAAATCCAATTTAACGCTAACACCTACTATCCTGCTAAGGGGGCTAACTCACAATGTTGATGATTAACAAAAGAAAGGAGGTATAACGACCGAAATCAGCAGTGGCTATAAACCATCCGTTGGATTTGTTTGTTAGGCTTTAGGCCTTCCTCTTAAAGTCAATAATCAAGCCAGCCCCCCAAAA
>Ga0194127_10001650_pt1 | contig 32442 bp, 29 predicted proteins | sample TA2KigC100mmetaG_FD_148624 | JGI IMG/M metagenome (GOLD analysis project Ga0194127, IMG submission 148624) | Freshwater microbial communities from Lake Tanganyika, Tanzania - TA2015036 Kigoma Deep Cast 100m | ecosystem: Environmental > Aquatic > Freshwater > Lake | place: Tanzania: Lake...
GCCGGCGAACGGCCCGCCATCCCCTCGAAGGCCGCCGCTGGCCCTCGGCCGCCGAGCCACCACCGCCGACGCCCTCGCAGCGCACCGCGACCACCTACGGATCACCGTGGTGAGAAATGCGGGCTAGAGCGGACCCGGTCTCCTCGGCGCGCCAAAACTACGGGGCGGCCGCGTTCCAGGTTTTGACGCGAAGATCCGGGACGGTCACTTGCCAGTTCTAGACTCGGGGGCATGCCACGACACGCCGTCTCGGTCTTGGACCTCGCCCACGAGCTCGGGCTCGCGGAGCGCACCGTGCGACGGCTCGTCGCCGCGGGACGGATTCCGGTGGTGCGGGTCGGCCGGCGCGTCCTCGTGCTGCGCGACGCCGCGCTCGCGGCGCTGCACGTCGCGGCGGCGGGCGGGCTCGCGGCTGCGCTGACGGCCGCGCGCCTCGAGCTCGCGCGGGAGATCGCGCGACGCGCGGCGATCGACGCCGTGGAGCTCGCCGAGCTCGTCGCGACGCGCGACGCGATCGAGTCGGCGCTGCTCGCGCTCGAGGCTGAGGCGGCGTCATGACCGCGCTCGCTCGAATTCGCGCAGCGCTGGAGCGTGTAGGGTCGACCACGCGCGACGGCGGCAAGACCTGGCGCTGTCCGGCGCATGACGATCGCACGCCCTCGCTCAGCGTCACGGAACGCGACGGAAAGGTGCTCTTGAAATGCCATCGGAACTGTACCGTCGAGGCGATCGTCGCCAGGCTCGGGCTCGAGATGCGGGACCTCTTCGACGACGATGGAGCGCGGGTCGAGCGAGCGCGGAGCGACTCTGGGGCGCGTATTGAGATCCTCGGGCCACCGACGGCGGCGCAGGTCGCCGCACTCAAGCGGTCGCGGCGCATCCTGCGCGAGCAGACACTTACCGCACTCGAGCTTGTGCGCGTCCGCTGCTACGGCGCGGAGTGGCTCGCAATCCCCGCGCTTTCGGGCTCGCGGAAGCTCTGGGCTATCGATGCGTCGGGCAAGCCGAGACTCGAGGACGCCAAGCTAATCCGCTGGAACGCGGGCTCGGTGTCGCTGGTTGTCTCGCCTGCGCTCCGCGGGGGCGCACTCGCAGTCGAGCGGCTATGGGATGTCGAAGGCGAGAGCGATCTCTTCGCCTGCGTCGATGCAGGCCTTGCGCACGTCGTCACGAGTATGGGCGGTGCGAGCTCGCTGGTGGCGCACGATCGCCACGGGGAATGGCTGCGCGGGCTTCGGCCGCGCGAGGTCTGCGTGGTTCGCGATCTCGATGACGCGGGCCGCGACGGGGCCGAGAAGGCTGACGCGTGGTGGCGGTCACAGGGCGTTTCTACGCGAATCGTCACTCTGCCGGCGGATCTGGGCGAGCACGGTGACCTTCGCGACTACTTGAACGGCCGGCCCGCTCGCGAGGGAATGCTTGCGACAGAACCGCTCGGCGACGCCTGCGATCTCGACGCTATTGCGAATTGCGTGGAGCTCGTCGATCCCGGGGGCCGATCGGCCAACTGCGCTGAGCTCATAAACCTCGCGACGGTCCGGCCACGCGTGGTTGAATGGCTATGGCCGGGCCGCATCCCACGCGGAAAGCTGAGCGTTCTCGACGGTGACCCGGACGTCGGGAAGTCGACCATCACTCTCGACCTCGCGGCGAGAGTCTCCACAGGGCAGGCGATGCCCGATGGCGCTCCCGGTACGCTTGGCGGAGTTCTCTTGCTCTCGGCAGAGGACGACCCAGAAGACACGATCCTTCCCCGATTGATCGCGGCGGGCGCGGACGCTTCGCGCGTGAGCGCTCTCCCCGGTGTGCGGAATGAGCGCGAGGAGCTAGTGCCGGTGTCGATCCCAGAGCACCTCGACACGATCGAGCGAGCGATCGAGGCGACGGGCGCGGTTCTCGTCGTGGTTGACCCGTTCATGGCGTACCTCTCGGGGACGCACTCGTCGCACAAGGATCAGGACGTCCGCCGAGCACTCGCGCCGTTTGCGAAGCTCGCCGAACGGACACGGGCGGCGGTGCTCATCGTTCGCCACCTGAACAAGAGCTCGGGCGGGCACGCTCTCTACCGCGGCGGTGGCAGCATCGGGATCATCGGAGCCGCAAGATCGGGCCTTCTCGCGGCGCGCGACCCCGACGACGATTCGCGCCGCGTGCTCGCAGTGGTCAAGAGCAACCTTGCGGAGCGCGCACCGTCGCTCGCATATAGGCTCTTGCCGGCCGACTCGAGCGTGCGGCTCGAGTGGCTCGGGGAGTCGACCCACTCCGCCGCAAGCCTGCTCGCCTCTCCCATAGCGGACGAGGAACGGTCCGCGGTCGACGACGCCGTAAACTTTCTGCGCGAGGCGCTCGCTCGAGGCGGCGTCGCCGCTCGCGATCTGAGCCTGAGCGCACGTAGCGCGGGGATCTCCGAGGCCACCATCCGACGAGCGCGCAAGCAGCTCGGAGTCACGCGCCGGAAGACCGGCATGCGCGGTGGCTGGGTGCTTGAGCTGCCGAAGGCGCTCAAATTTACCGAAGGCGCTCATCCCCAGGACTTGAGCGCCTTCGCGGAAGACGAGCGACGTCGGGAGTCCGAGATCGAGGAGCACTTGCTATGAGCGCTGCGCGCGTGCTCGCCCGCATCGAGGCGCTCGGCGCGAGGATCGACGTGCACCGGGGCCGGCTCCGCGTGGTTGCTCCCCGGGGAGTGCTTGGCGAGCAGGACCTCGAGGCGCTCGCGACGCAGAAGGCCGAGCTTCTCGCGCTGTTCCGGAACCAGGCCTCCCTCACTCGCTCGGCCCGGGCTCGTTTGGATCGGTTCCTCGAGGACTGCTCGATCCCCTTCGCGGTGCTCCATTCCCGCGCACTCGGTCGCGACTTCCTCCTCGCGCGCGACGGAGCTGCGCTCGAGGACCTCGCCGAGGCGGCGGGCCGTTTGCCTGTCCTTACCTTCGCCGATTGCGAGATGCTGGCCGGGCTCGAGGTGCGCGACCTGGCCGAGATCCTCGACGTGCGCGAGGCCTTCGGCCCGAGCGCGGAGATTCTCGCTGTCAGGCCGCGCCTTGGCTGAGAAGCGCCGATCGATCGACCTCGCGAACCGCCTCACGCTGCGCGCGGATGAGACTGCGCTCGTCCTCGGCGTCTCGCTGCGAAAGCTCCGGGACATGCTCCCCCGGCTTCCTCACTTTCGCGACGGTGGCACGCTGCTCTTCCCGGTCGAGGGGCTCCATCGGTTCATCGCGGAGCGGGTAGGGCAGCCGAGCGCCGAGCGGGATTCCGTGGTCGGGACGGATTCGCGTTCCATGGCGAGTCCGCTCGATGGCCGCGCAGTCGCTGATGAAGTCCTCGCTCGCCTGAGGGAGTATTGATAGGTGCTTGTAGTTTCTAGTTGGCCATGCGAGTATTCCGACGTGGCCGCAAGGAAGAGCAAGCGGGGCGGAGCCAGGCCAGGCGCAGGGCGGCCGGCAATCCTCGAGGAACGGCGCTCCGTGACGCTGCACATCGAAGCCGCGCAGAGGGAGCGCCTGGGGCAGATCGCCGAGGCGCGCGGGGTTTCGGTCTCGGACCTGATCCGACAGGCGATCGACGCCTTCCTGCGGCGCTCCCGAGGGGAAAAGCGATGAGTGCAAAGACGAGGTGGATTCGGGGGGCGTGGTGGCTCGTGCTCCACTACCAGGGGAAGCGCATCAAGCGGCGCTTCGGTGCGACCCCGAAGGACAAGGCGCAGGCCGAGGTCGCGGCCGCGCACGTCAACGCCGACCTGGCCAAGGGGGCGTTCGTCGCGCCCTCGCCGAGACGCGCGCAATCGGAGATCGCCTTCCGCGAGTATGCGCTCGAGTGGCTGCGTCGCGAGGTGCAGGAGCCGCTAGGCCGAGAATCCCACGGGCACCTGGCTCCGATGACGGTGCGGCAGTACGAGTCGAATCTGCGCGTGAATCTGATTCCGCACCTCGAGCGGACGGATCTGCGCTCGATCACCGTCCGCGAGGTACAGCGGCTCCACGCGGACCTGACCGACGACGGGCTGTCGCCTCGGTCCATCGAGAAGGCGCTTGGCGTACTGCGGCGCATCCTCGACCACGCCCGCGCGGGCGACCTGATCGGCGAGAATCCGGTCCGTCGCTGGAGCGAGCTGCGCCCGACGACGGCCCGGCGCCGCAGCGCGCGCGTCGACCGAACCGTGACGCCGCGGGACGTGCTCACGGCGGACGAGCTCGCGAAGGTGCTCGCGGCCATCGAAGCCAAGCATCCGCCCTACCTGCGGCTGTTCCTCTTCCTGGCCGACACGGGAGCGCGGATCGGCGAAGCCTCGGCTCTGCGGTGGATCGACGTCGATCTGAACGCCGCGACCGCGCGGATCGAGCGCAGCTTCTCGAGCGGCAAGAGCCTCGGGGGCACGAAGAGCGGCCGAGCGCGCACCGTCGAGCTCTCGACGCGCCTGGTCGAAGCGATGCGGGCGGTTCGACCCGACCTGTGCGGCGACGAGACGCTCGCCTTCCCGAACGAAGCCCACGGGCTCCACGATCCGCGAAATCTCCGCGACCGGATCTTCCGGCCGATCGTCCGCAAGGTCGTCGGCACGCAGAAGCGCCTCTCGATCCACTCGCTGCGGCACAGCTTCGCGTCGCTGCACATGGCGCGCGGTACGCCGCTCAAGTGGATCCAGGCGCAGGGCGGTTGGGCCAGCGCGAAAATGCTTCTCGACGTGTACGGGCATTTCATGCCCGAGGAGTCGGGCGGCTACGCGAACGCACTCGCGGCCCCTGAAACGGCCCCCGGGCGGCCCCTCGTCGTAATCGACAGTCGCGGCCGTCCACACGCCCGCGTCGAAAAGCGAGCACCGTCGCGCGCTTCGCTGGTGGCGCAGCCCGGGATCGAACCGGGGACACGCGGATTTTCAGTCCGCTGCTCTACCAGCTGAGCTACCGCGCCAAGGCCGCGCAGTATGGCTCAGCCCGGCTCGACCGTCACGCTCTCGACCACCACGTCGGCGAGCGGGCGGTCGTTGGCGTCGCGGGGGGCGGCGGAGATGCGGTCGACGATGTCCTGGCCCGAGAGGACCCGGCCGAAGGCGGTGTACTGGCCGTCGAGCTTCGGGCGCCAGGGCTCGGAGGCGGTGGTCATGATGAAGAACTGCGAGCCGGCGCTGTCGGGGCCGGAGGCGCGGCCCATCGAGACGGTGCCGGGCAGGTGGGGCAGGTCGTTGAACTCGGCGCGAAGCGCGTAGCCGGGGCCGCCGAAGCCGTCGTTGGCGGGGTCGGCGTCCTTCGAGTTGGGGTCGCCGCCCTGGATCAGGAAGCGGGGGATCACGCGGTGGAAGGTGGTTCCGTCGTAGAAGTGCGCGGCGGCCAGCGACTTGAAGCTCGCGACGTGGCGCGGGGCCTTGTCGGGCAGGAGCTCGAAGCGGATCTCGCCGTGGCCGCGCACGCGCAGCACCGCGACCTCGCGCGCGGGAGCGCCCGGCCGGCATGCGAAGACGAGCGCGAGAGATGCGGCGAGGACGAGCGCGCCGGCGCGCGCGGCGATGCGTCGGAGCGTCACGGGCGCGAACGCTAGCACGCGCGCGAGAGCGCGTGATACGGTCCGCGGCCATGCGCAACATCACTCGCGTCGGCTGGCTCGTCGTCTGCGCTTCACTGCTGCTGGCGCCGCTCGCGCGGCTCGCAATCGCGGCCGAGCCCGGTCCGGCGTGGGGCAAGCGCGGCATGGTCGTGACGTCGGTCGGGCCGGCGGCGGCGGCGGGGCGCGAGATCCTCGGGCGCGGCGGGAACGCGGTGGACGCGGCAGTCGCGACCGCCTTCGCGGCGGGGGTCGCGCACCAGTACAGCTCGGGGATCGGCGGTGGCGGATTCGCGGTGGTGTACATGGCGGAGTCGGGCGAGGTGAGCGCGCTCGACGCGCGCGAGACCGCGCCCGCGTCGGCGAGCGAGCTCGCCTACCTGGACGATCAGGGCAAGCCGATCCCTGGCGCGACGCTCGCGGGCCCGCGCGCGGTGGCGGTGCCGGGCCTGGTGCAGGGGCTGTACGAGCTGCACCACCGCTACGGGTCGCTCGAATGGCGCGAGCTGGTGAAGCCGGCGATAAGGCTCTGCCGCGACGGCGTCGAGGTCGCGCCCGGCGAGCGGCGCATGCTGCAGATGGTCGCGCCGCGGCTCGCGGGCTTTCCCGAGACCGCGCGAATCCAGCTCGACGCAGGGCAGGTGCCGGAGCTCGGCTGGCGGCTCTACCAGCCCGATCTCGCGCGCACGCTCGAGGAGATCGGCGCGCGCGGCGGCGGGGCGCTCGCGTACGGGCATCTCGCGCGAAAGATCGTCGACGCGACCGGCGGCGCGCTCTCGCTCGACGATCTCGCCGGCTACCAGCCGATCTGGCGCGATCCGGTGCGCGGCACGTACCGCGGGCTCTCGGTGGTGTCGATGCCGCCGCCGAGCTCGGGCGGCGTGCTTCTGGTCGAGATGCTGAATGCGCTGGAGCCCTACGACCTCGCCGCGCTGGGCGCGAACTCGAGCCAGACGGTGAACCTGATCGCGGGCGCGATGAAGCTCGCCTTCGCGGATCGCGCCGAGTATCTCGGCGATCCGGGCTTCGTGCGGGTTCCGACCGAGCATCTCACGTCGAAGGCGTACGGCAATCAGCTCGCGGCGCTGCTGCGCCCGCCGTTCTTCCTGCTGCGCGCGCCGTGGAACTGGGGCAAGCCGGCGATTCCGAAGACGCGCCGCGCCGCGCCGGCGCCGCCCGACGATCGCGGCACGACACAGATCTCGGTCGTCGACGAGCAGGGCAACGCGGTGTCGCTCACGCAGACCGTGAACACGCTGTTCGGCTCGCTCATCACCGTGCCGGGAACCGGAATCGTGCTGAACAACGAGATGGACGACTTCTCGCTTCCCGGCACCCCCAACGCCTGGGGCGCGGTCGGCCAGGCCGCGAACTCGATCCAGCCCGGAAAGCGGCCGCTCTCGAGCATGACGCCGACGATCGTGCTCGACGGCGACCAGGTCCGCTACGTCGTCGGCAGCCCGATGGGCACGTTCATCATCAGCGCGGTGCTGCAGACGCTGCTGAACAGCGTCGACTTCGGGCTCGGGCCGGAGCAGGCGGTGGCGCTGCCGCGCTTCCACCACCAGTGGAGCCCCGACGTGCTGATGGTCGAGCCGGGCCACCCGCGCGACGTGCTCGAGAAGCTCGGCGCCTGGGGCCACCGCGTCGAGCCGAGCCGCTTTCCGATGGGCGCGGTGCAGCTGATCGTGCGCGAGAAGGGCTCCGACACCTGGCTCGGCTCGACCGATCCGCGCCGCGACGGCGCGGCGCTGGGCTACTAGGCGCGCGCTACTTCACGATCGCGATCACCGGCGCGTCGAGCCGGATCACGCGTTTGGCGACGCGCTTCACGTCGTCGACGCTGACCGCGCTGATGCGCTGGTCGTAGTCCAGGTGGTAGGTCGCGCCGAGCCCGTACAGATCGTCGAGCGAGAGCAGGCTCGCCTGCGTGCCGAAGCGCTGCAGCGACACGGCCTGGCTCCCGATCAGGTACGCCTTCGCGCGCGCGAGCTCCTCGTCGGGGATCGGCCCCTCGACGATCTTCGCGAGCTCCTTCTCGATCCCGCCCGTCATCTCGCCGAGCTTCGCGGGCTCGCCCGCGATGTACACGCCCCAGATGCCGCGGTCCACGCCCTCGCGGTCGAACGCCCCCACCGTGTAGGCCAGGCTCTGCTTGTCGCGCAGCTCGAGGAAGAGCCGCCCGCCCTGACCCGAGAGGATCTGCGTCAGCACGTCGAGCGCGGGCAGGTCGGGGTCGCCGATCGTGAGCGAGAGGAAGCCGTAGACCACGTGCGCCTGGTTCTTGTTCTTCGCTAGCGAGACCTCGCGCATTCGCGCGGGCGCCTCGGGCGTCTTTCGCGCCGGCAGCGCGACGGTTCCGCTGCCGGGCCAGTCGGAAAGGTGCGATGCGATCGCGGCGACGATCCCGTCGGGATCGACGTTCCCGACCACGCCGAGCACGCCGTTTGCGGGCTGCGCGTACCTCGCGAAGTAGCGCGCGAGCGCCTCGCGATCGAGCGACGATATCGACTTCGCGGTGCCGATCGACGAGAAGCGGTAGGGATGCTCGGGATAGATTGCCTGCTGGAACGCCTCGAACGCCTTGGTGGAAAGGCTGTCCTCGCGGCGGCGCAGCGCGGCCATCCGCTCGACCTTGACCTTGGCGATCTCGTCCGGCGGGAAGGCCGGGTGGAGCAGCACGTCGGCGAACAGGTCGAGCCCGGTGTCGAGCGACTCGGTCAGAAACTCCGCCTGCAAGCCGAAGCTATTGCGCCCCGAGAAGCCGGAGAGATCTCCCGCGATGTCCTCGATCTCGGTCGCGAGCTGCGTGGAGCTTCGCGATGTCGTTCCGCGCGAGAGCATCTCGGCCAGGAACGACGTGATTCCCTGCGTGCTCTCGGTCTCGGCGAGCAGTCCGCCCAGGAACGAGAGCCGCAGCGAGACCAGCGGCACGTTCTCGTTGCGCTTCACCACCACGCGCAGCCCGTTCGGGAGCCGGTACTCGCGGATCCCGTCGCGAAGCTCGACGAAGTCGAGCTTCGGCCCGGCGCTTCCCGCGCCGCGTTCCAGCGCCGCGAGCAGCTTCGCGGAGTCGACCGAGCCGTTCGCGTCCTTCGCGGTGAGCGCGACCACGGTCGCGCGCTCCGGCGACAGGTAGGTCTTCGCCACGCGCTGCAGGTCGGCCTGCGTCGCGCGGCGCACGCGCTCCAGGTACAGCGCCTCGGCCTCGATCCCGCCGGCGAGAACCTCGAAGTAGCCGAGCTTCTGCGCCTGGCCCTGCATCGTCTCGCGCTCGTGCACCTGGCTCGCGAGCAGGTTCGTGCGCGCGCGCTCGAGCTCGGCCTCGGACGGGCCCAGGTCGCGCACGCGCCGGATCTGCTCGGCGATCGCGCCGACGGTCGCCTCGATCTTGTCGGCGTCGAGCTCCGCGTCGACGACGAAGAGCCCCGGATCGAGCGGCGTGTAGGAGCTAGCGTGGATTCCGTGCACGAGCTGCGCGCGGTCCTTCACCTCGCGGTAGAGCCGCGAGCTGTCGCCGCTGCCGAGCACCATCCCGAGCAGGTCGAGGTACGGCGTGTCGGGATTCTCGAACGCGGTGATCTTCCAGCCGATCCCGAGCAGCGACTGCTCGAACTGGCTCGGCACCACCGCGGCGCGCGGCGCGCTCTGCTCCGGCTCGGGCGCGCGCGGGTGCGCCAGGTCGGCGCGCGGTTTCGCTGCGGCGAACGCACCCTCGATCTGCGCGAGCACGGCCTTCGGGTCGAAGTCGCCGACCGCGATCATGGTCATGTTGTTCGGCACGTACCACGAGTGGTAGAAGTCGAGCAGGCCCTCGCGCGTGAAGCTTCGCACGCTCGCCTGCGTGCCGATCACCTCTTTGCGGTAGGGGTGGGTCTGGAACGCGGTCGCGAACAACACCTGCGAGAGGAGATTGTCGGGTGAGTCGTCGGAGCGGCGGATCTCCTCGATCACGACCTCTTCCTCTTTCGCGAGTTCGGTCGCGTCGAAGGTCGAGCCCTGCATCGCGTCGGCGAGCACGTCGATTCCCACCGGCAGGTCACGGCTCGCCATCGTGATGTGGTAGACGGTCATGTCGTGCGAGGTGAACGCGTTGATGTTCCCGCCGGCGCCCTCGACCGTGCGCGCGATCTCGCCCACGCCGCGGCGCTCGGTGCCCTTGAAGAGCATGTGTTCGTGCACGTGCGCCATGCCCCACTGCTCGTCGCGCTCGTCGCCGCTTCCGACCCGGACCCAGACGTTCAGCGCCACGACCGGCGCGGAGTGGTCTTCGACCAGGATCACCTCGAGGCCGTTGGGCAGTGTGGTTCTGAGCATTGCGTCCTTCTCGAGGCTCATCGGCTCGCGAGTCGAGGTCGCGGGCGCGATCGCGCACGCGCAGAGCAGACAGAGCAAGGCGATCCCTGGGCTACTACGCAAGCTCCGGCTCCTCCCCGACGCGCTTCGGGCCGCATAGGATACGGGGGTTGGCCTCTCAGACAAGCAGCGGCGCGGGCGAAGCCGACCTCGGGCTGTACGTGCACGTGCCGTTCTGCGAGCACGTCTGCCCGTACTGCGACTTCGACGTCATTGGCGTGCGGCGGCTGGCCGAGCGCGACGAGCGCGAATTCGTCGATCTGGCACTGCGCGAGCTCGATCTCTTGCGCGAGCGCGTCGCCGGCCGCGAGATCGCGACCGTGTACTTCGGCGGCGGCACGCCCGCGCTGCTCTCGCCCGAGTCGATCTCGCGGCTACTCGCGGCGTTCTCGGCCGAGCTGCGCTTCGCGTCGCCCGAGATCACCGTCGAGCTGAACCCGGGCCAGCTCGAGGTCGCCCGCGTTCCCGCGCTTCGCGAGGCCGGCGTGACGCGCCTGTCGCTGGGCGTGCAGGCCTTCGACGACGCGGTGCTGCGCAGGCTCGGCCGCGCTCAGAAGGGTAGGGAGGCGCTGCGCGGGCTCGAGGCCTGCCTGGCCGCGGGTTTCCCCACGCTCTCGGTCGACCTGATCTACGGAGCGCCCGGCCAGAGCCTCGACACGCAGCTCCGCGACGTCGAGACCGCGATCGACCTCGGCGTTCCGCACGTCTCGGCCTACTCGCTCACGATCGAGCCCGGCACGCCGTTCGCGCTCGGCGCCGAGCGGGGTGTGCTCGACCTTCCCGACGAGGACACCGTGCTCGCGATGAGCCGCTTGCTCCGCTCGCGCCTGGCCGCCGCGGGGATCGCGCAGTACGAGATCTCGAGCTACGCGCGCCCGGGGCACCGCTCGCGCCACAACCAGCGCTACTGGCTGCGCGGCGACGTGCTCGGTCTGGGCCCGTCGTCGGCGACTCTACTCGGCGCTTCGCGCTGGCGGAACGCGCGCACGCTCGGCGAGTGGCGCGCGGCGCTCGAAGGCGATCGACTCCCGATCGTCGATTCCGAGACGCTCTCCGACGAGCAGGCCCGCCGCGAGACGCTCTACCTGGGCCTGCGCCGGCTCGACGGCGTGAGCCGCGCCGACTTCCTGCGCCGCTTCGGCGCCGCCCCCGAGGCGTTCTTCGCGGCCGAGCTCGCGGCGCTTCGCGAGCGCGGCCTGATCTGCGACGAGGCCGGCGCGCTGAAGCTCACAGAGCGGGGAATCCTCTTCGCGGACGAGGTCTTCTCCGGCCTGCTCGGCGACGACGGCGGGCGTTGACACGCCAAAGCGCGCGCCGCTAGCCTCGCTCGTCGTGCACGAGCTTCGCGAGCTGCCCGAGCGTCTGTCCGAGGTCCTGCTGGCCGTGCTGCGCGGCTACGTCGAGAGCGGCCTGCCGATCGGCTCGCGCGACGCCTGCGAGCAGAGCGGGCTGCGGGTCTCCTCGGCGACGGTGCGCGGGGCGATGAGCGAGCTGATGGAGCTCGGCCTGCTCGAGCAGCCGCACACCTCGGCCGGTCGCGTGCCGACGGACGCCGCGTTCCGGCTCTGGGTCGACGAGCTTCTGCACGCTCCCGCGCGCGGCCACGCCTTGCCGCGCGAGCTCGCGCGCGAGCTCGAAGGGCCCGTCGGCGCCGTCGAGGACGGCCTGCGCCGCGCGGCGGACGTGCTCACGCACGTCACCGGCCAGCTCGGCTTCTGCCTGGCGCACGACGGCGAGCGGCTGCGGCTGGCGGCCCTGCGCTTCGTGCGCGTCTCGAGCGAGCGCGTGATGGCGATCCTGGTCTCGGAAGGCGACGTCGTGCGCACGCGCCTTCTCGACGAGCGCGACTGCGACCAGCGCAAGCTCGACCGTATCTCCGCGTCGCTCTCTCGGCTGGTCGCCGGGCTCACGCTCGAAGAGGCGCGCAGCCGCCTCGAAGCCGAGATCGAGGGCGACCGCGCCCAGCGCGACGCGCTCTGGCGCAGGCACGTGGCGCTCGGCCGGCTCGGGCTGCAGGTCGAGGTCGGGGCGGAGCTGTACGTCGGCGATCGCAGCCAGATCCTCTGCCAGCCCGAGTTCGAGGACGGCCCGCGGCTGCGCGAGCTGCTGCGCGCGCTCGACGAGAAGCAGCGCATGCTCGCGCTCCTCGACAACGTGCTCTCGGCCGGCGAGCTCCGCGTCGTGATCGGCGACGAGCTCGGCGACCCCGGCGTCGCGCGCTGTGCGGTGGTGGCGGAGCCGGTCGGATCGGCGCCGCTTCGCGGCGGGCTCGGCGTGATCGGCCCGGTGCGCATGCGCTACGATCGGGTGATCCCGGTGGTGCGCTACGTGTCGGGAAAGCTCGGACCCGCCCTCACCTGACAGTTCCTGTCGCGCGAGTCCGAAAGGGTGTGGAATGAGCGACTCCAAGGGGCCGAAGGTCGACCTTCCCGAAGAGCTGATCGCTGAGCTCGAGAGCAGCGGCGAAGCCGCGCCCGAGCCGCCCGCCGCGAACGCCGCCGATGCGGCGGAGATCGCGGATCTGAAGGAACGCTATCTGCGCCTCGCCGCCGAGTACGACAATTTCCGCAAGCGGAACCTGCGGGAACGCCAGGACCTGCTCAACTACGCCAACGAGAGCATCGTCAAGGACCTGCTTCCGGTCGTCGATAACCTCGAGCGGGCCGTCGTTCATGGTCGCAAGGAGGAGCAGCGAGCCGACAGCGAGAACCTTCTGCAAGGGGTCGAGCTCACCCACCGCGCGCTGATGCAGATCTTGGGACGCTTCGGCGTCGTCGAGATCGAGGCCGCGGGAAAGCCGTTCGATCCCCAGGTGCACGAGGCGGTGCGACGCGTCGTCACGAGCGAGCACGCACCCGGCACCGTCGTCGAGGTGCACCAGAAGGGATATCGACTGAAGGATCGACTGCTGCGTCCGGCCATGGTCGCGGTCGCAGGCGAACCGGGATAGATCGAGCGCTTCGAGCCGACTCATCCCCGGTCGCGGATCGGGAGTGATGGGAAGAGTCGTCGGAATCGATCTGGGCACCACGAACAGCTGCGTCGCGATCCTCGAGCGCGGCGAGCCGGTCGTCATCGCGAACAGCGAGGGCAGCCGCACCACGCCGTCGATCGTCGCCGCGAACCAGAGCGGCGAGAAGCTCTGCGGGCAGATCGCCAAACGGCAGGGCGTGACCAACCCCGCGAACACCGTCTACGCGGTGAAGCGGCTGATCGGCCGCCGCTTCGACGACGAGTGCGTGGAGCGCTTCCGCGCGGTCGCGCCGTTCGAGATCTGCGAGGCGCCCAGCGGCGACGCCTGGGTGAAGCTTTTCGACAAGGAATACAGCCCCGAGGAGATCTCCTCGCTGATCCTGAAGCGCATGAAGGAGACCGCGCAGGACTACCTGGGCGAGGAGGTGACCGAGGCGGTCATCACCGTGCCCGCGTACTTCAACGACGCGCAGCGCCAGGCGACCAAGGACGCGGGTCGGATCGCGGGCCTGAACGTGCTGCGCATCATCAACGAGCCGACCGCGGCGGCGCTGGCCTACGGGCTCGAGAAGGAAGGCCACGAGACGATCGCCGTCTTCGATCTCGGCGGCGGCACCTTCGACGTCTCGATCCTGCGCATCGGCGACTCGGTCTTCGAGGTGCTCTCGACCAACGGCGACACCTACCTCGGCGGCGAGGACTTCGATCAGCGGATCATGAACTGGCTGGCCGATCGGTTCGCCGAGGAGAATCCCGGCGGCGATCTGCGCTCCGACCCGATGGCACTGCAGCGCCTGAAGGAGGCGGCCGAGCGCGCGAAGCAGGAGCTCTCGTCCGCGCCCGAGACCGACGTGAACCTGCCGTTCATCGCGGCCGACGCGTCGGGCCCCAAGCACCTGACTCAGACGATCCGGCGCGAGAAGGTCGAGGAGCTGGTCGCGGAGCTGATCGATCGGCTCGAGGCGCCCTGCGTCGCGGCGCTCGCGGACGCCGGGCTCCAGGCGAGCCAGGTCGACCGCGTGATCCTGGTCGGCGGCATGACCCGGATGCCCCGCGTGCAGGCGAAGGTCGAGCAGATCTTCGGCCGCGCGCCGCACCGCGGCGTGAACCCCGACGAGGTGGTCGCGGTCGGCGCGGCGATCCAGGCCGGCGTGCTGAAGGGCGAGGCGGCCGACGTGCTGCTCCTGGACGTGGCGCCGCTCTCGCTCGGCGTCGAGACCCAGGGCGGGATCATGACCAAGATCATCCCGCGCAACACCACGGTTCCGACGCGCAAGGGCGAGGTGTTCTCGACCACCGAGGACAACCAGAACTTGGTCCGCATCCACGTCCTGCAGGGCGAGCGCGAGCTCGCCGCCGACAACCAGACGCTTGGCCGCTTCGAGCTGATCGGAATTCCCCCCGCACCGCGCGGCGTGCCGCAGATCGAGGTCAGCTTCGACATCGACGCCGACGGAATCCTGAACGTGAGCGCCAAGGAGCTCGGCACCGGCCGCGTGCAGCAGATCCGCGTCTCCGCCTCCGGAGGGCTCAGTCAGGACCAGATCGAGAAGCTCGTCCAGGAGGGCGAGGCGCACGCCGAGGGCGACGCCGAGCGAAGGGCGATGGTCGAGCTGCGCAACACCGGCGAGGGCCTGATCTACTCGGTGGACCAGGCGCTCGGCCTGTACGGCGCCCAGCTCGAGGCGAGCGAGCGCGGCGAGGTCGAGACCGCCCTGGCCCGCGCGCGAAAGGCGCTCTCGGCCAGCGATTCCGAGGAGCTGCGCACGGCCGTCGAGGACCTGCAGCAGCTCGCCTACAAGATGACCGAGGCGATGTACGAGCGGATCGACGGCGGCACCGCGGTCGCCAATCCCGCCACGAGCCCCGCCTCGGGCTCCTCCGACGACGAGCTGATCGAGGATTGAGCCGCGCAGACGGGCTTGCGCGGGGCGACCGAGGCCATAGCCTAGGCGCGCCCCGATGAAGCGCGATTACTACGAGACCCTGGGTGTGGCGCGGGACGTCAGCGCGGAGGACCTGAAGAAGGCCTACCGCAAGCTCGCCCACCAGTTCCACCCGGACAAGAACCCCGGAAATCCCGAAGCCGAGGCCAAGTTCAAGGAAGCGAGCGAGGCGTACGCGGTGCTCTCGGACACCGAGAAGCGCGCGCAGTACGACCGATTCGGTCACCAGGCCTTCGGCGGCGGCCAGGGCGCAGGCGACCCGTTCGCGGGCTTCGACCCGTTCTCGAGCTTCGGGGATCTGTTCTCGGAGTTCTTCGGCGGCGACATCTTCGGCCGCAACGGGCGCGGCGGGCGCGGTCGGCGCGGCGCGGACCTGCGCTACGACCTCGAGGTCGACTTCGGCGTTGCGGCGCTCGGCGGCGAGCAGACGCTGAAGATCCCGAAGCACAAGGCCTGCGCGGCCTGCGCGGGCGCGGGCGGCGAGCGCGAGACCTGCGCGCGCTGCGGCGGGCGCGGCCAGATCGCGCTGCAGCAGGGCTTCTTCCGCATGGCGCGGACCTGTGACCGCTGCGGCGGGCTGGGCCAGAGCCTGAAGCGCGCCTGCGCCGAGTGCCGCGGCAAGGGGCGGCTCGAGACGCTGCAGTCGCTGTCGGTTCGGATCCCCGCCGGGGTCGACACGGGCGTCCGCTTGCGGCTGCAGGGCGAGGGCGAGGCCGGCTACGACGGCGGCCCGCCCGGCGACCTCTTCGTGGTGATCCACGTCCGGGACCATCCGCTCTTCGAGCGCGACGGAACCGATCTGCACTGCGAGGTTCCGATCTCGATCGCGCAGGCGGCGCTCGGCTGCGAGGTCGAGGTGCCCAATCTCGAGGGCAAGGAGAGCGTCGAGCTTTCGCCGGGCACGCAGTCCGGCGAGCAGGTGCGGCTGCGCGGCCGCGGGCTCCCGCGCCTGGGCGGCGGGCCGCGCGGCGACATCGTCGCGCGGATCTTCGTCGAAGTGCCCACGAAGCTCGACGCGCGGCAGCGCGAGCTGCTCGAGGAGTTCGCGCGCGTCACCGGCGACGAGGTCTCGCCGCGCCGGCGCGGATTCCTCGACAAGCTCCGGGATCTGTTCGAGTGAGCGCGCGGCCGTTCGCCTGCGCGGCGCTCCTGGCTGCGCTGGCGCTCTCGTGCGCGCAGCCGTCGGTCGTGCGCGAGGGCCGAAACGTCGGCTACGAGAGCGCCGCGAGGTCCGATCTGGACGCGGCGCGCGCGCTCCTGGCCAAGGGCGATCCGGCGCGCGCCGAGCAGGTGCTGGTCCGGTTCCAGAGCGAGCTCGCGCGGAGCAAGCAGGCGGACGAGGCGCTCTACCTGATGGGCGAGGCGCAGCTGGCGAAGAAGCAGCCAGAGCGAGCCGCGTCGACCTGGCAGAGGCTGGTCGAGAGCTACCCGAAGAGCCGCTGGAACGTCGATGCCGCGCTGCGCGCCGCCACCCTCTACGGAGAGCTCGACCGCCCCGACGACGGCCGGCGGCTGCTCGAGCGCTCGAGTCACTCGAGCGCATCTGCGCCGCAGCGCGCGCGTCTGTTCCGCATGCAGGCGGACCTGGCGCGCGCTTCCGGTGACTGGCCGGCCGCGCTGTACGCGCTCTCCCTCACGCGCCGCGACACGAGCGACGCGACGCAGCTCGCCGAGCTCGACGCGGAGATCGGCGAGCTCGTGGACGGCCGCCTGCGCGAGCCCGATCTCGAAGCGCTCGCGCGCAAGCTGCCGCGCGGGCCGGTGAGCGATCGGGTGAACCTGGAGCTCGCGACGCGAGCGCTCGCGCGCGGCGACGCCGCGAAGGCGCGCGCGGCACTCGATCGACTGCCGAGCCAGCTCTCCGCGGCCGACGCGGACACACGCGATCGGCTGCTCGCGCGCGCCTCCGATCGCGCGAGCGGCGGCGAAGCGACGCTCGGGGTCGTGCTGCCGCTCAGTGGCCCGTACGCGAAGATCGGCGAGTCGATCCTGCGCGGAATCGCGCTCGGCTCCGGCATCTACGCCGACTCGCCCTCGCGTCTGCGGCTGCTCGTGCGCGACTCGGCGGGCGACGCCGGGATCGCGGCCGCGGCCACGCGCGAGCTCACCGCCTCCGGCGTCGCCGCGGTCTTCGGCCCGGTGCGCTCGAGCGAGGCGGTCGCGGCGGCGCCGATCGCGGAGTCCGCGCAGGTGCCGCTGCTCAGCTTCGCGCGCCGCGACGACGTGGCCGATCTGGGCGAGTTCGTGTTCCGCCTCGGGCTCACGCCCGGCGATCAGGCCTTCGAGCTCGCGCGCTTCTGCGCGGAGCAGCGCGGCTGCCGGCGCTACGCGATCCTGTACCCCGACGACGAGTACGGCACGACGTTCAAGAACCGCTTCTGGGACGCGATAGAGGCGAACGGCGGCAGCGTCGTGGCGATCGAGAGCTACCCGCCGGGCTCCGTGGACTGGCAGAAGCAGATCAAGCTGATGGTCGGGCTCGAGCCGCTCTCTCCCGGCCAGAGCGAGCGCGTGAAGGAGCGCGACAAGCTGCGCCGCAACGCCGTCGCGAACGCCGAGCGTCTGGCGTCGCCCGAGCTCGCGGGGCTTCCGCCCTACGTGGATTTCGACGCGATCTTCATTCCCGACGACGCCGCCAGCGTTGGACTGATCCTGCCGCAGCTGCGCTTCTTCGACGTGCGCGACGTGGTGTACCTGGGCCCGAGCGGTTGGAACGACGCGGCGCTGGTGAAGATCGCCTCGCGAGAGGCCGAGCGCTCGGTGTTCACCGACGAGTTCTTCGCGAACAGCGCGCGGCCCGAGGTGGTCGAGTTCATGCACCGCTTCAGCGAGAGCTACGGCAGCACGCCGGACGCCTACGCCGCCGAGGGCTACGACGCCGCCATGACCGTGCGCGCCGCGCTTCTCGACAGCGAGGGAGCCGACGGTCGCCAGCTGCGCGAGCGTCTGCTCGAGCTTCCACCGAACGCGGGCGTGACCGGACTCGGATCGTTCGACTCCGCGGGCGGAGCTCGGAAGTCACTCGAGTTCCTGACCGTGCGCGGATCCGCCATCGTCGCCACGCCGCTACCGGAATAGTCGACGCTCGCACGTCCGCGCATCAAGCTCGGGCTCGCGCGCGTCGATTTCCTGACTCGTGGAAAGCGAATCCCCCGGCACCTTCGAGATCCCCGGTCAGCTTCCTCTTCTGCCCATTCGCGACGCGGTCGTGTTTCCGTCGATGATCCTGCCGCTCTTCGTGGGGCGGGACGTGTCGACGCACGCGATCGAGACCGCGATCGAGGGAGATCGCCTGCTGGCGCTGGTGACCCAGCGCGATCCCGAAGTCGAGGATCCCGGGCCCGAGGATCTCCATTCGATCGGCGTGGTCGGAATGATCATGCGGATGATGCGCCTGCCCGACGGCCGGCTGAAGGTGCTCGTGCAGGGTCTCTCGAAGATCCGCGTGACTCAGTACCTGCGCACCGAGCCGCACATCGACGTCGCGGTCGAGCCGGTCGAGGCCGAGTCCGGCGAGGAGTGGACGGTCGAGGTCGAGGCGCTGGTGCGGAGCGTGCGCGAGAAGCTCGACGAGCTGCTGCCGCTGCGCCATCTGCCGCCCGAGGTCCTGACCGCGACCGCGAACATCGACGACCCGGGCCGGCTCGCCGACCTGGCGGCCTCGAACCTGCGGCTGCGGATCGAGGAGGCCCAGGAGATCCTCGAGATCATCGATCCGGTGCGACGGCTGCGGAAGATCGACGCGCTGCTGCGCCGCGAGCTCGCGGTCAGCTCCGTGCAGGCGGAGATCCAGGGCGCGGCCCGCGAGGAGATCTCGCGCTATCAACGCGAGCAGTTCCTGCGCGAACAGATGCGCCAGATCCAGGACGAGCTCGGCGAGGGCGCCGAGCGCAAGTCCGATCAGGACGAGCTGCGCCAGCGGATCGCGGCGGCCGGCATGAACGACGAGGCGCGCGCCGAGGCGGAGCGCCAGCTCGATCGACTCTCGCGCATGCACCCGGACTCGTCCGAGACACAGGTGATCCGCACCTATCTGGAGTGGATCAGCGAGCTGCCCTGGGCGAAGACGTCGGACGACGACCTCGAGCTCGCGCACGCGCGCGAGGTGCTCGAGCGCGACCACGCGTACCTGAACCGCGTGAAGGAGCGCATCCTCGAATTCCTGGCCGTGCACAAGCTGCGCGGAACCACCGCGGGCAAGGGGCCGATCCTGTGCCTGGTCGGCCCACCGGGCGTGGGCAAGACCTCGCTCGGGCGCTCGATCGCGCAGGCGATGGGCCGCAGCTTCGTGCGCATGTCGCTTGGCGGAATGCGCGACGAGGCGGAGATCCGCGGGCACCGGCGCACCTACGTCGGCGCGCTTCCGGGTCGGATCATCCAGGGCATGCGCACCGCGGGCACGAGCAACCCCGTCTTCCTGCTCGACGAGATCGACAAGATCGGCGCCGACTACCGCGGCGATCCCGCGGCCGCGCTGCTCGAAGTGCTCGACCCGGAGCAGAACCACACCTTCCGCGACCACTACCTGAACGTCCCCTACGATCTTTCGAAGACGCTCTTCATCGCCACCGCGAACCTGATCGATCCGATTCCCCGCCCGCTGCTCGACCGCATGGAGATGATCCGGCTGCCGGGCTACACGCCGGAGGAGAAGAGCGTGATCGCACAGCGCTACCTGCTGCCGCGGCAGATCGAGGAGTGTGGACTCACGCCCGAGCGCGTGCAGATCTCGCGCGCGGCCGTGCGCGAGGTGATCTCGGGCTACACGCAGGAGGCCGGCGTGCGCGGGCTCGAGCGCGAGCTCGGCCGCATGCTGCGCAAGGTCGCCCGCCGCATCGCAGAGGGCGAGGTGAAGCAGGTCTCGATCACGCTTCGCACGCTTCGCGCCCAGCTCGGGCCGCCGCCGCTTCTCGGCGAGTCGATTCCGCGCGCGGCAGAGGCGGGCCTCGCGCGCGGCCTGGCCTGGACCGAGGCGGGCGGCGAGGTGCTGGTGGTCGAGGCGACCAGCGTGCGCGGCCGCGGGCTGATCATGACCGGCCAGCTCGGCGACGTGATGAAGGAGTCGGGTCAGGCGGCGCTCTCCTACGTGCGCTGGCGCGGGGCCGAGCTCGGCATCGCCGAGGCGCTGGCGAAGAACGAGATCCACGTGCACGTGCCCGCCGGCGCGACGCCGAAGGACGGCCCGTCCGCGGGAATCACGCTGGCGACCGCGCTGGTCTCGCTGCTCACCGGAATTCCCGTTCGCGCCGACGTCGCGATGACCGGCGAGGTCACGCTTCGCGGCCGCGTGCTGCCGGTCGGCGGCGTGCGCGAGAAGGCGCTCGCCGCGCTTCGCCGCGGCATCCGCACCGTGATCCTGCCCGAGGCCAACCGGCACGACCTCGAGGAGATCCCGGAGGAGCTCGCGCGGAAGCTCGAATTCCACTTCGTGCGCACCATGGACGAAGTCCTCGAGCTCGCCCTCGCCGAGCCCCTCCACCACAAGCGCCGCCTCCGCCGCCCCGCCACCCGCCCCACCACCGCCATCGCCAGGACCTGACCAACCTCCCACTGCTTTCTCCCTCTTTCTCTCTCCTCACGCGAAAGACGTGCCCCGCCTCGGCGGCCGCGCCGGCGTCGACGAGGAGGGTCGAGGGTCCTCCCGAGGGGACCCCCGAGGAGACCCGGCGCGGCCGACGAGGCCGCCCGGACGCCTCGTTCCAAGTCCGGTCCGAGACGCACGAAGCCCCCTGGGACTACGATCGCCCCGTGGACCTTGCGACCCTCGGCGAGTTCGGCCTGATCGAAGCGATCCGCCGCCGCGCGCGCGTCGACCGCCGCGTCTGGCGGCTCGGCATCGGCGACGACGCGGCGATCCTGCGCGCGCGACCGCGCGAGGACCTGGTGCTGACCACGGATGCGCTCGTCGAGGGCGTGCACTTTCGCTGGAGCACCACCGACGCCGTCTCGCTGGGAGCGAAGTCGCTCGCCGTGAACCTGTCGGACGTGGGCGCGATGGGCGCGAATGCGCTCGGCTGTCTGCTCACGCTCGGGGTTCCGCCGGGCGTCGACCCGGCGCATCTCGACGGATTTCTCGCCGGACTTCTGCGCCTCGCGCACGCGAGTCACTGCCCGCTCATCGGGGGCGACACCGTGAGCTCGCCGCTCTGGCTGATCAGCGTGACCGTGGTCGGCTCGGTCGCGCGGGGTCGCGCGCTGCTGCGCTCGGGCGCGCGGCCGGGGGATCGCATCTTCGTCACCGGCGAGCTCGGCGGCGCGTCCGCCGGCCTCGCGCTCCTGTCGCGCGGCGGCCCGTCGAGCGCGAGCGAGCGGCGTCTCGTGGCCCGACAGATCCGTCCACGACCGCCGTTTCGCGCCGGCGCGGCGCTCGTGCGCGCGAGACTCTCGCGCGCAGGCATCGACGTCTCGGACGGTCTCGCCCAGGATCTCGGCCACGTAGCAAACGAGAGCGGCGTGGCCGCGCACGTCGACGTCGCGCGCGTTCCGCTGGCGCGCGGCCTGACCGCGGCGGCCTCCCGGCTCGGCCTCGATCCGCTCGCGCTCGCGCTCGCGGGCGGCGAGGACTACGAGCTGCTCTTCTTCGCGCCGCCGCGCGCCGGAACGGCCGCGGCGCTGTCCCGCAAGCTCGGTTGCCGGGTGACCGAGATCGGTGTCATCGCCCGCGGCTCCGGTGTGCACTTCGCGCGCGACGGAAGCGATTACCGGCTCGAAAGCGCCGGCTTCCAGCACTTCAAGCCCGCCCGAGCAAACTCCGAGAAGTAGCGAGGCGCCCGCATTTCGCGGCGAACTTGCGCTCGGAAGGCCTGTTGCGGTTCGACCTCTCGCAGAAGCTCGTGCTCGGCTTCACCATGGCGATCGCCATCGGCGCCGGGATCACTCCGGCGCTGCACTGGCTCGGCGTGCCGAGCTGGGGCGCGTTCTTCGTCGTGATGCTGGCCGGGATCGGCCTCGGCTGGATCTATGCCGGGCAGATCACCGCGAACTTCCGCACGCTTCGCGCCTGCACAGAGCGGATCAGCCGCGGCGACCTTTTGGCCGAGATCGACATCGAGGCCGGCCGCCGCTTCCCGGACGAGACCGTCGACCTGGCGCGCTCGATCGGCGGCATGCTGCAGAAGCTCCGCGAGCTCGTCGATCACATCCAGCGCGCCGCCGAAGACGTGGCGCAGTCCTCGCGCGACGTCGCGACCTCGTCGCCCCGCGTGAACAGCACCAGCCACGCGCTCGGCGCGACCATGGAGACCGTCTCGTCGAGCGCGGGCCAGCAGCAGCGCGACGTCGAGCAGATCCGCGCGCGCATCCACGAGATCGCCGATTCGCTTCGCGCCAACGCCGACGCCGCGCGCCGCGCCTCGTCGCTCACCAGCGAGGCCAGCCAGCGCGCGACCGCGGGCGTCGAGGTCTCGCGGCTCTCGCAGGCGAAGATGCAGAGCCTGTTCGAGCGGATCGAGCAGGCCGGACACCGCGTGGAGAGCTTCGAGGGCAAGATCCACTCGGTGCACCGCGTCACCGAGATGATCTCGAGCGTCGTCGAGAAGACGCACCTGCTCTCGCTGAACGCCTCGATCGAGGCGGCGCGCGCGGGCGACGCGGGGCGCGGCTTCTCGGTGGTCGCGGAGGAGATCCGCAAGCTCGCCGAGAGCGCGGGCAGCTCGGCCGAACAGATCGAGGATCTGATCCGCGAGCTCGAAGAGGAGTCCAAGCGGATCGCACAGGCGACGCTGGCCATGCGCGACGACGTGCGCGGCGGCCGGCAGGACCTCGAAGCCATCTTCGTCGCGCTCGAGAAGGTGCAGGGCGCGGTCACCGAGGCGTCGAACCGCGCCGAGGACATCTTCCAGAAGGCGGGCAGCCAGGCGGCGGACTCCGAACGCATGGTCGGCGACGTCGAGCGCGTGGCGGCCGTCGTGGGCCAGAACGCCAAGGCGATGAACGAGATGCGCGGCGGGCTCGGCGCGCAGACGCGAACGATGGAGCAGATGGTGCGCGAGGCCGCGCGCCTCTCCGACATGTCGGTCCAGCTCGGCGAGGTCGCGCGCCGGTTCCGGACCCGGTAGGCGAGGGCGCAAACGTGGAAACGACTCCCTGGCTGCGCTTCGAGGTCTCCGAGCAGGCGTATGCGATTCCGCTGGCGTCGGTGGTCGAGGTGACGGGCGCCGCCCGGCCGCATCTGATTCCGCGCATCCCGCTCGAGATCGGCGGCGTGCTGAACGTTCGCGGCGAGCCGCTTCCCGCGGTCGACGGCGGGACGGTGCTCACCGGCTCGAAGTCGAAGCGTCACCGACACGTGTTGGTGCTCGAGCGCGGCGAGCTGCGCATCGGCGTCCTGGTCGGAGCCGTGCGCAGGATCGAGCGCGAGCTCGCGGCGGAGCCGCCTTCCGACGACGCGGCCGACCCCGAGCTGGTGCGCTGGGTGATTCAGGACGACACGGCTCTGGGGCTGGTCGACCCCGAGGGGCTGATCGAACGGGCGACGATGCTGCTCACGGATCAACGCAAGCAGCCTGGAGGACAGGAGGCATGGCAAACCGGGTTCTGATCGCGGACGACGCGGCATTCATGCGAGAGATGCTGCGCGACATACTCACGGACGGCGGCTACGAGGTCGTGGGCGAGGCGGCGGACGGAAACGAGGCCGTCTCGGCCTTCGCCAAGCATCTGCCCGACCTGCTCACGCTCGACATCGTGATGCCGCGAAAGAGCGGCCTGGAGGCGCTGCGCGAGATCGTCGCGGCGCACCCGGGCGCCTGCGTGGTGATGTGCAGTGCGCTGGGCCAGGAGGCGCTGGTGATGGAGGCGCTCGAGGCCGGCGCGCGGGACTTCATCGTGAAGCCGTTCAAGCCGGATCACGTGCTCGAGGTGGCGCAGAAGGCGCTCGCCAAGTCGGACGACTGACCCGGGATCTCTCCTGAACCTCGAGAAGTACAGAACGCTCTTCGTCGACGAGGCGGGCGACCATCTCCAGGAGATGGGCCGCGCGCTCGCCGCGCTCTCGGCCGGCGACGAGCCGATCGAGAGCGCGATCGACACGCTCTTCCGCATGGCCCACTCGATCAAGGGCATGGCGGCGTCGCTCGACTACGACGCGATCGCGTCGCTCTCGCACCGGCTCGAGGACTGGATGGAGCCGCTTCGCGCGGGCGCGGAGTTCGACCGCTCCCAGCTCGATCTTCTCGCCGAGGCGATCTCCTCGCTCGAGGAGATGGTCGCCCGCGTGGACGAGAACGGCACCCCTGACCCGGCGCGCGAGGATCTGCTGCTGCGGCTCGCGCAGAAATCCGAGGCGGCCACCGCGATCCAGCCCGGGCTCAAAAAAAAACTCCCGAGACCGCGGCAGCGCCGCTCCCTCGCACGGTTCGCGTTCGCACGGAGGCGATCGACCGCTTCCTGGCCGCGGTAGGCGTGCTGATGCAGGGCCAGTCGCGCCTCGAGGAGCTGCACCGCCGCGCGCCCTACTGGGACGGCCAGGGCGCGTTCGTCGACGAGCTCGACCAGCTCGCGCGCGTCGTGCGCGACCTGCGCCGCCACGCGCTCGACATCCGCATCACTCCGGTCCGCCGCGTGCTCGAACGGCTGCCGCGCGTGGCCCAGGATCTTGCGCGCGAGCTCGGAAAGCTCGTGCGCGTGGAGCTCGTCGGTGAGGAGGTCGAGGTCGACCGGGCGGTGCTCGATCACCTGGACGATTCGCTCCTGCACCTGGTGCGAAACGCGATCGACCACGGGCTCGAGAACGAGGCCGAGCGCAGAGCCGCCGGCAAGGACGCGATCGGGACGCTGCGCATGCGCGCGTCGCGGGTCGGCGGGCGCCTGCAGATGAGGCTCGAAGAGGACGGCCGCGGAATCGACGTCGAGAAGGTGCGCAGGCGCGCGATCGAGCGCGGTCTGCTGCTCGAGATGGTGGCCGAGGATCTGCCGGCCGGGCGAATCCTCGAGTTCATCTTCGAGCCAGGCATCTCCACACGCGACAGCGTCAGCGACATCTCCGGGCGGGGCGTCGGGCTCGACGCCGTGAAGCGGCAGCTGGAGGCGCTCGGCGGGACGATCTCGGTCGAGAGCGCGCCAGGAAAGGGAACCGCGTTCCTGCTCGATCTGCCCGCGATGGTCGCCTTGCAGCGGGTGCTCGTGCTGCTGGTCTCGGGCGAGCGCGTGGCGCTGCCGATCGCGGCTGTCGAGGCGGTGCTCTCGGTCGAGGAGGCCGCCGTCGAGCGCGCCGGTGTCGACGCGTTCTTCATGCTGAAGGAGGAGCCGCTTCCGCTGCTCGATCTCGGGCCGCGCCTCGGCGTGGACCCGACCCGCGCGGACGGAGGCTGCGTCGTCGTGGTGGAGGCGCGCGGCTTCAAGCTCGGCCTGCTCGTCGACCGCGTGGTCGACGACCTGGAGGTCTTCGTGCGCGAGACGCCGCCGCCCCTGCGCGCGCTCGCGTCCCTGGGCGGTGTCGCGATCCTGCGCGACGGCGCCCCTGTCTTCCTGCTCGAGATCGGCTCGCTCGTGGAGAACTTCCCGTGAGCGCGTCAGCGGATCGCATCGCCGAGATCGCGAACATCTGCGCGGGCCATGCCTCGAGCGCGCTCGCGGACCTGCTCGACGCGACGCTGCTCTTCGAGCCTCCGACGGTCCACGCGCTGCCCGAGGGGCGACCGCTCGAGACGCTCTTCGCGCGCGAGGACCGGGTCGCCGCCGTGTTCGTCGAGCTCGAGGGCGTGCTGCGCGCGGATGCCGCGCTCCTGCTCTCGGCGAGCGCGGTCGAGGAGGTCCTGGCGCGCGTGGCCGGGAAGAGCGCCGACGAGACCAGCGCGGGCTCGACGCTCACGGTGCTCGCAGAGGTGGGGAACATCGCGCTCTCCGCTGCGGCGAACGCGCTCGCGGTTCTGCTCGGCGAGCGCTCGCTTCCGTCGGTGCCGCGCGCGGCCTACGCGCGCGAGGGAACGCTCTCGATGCGCGAGCTCGGTCGCGGCGCGGATCGTGCACGCTCCGTCGTGGTCGTGGAGCTGGTCGAGCGTTCCGGGCCGCTGCGCCTGCACTTCGTGCTGGTGCCCAGGGACGAGGCGATCGACTAGACTCGGCGCGGAATGGACCGCGACCGATTGAACGCGCTACTGGACGGCTTCGCGCGCGGGGATCTCGAGCGCGACGAGCTGGTCGAGATGCTCGCGAGGCTGCCGTTCCAGGCGCTCGGCGATGCGCGCGTCGACACCCATCGCTCGCTCCGAAACGGCGTTCCCGAGGTGGTCCTGGGCGAAGGAAAGACGGTCGACCAGATCGCGCGGATCGTTCGGGTGCTGCGCGATGCGGGCGGGGACGTGCTCGTGACGCGCGTCTCGGCCGAGCAGGCGCGCGCGCTGATTGCGGCGGTGCCCGGACTCGAGCATCTCGCCGCGGGGCGCCTGCTGGTGCTGCGGCAGACGCCGCTCGTTCCGCGCGGACGCGGCGTGATCGCGGTCGTCTCCGCGGGAACCTCCGACCTGCCCGTCGCCGAGGAGGCCGCGCTCGTCGCGGAGCACTTCGGCAACAAGGTCGAGCGCGTCTACGACTCCGGCGTATCGGGTCTGCACCGGCTGCTGGCCTCGCTCGAGACGCTGCGCGGCGCCTCGGTCGTGATCGCGGTCGCGGGAATGGAAGGGGCGCTCGCCTCGGTCGTCGGTGGGCTCGTCGCCGTGCCGGTGATCGCGGTGCCGACGAGCATCGGCTATGGTGCGTCCTTCGGCGGTGTCGCGGCGCTGCTCGCGATGCTGAACTCCTGCGCCGCGAACGTCACGGTGGTGAACATCGACAATGGCTTCGGAGCCGCGTACGTCGCGTCGCTCGTCAATCGCGCCTAGGCACGGCGCGCGCGCGGATCGCGCGCTCCACTTCGACTGCTTCTCCGGCGCCTCCGGAAACATGCTTCTCGGCGCCCTGCTCGAAATCGGCGCTCCGGTGTCCGCGGTGCGCGCGGCGCTCGCCGGGCTCGGGGTCGGGCCGATCCGGATGCGACTCTCGCACGTCGCGCGCGGGGCGATCCGTGCACGCCACGTCGGGTTCTCGACCCGCGAGCGCGGTCACGAAGGCCGGCCCTTCCGCGCGGTCCGGGCGATTCTGCGCAAGGCGCGAATCGAGCCGCGCGTGCGCGAGCGCAGCGTCGAGGTGTTCGAGCGACTCGCGCGCGCCGAGGGACGGATCCACGGCGTGCCGATCGAACGCGTGCACTTCCACGAGGTCGGCGCGATCGACGCGCTCGGAGACGTCGTCGGGGTCTGCGCGGCGGTCGAGTCGCTCGGGGTCGGGAGCGTCAGCTGCACTCCGCTTCCGCTCGGCCGCGGCGCGGTCGACACCGAGCACGGGCCGATCCCGCTCCCCGCGCCCGCGACGCTCGAGCTGCTGCGCGGCGTGCCCACCGTTCCGCTCGACGTCCGCTGGGAGACGGTGACACCGACCGGTGCCGCGCTGCTCGCGACCCTCGTCGGCGAATTCGGCCCGATGCCCGCGCTTCGTCCGCTGGCGCAGGGCTTCGGCGCCGGAGAGGACCGCGCGGGGCCGCTGCCCAACGTGCTGCGTGCCGTGCTCGGAGAGCTCGAGCCGGAGCTGGGACGCGACCATGTCGCGCTTCTCGAGACCAACCTCGACGACATGAGCCCGGAGCACCTGCCCTTCCTGATGGAGCGGCTTCTCGACGACGGGGCGCTCGACGTCTCGCTCGTGCCGCAGCTGATGAAGAAGGGCCGTCCGGGCCAGCTCCTGCGCGTGCTGGCGCGACCGCCCGACGCGGAGCGGCTCGCGCGCCGGGTGCTCTCGGATTCGACCGCGCTCGGCGTGCGCGTGCAGCTCGTGCCCCGGCTCGTGCGGGCTCGAAGCGCGCGCTCGGTGCAGACACCGTACGGGGTGATTCGCGTCAAGCTCGCCGGAGGCGCGAGGGAGGGGATCCGAGTGAAGCCGGAGTACGAGTCCTGCGCGCGCGCCGCGCGCCGGCACCGGGTTTCGATCGAGAGCGTCGCGCGTGCGGCGGATCTCGCGGCGCGGGGGCTGCCTTGAAGGCGGACGGAAGCGCGTTCCGGATCGGCGACGCGCGCGGAGGCGACGCGCCGGCCGTGCTCTGCGTCCACGGGCTCACCGGTACGCCCTACGAGGTCCGCCCGCCCGCCGAAGCGCTGGCCGAATCGGGCTTCTTCTGCGAAGGACCGCTGCTTCCGGGGCACGGCACCCGGCACGAGGACCTGGCGGCGACCCCGCGCGGCGCCTGGGTCGAGGCGGTCGTCTCGGCTTTCGACGCGCTCGCCAGCCGACACGCGCGTGTGTACGTGCTGGGCCTGTCCCTCGGCGGTTTGCTTGCGCTCTCGCTCGCCGGACGCCGACCCGTCGCAGGCGCGGTGGTGCTCGCCGCGCCGCTCGATCTGGGGCCGCTGATCCGCAATGCCGTGCCCTGGCTCTGGCCGCTCGTGCGCTCGCTTCCCAAGACGCCCGCGATCTTCGACGACGAGGCGCGAATGCGGCACCCCGGCTACGACCGGATGCCGATGCGCTCCGTGAACGAGCTGATCCGGCTCGCGCGCGAGGTCGAGCGCGCGCTTCCCGAGGTGCGCGCCCCGGTGCAGCTGATCTTCAGCCGGCGCGATCCGACGGTCCCCGCGCGCAACGCGCAGGCGATTCTCGACGCGCTCGCGCCCGGCGACCGCGAGCTGCACTGGCTCGAGGATTCCGCTCACGTGCTGCCCGTGGACCGGGAGCGGGAGCTGGTCGCGCGCCGGGTCGTGGAGTTCCTGCTCCGGCTGGAGAAGAGCGCCGGCGGTTGACGGCAACGCCCGGGCTGGGAATCCTAGGACGCGAACCACGAACGGTTCCGGGGGCGAAGAGCTAATGGCGGAGATTCCCGCGGCCGCGGTGAAGCGGCTGCTCACGAAGCATGGCAGTGAGCTGAGGACTTCGGGTACGGCCGTGGAGCTGGCGGTGGCCGCGGCCGAGGAATACGTCGCGCGCCTGGCTCAAGAGGCGAGCGCCTCGGCTCAGCGCGACAAGCGCAAGACGATCATGGACGACGACATCAAGAAGGCCCGGCAGGTCGTCGGCTAGCTCGCGAGCCCGGATCCCTCTCGCTTCGCAGCGCGAGCGCTTCGATCACGCGGATCCAGCGCGGCTCGCCTCCGTCGAGAAAGCTGCGGAAGCGGATCCCGGCGAGCACGCTCGCGTATCCGGGCAGCGTCGCGCGCGACATCACGTCGCCCTCGACCTCGATCGGCGCGAGCGGAGGCGGCAGCTCGATTCGGTAGCGCTCCACCGCGCCCGGCAGGATGTCCCGCCTCGTCCGCAGACAGATTCCGCCCCGGGCGACGAGCTCGGTGAGCTCGTCCCAGTTCCCGACGCTCGAGTCGGTGCGCACCGCGAGGCGCGCCGGGAAGCGGCGGTAGCGGCGATGCGCGGCGTGATCGAAGAGGTCGAGGAGCGGCTTCTCGATCTCCTCCCAGCGCAGCGGCTTGGCGACGTACAGCGCCGCGCCCGCGTCGCGCGCGGCTGAACGGTTGGTGTTGCTCTCGCGCTCGTCGACGAGCACGATCGGCAGCTGCTCCAGCCCCGGGAGCTCGCGAAATCGCATCGCCAGCTCGAAGCCGTCCTCGCGGCCGAGGCGGACGTCGATGAAGAGCAGCGGGTAGCTGGTCTCGCGGAACGCCGCGAGGCCGCGCTCCGGATCGCGCAGAAAGTCGAGCTCGATCGAGTGCTCGGAGAGATGGCTCTGCAGGCTGGCGAGCGCTTCGGGCGTGGCGGTCACGGCGAGCGCGCGGCGCGAGCGCTTGAGCGAGAGCGGCCGCGAGCTCTCGGGCGCCTGCGGCGCGACGATCAGGCCGCTGCGCGCTGCGCGCTCGCGCATCGCGGAGCCGATCGAGAGCGCGAGGTCGTTTGCGGTCTCCAGGCTCGGCAGCGGCCGATAGCGGCGCTCGCTCGGGTTGGTGAGCGAGCGCTCGGAGAGCTCTCCGCTGCTCGGCAGCAACAGCTCGCGCGGCGAGCGGACCTCGATCGAGCCGGCGGCCTCGTCGATCAGTCGCAGCCGAGCTCCACCGGCCGCGAGCTCGGTCGGGGCGTGCACGCGGTGGAGCCAGGCGAGCGCCTCTCGGAGGTCGCGAATCGACATCGCCCAGGCTTTGCGCAGGATGGCTTCGACGTCGCTGGCGGACTCACAGCGCGTGACGTCGAGCGCGGGCAGGTCGAAGAAGACCGCCGGATCGAAGAGCTTCAGGCGGTTGTGACCCAGCGTGTAGAAGCGCACCCGCTCGATCACGAGCGGCCTGACGAGCGTCTCGAACGGGGTCGAGCCGAGCGAGAGCTCACCCTCGGCGGAGCTCGCCCCGCGGGCGCGCTCCACCCGGACGCCGAGCGCGCGCAGGCGCTGCGCCAGGAACTCCGCGTCACGCTCGGCGGACGACATCTCGCCCTCGCTCCCCCGGAAGCTCCATCGGCGAGCTTCCGGGGGGGCTGAAGACGAGCGGATCAGGTCACGGGCGCTCGCCCGGGACCCGGGAGACGGCTCAGTGCTGGTGTCCCGCGTGAGCGCCGGCGGGCTCTTCTTCCTTGGGCTTGTCGGCGATCATGGCGTGCGTGGTCAGGAGCAGACCCGAGACGCTCGCGGCGTTCTGGAGCGCCGTGCGCACGACCTTGGTCGGGTCGATCACGCCGTCCTTCACCATGTCGCCGTAGGTCTCGCTGGCGGCATTGAAGCCGAAGGCGCCCTTGCCGCTCGCCACCTTGTCCACCACCACGGAGGCCTCGTGGCCGGCGTTCTGCGCGATCATCCGCAGCGGCTCTTCGACGGCGCGCCGGATGATGTCGATTCCCGCCTGCTGCTCGGTCGAGCTGCCCTTCAGCGTCTCGAGCACCTTCTTGGCGCGAATCAGGGCGACGCCGCCACCGGGCACGATGCCCTCTTCGACGGCGGCGCGCGTGGCGTGCAGCGCATCCTCGACGCGCGCCTTCTTCTCCTTCATCTCGCTCTCGGTCGCCGCGCCGACCTTCACGACCGCCACGCCGCCCGCGAGCTTGGCGAGCCGCTCCTGCAGCTTCTCGCGGTCGTAGTCGGACTTGGTGTCCTCGATCTGCTTGCGGATCTCGTTGCAGCGGGCCTCGATGTCCTTCTTCTTGCCCGCACCCGAGATGATCGTCGTGTTGTCCTTGTCGATCACGATCCGGCCGGCCTTGCCCAGGTCGGTGAGCGTCACGTTCTCGAGCTTGATGCCGAGCTCCTCCGCGATCACCTGTCCGCCGGTCATGATCGCCATGTCCTCGAGCATCGCCTTGCGGCGATCGCCGAAGCCGGGCGCCTTCACGGCCGCGACGTTCAGCGTGCCGCGGATCTTGTTCACGACCAGCGTCGCGAGGGCCTCGCCTTCGAGGTCCTCGGAGATGATCAGCAGCGGCTTGCCCGCGCGCGCCACCTGCTCCAGCAGCGGCAGCAGATCCTTCATGTTCGAGATCTTCTTCTCGTTCAGCAGGATCGACGGGTTCTCGAGCACGACCTCCATCCGTTCCGCGTCGGTGACGAAGTACGGCGAGAGGTAGCCGCGGTCGAACTGCATGCCCTCGACCACGTCGAGGATCGTGTCGAGGCCCTTGTTCTCCTCGACGGTGATCACGCCTTCCTTGCCGACCTTCGCCATCGCGTCCGCCAGGATGTTGCCGATCTCCGCGTCGTTGTTCGCGCTGATCGAGCCGACCTGCGCGATCTCGGAGCGGTCGCGCGTGGGCTTGGACAGCTTCACGAGCTCGGCGACGATCGCCTCGACCGCGGCTTCGATGCCGCGCTTGAGTTCGATCGGGCTGTGCCCCGCGGCGACCATCTTCAGCCCCTCGCGAAAGATCGCCTGCGCGAGCACGGTCGCGGTGGTGGTGCCGTCGCCGGCGACGTCCGAGGTCTTCGACGCGACCTCGCGGAGCATCTGCGCTCCCATGTTCTCGAACTTGTCCTCGAGCTCGACCTCCTTGGCGACGGTCACGCCGTCCTTGGTCACGACCGGGGAGCCGTAGCTCTTCTCGATGATCACGTTGCGGCCCTTGGGACCGAGCGTCACCTTGACGGCATTCGCCAGCGCGTTGACCCCGCGAATGATCGCGTCCGAGGCGTGGGTATCGAACTTGATCTCCTTGGCGCTCATTTGATTTCTCCTCTCAGCCGAGAATCGCGAGGATGTCTTCCTCGCGCACGATCACGAAGGTCTCGCCCGAGACGGTGATCTCGTTTCCCGAATACTTTCCGTAGAGCACCCGATCGCCGGCCTTGACGTCGAGCGGTGTCAGCTTGCCGTCGTCGCGGATCTTGCCCTTGCCGACCGCGACGACCATGCCCTCCTGGGGCTTCTCCTTGGCGCTGTCGGGGATGATGATTCCCCCGGCGGTCTTCGTCTCACCCTCCACCTGACGCAGCAGGATGCGATCCTGGAGCGGTCGGATCTTCATGGTTGCGTTCTCCCTCGCGAGTTCGGTTGGTTGGCACTCTCGTAGACGGAGTGCCAGGCGCGGCCGATGGTACGGCGGCCGGGTTCGAAGTCAACGCCTCGCGGGGGCGTTCTCGAGCTCGGCGAGGCGGGCGAGAGCGTTCTCCGGACGCGAGAACGGCCCGCGCGGAATCGCCTGCTCGAGCGCTTCGCGCGCTCTCGTTGCGTCGCCGAGCACC
>Ga0194127_10001652_pt1 | contig 32417 bp, 35 predicted proteins | sample TA2KigC100mmetaG_FD_148624 | JGI IMG/M metagenome (GOLD analysis project Ga0194127, IMG submission 148624) | Freshwater microbial communities from Lake Tanganyika, Tanzania - TA2015036 Kigoma Deep Cast 100m | ecosystem: Environmental > Aquatic > Freshwater > Lake | place: Tanzania: Lake...
GGTTTGCTTCTCGCCTGCCAGCCACCGTTGCGTCTGGTCATGGCTAACTTCGCCGTTGAGAAGTGAAGATAATCCCGTTGCGCTTGTTTGTCCAAAGGCACTAATCAGGTAGTCGCTGTACAAATCAAGGAGTTTGCCGTTTTTCATCTGTCAAGTTTACGCTAAAACTGCGTAAGGTGAGTAATTTAACTACCAAGCGCTGAACGCGCTAAAGTAAGATGTGCATCAGGGAACGCTAGTAATACCAACATAACCTATCCTGAAGTTCAGGATAGGTTATGTTTTTGTTGCCAAACAAAACAACCCAGGAGCTGTCTCATCCATTAGTTGCAATAACAGGGGGATCAAAAGATTTATTAGGAGAAATTCTCTCCATAAGTCATATAAAATCAATGATATTCAGCCTAGGGTAAATATGATAAGGCTAGTAAAATTGGGGCAATTGCCCCATGACATAGGCTTTGCTTTTTTTTGAAAATATTTTGCTCGGGAGAATGTAATGAGAAGACCAAAACTAACGCACATCTTTCCATTTCTTGCGGGAATTGTGCTGGTCGCGCTGGTCATGGCTGGATCCAGGTCCGAAACGGCGCGTGCCGCACCTGATGCCATTCCCGTTAATGCGCCAGCCGTGCAAATGGATAACAGCGACTGCCTGGTCTGCCATAACAGGCCCAAATTTACAACCTCCCTGCCCAATGATGAAAAACTCGTATTAACGATAGACGAGGATAAATTCAACAAATCTGTTCACGGCGAAAACCAGATCGCCTGTACAGACTGCCACGCCGATTTCACCTCCTTCCCGCATGACGATCTGAAAGCAAACAGCCTGCGTGAGATTGCAACGACCTACTATACGACCTGCCAGCAATGTCACGCCGAACAATATAATAAGGTGTTGGATAGTGTCCACCAACGCGCGCTGGCAGGTGGAAATACCAATGCCGCAGTCTGCTCAGATTGTCACAACCCTCATGAACAGACACGCATCACTAATAAAGATTCGGGCGAGATTTTAATCACCGCCCGCCTGCACATTCCGCAAACCTGCGCCAGTTGTCACAGCACGATCTACGACGCATATAAAAATAGCGTGCATGGCAATGCCCTCACCGAAGAAAACAATACTGACGTGCCAACCTGCATTGATTGTCACGGCGTGCATAACATCCAGGACCCAACCACCGTCACCTTCCGCAACAGCACGCCCTTTCTTTGCGCCAAATGCCATACCGATTCAACCATCATGGACAAGTACGGGATTTCCACCAACGTGCTTAATTCCTACGTGGCAGATTTCCACGGCACAACCGTCAAACTGTTCGAAGAAGAATTCCCCGGGCAACCCACCAACAAACCGGTCTGCACCGATTGTCACGGCGTGCATAATATCTCCAAAGTGGATAATATCGAGGCAGGCATCGCCCTGCGCGAAAACCTGCTCATCAAATGCCAGCGCTGCCACCCGGGCGCCACAGCCAACTTCCCCGCCGCGTGGATGAGCCACTACGAACCCAGCCCCGAACATTACCCGATTGTTTATTACGTCAACCTCTTTTATAAATTCTTCATCCCCACCGTATTGGGAGGCATGACCTTCTTCGTCATCACCGATATTTACCGGCGCATCGTCAATCGCGTCAAAGGAGTCAGGCACTCATGAGCAAGTCAACCACCAATCTCTATCTGCGCTTCCCCGTGCTGCGCCGGATTGAACACCTCATCATGCTGCTTTCCTTTACAACGCTCGGGCTGACAGGCTTGCCACAAAAATATCCAGAATCAAGCCCTGGCGCTTTCGTTCTTAATATCCTCGGAGGCATTGAAACCCTGCGTTTGATCCACCGCAGTGCCGCCATTGTGATGATGTTCGGCACGGCTTATCACATCCTCGTCATGGGCTACAGCGTTTTTGTCCTGCGCGACCAGATGTCCATGCTTCCAACCATACAGGATGCGAAAGACGGCATACAAGCCCTGCTCTACAACATCGGCATCGTAAAGACCTATCCCCAAATGGGACGCTATACCTTTGAAGAAAAATTGGAATATTGGGCGTTCGCGTGGGGCGCAGCTGTGATGGGCGCAACAGGCTTCTTCATGTGGAATCCCATCACCGCTACACAATACCTGCCCGGTCAATTCGTCCCCGCCGCCAAAGCCGCGCACGGAGGCGAAGCCGTGCTTGCCGTATTAGCCATCATCATCTGGCACATGTACGGCGTGCATATCAAACGCTTCAACAAAGCCATGTGGACGGGTACACAAACCGAGCATGAAATGCTCCACGAACATCCGCTTGAACTCGCGGATATTAAAGCCGGCATAGCGGATCGAAGGCCCGACGCCGCAACCCTTCGCAAACGAAAATTGTTCTATTATCCCATCGCTGCAATCGTGACCGTTGTCATGCTCGGCGGGATCTTCGGCTTTATCAACGCTGAGGAAACCGCCCTCACCACCATCACTCCATTGACAGAGACAGAGATCTACGTACCACAAACACCGCAGCCATAAACGCGGTTGAAAACGTTCCGCAGGTTAGTACTAACACGCTAACCCGAAACAATTGAAACTCATCCATTACAATTCAAAAGGAAAAGAGCCATGGATAAATCAGAAGACAAGCAACTTGGCCGCCGTAATTTCATGAAGGTTGCAATCGCTGGTATTGGCGGGTTGATCGGCGCAGCGCTTGGCTTGCCGGCAATTCCCTACATCATGGGACCTGCGCTCCAGAAAGAAAGCGATGATTGGATCCAACTTGGCTCCATCAGCAAGGTGGAGCTCAATATTCCCACACTCTTCAAAAAAACGATAGAAACCCAAACCGGCTGGATCAATACCGAGGAGGAGATCTCGGCTTACGTGTTAACCTCCAATGGGCAGGATTATGTTGTGATGTCCAACGTATGCACGCATCTGGCTTGCAGGGTGCGCTGGATCCCGGAAAAGGACAGTTTCTTCTGCCCATGCCATAATGGGGTTTTTGCAAAAGATGGCACTGTCGTGGCTGGACCCCCGCCCCGTCCTCTTGATCGCTTTGAGAGCAAGGTGGAAGATGGGGTAATCTTTATAAAGCGAGGTTGAGATGTTGGTAAAAATTGGCGACTGGCTGGATGAACGGTTCTCCTGGCGTGAGGTGTGGGAGGCGGTCTTCATGCGTAAAGTTCCGCATGTCAATTGGTTCTACACGCTTGGAAGCGCCACTCTTTTCGTGGCAATTATGCAGGGGGTTACAGGCATATTGCTAACTCTCTATTACGTCCCTACGCCTGATCATGCCTATGACAGCGTGGTTTACATAACCACCCAGCTGCCATTTGGCTGGTTGATCCGCGGCTTGCATCATTGGGGAGCCAGCGCAACGGTGGTTCTGACGGTCCTTCATCTGTTGCGTGTGTTCTATTTCGGCGCGTATAAGTATCCACGCGAAGCGACCTGGATCACCGGCGTGATCCTGCTCCTGGTCGTCATTGGTTTTGGCTTCACCGGCTACCTGCTGCCCTGGGATCAGAAATCGTTTTGGGCCACCACGGTGGGAACCCAAATTGCGGGGCTGGCCCCGTTTGTTGGAGATTGGATCCTGCGTATCGCGCGAGGCGGTCGGGATATTTCAGCTGTCACGCTGGCGCGCTTTTTCGGCACCCACGTATGGATATTGCCCGCCACACTCGCGGCATTGATTGGCATCCATCTATACCTTGTCATTCGCATCGGCATTACCGCCGTGCCAAAAAAGGATGAGTGAGCCATGAATGAACAGGAAAAAAAGAAATATCTGGACGAATATAAAAAGGAAAAAGAAAAGGGTGTGCCATTTTTCCCCGATATCATTTTCAAAGATACGATTGCCGCTCTTTTGATATTCATCATTCTGGCTGCCCTGGCATATTTTGTTGGCGCTCCGCTTGAAGCCCGCGCAAACCCAGCCGACACCACCTATACGCCGCGCCCGGAATGGTACTTTCTCTTCCTCTTCCAGGCGCTTAAATATTTTCCCGGTAAACTGGAAGTGATCGGCGCGATGGTGCTTCCCGGGCTTTTCATCCTGCTCCTGATTCTATTGCCTTTTATTGATAGAAGCCCAAAGCGGCACTTTCTAAATCGGCCTTTTGCCAGCATCTCTGCGTTCGTGGTGGTTGCAGGCATCCTCTTTTTGACCATCGCCTCAGTTCGAGAGGCTCCCCCGCCGCAAGAGGCAATTGTAGTGGATAACGCTGCCGCGCTCTACGCTGCAAATTGCGCGAATTGCCATGGGCCCGGCATTGACGTCCCGCCTGGAACGGATTTGCATCAAATCATTGCCGCGGGTACGCATGAGGGTATGCCGGCATGGGGAGGCGATCTTAGCACGGATGAAATAGATGCGCTGGCTGGCTTTATTCTCTCGCCAAAGGGCAGCGCTCTTTTTACCCAATATTGCTCTGTTTGCCATCAGCAACCTGTAATTGCCAGCGGTAACCCGGTTGAATTGCAGCGCGTATTTGACGAAGGTGTAAACTATCCGCCTCATAAAGATGTCCAGACTGCAAACTGGAACGAGACGGTGACGGAGGCCGAGATCAACGGGCTGCTTAACTTCCTTGCCGCGCCGGATGGACAGCGCCTGTTTGTTATCAATTGCTCTGGTTGCCATGGACAAGGCGTGGGGTATAACGGCACAGAAGAAGAACTTACGGAGCTGATCAAAAAAGGCGGTCAGCACCTGGATATGCCTGCATGGAAAGGCACCCTCAGTGAAAAAGATATGGATGCCTTGAGTTCTTATGTTGTGGATCCGGGACAGAATCCTGGCGGGGGGACTCTATTCGGGCAGCATTGCGCCAGTTGTCACGGAGATAAAGTCCCGAAAGCGCCTGATAAGCAAAGCGCCCTAAAGATCATTTCTTCGGGTGGGGCTCACATCACAATGCCTGTGTGGGGGGATATTCTCACCGCTGAACAACTTGATGCGCTTGTAAAATACACGTTTGAGGCAAGCAAAGGCGGCGGCCCTGCAGTTGGAGCAAACTTATTTGCGGAAAATTGCAGCGATTGTCATGGGAAATCCGGACAAGGAGGACCAAATCCAGCTCTGTCTGGCGATACCATCGCCCCGATAAGCTCTAGCGAATATTTAAAGACTCGCAACGACGCCACCATTCGGAACATCATCTCATTTGGGCAACCCGATTTTGGCATGTCGCCCTTTGGCGCTGAAAACGGTGGACCTCTTGATGATGATCAGTTGGATGCAATTGTGGCATTCATACGAAACTGGGAATCCAACCCGCCGGCCGAAGCGCCATCGGCAAGCGCCGATGTTCAAGTTCCGACTCCAACCGTTGCCCAGCCCAGCTTGACCGGTGCGCAATTGTTTGGCATTGCATGTGCCAGTTGCCATGGTTCCTCAGGAGAGGGAGGCGTGGGACCTGCCTTCAACATAAAGGAATTCCAGAGTGGGCGTGACGATCAGGCATTGTTCGCCACGATCAGCAACGGTCACACTGCGACACCCATGGTTGCCTGGGGTGATAATCTCTCTTTTAGCCAGATCGAATTACTGGTTGGATTCATTCGAACATTGGACCCCGATTATGCGGCTTCGCTGATCTACTCTGGCAGGGTAAGCGCCATCTTCGAAGAAAATTGCCAGGCATGTCATAACCCGCAAAAGATACGCGGGGGCTGGGACTCAACTTCCTATCAATCTTCTATGACCAGCGGCGACAACGCACCAGTGATCATCCCCGGCAATGCCGCAGACAGCCTCCTTGCCCAGAGTATTTTGGGACTAGGCTCCCAGATGCCTCCAATCGGATCTCTATCTCCATCGGATATACAGGTAATCCTGGATTGGATTGCGGCTGGCGCACCAGAAAACTAAACAGGATCAAAGTATGACAAAATTTCGCCACAAACTTCGCAACTTCCTATTTCCACCACACGGCTCCTCGCGTTGGATGTATATCATCCCTTACGCAATATTGAGTGTGTTCATCGTTTCGCTATTTGTAAGCGGGGCGTATGTTTGGGACTATACCAATTCCCCGGCATTCTGCGGGACCACCTGCCATACCATGCCTCCTGAGTACGCGGCTTATCAGATATCGCCTCATGCGCGCATTGCCTGTGTTGAATGTCACATCGGCCGCGAATTCATTGGCAACCAGATCTTCCGCAAAGCGGGAGATATGAGGCACGTGTTTGCCACTCTCTTCGAGACATACGAATACCCGATCCGCGTCAAGAACATGCGCCCGGCACCTGAGATCTGCGAAAAATGCCACTCGCCTGAAAAATTCTCTGATGATAGTTTGCGAGTCATCACTCACTATAGTAAGGATGTGTCAGCCTATAACATATACCTGATCCTCAAAACAGGCGGAGGCGCAAAACGCGAGGGGTTGGGGCGCGGAATTCATTGGCATATTGAGAATACCATCTATTACTATCCGACGGATGAAGAGGCGCAGACCATCCCTTACGTGAAAGTGATCCAGGATGACGGTTCAAGTGTTGAATATGTGGATGTGGAAGCCGACTTTGACCCTGCCTCCATGGACGAGAGTCAACTCAGGCAAATGGATTGCATCACCTGCCATAACCGCATCACGCACCGCGTCTATACACCGGAAGAATCCCTTGATAACGCCTTCACCCTGGGTAAAATCGCCAAAGATATACCCGGCATTTACCAAAAAGGAATTGAAGTCTTGCGCGGCGAATATACCTCCCAGGAAGAGGGCCTGAATGCAATCGGCGAATTGGAACCCTACTACAAAAACGTATTTCCAGAGTATTACTCGTCCAATTCCGAAAAGATCAAACAAGCGATAGAAGTTTTGCGGAAAATTTTCGCTGATTCCGTCTTCCTCGAACAGAAAGTGGATTGGGACTCTCATCCCACGAACGTCGGTCATACCAACTCGCCGGGGTGTTTTCGCTGTCACGATGGCAAACATTTGAACGCTGAGAATGAAGCGATTCGCCTTGAATGTAACCTGTGTCACTCCATCCCTGTGGTGTCCGGCCCTGAGGATTTCCTGACCAACATCGAGATCAGCCGCGGGCTCGAACCTGAAACACACCTCAACCCGAACTGGATCGCGATGCACAACCAGGCCATCGGGCCTTCGTGTTCGAACTGCCATACCACCGGGGACCCCGGCGGCACAAGTAATACATCCTTCTGTTCCAACAGCGCCTGCCATGGAAGTGTATTCACTTTCGCAGGCTTCGATGCGCCCGCCCTGCGCGAGATCATCAAAAGCCAATTGCCGCCACCGGAACCTGAACCGGAAGTCCCTGCGCTAACAGGCGCCCCAACTTACGATAACTACATTGGCATCCTTTTCACCGTCAAATGCACAGGTTGCCATATCGAAGGCGATGCGGCGCCGAATGGGCTTGACCTGTCGACCTACGCCGCCGCAATGAAGGGCAGTGAAAATGGCACGGTCATTATCCCTGGCGATTCTGCGAATAGCCTGTTAATTCAGGTCCAGTCTGCAGATCACTTCACCAAATTCACCGCCGTAGAACTCAACAACGTCATCCGATGGATTGATGCGGGTGCGGCGGAGAAATGAGGCAGGTAAACAGGTATACAGGTAGACAAGTAAAAAGAGTCGTCCATTTAGGCGACTCTTTTTTGTTATGGTTGTTTACGTGTTTCCGTGTCTACTTGTTCACATGTTTACTTATCTACGTTTCTACCACTCCACTCACTACGCCCTCACAGTTTCGTCCGCTGTTACACGCACAGTCTGATGGGTTTCACTTGTCAAACGATGATCCACCACTCGCAGGTATTTCACGCCAAGCGAAAAAGCCAGCAGACCATAGGCGATGATGCCAATGCCTGTCACCCATTCCACAAGAGACGGGGTGTAACTCGCGTAGGTTACCGTTGTCTGACCGGGCAGGTATGAGATCACTGTCAGTAAGCCGACGAGATTGGTATCGAAACGCATGGCAACCACACCACCCACGATCATCACCATGGCCAGCATCCGCCAGAAGGGAGCTGAACGCAGGGGTCGGTAGAGCAGGATAACGGTCGGAAGAAGCGCGCCTAAGATCATCTCGCCGAACCAGAAGTTGAAGGAGAGAGTCCCTCTGGTGAGAATTTCAAATGCTTCGGTGCGTCCGGGTTCGTAGGTGTAGGTTTGAGCAAGCCAGTCCCAAAAGCGGAAGTATAGATAGCCGATCATCATATAGCCCAGGAATTGCGCAACGCGCTCGATGAGAATATCATTTACTTTGGCTTTTGGGGTCAACCTTGCAGAAAACATGGACGCAAGCAAGGTGAGCGCAATGCCGCCGACGATGGCCGAAAACATGAACACGACAGCCATTTCAGGTTTGTACCAAATGGGCCGCGCTTTGATCACGCCATACATTGCGCCAAGCGAGGATTGATGCAGGCTGGAAAGCCCGAGGCCGATGATGGCAAGCACAGGCGCATAGTGATGAACTTTTTCCATTTTTTCTGTAATGCGCGGATATTTTTTTCGAAGCCATTCCAAGGATGCGAGGATGGGCATGGTCTCAAGGACAAGCACTGTCAGGTAAAGGATCACGCACATGGTCACTTCCCACATCAGGGAGTGTGTATTCCAATATACAAGCGCTTTCCAAAAACGGTCGGGGCGGCCAATATCCAAAACAAGCGCCAGCATGGCCATGGTGTAACCGATGAGTCCCACAAATGTGGCTGTGCGCGCAATGGGGGCATAGCGTTTGAGTCCGAAGAGATAGACACCCACGCACAAACTGAATGCGCCCGCGCTCAGCGCAATGGCGGAGAGATCAAGGGTGATCCATAAACCCCACGGTACCAGATCGGTCAGGTTGGTGATGACCAGTCCTTTCCAGAAGACCAGAAGCCCGCCGACCAAAGCGCTGAACAGGATCATGCCAAGCAAGGCAAGCCATAGACCCCAGGCGGTAAAGATATTTTCGCGAATCGTTTTGAGGATGGATTTCATATTAACTCTCCGTCTCAACTTTGCGGACAGGCACAACGCCGGCTGGCAAATAATACACACGACAGCCCGTGCCCAAATTTTCACGCAAACGATAGGATGGATATTTCTTCAAGAGCTGGCTGACATTTGAATTCGGGTCATTGAGATCTCCGAGTACGCGCGCGCCCGTGGGGCAGACCACACAACAGGAGGGGGTCGCTTCATCGTCCACACCAGGGGCGAGACCCAGCGCGAGACCGCGGTCAATGCGCTGATAGCAAAATGAGCATTTCTCCGGCACACCGCGTGGACGCCGTTCCACTTCAGGAGCGCCCCATTCAGGCACGGCAGGATTTTCACCTTCGAAGGCTTCCCAATTGAAGGAACGCGCTTCATACGGGCAGGCGATCTGGCAGTACCGGCAGCCAATGCACTTGTCGTAATCCATCATCACGATTCCGTCGTCGCGGTAATAGGATGCGCCCACCGGGCAGACCTCCACACACGGGGCATGTTCACAGTGCATACAGGGGCGTGGAAGATAGGTCATTCTGCCATCCAGCATGCCTGTGCTGGTTACCTTGTTCCACTCAATATCAGGGTTGACATCATTGCGAGCCTGGCAGGCCAGCGTACAATATCCACAGCCTGTGCAGTTGGACTGGTCAATGACCATGGCCCACTGACGCTCGCCTTTCGCATCTTCGGATGCGTCCGCCTTTGTGATGGCACGTGTACCTGCGGCGACTGCAAGCCCGACAGCGGTAAGTTTTATAAAGTCGCGGCGGCTGATATTCTGATCATTCATTTTCACCCTCCTCAGGCTGCTGATGCTTTACCTCGCGGCGATAAAATCTCTCGAGCCATGGCGCCAGCACAATGCCGCCTGCCAGACCTAAAAGCCCGGCAAGACCCGCATATCCCATCGGGCTGACGGGAGTCGGCTCAGGTGTTATTTCCACGACAGGTACAGCCTCTGGAACAACCGCATTTGCAACTGGGATCGTTTCACCTGTGCTGACAGCCTCCGCACTGGAATGCATCTGGGCTGAATGGCAGGTATTGCAGGTTTGCAAACTGGCTTTGAACGAGTGATCTGAAACTGAGTGTGGGGCATAATCGGTTGCTTCAAGATGCTCCAGGTGGCAATCAACACAAGAGACGCCTTTCTGATGGTGCAGGGTGTATGGAAATTCCATGCTCGCTTCATGATGGCAGTTAATGCACAGTTGCGACACATCGTTATAACCGGAAGCATCGCGGACAATCGTGAACTTCAAGGAAGCGCTGTGCGGATCGTGGCAGGTGGTGCATTCCATACCCCGCTGATAATGTGTACTGCCCTGCCAATCCTGCCAGCCAAAACGCGTATCACTATGGCAGCGTCCGCACAGGTCCGGGCTGGTATCTGTTGAGATCGTCGTCTTGGGATGCTCCCCGCCCTCATCCACGTGGCAGGCCGAACAGCTGATATCGGCAGATTCCCATGTGGCAGTCGCGGGATCATACCCAGTGGTATGGCAAACTAGGCACGCGCCTGGCTTGCCCTGACTCTCCCAATCTGCAAGAAACACGGGGTCAGTTCCAGATTTGCCATGCGAGCCGTTCATCCACTTCATTTGAAATTCAGTATGGCAAACGGCGCAGTCGTCATTACTGCCGCTGGCTTGCTGATCCACAGGCGGGGTAACTCCCTCTTGCGCCTCCACCGCCATCAATGTAATCCCCGCAAATATCAGGGCGAAGGTCAAAGCGATCATTATCCGATTGAACCAGGAAAACATGTTTGCATCTCCTTATTAAATTCATACATGCGCATGTGTATGTATACGAACCGCAGGCACAGGCGCATCGCGGAACACTTCACAATCCAGACAATCTTCGCGCAAATGTCCGTTGGGCAAACGACGGGTCTGCCAGCAAGGTCTTTCACCCGAAGCTAAACGCAGTGCTGTTTGTTCGACAGAAACACGCTGCTCTTTACAGCAGGGCATTTCATCTTTAACAAGCAATTTCAGCTCCTGTTCCGCTTCCGCCTGCCAGCGCGCATCCAACTTGTGAAGCATAAAAACAACCAGGGCCGTCACAGCCAGCGGCACGACCAGTCTCAGTAAAACACCGCTCAAAACAAAGAGAATGATATTAAGGGTATCCATGCCGCCTCACGATTTCAGCCAGTAATTGGCCTGTTGATGGCGAGCCCATTCACCCACAAGCAGAAGCAAACCGAACGGCAAAACCAGCCGAACCAGGAAGAGCAATAAGATGATCTCAGAACCGTTCATCGCAATCTCCTTTCTTTATCCTGCCTATAGGATACGCCTTCCTTAAAACAAAGTAAATTCTGCTCACTCCCCATCTTGGATGCAGGACTCACACATCTTTCCCAGCCGAAACCTGTGGCTTACACCCCATACATTTCCCAAGTTGATAGTGGATTCACCCCATTAAAAACGCAGGTCACGCTTGAAGCGTGACCTGCCAACTTTCCGATTCACAAATAACGTATTACGAATTACGCATCATGCCTTAATAATCCCCTTGCGGATCGCATATCTCACCAACTCCGACCTTGAATGTAAATTCAACTTCCGCATGATATTCTCACGATGACGTTCCACCGTCTTCGGGCTGATGACCAGCAGTGTGGCGATCTGATCGTTGCTCTCGCCCTCTGCAAGGTGGGTTAAGATCTCCCGCTCACGTTCGGTCAATCCATCAAGATTTATCTTTTGATCCGCCATATGTTCGATGCTGAAAAAATCACGCACCAGCAACTTCGCCAGCGATGGATATAAATATACTTCCCCATTTGCCGCCGCTTTAATGGCTGTGATCAATTCCTCGGGAGCGGCGCGCTTGGGCACATAGCCCGAAGCGCCCGCATCCAGCATCTGGAAGAAATATTCTTCATCTTCGTGTATGGTCAACGCCACGATATACACCTCTGGGAATTTATTTTTTATCTCGCGCGTGGCTTCAATTCCAGTTTTATCAGGCAAGCCAATATCCATAAGAATGACATTGGGTTGCACGCGCTCGGTTTCCGTCAATGCCTCTGCGGCAGAGCCAGCCTCCCCAACAATTTCCATTTCCCTTTGACTGCCCAGGAGCATTTTCAGGCCTGAACGCACAACCGCATGATCATCCACCAATAGCAAACGAATTGTCATTTATTCCTCTTTCCTGACCACACGATAAGGGATCACCGCTTCCACCTCGGTCCCGTAATCGGGGCGCGAGTGCAATTCCACGCTTCCGCCCAGCAGAGCGGCGCGCTCCGCCATGCCCGCCAACCCAAGCGAGACGCGCCCAATACGATTTCTTACCGCATCCATATCAAAACCTATGCCGTTATCACGCACCAGAATATGCACGGATTTTTCCTTGTAATCCATGCTTATACTCGCACTGTTGGCACGCGCGTGTTTGATGATGTTATTCAACGCCTCTTGAATAATGCGGAAGATGGCGATCTTCACGGTTTCATCGAGGGACTGTTCTTCACCTGTAATATCCACCCTGACGATCAGGCCTGTCATCTCCTGCACGCGACTCGCGTACCACCTCAAAGTAGCGGATAAACCCAGGTCGTCGAGGTGGGCAGGCCTCAGGTCCGAGATGATGCGCTGCAATTCCCTTAAGGAGTCAGATGTAAGGACTTGCAATTGCTGGAGAGTATCGCCCTGCCCTTTGCGATGTTTTGATTCAACTGAAAGGCCGCGCAGCCCCATGCCTATGGCCGTGAGGGACTGGCCTGTTTCATCGTGCAGATCACGCGCAATGCGCTGCCTTTCGGCTTCCTGCGCGGAAACAACTTTTCTGAATAACTCAGTGCGCAGTTCTTCACGCTCCTGCGCCTCGTGCAAACGGGCATCCTGCAGTTCTGCGAACTTGTGGTCACTTTCCACCTGAAAGGCACGCAGAAAACGAATGACAAATACCGACGCAAAAATGGCCGCGACCGCCCGCAATAACTGGATGGGAAAGCCAAAGATATCCATAAACAATTCAGAGTTTAGAAAAGTGGAAGGGGGTAATTTGCTTGGCGCAGTAAAGATCTGCCCGACCAGGCTGTACCAGCCAAATGCAACCGCAGCCCACAAACTATCGCGGCCAAAGCTAACAAGCCCCGCACGACGAAATGCGCGTTGCTGGACCACAAGCCCAGCCGCGGCAAGCAATCCCGCAGGGATGGCCAGGGAATAGCGCGTCCAGACAACCACAACGATGTAAATATCTGCAAGAACATACATACTTTTGATGGTCAGCAAGCCATAAACCCAAACTGCTTCCAACGCGAGAGGAATGATGAGACTCACCCGCCATGTGGATTCGCTTCCCAACACGAGATAGGCGCCGAAGGCCGCCAATGAGAGAAAGGAAAAAGCCAAAAGTGACAGAGCGATCAGGGGATAAATTGCGTGCAACAGACCGCTCAAATGCCCCATGAGCTTGAACATTTCCAGCCATTCATGCGCCGCGTGGACAAGTCCAAACCCCGCCAATGGACGGAGGGCCATTCTCAAACGAGCATCTGTGGAACGACCACCTTCCATTGCCACCAGCGCACCCATGCTGAAAAAAGCAAGTCCATAAAAAAAATAGATGACAATGAGAACTGATTGGTTCATACTTTTTTATCAGAATTACTCTTCCTGTTGGCGCAAGCGCGCACCACATATCCGGCAGAAACGGTCGCCTTTCTTGGCGCGTGTGCCGCATTGCGGACAATATGCATCCTCGTCATTCTCTTCGCGCTCTTCATGAGTATGTGATCTGCGCCTCGATTTTTTGGAGGAAGCGCGGCCTGCCTGCCAGTAATATGCAATTCCGCCTACGATCATCACCATACCCAAGCCGCCGATAATATATGGCAGGGAATTATTTAGTGAAACCCGCCCCGTTGTGTTTTCATCCAACGGTGCGACGGGTTGAATCCCCTGCGGTGGCGCAACCAATGTATCGGTAGTCTTTTCATATTGCAGGTTTAAGGCAAATTGTTCACCTTTGACAAGTTTTACAAATCCGCTATCGTAATAATTGCTTCCATTCTCCTGTGAAATGGATTCATAAGCTGGAGACATTGAAATAGCAGTCACGTCCCTGGGTTCCAGCACAAGCACATGGAATTGATCCACTGCATACGCGCCATCCCATAAATAGGAAAAGATGCGCTGGTTGCCATTGAATGAGAGCGGTTGATAATACTCAAAACGATAGACTGTGTTCTCGCTGATCGTCAGGGTGAAGACCTGCCATTCCGCCTCCGCTTTTGGCCCATCGAACAAGGCGTTCAAAAAAGTACCGTCACTTGCCAGCGATGCGACTGCGATTAGGTTGGCTTCCTGCGGAATACGAATGGTCAGGTCCACCGGGAAGGATGAGTCTGCGGCAACTTGAAAATCGGCGATCACCAACATACTAGGCTGGTCATATTCTGGCCAGAGCTGAACGGTCATATTGGCAATGGTCACATTATTTTGTGCAGATGCAAAAGTTGGAAATACAAACAACACCCCCAACCCTAAAAACAAGAACAGCTTGCGCATGGATACCTCCAAACGATAAAGTTTTCCTTATCTTACCATGCCGCTTTTAGGAAGGGCATAGACGAAGTCACGCACAATTGCAGATAAATGTCACCCTTTTTGTTTGGGGCATGCTTGCAAATGCCTTCGGGGAGAAATCTTCCGAATTACTCTGCAAACATCATTCGCCTCCTCAACCCACATTTCCACACGAAGGTAACAGTTCTCCAGAGTTTCGCTCAACGCGTCAAGACCACCATTTTCGAGCGGACACGCTGTTGATTTCGGGGAGTATAATTATTTCAAGAGGTGCGCCATGACCAATTTAGAACAAACCATCATGCTTGAAATTTCCACTTTGCCAGAATCTCGTCTGACCGATGTGTTGAAGTATGTTCGCTTCATCAAACTTGGTTTGGCAGACAGCGGCGAGATCGAAAAACGCTTTGATGAATCATGGAAGCGTGTGCGCGCTCGCGCGAAGGAAATGAACATCACACAAGAAGATATTGACGCCGAAATCCGCGCGGTGCGTGAGGGGAAGTAATGCGCGTGGTCATAGATACGAACATCATCGTTTCAGGTTATCTTGGCGGCGCGCTGGAAGCAATCATCGTTGCATGGAAATCGGGGAAGTTTACACTGGTTGTAAGTGACGCCATTGCCGATGAATACCACACAATTTTGAAACGACCCAAATTCAAAGTCGAACACGCAGAACTGGATGATTTTTCCGCGCTTCTCCTCGACAAAGCAGAATTTGTAATCCCTTTGGAAACAGCCAACGCCATCCTTGCCGATCCAACAGACAATAAATTTCTTGAAGCAGCTATTGCAGGAAAAGTTAATCTTATAGTCAGTGGGGACAATCATTTGCTGGAATTAAAATCTTTCAGAGAAATTCCCATCATCACTGCGCGAGAATTTATCACCTGGCTGGAAAGTCAGTAATTCTCTGCCTGGGGGTGGTCGAGTAGGCGGCGGGACTCAACGCATCTTTGCAAGATCACTCACCTCCGCCGCCGTATCGAGACCCGAGCGGACACATTGCTGATTTCGGTCACATCCTAATTTTCTGATAAGATCCCGTCATGCCAGTCATCGCAATGTTTTACGGCTTGATTGTGTCCATGTACTTTCTGGATAACAGGCAACATAAATCGCCTCATATCCATGTCAAATATCAGGACGAAGAGGCGGTGTTCAGGATTCCTGATGTGAATTACTGGCAGGAAGCATTCCATCCGCAAAACTAAAACTCATCTCCGCATGGATCGAACTCCATCAAGATGAACTAATGGCTGACTGGCAACTCGCTGTCAGTGGACAGCAACCTTACAAGATTGACCCTCTCAAATAACCATGAACCCAAGAGTTGTAGACGTAACCCCTAACGACAATTACACACTGACGCTGCTTTTCACCAACGGCGAGGTTGGCATATACGATTGCAAACCACTCCTAAATTTTGGTGTCTTCGTTGAACTGAACGACCTTGCATATTTCAAACGTGTTCAACCATTTAATGGGGCAATCGCATGGCCTCACGAGCAGGATATTGACCCAGATACGCTTTATCTTGACTCTGTCAAAGAAATCGCCGCTGTTTGAAAACTTGCCCATTTTCGAGCGAACACGTTGTTGATTTCGAAGAAGATCACGGCTATAATTGCTTTACGAAACAGATTCGATAAGGAGAAGTAAAGCATGTATCCTGTAACTATTTCCACCAAGTATCAGGTTGTGATTCCCCGCGAAGTTCGGGAGCAGTTTGGTTTAAAACCTGGGCAAAAGGTGATGTTCATCCCCTATAATAGTACGCTGAGGCTTGTTGTTGTTCCATCGATTGACAAAGCGCGGGGAATGTTCAAAGGACTCACCTCTGAAGGAATTCGGGAAGAGAAGGATGAGGAACGCTAATGAATGTTGTTGACTCTTCAGGCTGGATAGAATATTTTGTCAACGGCAGGAATACAGACTTCTTCAACTCTCCCATTCGTGACACGGACAATTTACTTGTCCCAACCATTTGCCTGTATGAAGTATTTAAGCGCATCTTATTGGAACTTGGCGAAGACGAAGCCCTGCAAGTCACTGGTATTATGTCTCTGGGTACTGTTGTTGAACTAAATCGTGACATCGCCATCCACGCGGCAAATATTTCGCTAGAGTTAAAACTTGCAATGGCAGACAGCATCATCCTTGCCACTGCTCGCGCAAACAATGCCACGCTTTGGACACAGGACGAGCATTTCAAAGGATTGGAGGGTGTCAAGTATATTGAAAAGAAAGCGATGTAACCTTCTTCAACCGGCGCGGTGGTCGAGTAGCCCGAACGATAGTGAGGGCGTATCGAGACCCGAGCGGACACGTTGTTGATTTCGGGAAAGATTGCCAGTTGTTCCTTCATCAAAAAATCCTCACCCTCCAGCACTCCGTCCGTAATCACCTTCACCGACTCCGACCTCATCAGCTCATCCAACCCAAATGATTTCAACCTCGTCTGCGTCGTGCGGACGGACGGCATGTTGTGTATAATCGGGATAAAGGTGAAACATGCGGGATAAAGAATATATCCTCTTCTGTGATGAATCAGACCGACGCGGCAAATACTACTCCAACTTCTACGGTGGAGTCATCGTCGGCTCTTCGCAATATCAACGCATTACAAATCGTCTCAATGACAAGAAAGCAGAATTGAATCTTTATCAGGAAGTGAAATGGGAAAAAGTTACTGAACAATATCTCGCAAAATACGAAGAATTGATCCGAGTCTTTTTTGAAGAAATTGCTCGAAACAATATCCATGCCCGTATCATGTTTCGGCAAAATGCTCACCTGCCGCGCGGATTGAGCCGGGAACAGGTGGGTTGGGAATATTATTTGCTTTATTACCAATTCGTCAAACATGGTTTTGGATTGGAGTATATATCAGAGAATATCCGCCTGCGTCTATATTTTGATACTTTCCCTGATACAGCAGAAAAAAGCGAACAATTCAAGGGTTTTCTGCTTGGCTTAACCAAAACCAAAAAGTGGCAAACCATTGATATCAAAAAGGAAGATATTACCGAAGTCCATTCGCATGACCATGTTCTTTTGCAATGTCTTGATATTGTTCTTGGCTCTATGTCTTTTCGCCTGAACGACAAGCACAAAGAAATCCCAAAAGGAACCTCACGGCGCGGCAAACGGACAATTGCAAAAGAAAAACTCTACAAAGCCATACTTTCAGAAATTCGCAAAATCCGTCCTGGTTTCAATATTGGCGTAAGTACAAGAACCGAAACACTTGCAGATAGATGGAGGTTGCCTTACATGCACTGGGCTTTTATCCCCAGTGACGAAACTTTCGATTCGTCTTTGACAAAACCCCGTCGAAAAAAAATGAAATAAAAAACCCCGCCTGACCTACATAAGCATCTGACGCATAACGTCAGACTTCGGTCAGACAGGGGAACTATATACTATATTATACATACGTTACATAACGCTGTCAAATAGGATTTTCTTTTTCAAAGTTTAAGGTATCCTCATCACTTGCGGCTTCCCAGGCGGCAAATTCGCGCGATAGTTCATCTTGTTCTTCAAGCAAAAAATCCCCACCCTCCAACACCCCCTCCAATATCACCTTCATCGCCTCCGACCTCACCAACTCATCCAACCCAAACGACTTCAACCTCGTCTGTGTTGCGCGGACGGACGGTTCAAGAAACTCTCCAAACGGCAGGGAGGTTCTGAACAATTGGTAATACAAGAACCTGCGTGCATTGCGTTTGAACTCAAGTGGGACATCAATCGTTTCAGCATCCAAAAATTCTTTCATCTTTCTTCTTGCTTCCTCAATCGTCTGCGGAAAAAACACGGTGGGATATTGCGTAAATCTAGCTTTACCCGCGCACAGCACCGCCGCGCCCATGATCGCAGCCTCCAGACCAATGGTCGAGTTGTAGACCATCACGAACTTCGACTTCAAGATCAACTCATACGAACTGAGCGTTTCCTTCGGCGACACGAAAATCACATTGGGCAAGTCCGTTGCGCGGCACGCTTCGACCCAGCCAGCCACCGTCTCGCGGCTGGCTTTACGCACGCGGGTTTCATCAGGGTGCGCGCGGATTACGAACAAGGTCTCAGGATGCGCGCGAATTTCTTCCAACACCAAATCCAGCCAATCGAACATATCTTCAAAGACCGTGTTGGCGTGCGGCTGGCTGGTATCGAAGATGACGTTGGTAAACACAGGCACGATCTGTTTGAATCCCGCAGCCTTCTTCAAAAACGACTCGTCAAGTCCCCTCATGTCCGCCCAAAACTTGATGCCCGCCATCGTGAAATCACCTTGAAAGCGCTTCGCAAGATACGCGTCCAGTTTTGCATTTTGTTCATCGTTCATTTCAAAATCATCAGGGATGTGAATCGGGTAGGCTGTCGCTTCACCTTCGGTGAAGTACGCCGTCGCGGGCTGTAAGCCTACCTCATGCGTGATCACATGAATGCCGCGCTTGTGCGCCACGTAACGCGCAGTCGCTTCGGGGAAGAACTGTCCATTGAAAACAAGAACAGCCCGAGGCTGAGTCTGCTCGAGCAGTGCGTCAAATTTCTGCGCCACATTCCACGCCGATAAAATATATTCGCGAAAAAGATAACGCGTCGATTCATCATCATTCAGATGGTGGACTCTCAGAACCCATCTCAGCCCAGGCAGGCATAACGCCCCAAGCGGAATCCCCTCCCAAACAAATCGCATCATCTCCTCGACGGTGAGGCTGGCTACTGCTGCGGCAAGTTTTTCATCCCGCTGATAGTTAAACCACTGCACTTGAGTTCGTAGGTCGGATTGCCAATCCGACTTACCTGGCACACCTGTATACAATGTCTTTGATTGAACCACACACGATTTACACGGCGGCTCTTTCTGTACATGATCGCGATTCGTCCCCAGCACGCAATGGCTCATACCAGAGTCACATGCAAAGTAAACGACGGGAATTCCCTGCAAGCGGAACGCCCACGACACCAGCAAATGGAATCCGCTGTTCCATGAAAGGTCATCAATGCCCGTGGATGCTTTGAAGAAGAGGACGGGTGTGCCAGATGGAGTGGGCGAGCTACGAGTTACAAGTTGCGCCATGCGCGCGATCTTGAGATTATTGAGCCTGCGGACAAGTCCGCGTTTGATGCATTGGGTGAGGAATTCTTTTATCATAAATTGTAGGGGAAACGTTCTGTCGCCCTGGGCGGGGTGACCCCGCCCCTACCAATCATTATTCTTTTCATATCCAAGCCTTACTAGTAAATCCTCTGCCACATCTTTGAATAATTTCTTATGCCCCTCGGTGAAATGTTCCTTCCACCCGCCTGTCTTTCCTGAGCGGAAGGTGTGACTCTTCTTCGGCTGGATCGCATCCACTAAAACGGACAATGCCTTCTCGCGCGGAGTCGGGATTTTGTAGCCAGTCTTCTCCACTTCATTGAGCATAGCGTTCAATGTGACGTCGCGATTGTTGATCAAATCCTCAAAGCGCAGACACATCACATTCCTTTGTTCGAGCCATTGAAACACGCCTTCATACCTCTGCTTCACGCTGACCATTTTCAATCCGTCCTGGTCAATGCCAGTGATGGCGACATTCAATCTCGCGCTGAAATCGGGCAGGGACTTGTAGTAAGCGTGCATCCCATGTTCTTCGTGCATGTCGGTCGCGAAGAAGACCTGCGAGACGAGCATATCTCTCGGGTCGCGATAAATGAAATAGTTGACGCGCCCAGCCTCGGTTAAGAAAGAGACGTTCTCTTTTGTCGCTTCCAAATAACCCCAACCGATCACACCATCATGCACAGCATGCAAATTTGCCAAAATACCGTCCGTCGTCCGTCGTCCACCGTCTTTTTTGATCGTCCGAATCGGCTCCGCATCCACATAGCGATAGGGCATGATCTGCGTAAAGCCGCTGAGGATTTGCAACAGCAAATGCGAGCCGCTCTTTGGCTTGGAGTTGCCAAAGATGGGCGGCGCGTCATTGAAGGAAAGGCGCTTCCATCGCAGGATGGCTTGCGCGGTTTTTCCGTAGGGGCGGAACGCGCGGCGGATACTTTGCTTCAACCTCATCAAAACACCATTAAGAATTACGCAGACAAGTAAATGCGTAAACAAGTGGACATGTACACAACGGAACACGTAACACGCAACAACTATTCCCCGCCATTCACACGGCGCAATTTCTTCAATGATGACTGCTCACTCGGGTAAACCTTCTTCACGCCATCACCGAGCGCAGCCTCAGTCACACGGAGATATTTGACCAGTGTCTCGAACCCCCACGGTTCCACCGACGCAGCCTGGTCACTGCCCCACATGGCGCGATCCAAAGTGATATGACGCTCAATGGACGAAGCGCCGAGCGCAATAGCAACCGCTGAAGGCACAAGCCCAACTTCGTGACCGGAATAACCGATCGGGTTGTTGGGAAATTCCTTGCGAAGCGTTTCGATCATTTTGAGATTCAATTCTTCAGGCTCGCAGGGATAGGTGCTGGTGCAGTGCATGATGACGAGATTATCCCCGCCAACAGTATTCACGCCTTTATGGATTTGCTCCATGGTGGACATGCCCGTTGAAATGATGACAGGTTTGCCCGTCTTGCGAACATGTTTCAACAAGTTACGGTCGGTAAGCGAAGCCGAAGGGACTTTATAGGCAGGCGTATCAAACTTCTCCATGAAATCAACCGAAGGCTCGTCCCACACGGAAACCATCCAGTCAATTTTCTTTTCCTTGCAATAGTGGTCTATCTCTCGATACTGTTCTTCGTTGAATTCAACTTTATAACGATAATCCAAATACGTGATGTAACCCCACGGCGTCTCACGCATTTGCTTCTGTTGCTCGAGCGGCGTGGACACTTCCGGGGTGCGTTTTTGGAATTTCACTGCATCCGCGCCTGCATGTACCGCCGCATCAATAATTTTCTTGGCAATATCCAAATCACCATTGTGATTGATACCCACCTCTGCAATTATATAAGCAGGATGCCCATCACCTATCATTCTATTTCCAAATTTAATTTCACGAGCCATGTTGTCTCCTTAAGTAATTCATACTTTTCGTCCTGAGCAGAGCGAAGCGTAGTCGAAGGGCATTTTACAAGTGCGCTTCGACTGCGATGCAAAAACCGCATCTCCGCTCAGTGCGAAGTGATTTTATTTCATGCGCAATAAAACAATTTCGCAGAGTTCCCGAATCGCACCGTGACCGCCTGTCTTCGTCAACACATGATCCGCGGCACGGATCACCTCAGGATACGCATCCGCAACCGCCACAGACCAGCCCGCGATCTCAAAACATGGAAGATCATTCAAATCATTGCCAATATAGATGACATTCTCCGCCTTGATATTTTTCTGTTCGAGGACTTCACGCATCACCCTACCCTTGTCCTGCATGCCCACATTGTGAATTGCCTCCACCCCCATCTTTTTCGCACGCGCCATCACAACAGGGTTCGGCTCCGAGGAGATGACCATCGTCTCCACGCCGAGCTCGCGTAATCTCTTGATATGCATACTATCGCTACGAGAGGCGATAACCGATTCTTTTCCATCCTGATCTGTGATGACAAGGTTATCCGTCACCACGCCGTCAAAATCGCAGATGATCAATTTTATCGTCCCTGGCATAGTGCGGCGAGAAGCACGCGGTGAAGCAATTTCCAATCCGCTATAGACAAGCGCCTCATACTTCGCCCAATCTGTAAGCGTATCAATATCGACAGTGTATCTCGGGTCAATCAGTAATGGATAGATGACATCGCCCGTCAATGATTTTTTCTGCGTGATCGTTGAAATGCGAATCGCATCAATATGACCTGTTTGCCAATATGCAGGCGGCAAAATTTGACGCGGCGCGTTGTAGGGTTCAGCAATGCCATCCGCTTCAAGCAATGGATTCAAAGGTTTTCTTTCACCATTAAACCGCCACATCTTATATGGGTTTTGCGCGGCGGGCACAACGCCACGCACACAATCTGCGTCAGCATGTTCAAGCAAAATACGAATGGCATCATCCACCATCGTGCGCGGGCGGGTCGGCGATGTTGGGCGCAATTGCACGATGATTTCGGGGCGATAGCCTTCCGCCTTTTCCAGCCATTTCAACGCATGTTCAAACACAGGCAGGTCGGTGGTTTTATCCTGAGCCAGTTCATTTGGGCGCAAAAAGGGGGTCTCTGCGCCGTATTCGCGAGCCACTGCCGCAATCTCTTCATCATCGGTTGAGACGACGACTCGCGTAACCAACTGTGATTGTTTAGCCGCGGCAATGCTCCATGCAATGAGCGGATAACCTGCAAATGGTCGGATATTTTTTCGCGGGATTCCTTTGGAACCACCGCGAGCGGGGATGAATGCGAGTATTTCAGTCATGGTCTAGGGGAAATAGGTAGACAAGGAAACAGGTAAACAAGCAGGCAGGTGTATACGTGTATACGTGTTTACTTGTCTACTTGTGTACATTCTTACCACGCCGTCCAGCCGCCATCCACGATGACGTTGTTGCCTGTCATATATGAGGAGGCTTCAGATGCAAGAAATAATAAGGCGCCGTTCATTTCATCCTTCTTTGCCATGCGTCCGAGAATGGTTTTGGCTGAATAATTCTTTACGAAATAATCTTCGTGATTATTGAACACACCGCCGGGGGTAAGCGCATTCACGCGAATCTCTGTCCCGGCATAATAGGCGGCAAGGTATTTGGTGAACCCGAGCACGCCTGCTTTGGTCACAGTGTAATAGACGGGTTTATAAGCCACACGCTTGCCATCTTTGATATAGATGCTTTGGTCAGGTCCATTCAGTCCATACGTGGAGCAGATGTTGATGATACTGCCTTTTTTGCCCTGCGCGATCATTTGTTTAACGCAGGATTGCGAAACAAGGAATATGCCAGTCAAGTTGACGTTCAAGGCCGCGTTCCATTGATCAAGCGGATAATCTTCGAAGGCACCGGGTGCGATTCCTTTTGCGGCCGCATCGGGATCAAATTTTGGATCGAGGGCGGCGGAATTGACGAGAATGTCGAGGCGGCCGAAATGCTCGACAGTTTCAGTAACCAGTTCACGGGTCGATTCGAGGCTGGTCACGTCGAGAGGACGGGCAATCGCAGAGTAGCCAGAGTCTGTCAGGCGGGTGGCCGTGCTCGTTGCGAGATCCAAATTGAGATCCGCCGACACAACAGCCGCGCCTGCCTCGGCCAGGGTCTTACAGAATTCAAAACCCAATTGACCGCCGCCGCCGGTAACAACAGCGACGCGGCCTTTCAAATTGAACTTATCGAGAATGGTCATGTTTTTTCCTTGACATGTCGCAGTACGATTTTTACGGATAAGCCGTATAGATTTTATCTCCGCGGGTATCGTGCGCGAGGTATAAACCGTCGGAAAGATTTATGTAAATGGATTGAACATCTTCCGATTCGGAGCCAAACTTGAATAAGGCAAGGACCGCATTGCTTGATAGTACATCGCTTTGCAGAGCGGCAATCCCCTCCTGATAATTCCCTCGCGCCAGACCAGTGACAGGGTCGACGAGGTCGGGCAGGACATAGCCCGGGCGGCCAGTGTAAAGATAAACGGGAGCGGCCTGGTTGCTATAGATACGTGTACCCTCTGGAAGATCACCTAAAAAATCCATGGCTTGCGAATCAAACCACTGGAAGGAGGCGTATCCCTGCCCGCCTTTGCGGAGCTGTTTGACAACATCGGACATATCATAAACTGAAAGTGCCAGGATGAATATTGCAAAAACAACAGTCAGAATCCGCCCGGTGAGGGCGCGTTTTTGCCATAACCAATATCCAAATAAAACCAACATGACAAGCAAGCCAACATAAATCGGAGAGAGAATTCGCAATTTGAACTTTGTACTGGCGTCAAATAATAACATGGATGAAATAATGGATGCCAGATAACCGAAGATATACAACGTGTTCGTGAACGATAGAATTTCAGGCCTTGGTGTGGATGGCTGGATGAAACTCTTCAGACCTTTAACCATCACCCAGATGAGCAGAGCCAATGAGATCACGGCTAGAGTAACAACGAATAGATTTGGTATTTTGATCAGAGCCCGCCGCCAGGTTTCAAGCGGAACGAGGAAGACGGAGAAATTGTAAATTCCAGATTCTATATTTTCGGTCGTGAGCGGATGATAGACCAGGGTGCGGTTGGTGGCATTATCTGCGGCGAGTTTGTTGCGGATGCCCCAGGCGAGGGCAAAGGGGATAAAACCAGCGAGGAATATGCCAACGCTTGTTATCCTCTTCTTCCATGTATCATGAAGCAGGATGAGTGTGGCAAGAAAAGTGACGAGAAGTGCAAGTCCTGCATAGCGTGTGAGATAAGCGAATGCGGTGAGAATACTTGTGGCGATTAGCCAACTCTCACCCTGCCATTTACGAAGCACCCCTGAGTGGTTCTCGCGGGGAGAGAAAAAAGATTTGAAATATTTAGAAAATGTAAGAAACGCGGTTAAACTAAAAAAGATATAAAGCGGTTCACTCATTGCGGCAGTATGGACACGAAACATGGAGGCGTTGAACACAAACAACAGAGCCAAGATGATGCCAGCTATTTGAGATCTGGTCATGCGCCAGCCGATGAGGCCGAGCAGAAATGTATTTGCGCCGAAGAGCAGTGCGTTAATAAAGCGCGTACCGCGCAAGGGGTCTAATCCGCTCAGGCCAATGAGCGCAAGTATGGATGAAAAACCTGGTGGGAAATGGGTCACAGGCTGATTGGACGCCAGCCAGGCTTCACGATACCCATCCCCGCTTAAGATACTGCGCGCGCCTGCAATGTACGCAATTGAATCATCTGATAGCCCAAGTCCCTGAGGTGTGCTATAAAGTAACACACTGATCGCGCCCAGGGCAATCATGCCAAGAGCAAACAGGAAAAGGAGATGGGGTTTCAAAAGATATTTCATTCAGGTAATTCCCTCATTCCCAACCCTTCCCCCGAAGGGAGTGGGCTAGGGTGAGGGGAAGTCTCAGCTACGCCTGTTTTGCGATATAGCCTTGTTCTTCGAGATAGGCAATCACCTTGCGGGCATTGTCTTCCGGTGATGTGCCGAAGCCCTGGAGTGTGATCGCGGGTTCCATCGGCGGCTCATAGGGATCATCCACACCTGTGAAACCCATCGGCTTACCATCCACCATGGCTTGACGAGCCTTGGCATACAGACCCTTCGCATCACGCTGTTCACAGATTTCAACGGGAGTATCCATGTACACTTCGATGAAGTTCTCACCCACCATCTTGCGGGCTTCTGCACGTGTAGCGCGGTATGGACTGATGGCCGCGCAAATCACTGCGCCACTCGCGCGGACAATTTCACCAGCCACGAATCCGATGCGGATGATGTTGGTGTCGCGGTCCTCCTTGCTGAAGCCGAGACCTTTGGAAAGATGCGTGCGAACCACGTCACCATCAAGGATGGCAATCTCACGTCCGCGCTCGAGCACCAGCGAAGTGAGCACCTCGGTTGTGGCGCTCTTGCCTGAACCGCTCAAGCCAGTAAACCATATACAAAAGCCCTGCTTGTGGCGCGGCGGATACATCTCGCGTAAAATTTCAGCGGTCTCAGGTCGTGTGAACCATTCAGGTAATAACTTGCCCTTGGCAAGGTAATCATCGCGGACTTGTGTGCCGGAAATGTTCGCTACCTTCGCGCCCTTGGGCACATCCTTCTCTTCCACATAACGTTCTTCATCAGGAAGATAGACAAGCATCTCAAAGGGAATCATCTTGACGCCGAGTTCGGCTTCGTATTTCTTCATGACTTCCTGCGCCTCATATGGACCGTAGAATGGCTTGCCACTGGAATCATTTCCCGGCCCCGCGTGATCCCGGCCAACAACAAAGTGATTCGCGCCGTGGTTGCGGCGGATGATGGCATGCAGTAACGCTTCCTTCGGGCCAGCCATACGCATCGCCAATGGGAGCAGACTGAGCAGGGTGCTTTTCTTGTCGTAGTAATTATCAACCAACGCCTTGTACGTGCGGACGCGGGTGTAGTGATCCACATCGCCGGGTTTGGTCATACCGACAACAGGGTGAACGATCAACGAACCTTTGACCTCCGCCGCGGCGCGTTTGGTAAGTTCTTCATGAATGCGATGCAAAGGATTGCGAGTCTGGAACGCGACTACATTATCATGTCCCATCCCTTCGAGCATGGCACGCACCTGGGCAGGTGTGTGGCGTAAATTTATAAAATCATAATACTTGGGGAGGTTTACAACTTTCATCGGACCAGAAACGCAGACCTTGTTCCAGCGCTCCATCTCGGAAACCATCGGGTGCTTGGAGTCAGTTGAACCATAAGCCAGCGCGGCTTCGGTCTCTGCATCCCAGTGATAGACCTCATCAAGGGTCATCACCGCGATTAAATCGAAATTTGCGCTTCGCAATGCCAGTTCTTCGCCAACTGTCGGCAGTTCTTTGGGATCAGCTGTCAGGGTGATGGGAAGCGGGAAGAGCGTTCCATCCGCGAGCCGCATTTCTTTGAGTACGCGATCATAATCCGCTTTGCCCATGAAAGTCGTCAGCGGCGAAAATCCACCAGTGGCGATCAATTCAAGATCACACATATTGCGCATGGTGATTTTTATGGAAGGCAATTTTCCGGCGCGGGCGAGAAGTTCTTCACGCTCTTTGCCTTCGACCATCAGGTTGACCAGTTTGCCGCCATAAGGGGGAATGAGTTTTGCTTTTACCATTTCGTTACTCCATGAAGGTAGTAACGATTTAAATCGTTACTACAAGATTTTCAAACACAAGCGCAAATTATACTCCAAAATTCATTGGCTGAATTTTGGTTTTCTCCTCATCCCCTGCCCTTCTCCCAAAAGGGAGAAGGGGGTTTCCTCTCCCTTTGGGAGAGGTTAGGTGAGGGGGCTTACGATATAATCCCAATATGAATGCCAAATTTCTACGCAATTTTTCTTTCGGCCTGATCGTCATCAGTTATATTTATTATATCTATCGTTACATCATCGCCACCAGTTTTTTGATCGACGGCACAACTTATTACGTACTCTTCGACGATGCGATGATCTCGATGCGTTATGCCTACAACCTCGCACACGGCCTCGGTCCCGTTTGGAATGCGGGCGAACGCGTGGAAGGTTTCACCAATCCGCTTTGGGTTGGGATCATGGCGCTCGTGCATCTTTTGCCAATTGAACTAAATCAAACAGGACTCGTAATACAGATCATCGGCGCTTCCTTCCTGACCTTCAACCTGTTCCTCGTTAAGAAAATCGTCGAGCATTTTACAGATGACCTCTGCGCCATGCTCGCGGCTGTGACTTTGACCGCGTTCTATGCGCCGCTCAACTCGTATGGATTGCTCGGTATGGAGGTGAGCCTGCTCGTTTTGATGTTGACCGCTGTCATCTGGCTGATATTGAAGAGTGATAACCGCTTCGATCTCTGGGTTTACATCCTGCTGGCCGTTTCGACGCTGGTGCGCTTCGACATGGCCGTTCCATACATCGTTATCTTCATAGTTTTATTCATCGGACAAAAGGACCATCGAAAACAACATTTGATCTGGGGACTGGGTTTACTCATGCTCTTCATCGGCGGCCAGACTCTTGCACGCTATATGTATTACGGCGCGTTGCTTCCGAACACCTATTATCTTAAAGTGGAAGGCTGGAATTTCACACTTAGAATTTTGCGCGGATTGTATGCCTTGTTTCAATTCGCTTATTACTCAAATTGGATTCTTATCCTATTGCCGTTAACGCTCCTCGTCTTCCGCCGCGATTGGAAGGTTGCTTTGCTGACGCTGGTCTTCATTGGGCAGGTGGCTTATTCAGTGTATGTTGGCGGAGACGCATGGGAGAATCACGGTGGCGCAAATCGATATATCGTTATCGCCATGCCAGTGTTTTTCGTTGCGTTCAGTTGGTCAATTGTGGAATTATTGAAGAAAGCAGCAGGGCATTTAACCACAAAGGACACTAAGGAACACAAAGGAAAGATTCTATTAGCTCAAAGCGGCGTCCTCGCTGCCGGGGACGGCGGCAAGAGCCTGTTTGGAATTGGCTGGCGCGTTGTATTCGTTGTTGTTTTTACCTTCTCCCTTTTGAATTTCAATGCGCTGATGGGTGAATGGAAATCCATTGAACGCTGGAGCTTTACACGGCGGCCAGATTATGTGGCCGGTGGTGACCGTAATTTGCAAATTGCGCTCGCGCTTGAAAATGTGACCAGACCCGGCGCTTCGGTGGCAGTTGTCGGCGCAGGGACGATCCCTTATTTCCTCCCGGACCTTTACGCCATGGATATTCTTGGCAAGGCAGACCCATATATCGCGCATCAGACTGTGCGTACTTCGATGGGCATTCCAGATATTCCATATATGCGCCCCGGCCATATGAAATGGGATTACGCATACACATTCGGCACGCTCAAACCCGATGTCATCGTCTCCATTTGGGAAGGCACAGCCGAAGAAGCCGCGCCGTATTTGGAAGATTATGTATATGCAACAATCGCCGAAAGGGTGAAAGTTTATTTACGAAAAGATTCTCTAAACATATTATGGGATAAGCTCAACAGATAATAAAGGCGAAATAATCCGCTTTTATTTTATTAATCCAACTCAATCAACCGCCCTGTGTTTTGAGATTGATGCACCGCAAAGATTAACCTCATTACCTGCGCACCATCCTCCAAAGTGCAGGTCGGTTCTACTTCTCCGCGCACCACTGCAACAAAATGTTTCATCTGTTCCAGGAACATGAGATTGCGCTCCCAGCCATCAGCAAGTGGATAGGCTTCCCACTCGCCGCCAGCCTTGATACCCATTCCTGCGAAGGTTGCAAGCGATTCAGGAGATGCCCGATAAATGCACGTTGCGCCATCAGAAAGATTCCACTTCAAAGTACCTTTTGTACCAATGACTTCAAAGTGATGCGAAGGCGGCTGTTGATTGAAATCCAAATGCAAACTGCCCAGCGCCCCACTTTCAAAACGCAGACCGATTTTGGCTGTGTCTTCCACATCCACTTCGAGGTCACTTAACTTCGCCGTAAAGCCCCACGCGGATTCAACTTTCCCAACCAGCCATGGCAGATAATCCAGCGCGTGACACTGCGTTAGCACCACGCCCCCGCCCATATCCGCGCGCGCGGCGTAGCCTTTGCGATAATCCTCCCACGGATGCCAGGCAGGCAGGTATTCCCCAAAATGCACATGTGCGGAAATGACGCGTCCGATCTCGCCATCTGAAATTAATTGTTTTGCACGCATCAAGCCGGGGTGAAAACGGAATTGAAAAGCAACCAAAACTTTTGATCCGCTTTTCTTGACAGTTGATTCCAGTTGACTCAATCCTTCGGTGGAGCCTGAGATGGGTTTCTCCAGCAGGATGTGACAACCCGCCTCTGCCGCAGGGATGGCGGTTTCCAAATGCAGGGAAGTTGGGTTTGCAACGATGACAGCGTCCGGTTTGTGTTTCTTCAGCGCTTCCCGCAAATCCGTCTCAACGGGGCAGCCCGCGAGTTCATCATCGGGCAGGGTTGCACGATGGCTCCTCAATAGAACAATATCCTTTTCCCCAAGCGAAACCAAATTACGAAAATGTCTTCGTCCAACCGAGCCAAGACCTGCAATTAAGTATTTCATCTTTTACCAGCCGCCGTCTCTTTCATATTTCCATTTGATTAACATATCACCCGCCACTTCCTTGAAAATGGATTTATCTTTTTCAGTGAAAAGTCTCTGCCAGTTGCCGGCCTGCCCCTTTGGAAGAAAGGATGCGATTCCTCCATTCCGTTTGGCCTGCCATTCCTCATCGGGATTGGATGCCATCTCGGCTTTGATATCCTTGTCCAGCGACTTGTTGATCTTCTTCACACCGAGGAACTTCCACAGTTTAGACATCTCCTCGAACGGTGTCGAAAGCAAATCTTCGTAACGCATGCCGAAATAATTTTCGCCAAACAGACGGCGGCCTTCGTCTTCGGTCTCTTGCAGGTTAGAGACCCATCCCTTCGCAACGCGGCGGACGAAGGTCTCAGTGAAGATCGAGCGCGTGCCGTTTGTGAAGGGAGTCTGGTCCCCGCGCAAATCTTCGATGATGCGTTCGTCTTCCGCGCTCAGAAACTTGGACTCCTCCACGAAGTTGCGGAAGCGCTCGGAGATGAGTACATCGCGTCCATCACGGACAATGTAAACCAGTTTCGCATCGGGATAAACCGCGTGCATATCGCGCACAGCTTGCCCATGAATGGTGGACGAGGGACTCTTATCCCCCACAATCAGCTTGCCTTCGCGAGCCGCATCACGCTCCATGATAAAATCCGCCGCGGCGCGCAGAACCAGCGGCGAAAGATCGCGTCCCTGATTCCAGCGGTTGGACTTGCGTGTCAACCACTCTACCGCTTCGGGGGTATTCACCAGTGACTTGAGCAAAGGTTGGCGTGTGAAGAAGTGCGCTTGATAATTGCAATGCACTTCGGGATGCAAACGCGAGAGACGCATGAGTAACGTTGTCCCTGAGCGGGCATGGCCGAAGATGAAGAACTTCTCACGCGGGAAGAACTGCTTGATCTCCGCCACTTCCTCGGGTGTGATGGCAGGGATGGGGTTGCGTTCATTCTTTTTGGGGTCGCCCTTGAGTAGAATACGGACGGCGCTTTTGATACGGGTGACGAGTTCCATTTGTTGATTCTATTTCCACAAATCTTCCAGCCGTTTGCGCCCCACTTCGACGGCTTTTTTTTCGAGAAATTTTTTCATTTTCGACCAGGAGGTTTTGTCTATCATCTGCGGCATGGGCAGGGATTCAGCATCGTCAAAATAGGATAAAGCGCGTGTGGCATTAACGGGAAACGAGCGTACTTTTGCATATTTGACGGCTGCAACTTGAAAGAGCGAATCCAAAGAGACTTGTTGCAGGATGAAATATAAATCCACCATGTCTTTGCGCGTGCCACGATTAATAATGGCGGCGAGTTTCATTGCGCCGATTTCTTCCACGCTGGCGAGGTGTACATTATCTATTAAAAGGGTTGGCTGTACCAATGGATATAAATTCAGGTGGAAGAAACTGACCCCGACTCCGCGCCAGTTTGCCACAAATGTGGAATCTTTATCATAAATAATTTCAAGCGTTGGGTCATCTAAAACAGCGCGCAGGATGGAGCGTTCATTGGAACCCACTGTACTTGCAGCATTCGAGAAAAAATCCAAATCCACAGAGAAGCGATGTCCAAAGTGCAATGCCAATCCAGTTCCACCCGCCAGATAAAAGCCTTGAATCATCTCAATCTTACTGAGCAAACGAAAAGCATCTTGTGTTGCAGGCGTAAGAGATTCCCAGTGCGGCTTTTTAAGAACTAGCGATTCCATAATTCCCCTTTGATGACAGGAAATGGGGATTTCTTCCATTTGCGGAGGCCGAGTAATTTGCGCCAGTAATTAAATATAACAGGGTGCAGCCATCGCTCACCATGCTCACGCAAAAACAAGCGGATGCGTTTACTGCGGTACGTTTCAAACAGCCAGCGGATTTCATCCCATGTTCCAAATTCAAGAACACGCTGAATAATCAGGTTTGCGTCACGAGTAAAGTCAAGTTGCGCAGTGTCATATTCCTGAAAATATGGTTTCAATCCAGCGGGAATTTTGGGAGAAAGAAGCGTGCGTTGCATGTCGTTATTATAATACTTAACTCACCTTACGCAGTTTTAGCGTAAACTTGACAGATGAAAAACGGCAAACTCCTTGATTTGTACAGCGACTACCTGATTAGTGCCTTTGGACAAACAAGCGCAACGGGATTATCTTCACTTCTCAACGGCGAAGTTAGCCATGACCAGACGCAACGGTGGCTGGCAGGCGAGAAGCAAACC
>Ga0194127_10001655_pt1 | contig 32385 bp, 28 predicted proteins | sample TA2KigC100mmetaG_FD_148624 | JGI IMG/M metagenome (GOLD analysis project Ga0194127, IMG submission 148624) | Freshwater microbial communities from Lake Tanganyika, Tanzania - TA2015036 Kigoma Deep Cast 100m | ecosystem: Environmental > Aquatic > Freshwater > Lake | place: Tanzania: Lake...
CCGCTGCTTCTTGCTCAGGTTAACGGGATATTTTTGTTTGCGCACACATCCTCCATTGAATGTGATACATGAGAGAATGCATGCAAGATACTGAATTTTCAGTTAATTATGGTAACAGTCCACTAGTGCCGTTCCAACTAAGTGATCTTGTATGTTACTGATAGCCGATGAATGGAACGAGCACTAGTGCTCGCTCCCAATTGCAGTGTCGATGTCAAAACACAATATTTTTTTGGGAGCGGCACTAGATGTGGATGGCCTCGTTGTATGCCTGCCCCGCTGCCTCCATAATGGCTTCCGAAAGTGTCGGATGTGCATGCATGGTATGAAGGAGTTCTTCGTAAGTGGTTTCCAGCGTCTTCGCGATCCCGAGCTCGGCGATCATCTCGGTCGCCTCCGATCCGACAATGTGTGCCCCCAGCAGTTCTCCGTACTTCTCGTCGAAGATGAGCTTCACGGTACCTTCCGATTCACCCATCGCCATCGCCTTACCGAGCGGGCGGAAAGGAAATCTTCCGATCTTCACGTTGTACCCGGCTTCGATCGCCGCTTCTTCCGTCAATCCCACGCTGGCAACCTGGGGTTGACAATAAGTGCAGCTTGGGATATTGTGCCGGTCGATCCCGCGCGGCTTTTTCCCCGCGATATCCTCCGCCACCACAATCCCTTGATGAGAAGCGACATGCGCCAGCCACGGAGCTCCGGTCACATCCCCGATCGCATAGATCGTATCGACATTTGTCTTGCCCACGTTGTTTGTGGGAATCGATCCTTTCTCGGCTTTGACGCCTGCCCCTTCAAGACCAAGGTTCTCGACGTTTCCGGTCACCCCGATTGCCACGAGCGCGATATCTCCCGTGAGCGTCTTCGTTCCATCCTTCCCGCTTACCTTCACAGCGACCTTGGCACCACTCTCAACCGACTCAACCTTGGTGCTCGTGAGAATCTCGATCCCTTGTTTCTTGAGACTCCCCTCGAGGATTTTGGTGATTTCCTTGTCTTCCCTGGGAAGGATTGACGGAAGCATTTCGACAACGGTGACCTTCGTCCCGAAGGCATTGTAGAAGTATGCAAACTCGATTCCGATCGCGCCACCGCCGATGATGATCATTTCCTTCGGTTGCTTGTCAAGAACCAATGCCTCGCTGCTTGTGATGACCTTTGTTCCGTCGACATTGATTCCCGGGATCGTGCGAGGTCTCCCGCCGGTGGCAATCACCACATACTTGCTGCTGATGGTGTGTGTAACCTTGCCATCTCTTGAAACTTCGATCGTCGATTTCCCTGTCAGCTTGCCGGTGCCGTTGACGACATCAATCTTGTTCTTTTTCATCAGGTACTCGACACCCTTGGAAATGCGTTCTGAGATATCCCGACTCCGTTTGATAATTTTCGACCAATCGAAGGAGAGATCCTTGTAGGAAAATCCAAATTCCTCCGCCTTCTTGAAGAGGTGATGCATCTCTGCACTTTTGAGCAGGGCTTTGGACGGAATACAGCCCCAGTTGAGGCAAATCCCCCCCAACTTGTCTCGTTCAACGAGGCCGACGTTGAGGCCCAGCTGCGCCGCACGGATTGCTGCGACATAGCCACCCGGACCTGCGCCAATAACAGTGAGATCGAATTGCTTTTCAGCCATGTGATTCCTTTCGAGGATTGAGACGAATTGAAAGAATACCGGGCGAGAGAGTCGACACGTTTGTCCTCATGCATCGGCCATGCGAGCGACAAACCGAAAGCAAAAATGTGCGAAAAATATACTCATAACTGGTTACAAAAACAATCTGACCACCCTAAAGAGTTTCCCGGAGTCGTCCCTCAGGTCGCGACGGATCAACGGCCCCTGTGCGCGCGGTGCTTGGAGAGAGCGGAAGTCCGAGATCGTCTGCGAAAATACGAATTGCTTCTTTTTGAGTTTTATGGTATCATTGAACAAAAATTTTTGGGATGACGGAGCCGAAATCCAGAATTGTCGTCTCAAACCGAAAAGCTCGGCACGATTACTTCATTCTCGAAGTGTTCGAGGCGGGACTCGTGCTCGTGGGGACGGAAGTGAAATCCCTCCGCAGCGGAAATGCGAATCTCCAGGACAGCTATGCATCGGTCAGGCGGGGGGAATTGTGGTTGGAAGGAATGCACATCAGCCCGTATGAACACGGGAGCATATACAATCACGAACCGCGCAGGCCGAGGAAGCTCCTTCTCCACCGGAAACAGATCCGGAAACTTGTGAGCCAGCTTTCGGAACAGGGGTTGACACTCATCCCCCTCTCCATCTACTTCAAGGGGCCGCGCGCAAAAGTCGAGCTCGCGCTCGCACGCGGAAAGAAAAGCTTCGACAAGCGCTCTGCGATCGCCAAACGGGACGCAGAGCGTGCGATTGCACAACGTATGAGAAGGAGTCACTCGTAGAAATTGTTCCCCCCCATCAATGAACAGATGGATCTCATCAAGCGCGGCGCTGTTGAGATCATCCCCGAAGAAGACCTCGTACGCAAACTCGAACGATCCGCGAAATCCAAAAAGCCGCTGCGCGTGAAGCTCGGATGTGACCCGAGTCGTCCCGACCTCCACCTTGGCCATTCCGTCGTCCTTCGCAAACTCCGGCAATTCCAAGATCTCGGACACCAGGCGATCCTCATCATCGGTGATTTCACCGGCATGATCGGTGATCCTTCCGGCCGCAGCAAAACCCGACCGCCGCTGAGCCTGGAAGATACCCGCCGGAACGGGCAAACGTATTTTGAGCAAGCCACGCGCATTCTCTCCGCCCAGAAGATTCAGATGCTGTACAATTCCGAATGGCTTGGCAAAATGAGTTTCTCGGACGTCATTTTGCTGGCGAGCAAGTATACCATTGCGCGGATGCTCGAGCGCGACGATTTCACCGAGCGGCACAAGGGCGGCGAGCCGATCGGCATTCACGAGTTCCTCTATCCGCTTGCACAGGCGATGGATTCCGTGGCCGTCCAGGCAGATGTCGAACTCGGCGGCACCGATCAGAAGTTCAACCTCCTTGTCGGGCGCGATATTCAGCGCGAAAACTCAATGGAGCCGCAGGTCATCCTCACGATGCCGATTCTTCCGGGAACCGACGGTGTTGAGAAGATGAGCAAGTCGCTTGACAACTATATCGGCATCAGCGATCCGCCGAAAGAGATCTACGGAAAGACGCTCAGTATTCCCGATTCCCTGATCTACACCTTCTTCGAACTTACCACCAACGTTTCGAACGTCGAACTCAAGAAGATCAAAGAAGTACTCTCCTCCGGCAGCCAGAATCCCCGGGATGTGAAACGGCGGCTCGCACGCGTCTTGGTGGGGATGTATCACTCCGATGATGCGGCACGCCAGGCGGAGGCGGAATTCGATCGGGTATTCGTCCAGAAAGATCTCCCTGACGAGATCGAGGAATATGTTTTCGAGGAGAAGAACGGCGTAGAGAACCTGATCGGCCTCCTCTCGGTGACAAAACTCGCTTCCTCGAAGAGTGAAGCCCGACGACTCATCGATCAGGGGGGCGTCTCAGTGGACGGCGTGCGTGTCGACGATGTCAACGCCCCGGTTCCGGCCGCGGAATCGTTTGTTTTGAAGGTTGGGAAGCGAAAGTTTCTGAAGATCACCAGAAGATCGTAGCGGTTCATTTCATATTCATAATATGCGGAGATGAGGAATTGTTCGTTCCACAGAAGTTGTTCTTCACGAAGGGAGTCGGAAAGCACAAGGACTACCTTCAATCGTTCGAGCTCGCACTGCGAGATGCGGGTATTGAGAAGTGCAATCTCGTCACGGTGTCCAGTATCTATCCCCCGGGATGCAAACGCATTTCCAGAGAGGAGGGATTGAAACTCCTCGCGCCGGGAGCAATCACGTTCTGCGTCATGGCACGCACCGCAACGAATGAACCGAACCGCCTGATCGCCGCCTCGATTGGCGTCGCGCAGGCCTCAGACCCGAATCACTACGGCTATCTCTCCGAGCATCATCCGTTCGGTGAGACAGATGAGAGGGCCGGGGACTATGCCGAAGATCTCGCGGCAACGATGCTCGCAACGACGCTCGGCGTTGAGTTCGAACCGGATACCGCCTGGGACGAGCGCGAGAAGCTCTACAAGATGTCCGGAAAGATTATCAGGACATCAAACGTGACTCAGTCTGCGGAAGGGGACAAGAACGGTCTGTGGACGACAGTCGTCGCGGCGTGTGTGCTGATGCCGTAATTTCAGACGGTTCCAGCTCGTATCTCGGGTCTTCCACCATCAACACAAAGACTCCGCGTGGTGACGCGGAGTCTTTTCATTTCTATCCAGCAACGTCAGGTGAGATTATCTCCTCGCAGGTCCCAGGACAATCACAAACTCCCCTTTCCGTTTTTGTTTCTCCAGCCGGCGCAGAAGATCTGTCGGCGTTCCGCGCAGGAATTCCTCGGTCGGCAACGTAACATCAAACGCAATACAGAGATTCCTCGATTCGCCGAAAACGCTCGCGAGATCTTTCAACACTTGCGCGAGCCGATAGGGCGTTTCCATGATCACCGTCGTTCTCGGCTCTTTCCGGAGTTGCTTGAGCTCTGCAATCCTCTCCTCACGCTTCGGGGAGAGAAATCCGTGGAACACAAAGGAGTCGATCGGGAAACCGGATGCGATCAGAGCGGGCATCAATGAGGAGACCCCGGGAATCGGGATGACCCGGATGCCGTTCGCGATCGCCTGCTGAACGATGAGATTATCGATGATGGGAAGGAAATAGGTCAGACTCTTACCAGATCCCGTGCCACTCGTAACAACATAGCTTTCCGCCTTGAGCGCCTTTTCCAGCGCCTCGACCTGGTGTTGATAGAGATAAAACGGACTGCCATTTGTCGTTCGGAACAGCGCTGCTGCTTCTGATGTGATCGTTCCTGCGGCCGCAAGTTCATCGACGGAGGCAGCTCGAGCGTACGAAGGACTCAGCTGGAGCAATGGCTCGGGCCAAAGCTCTGCCTCGTCAAACAACGTGCGCTCGACGAATTCTCGCGCGCGCTCATCCGTGATGGTGAAGAAGGAGCGGACAAAATTCTCGTAATCCGTGAGGACGGATTCGTGAAGGTCGAAGAGCGATCCGTTCATACAACCTGCTTCCCTTCAGTCGTATTTATGAGTTCAGCCAGCACCAGAACTTGTCCGCGCCTTCCGCTTCCTTTACGTAAGACCTTCAAAATGCCAGCATCCTTGAGCGTCGAGACAAGGCCGTGAATCATCGGCCGGGTGGGCATATTCTTTCCCTCAAGCTGCGAAATCTGAAATACAGGTCGCGCAAACATCTTATCCAGCAATGGGACAGCAAATTGTGAGTGAGTCAGGGCGATCACTTGCTCTTTGAGACGACCGTAGAGATTGATGATACTCCGAGCTTTCTCCGCGTTGGCTCGTGCTTGGTGTTCAACGGCGGTGAGAAAAAACTGTATCCACGAATTCCAAGCGTCGTTTTCCCGCCCGAGAGCTCGCAATCTATCCACATACGTGTCACGATGCATCTCAAGGTATGCTGAAAGGTAAAACATGGGGCGTGAAAGCAGGCGCTTCTCGTAAAGAAAAATCGGAATGATAATGCGCCCGATTCTTCCGTTGCCGTCGAGGAATGGATGGATAATCTCAAACTGGGCGTGCGTGATCGCAAGCTGTATAAGCGCGTCCGACTGTTGCATGTGGTAATACTTCTCCCAGTTGTCCAGGTATTCCATCACACGGCCTGGCTCCGGAGGGACAAAATACGCTTGCTCGATGGGGGTGCCGGGTTGGCCAATCCAGTTCTGCTCTGTGCGAAATTTCCCCCGCCCCATATTTCTGCCCTGTACGCTGTCCAATAATGTGGCGTGGAGCTCTTTCAGGAGATTCAGATTGAATGGCTTGTGCTTCAAGGCCTGTTCGGCCTGTTTCAGCGCGCGCCGGTAGTTTATGATTTCGCGGATGTCCTCCTGCCGCTTCATCTCAGGTGGCTGTTCTCCAGCTTCAAACCTTAGCACGTCCCCCAGACTTGCTTCGGTTCCTTCGATGCGTGAAGAGAGTACGGCTTCCTGCGTGGTCAGTGGGGAAAGCAACAGCGCTGGGTTCGAGATCCCCTGCAACACGCCGTCGAAGAATGCCAGAGAACGGTTGGCGCTTGCGATCACCGGGATAAGGGGCTCCCACGCAATGTTTTCAAGTGGTAACTTTTCGGGAACAAACGGTTTCACGTAAATGCGCGTTGATTATTTTTGGAGAATATACACATTTCTTTTTGTATAAAGCAAAAATGATATTACTATATACAAACAGGATTCCAGCAAGACGAGTTTATGCAGAATGCCTTAAAAACCAACGACTTACGGCAACGGCGAACGAAGGAACGATAGGTCCAAGAGAAGAACGTATCCTTTTATTAAGGACACATTAGAGAACATGTATCCCTGTAGAAAGGACAGGTCTTGCATAAAGCAATATGGCGTTTCACTTTACACAAACTGGATCACACCAAGTCGACTTTACACAAAAACACCCAAATACACACAAATCAGGCCATTCACCATTCGAGACATCTGAAATGTTCTTTCTCGCAAAGTCGCAAAGAGCGCCAAGATCAGATTTTGGTTAAAATGAGTGTCTTTGCGAACTTAGCGAGCTTCGCGTGACACCTATTTTTTGAATTTTTCAGAAGTCTCCATTCGCTAGTTCACCACTCCCCCGGCGGCGGATTCAATGATGACTTGTACGGCTTCCCGCTTCGCTCTGCTTCCAACATTGCATCATAGATTTCAAGGATTCTTTCTTTTGTCCTGTACTGCCCGTGCGCTTCCTCATCTTTCCTCTATACAATTGGAAATTGGTCGAGGATGTACGACACAGCATCGGCAGGTGTTGGGAAGTGTTGCTTCAGTGAAGAAAGCTGCTCAGGCGTTTCGTTTTCGGCCGGTTGCCAATCCCCGTTGGGTTCGCTCGTGAGTATGCACGTTCTTAGTGATCTGCTAAGGATGTGCATTGACGGTCAACATTCCGCCGGCCCCAGAACCAGGACGAATTCCCCCTTCTTCTTCTCTTTCTGAAATTGACGCAACAGCTGGACCGGCGTTCCGCGCAGAAATTCCTCGGTCGGCAACGTAACATCAAACGCAATACAGAGATTCCTCGATTCGCCGAAAACGCTCGCGAGATCTTTCAACACTTGCGCGAGCCGATAGGGCGTTTCCATGATCACCGTCGTTCTCGGCTCTTTCCGGAGTTGCTTGAGCTCTGCAATCCTCTCCTCACGCTTCGGGGAGAGAAATCCGTGGAACACAAAGGAGTCGATCGGGAAACCGGATGCGATCAGAGCGGGCATCAATGAGGAGGCCCCGGGAATCGGGATGACCCGGATGCCGTTCGCGATCGCCTGCTGAACGATGAGAAGTCCCGGATCGGAGAACACCGGAGTGCCGGCATCCGAGAGGAGAGCCACCGACTCACCCTTCGACAACCGTGCGATCAGTTCGGGCGTCTTTTCCTCTTCGTTGTGTTCGTTCAAGGAATCGACCTCTCGATTGATGCCGAACTGACGGAGCAGACGCCTTCCTTCCTTGAATTCTTCAACGACAACGACGGCAGTTTCCTTCAACACCCGAATCGCGCGAGGTGTCATGTCCTCCGCATTGCCGATCGGAATCGAGACAAGGTACAGATTGCCCTTCATCTACCACTCAGATTCAATGGTATGGTACATCGATGAACTCACTCCCTTCCGTGCAGCTTCCCACTCCCTCACAAAGAGAATAATCAGAGCCGTCGTCGGCACGGCGATGAGGAGTCCAACAAACCCAAGGAAGAAAGAGAACACAAGCAGGGAGAGAATAATCAAGAGGGGATGCATACCGACTTTCTTGCCGACAATCTTTGGCGCCAGCAAGGTGACTTCGATCAAGTGCAGGATACCAACTGTCGATACGGCAAGTACAACTTTCTCCAGGATCGGCTCTTCGCTGAAGAGTGCAACGATTGCTGATAAGATCATCGTGATGATGAGTCCGATGTATGGAACAAGATCCAGAAGTCCCGCGACGATGCCGAGAAGGAGAGCATACTTGATGCCGAAGAGTGAAAACGTGAGGGTCACGGCAATTCCCTGAAGGAGCGCGATGAACAATGCCCCCCGGAGGTAGCGGCCGATCACTTCATCGGCACGTTGCATGTAGATAGCAACCTGCTCGCGCCGTCGGTGGGGGAACAGCATCCGGAACCGATGGTTGATTTTCTCGAAGTCCGTCAGGAGGTAGAACGTGAGGAACGGAATGAGAATGATATAGAAGACGCGCGTCACGACTTTCGAGATGCTGGTGACAAACAAGAGAATTCCCTGGAGGAAATTCCTCACAATATCTTCGAAGCGCGGGGCAAGCTGCTGGGAGAGCGTGTTCCGCAGTTCTTCGGCCGAAACGCCGTATCGTTCAAGGATGGTGGTCATGCGCGAGGACCAGAGCCACGTCCGAAATCCCTCGAACACATCGGACAACGCGTTTACCATCCCCTCAAACTGCGTGACCGCGATAGGAAACACGAAGAAGAGCAGCAACACCAGGAGTCCCACGAAGAACAAGATGAGAACGAGTGACGACAACCAGCGAGGAATCCTCCAGACGTGCAACCGCGTAACGACGGGATTCAACAAATACGCAAAGAGAAGTGACACAACAAACGGCGCCAGAATACTCGAGATTTCATAGACAAACCAGAGTGAAAAGAGAAGAACACTCAGCCACATAATGCTCTTCGCCATCGCATAGCGACGCAACGGATAGAGCAGAAACAGCATGGCGCCGAGGACGACGAAGGGCGAGATGATCGACTGGACGGTGTAGATGAGCACAAGGAGCAGCAGCACCGCGCCCACAAAGAGAGCGATTTCGAGACGACTGAGGGACTGAAAGAAACTTTCCCAGCTGTCCCGCCGCTTGTCCGTGAACGGAGTTTTGTTTCGTGACTGCCGGTCGGAGCTCTGACGTTTTCGAGCCATTTAGTCGTTCCCCTTATTGTTCACCCCGGTATGCCCGAAGCCGCCTGCCCCGCGCCGGGTTTCCTCCAATCCCTCAACCTCGTCCCAATGCACGCGGCTGTAGCGCGCGATGATCATTTGTGCAATTCTGTCTCCTCGCCTGACGAGGAACGGCTTCGCACCAAAATTCGTCACGACGATTCGAACTTCTCCCCGGTAGTCCGAATCGATCGTTCCCGGCGCATTCATCAATCCGATCTGATGCTGAATCGCCAGACCGCTCCTTGGCCGAATCTGGGCCTCGTACCCGGGGGGAAGTTCAACCCGAAAACCGGCCGGAACCAGCACGGTTTGGCCCGGAGCAATCTCGAGCTCACCATCAACCGCCGCGCAGATATCCATCCCTGCCGAGCCCTCCGTCGCGTACGACGGCAGTGGCAGGTCATGACTATCATGACCCGTCCGAGTGATCCTTACGCGAATCTGTTCGGTCAACGAATCTCTCTCGTCAAGGGGAGTTCAATGGTGGGAAAAATATAGCGAAAGGGGTATGGAAATGCAACGAAGGATTCGGAGCAGAGACTGTCGTGCTCTACTGTTTCAGCGTATCGGGACGGATGCCTCGCTGCTGGTTCTCCCTCCAGCGCATCATCATGCTGTCCATGACGGCGCGGTATTCACGTTCCCGTCGACCTCTCATCTCTCGAAACATGGAATCGATGCGCTCGACGTCGATATCGAATCTCTCCATGTCTTCCCAGAATCGTTCGAACATGCTGTCACGAGGAAAGCTCGGAAAGAATTCCCGACGACGATCTTCCTCTCCCCTCCCGACCGGAGGCCGCTGGTCGATCCGCCTGGATCCGGCCTGCCTGATCCTGGGGATAACCCACTGTGCAAGGGAGTCGTGCTCCATCTGGACATTGTCGCGATCAACTTGAATCGTGACGAATCCGGATCCCCCCACGACGCGAAAGCGCTGAATCGACCGATGGATGGGTTTTTGCCGCTGGAGTTCTTCGAACTGGCGTATCACAAGCTGTAACTCCCTCTGGATCTCGCGATTTTCCCTCACGCGCTGGTGCGCAACTTCGAGTTCCCGCATATCGGCAAACAACTTGGAGAGCACCATCGTATCGGGAGTAATGACAAGATACTGCCGTTCCTGTGGCTCTCGCCCGATACGCGGAAGCTGAACTGACACATGCGGCGGGGGGGCGGCCGTCGGTGTATGAACTTTTGACGTCGCAATTGCGTAGGCCGCGTCTCGACCGCGCAGATAGTGATCGAATCTTTCTCGGCGGGAGGGATCGAGATTCGCGGCGATGTTCGAGACGAGCACTCGCGTGAGCTGTCCGATCTCGGGATCGATTGCCAGGGCGTTGTTCTCAGCCACAAATGCTGACGACGCGATGCGGGTCTTCGCATCTTCCAATAGTGAATCGATGGCGGCCGCTTGAGCCTCTGTCGGCTCGACCTCCGCGAGCAGATCCTCGACCGTAATCTTGGTTTTCGACGGAGTCTCTGTTCGCCCGACTTCCAGTCGATAACCATTCTCGTTCTTGTCATCAACGCGCAACGATGTTTGTGCATTCGCGTCCAGAGGGAGTGTCCCCAAGAGCGCAAACTGGAGAACCTGGTCCTTGTCGATTTTCGAGAAGATCGGAAGCACGGAGCCCTTCAGGACATTTTCCTCATATGCTCTCTGGACGTCCTGCGACGTCTCACTCAGGAACTGCATCATTTGACCCCGCTCGGTCACCGCCACATAGCCAATGAAGGTCAGGACCACGGTGCTGAGGGCAACCGCCAGCGGAACATACTTGCGGGGGAACGGGAGCAGGTTTGCAGCTTCGCGCTTCTTCTCGCTCAATCGTTTGGACAGTTCCGGCCAGAATGATCTGTTTGTTTCAACACGGGAGGCGGAGTTCAAATAGCTGCGAATCTGTCGGAGATCATTCAGCTCTTTCTTCGCATCCGGATGTGTTTCCAGATACTCTTCGATCCCCCTCTTCTCATCCGGCGAAAGTGCGTCGTCCAGATAGAGTGAAAGCTTAAGTCGCCAGTCGCGGTCGGAACCTTTTTTCATCTCACACCTCCTCCAACAGCGGCTTCAACACCTTCCTCAGCATCGAGCGGCCGCGCGAGAGTCGCGATTTCACTGTGCCGATGCGGCACTGAAGCACATCGGCAATTTCTTCATAGGACATTCCTTCGATGTCCTTGAGGACGATCGGTGTGCGGAACTTCTCGGGGATCAGTTGGAGACTCCTGGTGACAATCTCGGATGCCTCTGAACTCCGTTGGGTAGTGCTCAATCTCTCCGACAGCTCACGATCCGGTCTCTCCAGTACGGCATCCATCGAAAACATGCGACGAACTTTTCGACGACGCAGCTCGTCTCGCGTTTTGTTAACCGTAATCCGGTAGACCCATGTGTAGAACGAGGATTCGAAACGGAATCGTGGAAGCGCCTCGTAGACCTTGATAAAGACCTCCTGAGCGAGATCATCAACTGCATCCTGCTCGCGCAGAATCGAATAGATGATGTTCCTCACCCGATCCATATATCTCTCGACGAGATACCTGAACACATGCTCTTCCCCGGACTGAAAAAGAGTGATCAGAACATCATCTCTCTTCTTTTCCAGAGGGACCTGGGGCTCCAGATCCATCTCAACCGTTGTCTGCGCTCTCCCCCCGGTCGCGGGGATATTCTGTGCAATCGAGTACGTGCCCATCTGCTTCTGTTTTGAGTTGGATTCAAGCATTTTGACGATGTTCCCGGCCCGATTGTTCCAAAAGAAAAAACTCGTACAGCGCTCAGGAACTATACGAGTTTTCTCAACAAAAAGTTTGGAGAGGGATCAAGCCAGCGTTTCGGCCGTTGCCCGCTGCCCCTCGGGGACCCTCTTCACAAATTCATCCCGGAATCGACGGATCATCGACTGAACCGGCCAGGCGGCGGCATCTCCCAGCGCACACACGGTGTTTCCTTCAATGTTGTTCGCGATATCCATCAAGAGATCGATCTCTTCCATCCTTCCCTCCCCCTTTTCAAAGCGCTTCAGGATCTTGAACATCCACCCCGTTCCTTCACGGCACGGCGTGCATTGACCGCACGATTCGTGATAGTAGAATTTCGTGATGCGGGTGATCACCTTGATCATATCCGTGTCTTCGTCCATGACCATGAGTCCCGCGGTACCGACAGCCGAGCTGGCGGCCTTGAGCGAGTCGGCATCCATGCACACCCCCTCCAACTGCTCCCCTCGCAAAATCGGTGTGGACGATCCGCCGGGGATCACCGCCTTGATCTTCTTTCCCTCGGGCACGCCGCCGCAGTATGAATTGATGATCTCAAGCAGAGGAACCCCTGTCGGCATTTCATAGACGCCCGGCTTGTTCACGTGACCGCTCACCCCCACGAGAATCGGACCCGGATGCTTCGGCGCACCGATTCCCGCAAACCATTGTGCACCATTTTTGATGATCAACGGCACGCACGAAATCGTTTCGACATTGTTGATCGTCGTCGGACAACCCCAGAGACCGTATTGCGCGGGGAACGGCGGTTTCACGCGCGGATATCCGCGTTCACCCTCGATCGAATTCATCAGCGCAGATTCCTCACCGCAAATGTACGCGCCCGCTCCTTTGTGGATCGTGATATGCGTGTTGAATCCACTTCCCAGAATATTCTCGCCGACGAATCCTTTTGCGTACGCATCGTCGATCGCCTTCTGCAGGAGACGGATCCACTTTCCATATTCACCGCGGATATACACGTAGGAGTTCTGGACCCCCATGGCGTACGCCGCGATGAGCGTCCCTTCGATCAACAGATGGGGATTGAATTCAAAGATCTGTCGGTCTTTAAATGTTCCCGGCTCCGATTCGTCTCCATTCACGCAGATGTACTTGGGCTTCGTCGTCTCCTTCGGCATGAAACTCCACTTAAGGCCGGTGGGAAAACACGCGCCCCCGCGACCGCGAAGATTCGACTTCTTCACCTCTTCCGTGACGTCGACCGGTTTCATCGAAAGCGCCTTCTTCAGCGCTTCGTACCCGCCGTGCGCAACGTAGATGTCGATCTTGTGGTAATCCTTGATTTCGGGGAGAAGAACTTTTTCCATCAACGTCTACACCGTGTGAGAGAAGAGATCATTTCATGCTGCTGAGAATTTCGTCGACTTTCGTCGGCGTGAGATTCTCAAAATATTCTTCGCCAATCGCCATCATGGGAGCAGTCCCGCACGATCCCATGCATTCAACTTCTGACAATGTCCACATGCGGTCTGGTGTCGTCTCGCCCGGCTCGATGCCCAGACGATCTTTCAGACGCTTCACAATTTCGGCTGATCCTCTGAGGTAGCATGAGACATTCGTGCAGACCTCAAGGTGACGTTTTCCCACCGGCTCCTGCTGAAACATCGTGTAAAAAGTCACAACCCCCAGGACGTGTCCAAATGGGACATTGAGAAGTCCGGCGATGTACATCATTGTCTCTTGAGAAATGCAGCCGAATTCCTCTTGCGCCATCCAGAGTGCCGGAAGAACAAGCGCTTGAGTGGTCGGATATCGCTTCCTGAGCTCTTCGATCTTGTTAAGATTTTCTGGTGAGAACATATCCGTCGACTGTTCGATTCTTGGAATGCGCCGGGGAGAGTTACTCAGCCGGCGACGTTCGCTTACTTATCCGCCTCCCCCATCACGGGATCGAGACTTCCGATGATAGCGACAACGTCGGAGACCATCGAGCCGACAACCATCGGGGTGAGGGATTGGAGATTCACAAATGACGGCGAGCGAATTTTCATTCTCCATGGTTGTCCGGTGCCGTCACTGTAGAAGTAGAATCCAAGTTCGCCCTTTGGGGCTTCCACCGAAAAGTACACTTCCCCCACCGGAGGATTGATGCCCGAGTTGATCAGCATGAAGTCGTGAATCAATTCCTCCATCTTCGTGTAGATACGTTCTTTCCGAGGGAGGACTTTCTTCGGTTTGAAGGCGTGGATGTCGCCTGACGGCATCGTGTCCAGCACCTGCCGTACGATTTTCGTACTCTGCCGCATTTCTTCCATGCGGACGTAGTATCGGGCAAGGGAATCACCCCCCTCGAAGACCGGGACCTCAAAATCGAGCCGATCATAGACCAGATACGGAACTGCTTTGCGCAGATCGAAATCGACGTTACAGGCGCGCAGTCCCGGGCCGGTCAAGGCGAGATCGATCGCCTGCTCCTTCGTGATCGCACCGATGCCGTCGGTTCTTCCGAGGAAAATGCGGTTCGTTTGAAGAAGCTTCTCGCATTCGCGGAGTTTTGATGGAAACTCTTCGATGAACTTCCTCACCATCGCATCGACTTCCGGCGTCATGTCCTGTGCCAGTCCGCCGATTCGCGTGTAGCTTGTTGTGAAGCGCGCACCGGCAAGCCGTTCGAAGATGTCATACAGTTTTTCGCGCTCACGGAACGCGTACATCCAGACCGTCAGCGCACCCACATCCATCGCCAGACTCCCCAGAAACATGAGATGAGAGGAGATGCGGGCCAGCTCCGAGATCAAGACCCGGATGTATTGCGCTCGCTCCGGCGCATCGATGCCGAGCAGTTTTTCGACCGCCAGGACATACGCCGTGTTATTGGAGAGGGGTGAAATGTAGTCGAGCCGATCGGTGTGAGGAATGAATTCGTGATAGCTGCAATTCTCGGCGAGTTTCTCGTAGCCGCGATGAAGGTATCCGATTTCCGGCACGCATCCGATGACCGTTTCGCCGTCGAGTCGGATGAGAAGCCGCAGCACGCCGTGCGTCGCTGGATGCTGGGGACCCATATTGAGCACGAGGTCGTTCTCGAGCGGATCGTCGAACGCAATGCTCGTGTGTTGGTCCTCCAGAGCCTGGAGTATTCTCGACTTTCGTGATATGTCGTCTGTACGGGTCGCCATCGAACTGGTCTACTTTTTCGGAAGGGGAATCGAGCCAGGAATTCCCATCAGAGGAAAGTCCTTTCTCAGCGGATGGTGCTCGTAGTTGTCGGGCATGTACACCCGGCGCAGGTCGGGATGTCCATCGAAGACGATCCCGAACATGTCGTACGTTTCCCGTTCGTGCCAATTTGCAGTCCCCCACACCGTCGTGACCGTCGGAACGACCGGATTCTCCTCTTCCACAAACACCTTCAGCCGGATGCGGTATTTGTTCTTCAGGGAAAAAAGGTTGTAGATCACGCCGAATCGTTTCTCCGGGGTATTCATATCGATCCCGCAGAGATCTGCCAAGAAATCAAACGAAAGATCGGGCTCTTCCTTCAGGAAGCGGCAGACGTCATTGATGCGATCGGGCGGAACAACGATCGTCAGCTCGTTACGGAATTCAGAAGATACGAAGGAACCTTCGCCGAACTTGGAGGTCAGTTTTGTAAGGATGGTATCTTTCATCGGTTAGACGTTCGCGCGTTGCCGGGCAAATGCAGGGGGTTCTCCGACATATGCCGGTTCGGTTCCTTTCGATTCCCCGCGTTGTACCTTTCCCTGCAACAGTATGAGGGCGTTGAGGAGGTTATCCGGTCGCGGCGGACAGCCGGCAACATAGACATCGACCGGGAGAAATTGATCGATTCCCTGAACGACGGAGTAGGTACGATAGATACCGCCGGAAGAGGTGCATGCTCCCATCGCAATCACCCATTTCGGCTCGGGCATTTGGTCATAGATCTTTCGTACCACTTTCGCCATTTTGTACGTCGTCGTGCCGGCAACAATCATCACATCCGATTGGCGCGGGGAAAACCGGAAAACCTCCGACCCGAATCGTGAGGCATCGAATCGGGGTCCGGCAAAAGCCATCATCTCGATCGCGCAGCAAGAGATCCCCATCGGCATGGGCCACAGTGAATTCTTGCGGCACCAGTTGATCGCATCATCCAGCTTTGTCAGAAGAAAACTGTCTCCAAGCGCCTTCTCTAGTCCCATTCCAACGCTCCCTTCCTCCAGACATAGACAAAACCAAGAAACAGGATCACAACGAACACCGTCATCGTCACGAACCCAAGCCACCCCAGCGATTTGAACGACACCGCCCATGGATAGAGAAAAACGACTTCGATATCGAACAGAATAAAGAGGACGGCGACAAGATAAAACTTCACGGAGAATCGCTCACGGGCGGTCCGGACGGGCTCCATGCCGCTCTCATACGTCGTGAGTTTCTCTTCGGACGGTCGCTTTGGACCGAGCCACTCATTGAGTTTCACCATGATGATGCCGAAGAGAACACCAACCGCAATCATCAGAAAAATGGGGATGTAGTTGTCGAGCATGGGTGTATTCTAATGAACAACCGAGGGATATGATAAGTGCCAGAGGATTGCAGGCATCGAAGCCATTCGTTTCGGGCAACAACGCCGCGCGTTTGCGAACTATTCAGCCAGCGCCGAAGGCCGCTATGAATCCCCTTATTGCGGCCGGAGGCGCTGAGCCCGTGAGCAAACGCGTGGAGCGGTTCTGATCTCATTTGTTGAGCGTCGTTGTTGCCCGTGTTATACGCTGGCAAAGTTCTTCTGAAATGGCGTTTTGCGGGACATGAACAAAACCTTGAGTTTGAGCGACTGGTTGGCGCGCGTCGCCTCGTCAAATAGTCTAGATGAGTTCTACGCCTTCCTTTTTGCACTGAGGCACCGCTTTGGAGAACACCAGAAGTTGCTGTGCTAATAGACCCAACTTATTCACGAACATCTCGTCGGCTGTTTCGAGTCCGGACAAAGACGTTTGGGAGCTCTTGATAAGTACTTGAAGTCGGTCGTGATCGATTAGCATGCGTTGAAAGGTGTTGGGATCCTGAAGTAGCTCTGTGAACAAGCCAAGGAGATCGCGAATCTGTGATTGTCTGTCTTGGTATTCTTGCGACAAAGTGGAAAGGTGACCGCTGATTTCCTCAAGCGGTGCAGAGAGCTCAAAAGTCTTGTGGTTAGGCATTGTTGGTCAGTCAAGTGTTTGATGGCGACGCGCGCTAATTCTTGCTTAGATGGATTTCAAACAAAGACGCTATCCGGCTTGATAAACAGTGCCTCAAAACGCCCACGAAATGAACCTTTGCTTGCGTATAGCGTATGCAAAAATGTCGTGCCATTGTAACGAAAAAACGCCCGAAAGTCAACGAATCACGACGACGAGAGAATGCAAACCGTTCGACGACTCGCGCGTTCCCATTCGCGAGAATCGCTCCCCTCCACACCGCTACTCAATCCAAAAACATATTTGTGCGACTGCCATCCCAACGACCGTTCCCATGATGTTTCCCAACACTGCCATCAACAATCCGACCGCGGCGAGGGAACTTTGGTACACCGTCGCGACGATCGGTGCGGTGACGGGTCCGCCGATGTTCGCCTGACTCGCGGTTGCCATGAGAAACATCGGAGCACGGAAGAATCGACCTGCGGCGAGAAGAAAGCTCGCGTGGATCAGAATGATGGTCACTCCCGCAACAAGAAACAACGGCGCATCAAGAATCCCTTTGAGATCTGCCTTTGCGCCGATCGTCGCCAGCAGGAGATAGAAGAGATATTGCCCCAAGACCGATGATCCCGCGAATTCGAGGTCTGACGCCTTCGTAAACGAAAGCGCAACACCAACGAGCGTGGAAAGAATGATCGCCCAACCAAATGCGTTCACCACGGCTCCAATCTCCGGAAGAAGCTTCCCGAGTTCGAGCATGAAGTAGCCAACGGCAAATCCGATTGCCAGGATCAGGGTGAGATCGTAGAACTTCAGAGGTCGACGATTACTGCTCTCTATTTGCCGCATCTTTTCGTTCAGCTCGAGAACCACGGTCTGATCAACTCCGTTTCTTGCGTCAAGTCGATTCTGCAGTACCGACAAGGCAATCACAACTCCCATCCATCCGTACCCGACGACGGTGTCCACGACGATCAACGGACCCAGCATGGAATCCGGAGTGCCGACACTCGATGCGACGGCGACCATGTTTGCGCTTCCGCCGATCCAGCTGCCGGTCAGCGCGCCGAAGCCCCGCCACGAATCCGGAGGGAGCCACCAATGGAAGACCGTGAACGAGACAATGGCCCCAACCGCGATACCGGCCGTTCCCATCAGCATTGTGGCGATCGCTTTTCCTCCCAGCTTCGCAAGGGCAGGGGCATTGGCGCCGAGCAGCATGAGGACAAGAGCCGTCGGAAGCAAATAGAGCCGCACCCAGTCATAGAAAGGACTGCTTTGCGGTATGATCCCCAGGTTGGATGAAAGCATCGGGAGGAAGTAAATCCAGATCGCCGGCGGGAGATATCGAAAAATCGTGGCAACTGATTTTCGTTCGCTGATCCAGTGCAGGATTCCGATCAGCGCGACGAGGTAGACAAGAATGGCAGCCGGTTCAGTGATGAGCACGATGATTGTTTTTCTTCAGATTGGCAAACAATGAGCTCCATCAACCATAAGAGAGCTGGGAATTATCAAATCGTCTCCGGAATCGGTGAAATGCCGATGAGCCGGCGGGCGCGCACGTATGTGCGGAGACGTTCCTCATCGTAATGAGGATGTTTCGGATCGAAGCTGTTTAAACGCACTTTGCCGGCACAATGGATGAATTCCTTCTCTCCGAGATAGATACCGACGTGCCAGATCCGTTCAGGTTTTTCCTCGGTCGCTTTTCGACCGAAGAACAGCAGATCCCCCTTCTTCAATCCTGAAAAATCATCCCCTTCGTTGACAACCTCTCCCATCGTCGCCTGCTGGTCGGCGTCGCGATTCAGGTCCAAACCGTTCAAACGAAAGACGATCTTCGTGAATCCGGAGCAATCAAATCCTTTTGCCGATGTTCCTCCCCACAGATACGGCACACCAACGAACAACCGGGCGACGTGTTCCACACTCTCCCCCGCCAATTTTCTCTCTCGTTTCCATTTCGCATAGTCCTGCACGATCTCCCTCTCGAGGAAGCCTCGTCTGCCGTCAGGAAACTCAACCTCCGTCCATCCTCCTCTCTCTCCCCGTCGACCGATCAATCCGCCCATCACCACATCAGAGACCGCGAGTGACTTCGCATCCGGTTTCTGCCGGACGACACCGAAGTAATCCGTGACGATCACCTTCTGCGCTGCAATCCAGCGATCCACGGCATTTTGGTCCCCGAGCGCCATGGCATCGCGGTCGAGCCAGCCAAGGTATCGATCGGGCGCTTGCACGTAGTACCACGAACCCTCTTTCTTCAAAATCTTCAACACGGTTCCCATGAGAACCTGGGTCACAAGCTCGGCGGGGTGCTGCGGCTTGCCTCTCATATTGCCGACGCTTACCGCAACGATGCCGAACCTCTTCTCACCGAGACGCTCGTCCGGGAGGATGCGGATGCTATCGACGGTCTCACCCGTCGCCTTCTCCCGGAAGAGTGCAAGCACGTTGTCTCTGACGGCCTGATCTTCCACCTCTCCCTTCACGATGATGTTCGATCCGCTGCGACTCCACGTGACGTCAAAAACCGCAACCCTTCGGTCCGGCGCGTGAGCCTGCTGGAGCGTGGCGAGCGAACGACGAATCTCCTCGTCTTGCTTCTGGTGTGAAGGAGTGCATGAGGCGAGGAAGCATACGATGGCGAGTCCTATTGACGTGCCTACCATCTGCCATCGATTGACTGATTTGACTTGTGACATAATCGCTCCTCAATGATCGTGAAAGTGTGGTATCAACTTGCTTTTTGGGTCAAGCTCAGCCATCCGTTGATACGGACGGCTGTTAAAGATCATGAAGACGCTGATAAACCCCGCCAAGCGGGGTTTTGCATTCCCAGAAGCCGTCGACTTCAGTCGATGGCGGCTGGTCAGCCATCCGTTGATACGGACGGCTGTTAAAGATCATGAAGACCCTGATAGAGGTTGTCCAAAAAGGAGCAAATGTCATTCTGAACGGAGCCCTGCCTGCCGGTCCGAAGGACCCCTTTGGGGCAGGCAGGGAAGCGGAGTGAAGAATCTGCTTTTTTGAATCAGATTCTTCGTCCCACTTGGGAAGCAGTGGGACTCAGAATGACTTTTTGGTCAGCCTCTCGCATCCGCAGAAGCCGTCGACTTCCGTCGATGGCGGCTGGTCAGCCATCCGTTGATACGGACGGCTGATAAAGATCATTGAAGACCCTGACAAACCCCGCAAAGCGGGGTTTTGCATTCCCAGAAGCCGTCGACTTCAGTCGATGGCGGCTGGTCAGCCATCCGTTGATACGGACGGCTGTTAAAGATCATGAAGACCCTGACAAACCCCGCAAAGCGGGGTTTCGCATTCCTAGAAGCCGTCGACTTCAGTCGATGGCGATGGAAGTTAACGCCAAAAATCGTGCGCTCTTTCTGAGGCGGAAACTTCGTGCAAGGGGTTCATGGCAATTGCAGCTTCAATCCTTCAACGGGCCAGCGGGCCCGAAGCTTGAGAGTATCCGGATACACAGTAAATCGTTCCGCCCGGACATAGGGAAAGGGTTGCCCCGGATCGAATTTGCCGTTTCTATTCCTATCGCGGAAGGCCTCGATCAGATAACGTCCCTCAACGATATTCCTGAAGATGAACGGACCGGGAGCCTCGATTCTCACGCTCGTCGGCTCTTGATCACGTCGCTCTGCCTCTCTTGCGACGACGTAGACGGGACCTTGAGCATCTCGCACAGACGTATCCAAGACTGTTCCCGCGAGGCTGCTGAACCGATCCGTGTCGATCGTGGAGAACTTCAGCACAAAGAGCGAATCTCTTCCCCCAACACCGAAGAAGTCCGTGAAACGAGACGCATCGACGGTGAGGGCATACCAAGATCTTCCGGCCAACGTTTGTTCCGGACGGATGATGAGCATCATGCCGCTCTGCCATTCGGTGAGGATGTCGAACGAATTGCCCAGACTGTCGGTCAACGAAACCGCCAGGGAATCGACATGACGTCGAACGGGACGGGAAAACATCACTGCGATTTCCGGCGACAGCGAGATGTCTCGCGACATCGTTGGGAACGAAAATGAAGCGACCGTCACGACACCCGTGTCGGGCTCCGATGTCACGGCGTAGACGAGAGTGCTTGCCGAAGGATTGATGGAAAGTCCCTTCGTATCGCTCACCCTTGCGCCCACTGTGTGGGGTGAGCCTGTCGTGAGACTATCGACAACAAGGAGCACTTCGAGGTTGCGGGGAGGCACCGGCTCCGCCGCAGCAATTGTCGCCTTTCTTCCCGAGACCGTGTCGATAACCGTGAAGTTCTCGGCTCCAATCGTTCGCACATTGATCTCCTCAGAGAACTCGAGACGCAGCAGGCGACGGCCGATGTTCACGACTTTGATGAGGCGTGGAGCGGTCGTGTCCTCCTTGGCGAGACGAAAATCTATCCCTCGAATTCTTGCGGAATCGGCACCGATCGGGAGATCAATGGCCGCCATCCCAAACTCATCGGCTTCGGGAACGTAGAGCAGGTTTTTGAATTCATCTCTCACCGCCAGGAGTCGATACGTTCCGAGCGCCAGATGACTCAGCGTGTATTTGCCCTCCTTCCCGGTTTGTGTGGAATAGTCCGGTTTGGTGCGGCGCGGATCAAGCGTATCGGGGTTGAGGGGATCGAGGCGATAGGCGAAGACCATGATGCCTGACGACGGATCTGCGGGTTTCGCGGGATACACTCTCCCTTCGATCACACCTTCATCGATGTGATGGCCGGTCGAGAACGCAAGCGTGAACGATTCGGCCATCCTGTTGCGATTACGAACATCGACGACGTCTGTCCCGACGTTGACGACATAGGTCGTGTTTTCCCGGAGCCGCTCGGAGAATCGGATTTCCACCTCCCGTCCGCTCCAGTCGAACTCCAGCATTCCCACGTTCGGCGAGATGAAGAGCGCGTTCTCGAGAGAGGGGCGATCGACGTATTCGTCAAACTCAAACACGATGCGCGAATCCTGAAATCGTGTGCTGTTGTGCTCCGGGTACGTCGCAATGATGGATGGAGGATCTTTGTCTTCCGGTCCGCCAGAGGGGGGAAATTGCCCTGCGCACGACCAGATCATACCCGCCGCCAGGAGAAGGACGCGCAGTTGCAGGAAAGTGAACACGTCGTTCGAGCATGTCCTATCGTTCGCTTTAGCGGTCGAGAAGTTTCGAAGGGGCATGAGCCGCGAAGATCAGGTAAGTTGAGAGTGCTTGAGAAATAGTTGCGTGACTAAGGAGAAACGATGTTCGCCGGAATCAGCCGGTCGAACCTCTATTTGCGCGATTCCGTTCTTCGGCTGCACGCCGCGCCCGCCTGAATTCCCTCACCGCGCGGAGATGTTCCGTGTACGTACTCGAGAATTTGTGAGCGCCGCTTCCATCCGCGACAAAGAAAATGTACGGATGTTGTTCGGGATACAGCGTCGCGAGGATGGAACTGCGTCCCGGATTGTTGATCGGTCCCGGGGGCAGTCCGTAGTACCGATAGGTGTTGTACGGCGACGGTGTCCGAAGGTCGCTGTACAGAATCCGCCGCGGCCCATCGGTGATGATGTACTGAATTGTCGGATCGGCTTCAAGCCGCATCCTCTTCTTCAGCCGGTTGTGATAGACCCCGGCGATCGTCCGTCGTTCGGAATCCAGACGCGTCTCCCCCTCCACAATCGAGGCGAGGGTGAGGACCTGATGCATCGACATGTTGAGCTGTCTCTCTCTCGCTTTCAACGAATCGTTGTAGAATCGGCGCAACGAACCGACAACCCGTTCGATCACCTCGTCCTCGGTCGTGTTCCAATGAAATTGGTACGTGTCGGGGAGGAAATATCCTTCCAGATTGTGAACGCCGACTCCCAGAACGCGTATAAACGTCGTATCGTAACAAAGCGATCGCAGGAGCACGGAATCGATACCGAGAACCCGTCCGAACCTCTTCGTCACCGCTGTGATCCGCCATCCCTCCGGAATTGAGACGGTGACCAGCTTCCGGGCTGAGCCCGTCGTGAGTCCCTCGAGAATCTCTGTGTTGGAGAGTCCGCTCCGGAATACATACTTCCCGAATTGGATCGACGTCGTTCCGCCCTTGAATCGCGCCGCCATCCGGAAGGTCCAGCGACTGGAGATGATTCCTTCCCTATCTAGCGAATCGAGAACCGTCCTGAACGTCGCTCCCCGAGCAACATAGATGACCCGTTCATCGGGATCGGAGAAGGTATTCGGCCACCAAAGGATCCATGTAGCAAGGACGAGGATGAGCGCAACGCACGCGAGGAGGGCGATACCGATGCGACGATACGTTCGAACAAATCTGCCCAGATCCCCGACGTTCATTTCTTCTTCTTGCGTCCTTCCTTGCTTTCTGTCCCCATGTGCGCGCGCTCCACGGCTCGCGATTCGTCGATAATGCGTTCATAGACGCGCCTCAATTGAGGATTCTTGAGCGGACCCGTGTTTTGGGCGAGGACGTTGTGCAACACTTCGGCCTCTCGTTCGGGGGAATATGCCTCCATTCCCAGCCGGAGTTTTTCCTCCCCGATTTTCACCGCCTGACTTGCGCGCTCGTTGAGCAATAGGACGATCTGCTCGTCAAGCTCATCGATCTTTTTTCGCAGTTCTTCGATTGAGTCCATCGCTGGTCTTCGATCAGGAAAGAGCGAGATTTGGAATTGCAGTTAATTCCAGACTTGAACTTGTCCCCTGGACGAATTTCAAGTATCCGGCCATTGCCACCATCGCGCCGTTGTCGGTACAATACTCGAACTTCGGGATGAAGAGTTTCAATCCATTGTTGGCCGCGGCTTCGGCAAGTGCCTCTCGAAGCGCAGAGTTTGCTGAAACGCCCCCGGCGACGGCAATGTCGGCCACCCGAAATGTCTTCGCCGCCCGCACCAGCTTGTCCACCAGGACGTCGACCACAGCCGATTGGAAGCTCGCACACACATTGTTGACAAAGATCTCGTCACGCGAAGCACTCTCTCGGTCGAACCGAGCATCACGGAGATAATAGAGGACTGATGTTTTCAGTCCGCTGAAGCTGAATTCGTACGAATCGGTGTCGAGATACGGCCTTGGAAACTGAATAGCGTTCGGGTCTCCCTTTCTCGCGAGCTTGTCGATGGCCGGGCCGCCGGGATATTCTAGGCCGAGCAACTTCGCGACCTTGTCAAACGCTTCGCCGGCCGCATCGTCGCGGGCCCCCCCCAGCACTTCATACTTCAAGGGGGCGGTGACGAGCACGAGCTGTGTGTGGCCGCCTGATACCGTAAGATTGACAAAAGGATAGCCCGGATGCGGAGGTTCGATGAAGTTGGAAACGATATGCGCTTCCATATGGTTGACTCCGACAAACGGAATCCCACGTCCATACGCCAATGCCTTCCCAAAACTGAGTCCGACGAGAATCGAGCCGATGAGGCCAGGGCCATAGACTGCGGCCACACCATCAAGTTCTTCCTGTGTCACGCCCGCATCGGAAAGCGCGCGGTCGACGATCGGGATGATCAACTGCTGGTGCGCACGAGAAGCGAGCTCGGGGACAACTCCGCCGTACGCGGCATGGAACAATTGGGGTCGCGTGACATTTGAGAGGAGTCGACCGTCGCGGACGACCGCCGCCGATGTTTCGTCGCACGATGTTTCGATGCCGAGGATGGTCATGGATTCCGTGGTGCTGCTCGTTCAATTGCCAAATGATAACCAAAAAAAAAGCGTTCTGCAATCCACTGTGAATCGAGTGTCACTCAGTCCGATTCGCAACGTGTCTTGAATGTCTGAATCATTTTAGAGATATTGTATTCCATCGATCGGCATCTCATCACCAATTAACAATACCCATCCCTATCGGTGACCCCCGCGATGCGATTCCTTACCTTTGCAGTCATCATAGTATGTTTCCTATTGCCGTCATGTGCACGTCATGACAAACCACAAGCGACGAAGGTCATCGGCGTAACATTGCTTACCCGCGGGCATATGTTCTATCGGGATCTGGAGGAGGGAATCCGCACAGAGGCGGCACAATACGAGTATGAAGTGATCATCACGGCCGCGGAATTCGATCTGGGAAAACAAATCAGTCAGATAGAAGATTTTGTTGCACAGGGAGTCGATGCCATCGTGGTCTGTCCCGTTGATTCCCGCGGCGTCGGAACCGGAATCAAACGCGCGAACGAGGCACGGATACCGGTATTCACCGCCGACATCGCCGCTCAGGAGGGGGAGATCATGTGCCACATTGCGTCCGACAACGTCGCGGGTGGTCGCCTTGCGGGCGAGTATCTGGCAAAGGTTTTGCGACAAAAAGGATCGGTCGCAATCATCAATCAGCCTGCGCTCACATCGACGCTCGACAGAGTTCAGGGATTCAGAGAATCGCTTGCGAGGTATCCTGGCATCAAGATCGTCGCAGACGTGAACGGATTCGGGGTACGCGATCGGGCACTTCAGGTTTCTGCCGACGTCTTACAGGCAAATCCGCAGCTGGACGCCATCTTCGGAATCAACGACGATTCCGCGCTCGGAGCGCTCGATGCCGTGCGTCAGTTCAAGCGCACGAATATCGTGATCGTCGGCTATGATGCGACACCACCGGCGCAAGAAGCCATTCTGCGCGGAACCGCTCTGAAGGCGGATGTCATTCAGTATCCTTCAAAAATCGGTAGCACCACGATCCAAACGATTCGGAAGTTCTTTCTCGGCGAGTCAATTCCATCATCAATTCCCGTCGAAGTCGGCCTCGTCGACAGCACGATCCTCCACAACGCTCTCACCACCGGGGCGGTGAATCGATAACAACAAGCCACGCGCATTCGGTATCCGCACACCAATGAAGCGCGACATTCTTCTGCACATGCGGTCGATGAGCAAGCACTATCCCGGCGTGCAGGCGCTGGATAGCGTCGATTTCGATCTGTTCGCGGGGGAAATCCACGCTCTCGTCGGCGAAAACGGAGCGGGCAAATCTACCCTCACAAAAATCCTCGCGGGCGCCGAGCAGTCGGACTCCGGAACAATCGAAGTGAGCGGTCGAACCATCGCGATCCGGGAACCCGCTGATGCCCGTCGCCTGGGGATCGGGATCATCTATCAGGAATTCAAGCTTGTTCCCGAACTCTCCGTCGCGGAGAACATCTTCCTCGGGGATGAACGTCGATTTCTTCGGCACGGGTTTGTTCGGTTCTCACTCATGCATGCGGAAGCATCGAAGGTTCTGTCTCGCCTCGGCGAAACGATCGATCCTGTATTGCCTGTGAGGAAACTCAGCGTCAGCCAGAGGCAAATAGTGGAAATCGCCAAGGCACTCAGCAATCACGTGCGGATTCTCGCGATGGATGAACCGACTGCTTCGCTTACCGACCGCGAGGTAGAGAATCTTTTCGCGGTGATGAGAAACCTGAAGACAGACGGCGTCGGAATTATCTACATTTCTCACCGGATCGAAGAGATTTTCAGGATCGCCGACCGCATTACCGTTCTACGCGACGGCAAATTGATTCATTCATGCCCTGTGGCGGAGGCCGATTCCGAAATGCTGGTCAAATGGATGGTGGGACGAGAGGCCGACAGAGAGGCGCATCAGTGGTCACCCAAAGGAATTGCTCCATCGCAACGGCGGGAGATTCTTCGCATCGAGAATCTGACATCTGACAGAGTGCACGGCATCAGCTTCGGTCTCGATCGCGGGGAAATCCTCGGGTTAGCAGGACTCACAGGCTCAGGCCGTACGGAACTTGTACGGCTCATCTTCGGGGCCGAGAGGAGATCATCCGGAAGAATCGTCGTCGATGGTCGGGAAGTATCCGTTCGCTCACCCGGCGATGCCATCAAGGCGGGCATCGGGCTTCTGACGGAGGATCGAAATCTCGACGGACTGGTTCTTCAGATGAGCATTCTGGAGAACATCACACTCTCCAGCCTCTCCGATGTCGCGTTCGGGCCGTTCGTGAACGGATCCAAGGAACGTCGCGCGGCTTCAGAACTCGTCCGGCGACTTCGTATCAAGACACGATCAGTCGAAACGCCGGTTGAAACCTTGAGCGGCGGAAATCGCCAGAAAGTTGTCCTCGGACGCTGGCTGATGACCCAATGCAACATTCTGATTTTCGATGAGCCGACGGCCGGCATCGATATTGCCGTCAAGCGTGAGATCCACGCGCTGATTCGCGGACTGGCCTCGGAGGGGCGCGGCATTATCGTTATCTCGTCGGAACTTCCCGAGCTGCTGCAGCTCTGCGATCGTATCGCTGTGCTGTGCGACGGCATCGTCGCTGGAATCTTGACACGGGAAGAAGCGACGCAGGAACGCCTGATGAAGCTCGCGACCAGTTATGCGTGATCAACGCAAGACCAGCAGGAGTATTGTTCGATCATGAAGAATCTCTATCAATCGTTTGGCATCGGTTTCGCCCTCTTGGTCGAGATCGCCATCTTCTCGGCGCTTTCCCCCCACTTCTTCACGACGGACAATCTGCTCAACGTGATGCTGCAGATTTCCATCACGGCGATTGTTGCGGTGGGCATGACGTTCGTCATCCTGACTGCCGGGATTGATCTTTCCGTTGGTTCGTTGATGGCATTCGTCGGAGTCGTTGCGACGAGCATGCTGAAGCTCGACCTTCGGCTTGAGTACGCGTTCCCGCTCGCAATGTTGGCGGGACTGCTCCTCGGTGCGGCATCGGGATTGATCGCCGGAACGCTCGTCACCCGTTTCCGCATCACTCCGTTTATTGTCACTCTGGCCCTCATGACGATCTGGAGAGGATTGGCGTTCGTGTATACGGAAGGGCGCCCTGTCTGGGAACTCCCTGAGGCGTTCGCCCTCCTCGGGAACGGTCGCACCCTTGGAATACCGAATCCGACGATTGTGATGATCGTCGTGTTCGTGACCGCGTACGTCGTGTTGTCGCACACGCGATTCGGACGATATATCTACGCAATCGGTGGAAACCCGGAAGCGGCCAGACTGGCGGGTATCGGCGTGAAGCGAATCGTCACACAGGTGTATGTGGTATGCGGTGTCCTCTCCGCCGCCAGCGGAATCCTGCTTGCTTCGCGAATGAACTCGGGCCAACCCAACGCAGGAATCATGTACGAACTCGATGTCATCGCCGCTGTCGTTGTCGGCGGGACGAGCCTTTTTGGAGGCAGAGGAACCGTGACCGGCACGTTCCTCGGATCGCTGCTCATCGGCGTTTTGCGCAACGGTCTGAATCTGCTCAATGTCGGATCATACGTTCAACAGGTTGTCGTCGGTGTCGTTATTCTCCTCGCCGTGCTCCTCGACCAATGGAAGAAACGATAAGAAAATCTTCGGTATTAGTTTCTGTTGTCTTCCCGCAACCAGCTGTCACACGTACGTAAGGAGGTTGTCGTGAGACATATCACGTTGATCGCGATGGCGTCATTGTTTGTCGGCATCCTGCACGCTCAGACAAATGTCGATCGTCTCGTCAGATCGCTCGACTCCCTTTCCACTGTGTCATTTGATCATTGGCGAGTGAGCGCCGATCTCAAGACGGCTGGCGCTCTGCAGGACCAGCCGACGAAAGCCGGATTTGACGACGGCCGCTGGGATACGCTGAGGATCGGCCAACGCATCTATCCGGATTCGTGCTGGATCCGTCGTGAAATCGTGCTCCCCCGGGAAGTATTGGGGAAGCCGATCAGCGGCAGAGTGCGGTTTCTCGTCTCCGTCGACGACTATGGGTATATGTGGATCAACGGCGAATCCCGCGGCCATTTTCCGTGGAACGGCGAGTTTCTCCTTACGGAGAACGCCAAACCCGGCGAAACATTCTTGGTCGCGATCAAAGCGATCAACACCGGCGGCCCGCTTCGTCTGCTCAGGGCCGAAATCCAAACGGACGAGTTGCGTCCGATTCGCGAGTTGTTGTCCGACTTCTCGCTCAGTCTGCGCGTCGGTCAGAAGTTACTGAGCTTCGATACGTACCAGACGAATGCATCGCAACGTGTCGATCCGGGGATTGACAAATCAGAGCTGAACAAAGAGGAAAAAATCCGTCTCAACAATCTTCTTCAGAACCTTGCCACGCAGATCGATCTCGACGCGCTCAGGCGTGGTTCGCTTGACGCTTTCATGACCTCGGTCGAAGGTGTGAGGAAGAATGTCAAACCGATCGCCGAGTATGCCAGGCAATTCACTCTCTACTTCGCCTCGAATGCCCACATTGACGCCGCATGGCTCTGGCGCGAGAAAGAAACAATTGAGGTCTGCAAGAACACGTTTTCTTCAGTCCTGAATATGATGGAGGCCCGCCCGGACTTCACGTACACACAAAGCTCGGCCGTATACTATGATTGGATGGAGAAGCTCTACCCTGAATTGTTCTCACGCATCAAGCAACGAGTTCGCGAGGGGCGGTGGGAACTCGTGGGTGGCATGTGGATCGAACCGGACTGCAATCTCCTCTCCGGTGAATCGTGGGCGCGACAACTCTTATACGGAAAACGGTACTTCAGGCAAAAGCTCGGTCAGGATGTCAGGATCGGCTGGAACCCCGATTCATTCGGGTACAACTGGAACATGCCGCAATTCTATCTCAAGGCAGGAATCGATGCATTCATCACGCAGAAAATCGGATGGAGTGAACGAAACGTTTTCCCGCACCGCGTCTTTTGGTGGGAAGGCCCTGACGGCTCCCGGTTGCTGACATACTTTCCTTTCGACTATGTCAACCAGATCGACGATCCGTATCGGCTCGTCGATTGGCAGCGGCAATTTGAGGCGAATACGGGATTCAGGAACATGCTCGTGCTGTTCGGCGTCGGCGATCACGGCGGGGGCCCTTCCCTCGAAATGATGACGCGCATCGACAATCTGAAGCGACTCGATATCTATCCCAATGTCGAATTCGGAAATGTTTCACAGTATCTCACCTGGCTCAAGACACATGATCTCACCCGATTGCCCATCTGGAATGATGAGCTCTATCTGGAATATCATCAGGGTACATTTACCACACAGGCCAAGACAAAGGAATCAAATCGGCAGAGCGAAGTCCTCCTGACGAATGCCGAGAAGTTCTCGCTGTTCAGCACAAGAGTCGGAGGTCGGTACCCCTCATCCGAGCTGGCCGATGCGTGGAGCCACGTCATGTTCAATCAGTTTCACGACATTCTCCCCGGCTCCAGCATCCGTGAAGTCTATGTCGATGCCATGGAGCGGTACGCGGAGGCCGCGACCATCGGCAACCATGTGTTGTCAAACAGCCTCAGACAGATCGCGAGGTCCATCAACACCTCGTCGATGCGAAAAGGAACGCCTGTCGTCGTCTTCAATCCTCTCGCGTGGGAACGAAGCGACATCGCTCGCATCGAACTTCCACCTGCAGACACCGCTGCGTATGCGGTGTTCGATGCGAAGGGCAAAGAGGTTTCGTCACAGACCGTCCGGAAGGATCGCTATCTCCGTGAACTCCTGTTCGCGGCGGAGAATGTCCCTTCTCTTGGATACAGAGCATATGAGGTGCGCAAGCAATCCCCATCGACGCTGATGGAATCTCTCACAATCACAGGTGCGAGTCTTGAGAATGCGTTCTTCCGGGTCAGGATCGATACTCTCTCCGGTTGGATCTCCAGCATTCTTGATAAGCGCAACTTCCGGGAGATTCTCGATGGGAATGGAAACGAGTTGGAGCTACTCGCTGACTATCCACGGGCCTGGGATGCGTGGAACATCGGGCTGACCGGTGAGAAGTATCCTTCTCGCTTCACGGGTGTGGAAATCGTCGAACAAGGTCCGCTCAGGGTCGTGCTGCGACTCAACAGAGAATACCTGAAACCCGGTACGAAAAAAGAGTACCCAACGGAATATTTTCCAACGAGTTTCTTCAGTCAGGAGATTATCCTCGCCGCTGGGATTCCCCGTATCGAGTTTAGGACACTGGTGGACTGGTGGGAGGAAAAGACGTTCCTGAAAGTGTCGTTTCCTGTTGCAGTCCGCGATACAGTTGCCACGTATGAAATCCCGTATGGTTCGATTCGGCGTTCGACCCAACTGCGCACCAGTTGGGAGCAAGCCAAAGTCGAGGTGCCTGCCCTTCGGTGGGCCGATCTTTCAGGCGACGGATACGGTGTGAGCATCCTCAACAGAGCCAAATACGGCCACGATATCAAAGGAAGCACGATCCGGCTTTCCCTGCTTCGATCTCCGAAGTGGCCTGATCCGACGGCAGATCGGGGAAAACATATTATAGAATATGCCCTCTTTCCGCATCGGGGAGATTGGAGAGCGGCAATGACGGTGAGACACGCGTACGAATACAACACCCCACTCCTCACTGTCTGGACCGATGCACACAGTGGATCGCTGCCTCTTTCTCACTCCTTCATTCAGATCTCGCCTTCTAATCTTGTCCTGAGTAATGTGAAGAAAGCAGAAGACTCGGACGCGTGGGTTGTTCAGTGGTACGAATCCGAAGGGAGAGATGCCGAAGCGATCCTGACTCTCCCACGGGGTGTTCAGCGGGTCGTTCTCTCGAATTTCCTGGAGGAAGACGGGGCACCCGTGGCTTGTACGGACAACGGTATCCGGCTCGCTACTCCGAAGAACGGAGCAGTGACGATAAAGATCTACTATTAAGTGGACCGGATCGCTCACGCCGATCGTCCCCTTTCCCGGAGAAAAGGATTGCAACGCAACGCAATTCTTGCTATATTTGAACCGCTTAATTCATGTCGATGAGAATGTTGGAGTATGTAATGGCACGCATGTGTGAAATCTGCGGCAAGAAACCGATGGCCGGCAACAACGTCAGCCACGCGCACAACCGGTCGCCCCGGAGATTCTTGCCAAATTTGAAACGAGTCCGCGCAGTTGTCGATGGATCTGTTCGACGCATTACCGTGTGCACGAATTGCATCAAGTCCGGAAAGGTTCAGAAGGCCGCGTAGCTCCTGAATGAGTTTGCTTGCTGACAACGAAATCCCGCTCCGGCGGGATTTTGATTTATCTCCTCCCCTGTTTCGTGTTGACCACGGGGGGAAAAAGCATTAGCTTCCCCTGTTGTCATACGAACTCCCTCCTCCCTCGAGTTTTCCCAAGTACTCCAGGATTTCAGGAATCGTCGACATGCGAATCCCGTTTTCTCCGCCAAATCAGCTGACGCTCCTTCGCATCGTTCTGACTCCTGTCTTCCTCGCATTTCTGTTTGCCGGTGACACTCTCCTCAAACAGCTTTCGCTCGTCGTCTTCATCCTTGCGCTGCTCACTGATTGGTACGACGGCTGGGTTGCGCGACGATGGGGTTACGTGAGCCGGTGGGGACAATTCCTTGATCCTCTCGCCGACAAGATCGTCACATCGGCGGCGCTTCTCGCGTTCGTGCACCTCGACCTCGCCCCGGCGTGGCCGATCTGGTTGATCGTCGTCCGCGACATTGCCATCACGTGGCTGAGGTCGTTTGCGGAGTTCAAGGGCAAACCGTTC